>Ga0209713_10000544_pt1 | contig 21309 bp, 17 predicted proteins | sample ArcOceMetagenome_3_FD_187444 | JGI IMG/M metagenome (GOLD analysis project Ga0209713, IMG submission 187444) | Marine eukaryotic phytoplankton communities from Arctic Ocean - Arctic Ocean- Svalbard ARC20M Metagenome (SPAdes) (version 2) | ecosystem: Environmental > Aquatic > Marine > Oceanic... | reverse complement strand
AGCCCCTCGGCATGATCCGTTAGGGGCTGTTTTTGTCACTTAATATGGTAGGACTAGGCGAATTCGAATCGCCGACCTCATCGATGTCAACGATGCGCTCTAACCAACTGAGCTATAGTCCTAGAAAAATCGACCTAGTCTTTAGGTCAGTGGGGGCGGATGATACAAAGGTTTAGGACCGTTGTAAACTGCTTTCTCTATCTAAACTGCATGTATTGTTCGCCACTGGTTTATATCCACACGTAAAGATTGTATTAAAAAGGCTTATATTAAATTAACTGTGCAGAAGTTAAACAATAAAGGTATCGAACTGGTAGCGTGTTGTTTGGGAATATAGCTCACTTGGGTACAAAATAGTGCTAGGAAATGCGCTTTCATTAGCTGCGTTGGGCCACCCCTGAGGTTCCATAGCGAGGCCTGAACAAGGGCCATACCTGCGCCCGTGCAAGGTTTTATGCGCCAACACATCGACATGAGCAGCGTCATAAATCTGTAAGCCTACCTCAGTACTAAATAACTCTAGACTCACACCCGAGCTACGCGATTTCAAGTGAGCTGAGGGTCGCTCAACGCCAGCTTTATTGGCAATGCAGAAGTTATGGTCTAAAGACGAATTAATGCAAAGATTTTCTAGGCATTTCCCATGCCGATAATCAAATTCTGTATGGGCCACCAAAGTTTCATGCCCCATAGGGATGCCGGTTACATCAGTGGGCAAATAGGTTGCAGCTCCCACAGTTAAAACATGGTGACTCAAGTTCAGAGAGTTATCCAGGTTGAAATAGTTGTGTAGGGCAAAGTTGCATAAGGTCGTTTGATCGGTGCTGGCTTCAATTTTTACATCCAACACATTATGCTCAACTGTGTAGGTGATTTGTACTGCCAAGTTGCCAGGAAACCCCATATGCCCATGGGGTAGATTGTCTTGTAACACGACTTGGTTAGCTGTTTCAGACACTAATTGCCAGTTACGAAAGCTACTACCTTGGGGGCCTCCGTGCTGTTGATGCTGGTCATTAGCTCCCATAGTAAAATTTAGAGGTTGGTCTTCTAATACACATTGCCCATAGGCGATACGGTTGGCATTGCGCCCTACTACTGCGCCTAAATAAGCGGCATTGGTAATGTAGTCTTCAATGTCTTTAAACCCAAGCACCAGTGGGTAATCAAAGTTTTTTAAACGTAAATCTTTTAGGCAGGCACCAAAACTTATCACTGTGGCCTGTAGCTGATCATCACCAATAGTGACGCAGATGATGTCACTACCATCTGGGGCTTTAGCACAAGGCCGCAGGATCATTGGATTAACACACCACCTGGCTCTATGGTATGTGTATCCACTTGGTGAGATTTATTGTCATAGTTAAACCAAAAACTGTGGGTTTGAGTGTCACGACGGCGCACCCCCTCTGGCATTTCATGGGTAGTGATATTTGCCATATTGCAGACATTTTGCACCACCCGCTGCCAAGCACTTTGGTCTAGCCAGGCTGATAAATATAATTGCTTGCCCTGCTGCACTAACACCGGCTCGCCATCTTTACTGTGTTCAAGCACATTACCTATAGTGTTATCAATGCTCAAAATTTCACGATAATTGATCACATGGCCTCCCTTATCTAGGGCTATGGGTCTATCTGGGCGTAAGCTTTCACACGACAGCACAGTCACAGGCAAAGCAGCAACACTGGGTGGCAGCGGCACTGGTATAGCCATCTGTTGGGTTTTAGCAGCGCTTCGCGGCCCCCACACTACATGGCCTTTGGCTTGGCTTAGTGTTTGTTTAAAAGGACTATTCATATGCATTAGCCCTGGCGCCCATATTAGCTGATACTGATCACAACACGTGGGTGACTGCAGCATGGATGGTGGTAAAATATCGACTGACAAGCCTTGCTTTCGTAGCGCTCTATAGCAGTCAAAAACCAAATCAAAATAGCTTGTATTAGCCGCATGTGGTTGAATTTCCCAGGCCCACTGAGCATGGTAATCAAAGACTAAAGCCACGTTCACCTTACCTTTGCTGATGGGGAACTTCTCGATCTCTTGTGCAAGTTGACGCACTTGCTCATAACACGGTGCTTGGCTTGAATCTGGGCGCAATAAACCTGAGTGCATTTGCTCTTGAGCAAAAGGTGCTTGGCGCCAGCGAAAGTAACACACCACCTCAGCCCCATGAGCCAATGCTTCCCAGCTCCACAAGCGCACCATGCCGGGCAAAGGCGCAGGATTATAGGGCGCCCAGTTTACTGGCCCTGGCTGTTGCTCCATCACCCACCAGCGACCATTACCCAAACCACGATACAAGTCATGGTGAAAGGCTTGAAAATCTGGATCACCTTGTCGTTCATACTGGCACTGGTGTGAAGTGTTAGCGTTTACACGATCTTCTAAAAAACCTAAGGGATAGCTATCCCAAGTGACAAAATCTAGATCTTGCGCCACAGCAACGTGGTCAAAATCGGTAATACGGCCCATAAAGTTATGGCTTACAGGGGCTTTGGAATACGCTTTAATCACTTGCACTTGGGCTAGGTTAAAAGCACACACCTGGTCTGAACTAAAACGACGATAAGCCATGTGGTGAGCTGGGTTGGCCTCAGTTACCGTAGCATTGGGCAGCTCTATTTGATCAAAGCTATTGTATTGCATCGACCAAAAAACATTACCCCAGGCTTGGTTGAGTGTTTTAATATCGGTAAAACACTGCTGTAACCAAACCCGAAAGCCCTTCTCGGCTGCGTTACTGTATGAATAAGTCGTGTCATGGCAACCATACTCGTTATCAACTTGCCATGCGTGTATGTAAGGGTTGTTTCCATAACGTTTGGCCATTAATTCAGCCATGCGCACAGATTCTTCACGATAGCCAAGATGGCTAAAGCAGTAGTGCCTGCGTGAACCAAATTTTTTAGCATGGCCATGCTCATCGCAAGCTAGCATATCGGGCCATTTATCCAGCATCCATCTCGGAGGTGTGGCACTGGGTGTGCCAAGCACTACCTTGAGTCCTGCCTGGCCCAATACATCTATGGCATCATCTAGCCATTGCCACTGTAAATCTCCAGGTGTGGGTTCTAATACCCCCCATGAAAATTCAGCAATACGCACCCAAGTTAACCCTAGCTGTGCCATCTGTTGCGCATCTTCTTGCCATTTTTCCCTGGGCCATTGTTCAGGGTAATAACAAGTGCCAAGTGTTGGTTTGGTAGCTTTTGTAGAAGCAAAAAGGTTTGATGATAAATCAGTGCTCATATTATAACTCCACGCGGTACTCAGGCAGGCCAGTAACATTTATACCTGCATTGTCCAGTGTAAGATCGACCGTAAATGTCATGCCTGCATGTTTATCTTTTGCACTAGCATCAACAGCGGCGCTGGTAGCTAATAATACATTCATATCGGGCCCACCAAATGCTGGACAGCTTATTTGCTTGGCCCCAAAGGCCACACGAAGAATCGCCTCACCTTCTAAGTTATAACACACCACTTCACTTGCACCCCATTGTGCATTCCATAGGTTGCCATGGGCATCTACCACTGCCCCGTCTGGGTTACGGTTTTGGGCTCGTAAATCTACCCATACACTAGCGTCACCTACAGGCCAGCCTTGCGCATCTAAAGCTTGCCGCATAATTTTTTGGCTAGGGGTGTCGGTATAATAAGCACAGGCTTTATCTGGCGCGAAACAAATGGCGTTACTGATGGTAATGTCTGTGACTAGCTGTCTCAGCTGTCCTTGATAATACCGATAAATAGACCCCAAACCTTGTTGGGCCTTTTTGCCCATAGTGCCTACCCAAAAGCCACCCCATGGGTCGCTGCGGCCATCGTTTGACCTTGTTAACAGGTTATTTGCTTCGAGAGCTACAACTAATCGCTTGCTTGCCTGATTTGAATTGGGGCTGCGGGTATCAAAGCTATATAGACCTGTTTCACTGGCAATGAGCAGCATGTGCTCATCTAGCCACCCGGCCGCTGACACCATTTCATCAAATTGCCAGCTATAGTGCCCTTGGAGAGAGTCCACTTGTGTATCTTTTGCTAATAATCTACTTTGCAAGATATCAAACCAATACCAACGCTGCTGTATAGGATGCCATAAGGGACCTTCGCCCAATTGGCATACTCGCTTATCAAACACATTACTAGCTACGCAAAGGTTGGGAGTCACAAAGTGTTATCCCATGCATTAACTAAAATTTTAGCTTTTAGGGCCATTTTTTGTGGGCTATCACCTGGAGAATAAAGATTGGATGCCAACCCAAAGCCAGCTATTCCAGCTTGGCGCCATTGGGCAAAATCATCACTGCCAATACCACCCACAGCGAAGCATTTTACATGTTTAGGCAATATCGCTTGAATGGCCTTAAAACCATTCACACCCAACAAAAAGGCTGGAAACAGCTTCAATAAATCTGCACCACTATCAAGTGCTGCAAAACACTCAGTAGGTGTAAGCACACCAGGATAAGACATCAGACCCATATCTTTAGTGGCTTTAATCACATCAGGGTTACAGTTTGGCGACACTATAAATTCACCACCATGGGCATAAACAGCCTTAGCATCAACCACACTGAGGACTGTGCCCGCACCTATAAATGCCTGCTCGCCCAAAGCTTTGTGTAATTTGGCGATACTTGCCAATGCATTTGGAGAATTAAGTGGCACTTCTATTTGATGAATTCCAGCTTGTACAAGCTGCTCACCCAGGGCTACCACTTCGTTTGGCGTTACACCGCGTAAAATAGCCATCAAGTTTCTGGACATTATATTACCCTTGTTGTTCGTAGGCAGCGGTTAAACCTGCCAAAGTCATTTGTGTTGCGTCCATCAAAACCACGTCGATATTCATCTGTTGCATGGCTAATTTATATAATGACTGTAATTGGCTGTCACCTAATAACATCACTTTTTGTCGTTGCCACCATTGCTGAGTACCCGCTAGCTCAATGCCAATTAACAAACCTGACAAACGGGCCTTACCAAACTGCGCAGCACCACTGCCTAATATGTCTTTAGCCCTTACAGAGAAAAGCGCACCGGTAAATTGTGAAGGATTATTAAAGCCATCACTCACCCCCTGCTGAAACACCTCATCACTCCACTGGTCATCAATGACGGAATGGCGCAGCACCGATTGCTTTGATAACAACGCAAACAACTCTCCTGTCATAAAGGTATTAAAAGACACCACTTCTCCTGCCTGAGAAAGTGCCCATTTACTATGTGTGCCAGGTAAACACAGCACTCCTGTAAATTCTTTATACTGACATAAAACGCCCGCTATTTGAGTTTCTTCACCGCGCATGACATCGGCAGGTTGCAGTTGGCATAAGCCTGGTAGCACCCAGACCGCTAACTGGTTGTGTGTGGTAGGCAAAGTATCCAGCTTTTGATACTGTAATGGGTTGTGTGGCACTGCAGAATAGCCTGCATCTTGCCAGCCTTGTTTGGCTCCCACCATGCCACAACAAACCACGGGTAACGTGTCACTATCGCCAAGTAATGTTTCTAAACACTCAAATAGCACTTGCTCAAATTCAGCGGCGCTATTTAAGCTTGCCATGCCCTGATCACTGCTATTGTGGTCTATCACTTGGCTATCGCGTGACATTAACCAAATACGTAAATTACTAGTGCCCCAGTCTACAGCCACCCATGAGACACCTTGTGTATTTTTCCATTGCATTAGCCAGTCACCACTACACCACCATCCACTACTATGGCTTGGCCGGTCATCATACGGCTGGCATTGGAAGCCAAAAATAAAGTCGCACCCACAAGGTCTTCCGGCTTAAGGTGTGTTTTTAAACACTGCTTTTGCAGGTGTTCTGTCATGCTTTCTGGAGTGGCCCACATTGTTAACTGCTTATCTGTCATCACCCAGCCTGGCATCAGTGAGTTTACCCTTATATTTTGTGGGCCTAGCTCTCGAGCTAAAGCACGTGTTAGCCCATTAATACCTGCATTAGCAGCTACGTAACCCGGATAACCGGCGTTGCCCATCATATATGACACAGAAGACACATTAATAATACTGCCACCTTCGTCAGCCATACCTTGGGCGGCTTTTTGTGCAGTGAAAAAATGGGGCCGCAAATTAATATGCTGACACAAATCCCATGCTTCAACAGACGTTAGTGCCAAACTGTGGCGTGTGTCATCACCGGCATTATTAACCAGCACATCTATCGTGCCGTGCGCTTCTTCAGCCCTGTCCATAGCCGCCTGTAATGCGTCAACGTTGGTAATATCACAAGCAATAGCCAGGGGTGTATTGCTATACTTAGTTGCCATTTGAGCTACAAATTCAGACGCATCAGAACGCTGCACAAAGCTTACTTTGGCACCTTGGGCAAGAAAGCCTTCAGTTAAAAAGGCCCCTATGCCAGCCCCTCCACCGGTTATAAATACACTTTTATCCACTAAATCAGGGTAGAGGGCTATGGGATCCATTAGTGACTCTCCCGAGTGACTGGGCGCGTATCCTTACCTAATAAAAAGTCAAAGTCGGCCCCTTGGTCTGCCTGCATCACATGGTCAACATAGAGTTTGGCATAGCCACGCACATAATGTGGCGAATCAGGTTGCCACTGGGCGCGCCGCGCGGCGAGTTCAGTTTTATCTACCAACAACTCCAACTCACCTTTGCTAGCCGACAAACGAATCCGGTCGCCCGTTTTAACCAAAGCCAATGTGCCACCCGCTTGGGCTTCTGGGCTCACATGCAGCACCACAGTACCAAAGGCTGTGCCCGACATACGTGCATCAGACACCCGCACCATGTCCCTCACCCCTTGAGTAATCAGCTTACCAGGAATGGGCATGTTGCCAACTTCTGGCATGCCGGGATAGCCTTTAGGCCCACAGCCTTTAAGCACTAAAATGGAGTCTTTAGTCACAGGCAAATCGGGATCATCAATGGTGGCTTTAAGCTCTTCAATGGTTTCAAACACATAGGCTTCGCCTTCATGTTCAAGTAATGCTTTTGTGGCTGCAGAAGGTTTAATAATGGCGCCGTTCACTGCCAAGTTACCCCGCAACACACGCAGCCCAGCCGCAGGTTTGAGTGGCTCATCGAAGGCATAAATGACATCTCGGTTATAACACTCTGCACCTTCATAATACGCACTAATGTCGCGGCCCAAAATGGTGTTAGCAGGCTTTAATAAAGACTTAATTTCTGCCATAACCGCTGGCATACCGCCGGCATAACAGAAGTCTTCCATTAAATATTGACCCGACGGCATACAATTAACCAGCAAAGGTACATTGCCACCTAGCTCAAATGCATCTAAGTCCAATTCTATGCCCACCCGCCCTGCAATAGCTAACAAATGGATCACTGCGTTACTAGAGCCACCCACTGCGGCATTTGCACAAATTGCATTTTGGAAGCTTGCTTTAGTCATCACGTCTGAGAGTTTTAGGTCTTCTTCTACCATTTCAACAATACGCTTACCTGTCATGTGGGCCAATGCCATACGCCTTGCATCTACCGCAGGTAATGCAGCATTGGTAGGTAAAGACATACCCATCGCCTCTACAATAGAGGCCATAGTGGAGGCAGTGCCCATAGTCATACACACGCCTTTAGAGCGGCTCATGCCTGTTTCTGCATCCATAAATTCTTTTAGCGATAGATCCCCCGCCCTCACTGCTTCAGAAAACTTCCAAACATCTGTTCCAGAACCAATGTCCTTGCCTTTCCACTTACCGTTCAGCATAGGGCCAGAGCTCACAACAATAGTAGGTAGGTCTACAGATGCAGCGCCCATTAGTTGACCTGGAGTGGTTTTATCACAGCCACCAAGTAGCACTACGCCATCAATGCCATAAGCACGAATAGATTCTTCCACATCCATGGCCAACAAGTTACGAAACATCATCGCCGTGGGCTTCATCTGTGTTTCGCCCAAACTCATTACAGGAAATTCTACTGGAAAACCACCAGCTTCCCACACGCCACGCTTTACACCTTCTGCCAGTTCTCGTAAACCTGAATTACAAGGAGTGAGCTCTGACCAAGTATTACAAATGCCAATAATGGGTCGCCCATCAAATACATGATCTGGAAAACCCTGATTTTTCATCCAACTACGATGTATAAACCCATCTTTATCGGCGCCCCCGTACCAGGCTTGGCTGCGTCTTGGTTTACTCATAATCGTCTTCCTTTTAATACCCACATGGCGTTAGGAAACTGCCAAGGTAGGGTGACACCGTAGTTCATTAAATAGCTGCCACTAAGGGTTAGTTTTTCCACCTTAATCGCCATTTCTCCACGCGATAAATGCACCAGCTCATCACGGTTCACTAAATCTATTTGATACTGCGCTTGGGCATCTAATCCAGCCAGTGGCAATGGCCTGGGGCTAATTTGCACGCTACTATCAGCAACCCCTGCAAACACTAAAAACTGTTCTCCTGCCGCTGCCAAATGCAGTTCTGCTAACACAGCCTCGTCTTGGCTATCTAGACGCAGAATATCTGCTTTTAACAGCCAATCTCTATGTTGCTTCCAAAAGCTCACCACCTGTCGTAGCTGATCTGCTTCTGTGAGAGTGAGTTCTCGGGGATCCATTTCCATGCCCATGTGGCGCTGCGCTGCCACCCAAGCTCTAAAGTTCATACTGTGCACTCGTCCACTGGTGTGGCACAGCCTTGGACCAACATGACTGCCTGTCACCATGGCGGGTAAAAAAGTAGCCGTTTGATGCTGGATACGCAAGCGTTCAAGCGCATCATTACTATCTGATAACCATACTCTTTGGGTATGCTCTAAAACGCCATAATCAATACGTGCGCCGCCAGAGCTACAGGATTCAATTTCCACATGGGGGAATGTGGTTCTTAAACGTGATAGCAGGCTATATATAGCTCGAGTTTGTGCCACGTCAGCAAACGGCAGCACCCTATTATGATCCCATTTAATATATTCAATAGCGTTGTTGGTAAGCATATGGCTCACTTTGGTGTAAAGGTATTCTTGCACTGCAGGCAACGCTATATTTAACACCAACTGTGCGCGCCCTCGGGTTTGCGAAGCTCTACCTAAAACCCACTGCGGGTGGGCTTTATATAAGTTAGATTCTTCATTGACCATTTCAGGCTCAAACCACAAACCAAAACCCATACCACAAGCTTGCACATGCTCAATAAGAGGAGTTAAACCATGAGGATATTTACGCGCATCCAGATCCCAATCACCCAAGGACGTGGTGTCATCATCACGCTTGCCAAACCAACCATCATCAAGCACAAAACGCTCTGCACCTAGATTTGCAGCACGGCTGGCCAAATCTTTTAATAATTCAACATCATGATCAAAGTAGATTGCTTCCCAACAATTATAATGTACAGGCCTAGGTTTTTGCATCATGCTAGAAGGCAATAATTGCTCCCGTACATATTTTTGCAAAGGTACACTTACACCATTAATACCATGGGCACTAAAAGCAATATATTGCGTGGCGCTAGAAAAGGTGTTTGCCAAACCCCGGTACGAATGAGGCACATGACCAAACTGTATTTGTCTGCGACCATCTGGCAGCTGCTCTGCCACCATTTTATGTCCACCAGACCAACCATAATGCCAAGCATAAACATCGCCTTGGCAATAATTAGCCCCTTGCGCGAGTGTCATTAAACCTGGGAAATGTTCATGACCCGTGCGACCTGTGCGATTCTCACGCACCAAAGCACTCGGACCAAAACTACGTTCACTTGGTTTAAATTCACCACACCAGCGGCCACCAAACTCTATCACCCGCGGCGCTTTATCTGCCGAGGGTAATACAGGTGCGGCTAGCCAATGCAGCTGTATATCATCTACAGAATCTAGCTCACTAGTTAATTGCCATACACCGTCTATGGCAATATTAATATTTGCCCTATAAGTTAGGCCTAGAGACTTATCCTCATAGATAAGCTCTAATGATTGTTTTTTAACATTGGCTTGTTGCAAAGTAAAACAAGGCATTAAGGCGATGCCAGCTGCGTCACTTGCCATTAATGCTGGCATGCCAGGAAAAGCATCACCTTCAACAGGACACAAGGACACTGGCGCATTTTGATCTAGCATGCCCCCTGTTAGGTCGCGAACTTGGGCGTTAACGACTTGTGCTAAATCCTCATGCTCTGGCAGCACCGCTCCCCAATAAGCGATAAAGGCCATGTTATTATCGATTGATGTAACAACGATGGTTTGCGCACTATCATCCAAGCGCCAAACTTGCATTATTTGACTGCCCCCAAAGTGAGGCCAGCAATAAAGTGGCGCTGCATTAAGAAAAACATGATGACCGGTGGCATAGCCGCCACAATAGAACCTGCAGAAACCAAATGCCAAGAAGAGACCCACTGGCCATTCAGCGAATTTAGACCCGCTGTTATAGGCTGAGTATCTGCACCTTGGGTAAGCACCATTGCCCAAAAATAATCATTCCATATGAAGGTAAAAATAAGCACTGATAATGCGGCTATAGCGGGCTTCATTAATGGTAAAACCACATACCAAAAAATTCGTATTTCACTCACCCCTTCCACTCGAGCTGCTTCTATTAATTCAAATGGCAAAGCTTTAATAAAGTTGCGCATGAACAAGGTACAAAACCCCGTTTGAAAAGCAATGTGAAACAAAGCAAGGCCACTAATAGTGTTATAAATACCTAAGCCAACGGTGAAATCGCGCACGGGCACCATCAATATCTGAAACGGCACAAAGTTGCCTGCCACAAACAAAAAGAACAGTAGTAAGTTACCTTTAAACTTGTACACAGCCAGCGCAAAACCTGTCATACACGACAGACTTACAGCGCCAATCACCGTAGGAATGGTGACCCTAAACGAGTTTAGGATATATTGTCCAATCGGTGTGTTTTCAAAAATAGCAGTGTAGTTTTCAAGCATGTTAAACGACGTAGGCCAACCCCAATAGTTGCCGTTTAATATGTCTGCTTGAGAACGCAAAGACGTTAAGGCCACCGCCAATAAGGGCAAAAGCCAAATAATAAGAGCCACGGGTAAAGCAATTTTATAGAGCGCTTTGGCAGGGGGAGACGCTTTTTCAATCGGTCTTGGAAACATGTTAGTGGCCCCTCTCATCACGGTACATTTTGTAAAGAAAGGCCGCTATATAAATCATCATAATCGCGAATAATACAACAGCAATGGCAGCGCCATAACCCATGCGAAAGCCATATTCAGAAAAAGCTTGCTCGTACATATAAAAAGCCAACACACGGCTGGAGCCCCACGGGCCTCCGTTTGTCATAATGGAGACTAAATCAAAACTACGTAATGCGCCGATGATGGTCACCACCATGGCTATAAAAGTGGCAGGGCGAAGCTGCGGTAAAATGATGTACCACAAGAGTTTAAGCCCCTTGGCATTGTCTAAACGGGCGGCTTCGATTTGCTCGCTGTCTACAGCATTTAAGCCCGTTAAATATAAAATCATACAATAGGCCGTTTGGGGCCATAATCCAGCAATAATAATGCCATAAGTGACCCAATCTTCATCAGCTAATATGGCCATAGGGTCGGCACCAAAAAACCCTAGTATTTTGTTAAATAGACCGTAACTTGGGTCGTAGAACCAAGAAAAGACCAGTCCAACGACAACTTGAGAAATAACAAAGGGAAAAAAGAAGAGAGATTTGTAAATACGAATCCCTCTTACATTTTGATTAAGGAATAAAGCCACGAACAAACCTGCAGGTATAGCCAGCATATATAACACTAACCAAATGACGTTGTTCTTCAAAGAGGTATAAAACGCTTCGTCATCCATCAGCTCAACGTAGTTTGCTATGCCTACATATTCCTTCTCACCCAAACCATCCCATGCGTAAAAGCTGATAGAAACAGATTGAAAAATAGGAACAACAACGTACACCAAAAACATCAGTAGGCCCGGCAACAGAAACAACACAGGCGCCAGACGTTGCTGATTTGCGCGCCAATAGTCTCTCATATACTTGTCCTTAATAAGGTTTTCAACAGCAATGAAAAAACCAGCCCCCACTCAACCGAGGCTGGCAATACGTTACGGGTTTACTTATAAACGCGCTTACGTGTTTTTTCTAAACGTTCAAGGATAGTATCTAGACGTTCAGGCTTAACCATAAACTCCTGAAAACCTTCCATGCCAGCTGATGCCATTTCAGCAGGCGCATCACGGTCAAAGAATTGAGCAATACCACCATCGGTAGTGGACAACATTTCGTAACCAGCTTGTAGGAACTTGTCATCCGACACACTAGAACCACTGTTGATTGGCAACTGACCTAAAGTACTGTTCATTTCGGTCTGCACGTCAGCACGAGCCAAGTATGCCAAGAAACGCTTCGCGTCTACCTTATTTTTTGCGTTAGCAGGAATGTGCATAGTGTCAGTAGGCGCTTCTTCAGCCATCGGTATACTTGAATCGATCATAGGGAACTGGAAGAAGCCTAGCTGGTCATCAGTCAAACCTCCATCACGCAGCGGCGCTACAGCAAAATTACCCATAACATACATGGCGGCTTTTCCTTGAATCATAGGCGCTAAAGCTTCCTGCCAAGAATAAGCAGCATGATTTTCAAGGAAGAAGCCTGCATCTACCAATTCTTTCCAGTTGGTCATAGTGGCTCTTACACGATCATCAGTCCAAGAGACTTCACCCTTAGTTAAAGCCATGTGGAAGTCATACCCGTTGGTACGCAAGTTTAGGTAATCAAATACACCTGCTGCAGTCCATAAGTACTTAGTGCCAATGGTAATTGGCGTGATGCCAGCAGCGTTAAGGGTTTCACCAGCAGCCATGAAGCCAGCCCAATCTGTGGGCACTTCAATGTTGTTTGCCGCAAAGATGTCCTGTCGATAGTAAACACCCCAGTTGTAATAAGTGTAAGGAACACCCCACTTCTTACCATCAATAGTCATAGACGCTGCGGCAGAAGCCAAAGAATCATTTAATCCATTGGCTTCCCAAACATCATCTACCGGCTCAAATAAACCCGCATTTACGTATGGCAACATACGGTTTCCGGCATACCAGTTCGCCAAGTCTGGCGCATCTGCAGTAAGGAAGTTACGAATGGAAGTTTTATAACCCTCATGGTCAAATAAGTTCCAAGTTACAGTTACATCAGGGTTTTCAGCTTCAAAGCCCGCAATTAGTGCTTCAAAAGCGGCTTTTGGTGCTGGGTCAGATGTATCAGTATTAATCACTAATTCGCCAGAAAAGGCATTTGCAGACATCATAGAAGCTGCAGCAAACAGGGCAGCTAAAGTTTTTTTATTATGCAACATTGTGGTTCTCCGTTTTTATTAAGTTCCATATAATGGAATCTGTTTTCACTTATTGCAATGAAATAATAAGTATGAGAACCTCTATTTGTCAAGCACTTTCTAAACTAAGAATGAGTAGAATAGTTCACTAGATCTCTAGTTACGTATCAATAAAAGGATGATCACCATGTCCAGCGTTTCTTTAACCAATGCCACTAAAAATTATGACGACATTCGGGTTATCCATGGCGTGGATTTACATATTGAAGCAGGAGACTTTTGTGTGTTTGTCGGCCCTTCTGGTTGTGGCAAGTCTACTCTTTTACGCATGATTGCTGGTTTAGAAGAAACTACTGTTGGCAGCATCAAAATTGGTGCACGCGATGTCACGAAAGCAGACTCCTCTGATCGTGGTGTAGCCATGGTATTTCAGACTTATGCTTTATACCCACACATGACCGTGCGTGAAAATATGAGCTTTGGACTAAAAATGAACAAAGTTCCTAAGCTAGAAATTATCAAAAAAGTGGATCATGCATCCAACATATTACAACTCACGCCTTATCTTGATCGCAAACCTAGAGCTTTGTCTGGTGGACAGCGTCAACGTGTGGCCATTGGCCGAGCTATCGTGCGCGGCCCAGAAGTGTTCTTATTTGACGAACCACTATCCAATTTAGATGCTGAATTAAGAGTAGAGATGCGGGTTGAGCTTGCCCACCTACACAAAGAGTTGGGCGCCACCATGATATACGTGACTCACGACCAGGTAGAAGCCATGACCATGGCTGACAAAATTGTAGTACTTAGAGCAGGCAGAATTGAGCAGGTTGGCTCGCCATTAGAGTTATATAATAATCCAGTCAATAAATTTGTAGCAGGTTTTATTGGCTCTCCTGGCATGAACTTCTTGAATGCTGTAGTAGAACAGGGTGTTTTAAAGGTGCCCGGTTTAAATAACATCACCGTACCTTTTAAAGCCACCTTGCCTGCAAACGGCACTGAATTAGTGGTTGGCATTCGTCCCCAGCACTTTGTTCAAAGCGACCAAGAAAACCCATTTAAAGTAGATATAATTGAGCATTTAGGCGGTGTTTCATATGTACACTTGCACACTGCTACAGGAGAAAAGCTCATTATAGAGCAGCGTGGCAGTGCACTAGAACGTGGCGTAGAAACCATCAATCTAGCCTTAGATGTAGCGGATGTCATGATATTTGATGCCCAAACTAACCTGCGTATTCGTTAACATACCCTATGCCTCCTATAAAGGTGTGTTCAGGCAGTCATCAGCTTTAGCTAAAGCTGCAAGGAATGACTTTTATCACAGCATTATGGGTGTCTCCAAGCCACTTTGGCTTTTGCTTGTAAGTTTAACTAATTCACTAATTGTTAGACTTTAGAAGACCTGATAATATCGGCGGCTTCACTATATCAAAGTGGAATTAGGTTTCAATTTTTTGCCTAATCTAAGGAATCAATTAAGTTATGGACCAAGTCTTACAGGATGGAACAGTGGGTAAAGCTCTCATTATGCTCGATATCGTTGCAGATGCAGGTCACTCAATGCGTTTTAATCACATTCTGGAGCTCAGTCCCTTTCCAAAAGCTACCACCTATCGCTTATTACAAACCATGACCAATCAAGGCATGCTCAGCTATAATAATGAGAGTCAGAAGTATTCCCTTGGCCTGCGTTTAGTACGCCTAGCCCACAATGCTTGGAAACAAGCCTCTCTTGGTCCTATTGCTGCCCCACATTTGGACCAGTTATCACGTCAGGTCAGAGAAACAGTGCACTTGGCACAAATTGAAAATGGTCAGGTATTATTTATTGATAAACGACATACATCAGAACGCTTTGAAACATTAGCTCAAGCAGGACGCATTGTGCCGGCTCACTGTACGGGCGTTGGCAAAGTAATGCTGGCTTACTTATCACCAGAAAGACAAGAGTATGCCTTACAAAGGCAAACCTTTATTAAATTTACTGAAACCACTATTACCAACAAACAGGCATTGCTAGCAGAGTTAGTCCACATTAGATCTGATGGTGTTGCCTATGATAGAGAAGAGCATGAAAACGGTATCATCAGCATTGCATCCCCTATTTTAACATCACGCAAGCAAGTCATTGGGGCTATATCCATCGCGACGTCAACAGCTAAGCATAGCTTAAAAGACCTGGCACAATACAAAGAGCGTCTGGTGACCGCAACCATCGCTTTAGGTGCTGAAGCAGAGCTTCGTCTGCACCCAACTAACAGTTCCTAAAGACTAATATTATAATCCCTTAGGCCCAGGTGGTTGGTTTTGGGTTTACTCTTAAGTAACCTTTAGGCTGCAGCCTTTTAACGACTCATCAATTGGCTCTTGAGCTGGTGCAGTTGATCACGATAACGACCGGCTTGTTCAAACTTCAGATCCTTTGAGGCTTCATACATAGCATCTTCTGTTTTGCTAATCAGTTTAGACAACTGCTTACTATTTAAAGACGCGCTATCGGTGGTGTAATCAAGCTGATTTTCCGCCACTTGTTTGCCATTTTTCCCACCTTTGTTTTTCCCAGCACCGGGAGTGTAAGCCCCTTCCATAATATCTTGCACTGACTTAATGACGCCTTTGGGTACAATGTTATTAACCCTGTTGTGCTCAATTTGTTTATTCCTACGGCGCTCAGTTTCGTCCATGGCCCTTTGCATCGATCCCGTAATACGCTCAGCATATAGTATGGCCCTGCCATTCAAGTTTCTTGCAGCACGACCAATGGTTTGAATGAGAGAACGTTCTGAACGCAAGAAGCCTTCCTTGTCCGCATCTAAGATAGCCACTAGGGAAACTTCTGGCATGTCTAAACCTTCTCTGAGAAGGTTTATGCCCACCAAGACATCAAATTCACCTAAACGCAAATCACGGATAATTTCCACCCGTTCTACGGTATCAATATCGGAGTGTAAATAGCGCACTCGGATGCCATGTTCGTGCAGGTAATCTGTCAGATCTTCTGCCATACGTTTGGTTAATACAATAGCCAACACTCGCTCATTTTTAGCCGCCGTAATACTAATTTCAGACATCAAGTCATCTACTTGACTGGTCGCTGGGCGGATTTCAATTTGTGGATCGACTAGCCCAGTCGGTCTCACCACCTGCTCAACGACTCTGTCTGTATGATCTTGTTCATACACACTGGGGGTCGCTGAAACAAAAATCTTTTGTGGTGATATACCCTCCCATTCCTCAAATTTCATGGGCCGATTGTCAAGGGCGGTAGGCAATCTGAAGCCATATTGCACTAAGGTTTCTTTTCGAGACCGGTCACCTTTATACATGGCTCCCAGTTGCGGCACACTAACATGGGATTCATCCATAATGAGCAACGCATCAGAGGGTAGGTAATCGAATAAAGTCGGTGGGGGTTCGCCTGGTTTTCGACCAGACAAGTAATGAGAGTAATTCTCTATGCCTGAACAAAAACCTAGTTCTCGGATCATTTCAATATCGTAGCGAGTGCGCTGCTCTAAGCGCTGTTCTTCGACAAGTTTGTTGTGGTCACGGAAGTATTGCAAACGATCTTTGAGTTCCAGCTCAATTTCATCAATGGCCGCCAACAAGGTTTCTCTTGGCGTTACATAATGCGTTTTAGGATATACAGTTAACCTTGGAACCTTGCGCAATATTTGCCCTGTGAGGGGATCAAAGTAGCTGAGACGTTCAATCTCATCGTCAAATAGCTCAATGCGCACCGCTTCTTCGTCTGACTCAGCAGGAAAAATATCAATTACATCCCCTCGCACTCGATAAGTGGCACGATGGAAGTCCACGTCGTTGCGCGTGTATTGCAGCTCAGCAAGACGCCTCACAAGGTCTCGCTGGTCCCACTTGTCACCACGATTTAGGTGTAAAACCATTTTATGGTACAACTCTGGGTCCCCCAAACCATAAATAGCAGACACCGTGGCTACAATAATAGTATCAGAGCGCTCTAACAGGGCCTTGGTGGCCGACAGCCGCATTTGTTCGATGTGTTCATTAATCGATGAATCTTTATCAATAAAGGTATCAGAGGCAGGTACATAGGCTTCAGGTTGGTAATAATCGTAATAAGATACAAAATATTCTACGGAGTTATTAGGAAAAAATTCCTTAAATTCACCATACAACTGAGCCGCCAAGGTTTTATTATGGGCCATCACTATAGTGGGCCGCTGGATTTGATTGATCACTTGGGCAATGGTGTAGGTTTTGCCTGAGCCTGTTACACCAAGTAAGGTTTGCGCAGCTAAGCCTGCCCCTATGCCCTCTACTAGCTCTTTAATGGCTGTAGGCTGGTCGCCTGCAGGTTCAAACTTTGACTTTAATTCAAATTGAGGATTCATTATTTACTTCATTTTGGATTCATTATCTAGGGCCCAGCGTGATACCCTAATGCAGCAACCCAACATTATAACGGAGTTATGCCCGTGACGTGGCCTCTTTCGCAACGAATCCAATCTTTTAAGCCATCTGCTACTGTGCGTATTAGTAATTTAGCCTCACAAATGAAAGCCGATGGTGCAGACGTTATCAATTTAGCCGTTGGTGAACCCGACTTCGATACCCCCAACCGTGTGATTGACGCTGCGATTGTGGCCATGAAAACAGGACAAACTCGCTATACCCATGTCGCAGGCACCTTGGCCTTGCGCCAAGCGATCTGTGAAAAATACCAGCGTGACAACCAGTTGAGTTACCACACGAACCAAGTACTAGTCAGCAATGGTGCTAAACAGAGTATCTACAACCTAACAGTGGCCATCCTAGAAGCAGGCGATGAAGTTATTATCCCAGCACCTTACTGGGTATCCTATGATGCTATGGTGGCTATGGCGAGCGCTCAGTCTATTGTTCTACCTTGCCCAGCATCACAGGCGTTTAAACTCTCTGGGGCACAATTATCAGCTGCCATTACGGATAAAACCAAACTGTTAATGTTTAACAGCCCGTGCAATCCAAGTGGACAAACCTACAGTCGTAGCGAGTTAATCGATATTGGGGCAGTACTGCGGTTGCACCCACAGGTGATTATTTTAAGTGATGATATATACGAACACATCTACTGGGGTTCGGAGCCTTTAGTCAATTTGCTAAACGTGTGTCCTGATCTGGCTGAGCGTTGTGTGTTAGTCAACGGGGTATCTAAAGCCTATGCGATGACCGGTTGGCGGATTGGATATGCCGTGGGTCCAGAAGCCATAATTGCTGCCATGACCAATGCTCAGACTGAATCCAGTTCCTGTGCCAGCAGCATCAGCCAAGCGGCAGCTTTAGCTGCCTTAGATGGCCCACAAGACCTGTTGCAACCTATGGTGCAAGCCTATCAACAACGACATGATTACGTTATCGATCAGCTTAATCAAATATCTGGGTTAGACGCCTTGCCGAGCCAAGGTACTTTTTACACCTTTGTCGATTGTAGTGTGGCGATGTTCCACCTTAACTATGCTCACGACTTGCAACTAGTCGAGGATATATTGGCTCACACTGGAGTGGCGTTAGTGCCGGGCAGCGCTTTTGGCCTGCCACAACACTTTCGTCTTTCTTATGCCACAGATCTGTCTATTTTACAGCAAGCCTGCAAGCGCTTAAGGCTGTTTTTTAACCGTTAGTGGTTTGTTGCATCTGCCACAATCGAGCGTACTGGCCATCTTGGGTGAGTAACTCTTGATGACTGCCCTGCTCTACAATTTCTCCACCGTCAACCACCAAAATTCGGTCTGCATCAACCACAGTAGATAATCTGTGGGCAATAACTAGGGTAGTTTTGTTGGCCGATATGTCTGCCATGGCTTTAAGAATACTGCGTTCAGATTCTGAATCTAGGGCCGAAGTCGCTTCATCAAATAATAAGATCGCTGGATTCTTTAACAGCACTCTGGCAATGGCGATGCGTTGCTTTTCACCACCAGAAACCTTTAAGCCGCGCTCACCTACAATGGTGGCTACACCGTCTGGAATGGATTCGACAAAACTCCTTAATGAAGCCATATCAATGGCTTTCCAAATCGCTTCGTCGCTGGCCTCAGGACAGCCATAGGCAACATTATTCCAAATGGTATCATTAAAAAGAACCGTATCTTGAGGCACCACACCAATGGCCTGCCTTAAACTGAGTTGTTGCACGTCTCGCACATCTTGACCATCAACCCGAATAGCACCCGCGCTAATATCGTAGAAGCGAAATAATAAGCGTCCAATCGTTGATTTGCCAGAACCACTGGGCCCTACAATGGCTACTTTTTCACCAGGGGCGACGCTAAAACTCAGTTGTTTCAGAATTTGCCGTTGGCTCTGATAGCTAAAATCAACCGCTTCAAATTCAATAGCTGCCTGTTCAACCTTCAACACGGTGGCTTGCGCTTTATCCTGCACTGTGGATTGGCGCCTGAGTAGACCAAACATATTCTCTATGTCAGACAAAGCTCTGCGGATCTCACGATAAATAAAACCTAAGGCGTTCAAGGGCACAAACAACTGTAAAAGATATAAGTTGACCATGACCAAGTCACCAATAGTCATGGTTTCTTCAGCCACACCCTTCGCAGCTAAGTACATCAGGGCCGTCACCCCTAAACCAATAATTAATGCTTGCCCAGAGTTTAGCAACGCTAAAGATAATCGATTATCGACCCGCGCCTGTTCCCAAGCTCGTAAATTAGTGTTGTATTGTTTGGCTTCAAAAGCCTCATTATTAAAATATTTCACAGTTTCAAAATTGAGCAAGCTATCTACAGCACGGGTACTAGACTTACTGTCTAAACGATTAGCCTCTTTTACAAATCGAGTGCGCCATTCTGTGGTCTTAATACTAAACGCCACATAAGCCACTACACACACCAAAGTCACGGCTGAAAACCACACATCAAAGGCAAATAACAAGATCAGCATTACAACAATGAGTTCAATAATGGTGGGTAAGATGTTAAACACCATAAAGCGCATCATAAAGTTGATGCCGTTGGTGCCACGGTCTATGTCACGAGATATACCACCTGTTTGGCGACCTAGGTGAAAATCGAGCTCCAACTGATGCAAGTGCGCAAACACTTCTAAGCCCACTTTACTCATGGCACTTTCTGTGACTCGGCTAAACACCGCATCACGCAGTTCACCTAAAAATACGGCACCAAAGCGCATGCCTCCGTACAGCAGGACAAAACCCAAGGGGATAACAAGTAGTTGCTCTGGACTACCACCATCTAAGGCATCAACAATATGTTTGAAGACCCAAGGAATGACCAAGGCCACTCCTTTGGCACTTACCAACAAGGCCATAGCGATAATCACCCGTGCCTTATGAATCATAAGGTAGGGCCACAAGGACTTTAAAAGAGCCATTAACTCAAGCTCTTTTAATTCCTTAACTTGGTCCTGGCCATAGCCTTTTTGGACGTTACTTTTCAAGAGTCTAAATGAAGAATAGCTTCAATCTCTACTTGCACAGCTTTAGGAAGCGCCGCAACGCCTACGGCAGCTCGCGCAGGATATGGTTGATCGATATACGTCGCCATAATCTCATTAATCGTAGGAAAATTAGACAAGTCGGTCATGGATATATTCAACTTAACCGCATCGGCCAAGGAACCACCGCTGGCTTCTGCAACCGCCTTTAAATTTTCAAACACCTGCTTGGCTTGAGTCGCAAAGTCCTGACCACACACTTCCATAGTGTCTGGATCTAACGGAATTTGACCAGAAATGTAAACGATATTGCCGACCTTCACAGCCTGCGAGTAGGTGCCAATTGCTGCGGGGGCTTTGTTGGTTGATATAATGGTCTTTGCCATGGGAGATACACCTTTAATTGAATCGAATAACGCGTTGCATCATAGCAGGCCATGGCTATTAATGACCACACTAGAATAGTCTAAAAATTAACAAAATGAAGGCCTTATAAATTAGGCCCAAAGGGCCCTAAGATCAGCAATCGAATCTAATACCAAATCAGCATCAGTGATTAATTCAGATCGAGTGCTTGTGCCTGTGAGT
>Ga0209713_10000543_pt1 | contig 21320 bp, 9 predicted proteins | sample ArcOceMetagenome_3_FD_187444 | JGI IMG/M metagenome (GOLD analysis project Ga0209713, IMG submission 187444) | Marine eukaryotic phytoplankton communities from Arctic Ocean - Arctic Ocean- Svalbard ARC20M Metagenome (SPAdes) (version 2) | ecosystem: Environmental > Aquatic > Marine > Oceanic... | reverse complement strand
CTTTCGGCGGCATATCATGCCGCGCTCGACGATCGTCCTCGCGACGATCGTCCTCGCGGCGCCGGCCTCCGGCTGGCAAGTCGCCATATCCACGCGGCGAGCTTCACAACTCCACATGGCGTCGCCGCCGTCTTCAAGCCTGCCACGTCTTCAAGCCTGCCGCGTCCCCGCTCTGCACGCGTCGGCCGAAGCGTCGCCGCCGCCGCCCTCCAGCAGGGCTCCAGCTCTGGTGTACAAGCTCAATTCGTCCACCAAGTGGCTCGTCGTCGCTGCGCAGACGATCGCCGTCTGGTGGCGGCGCGACTTCGTGGCTCCGTACATCGTGCTCGGCTCGATCGTCGCCTCGTTTGGCACAGGCACGCTGAAGAGGCTCATCAACCAACAGCGTCCCGACGGCGCGCCCTTCACCGATCCGGGCATGCCGTCGTCACACGCGCTGGTGAGTGCATTCGCCGCCGTCGGGTGGACGCTCCACGTCGTGCGCGTTGGCCGCTCTGCTGTCGCGAGTGCGGCGCTGCTCTCGTCCGCCGCCCTCGTGAGCGTGCTGCGGGTCGCGTGCGGCTACCACTCCTGGGCGCAAGTCATAGTCGGCGGACTCGTGGGCTCCAGCTCGGCGTTTGGGTGGATGCGGCTGGGCGATGCCGTGACGACGCACGTCGAGCCGCGCGTCGCTCTGCTGGCGGTGTGGAGCCTGTACCTGAGCGGCTCCGCCGCTTTCATCGCTGCGAAGATGAGGAATTGGGTCACCGAGGAGAAACAGTTGTGAGCTGTCTGTTTAAGCTGTTTAAGTAGAGAGCTCTCCCCGTCACATTCCCAGTTCACTGGCGAGCGGAAGGCGGCATGTCGTGGATGTTAAGTCGATCTTGTCTCTCGCCGGGTGCTTCATGCGGCATATTGAGGCGCGAACTGGAGGTGTCACTGTTTAACTTTTTTGAGGCTATTGAGGCGACGCGTTTGCCAGCTTCTACCCCTCGAGAGGCTAATGCAAAAAGTTAGTTTTGCAACGAAATTAGTTGTGCGGTTTCACATAGTTGCAGCAGTCCTTCACTGCAGTTGCTCATCGCGCACGTGGCGCGCTGAATCTCGTCCACGCTCGGATCCGCCCGCGGCTGCCCATGTTCGCAAGCTTCAAACACGCCATTCAGGCAGCTGCCGACGGCATGGCGAGCAGCGAGCTCCTGCAGGACTGGCAGGACGCCGAGGACCGAGCGGAGGAGGCACTGGCACTCCCTGCAGGGCTTTGGATCGGAGCGTCGAAGCCACAGGAGGAGAGCGCCGGCTCGAGTCAGTTCGAGGCCCCGGAGCCCGCCGAGCCAAAATACGACGCCTACGGCTTTCCCATCAACAAGGGCGAGAGGTTCGAGGCCCCGGAGCCCGCCGAGCCAAAATACGACGCCTACGGCTTTCCCATTAACAAGGGCGAGAGGGTCGAGGCCCCGGAGTCCGCCGAGCCAAAATACGACGCCTACGGCTTTCCCATCAACAAGGGCGAGAGGGTCCAGGCCCCGAAGCCCGCCAAGCCACGGTACGACGCCTTCGGCTTTACCATGAAGCATGTGCCAAGTGCTGGGCACCAACGGAGCCTTGACACGACGACTGATTCGACGCTGCACGTCGACCTCAGCGTAATCCAGTCGAACGAGCGAGCCAAGCTGCTCCACAACCAGGCGCTGGTGGCGCTGGGGCTCCAGAAGGAGGAGCAGCATGACTTCAGACTCGTTGCCAGCAAGCGCAAGAGGCGTCATCGCTTCCGCGCTCTCTTTGCCCAGGGAATGCCCACGGACGCGGTCACGCCCGCCTACTCGGACACACCCGCCTGCTGGATTCGCACCGAGGATGCTAACGTGGATGCCGACCCCACCGTCTACGTACCACCTCTCCACATTGCGGACACGCCCCCCGGAGTCAAGCCGAAGCGGTACAATCGCGGCCTCGAGGAGATGCTGCAGCGCAACGCGCTCGAGGCCGCGCGAATCCAGCAGGCGGACCGCGACGCGAAGCACAAAGCCAACTCGCGCGTGGCCATTGAGCAAGACGTCGCCGTGGCGGCGATGCATTTGGTGCGCACTTTGTGCTTGCCCAGCACCGCTGCGCGAATGAATGCTTTCACTTGCACCTCCGCCCGCGACGCGCCGCCCCCTCGCTCCCCTCACCCCAGGACGAGCTGTCGTCGACCCTGCCTGATCCGAAGCCCGCCAAGCCCCGCTACGACACCGACGCCGAGATCGACGCTCCGAAGCCCGCCAAGCCAGTCTATGATGTCTATGGCTTTCCCGTCAACGTCAAGACCGACGCCGAGATCGACGCTCCGAAGCCCGACAAGCCAGTCTATGATGTCTACGGCTTTCCCGTCAAGCCCGTCAAGGCCGACGTCCAGATCGACGCTCCGAAGCCTGCCAAGCCCGTCAAGCCCGACGCCCGAGCCGTGGCCTCGACGCGTCGGCCCAGCGCGCACCCCAGCGCGCCCCCGGCAGAGGGTGCGGAGAGGCAGCAGCGAGAGCAGACTGGCTGCTGAAGAAGAAGGAGGAGGAGGCCGAGGAGGAGGTCCACGGCGCGGCGGGGGCGCCGCTCGCGACCAACCTCACCATCAGCATCCTGTACAAGCCGGAGCAGGACGCGCGGCAACGGGGGCGCGAGAAGGCGCGCAACGAGAACACCACAGCGCGCCGCGTGAGCTTCGAGGCGAGCGACGTGCGGCTCGGCACCACCTTCTTCGAGTACCGCATCGCACGCACGCTCTACCGCGGCCTCGCGTTCGCAGGAGACGACAGCGAGGACGTCGGGCCCGTCGTGGGCACCACCGAGCGCGTGCCGCTGTCGAGCGTGACCGAGGTGGCGCTCTCCAACCTGAACAAGGGGATCGACGCGCGCTCCTCCGAGGGAGAGGCGGCCGAGTGGACGCTCTTCCTCAGCGACGGCCGCACGCTCGAGCTGCGCGCCGAAAGCGCCGAGGATCGCCAGAACTGGGTCGACGCGCTCTGCGCGAGGCTCAACGCCATCATGGGTCGCACCTCGCACGCATCATCTGGATAGCGTTGAGCCTCGCGCAGAGCGCGTCGTCCCATCATCTGGATGCGTGCGAGGTGCGACACGGTAGACCCTCCAGCCTCTGCCGAGTCTGCGGCAGTGCACTCCGGGCTTCTCCTCCACCGCTCCACGGCTCCGAGTAAACGCAAACGTTTGTGCATGCAAGGGTAACGAGTGTGTTGTGTGTACATTATGATCTGTTGGACTGAGCTAAAGTTCGTGCCAGAAACAAACGAGACAACGAGCGACGCAGAGCTCAGCGCTCAGGGCTCAGCGAGCTGGCAGCCGCGCGCTCACGGCTCAGCGTCTCTCTCGTCTCTCGCCTGAGCTCGCGCCTCGCCACGACTCACGTGCCGAGCCCGGCGCTGGCGAGCAGCGCGTCGTCGGGTCGGACGGCCTCCTGCAGCTGCTGGAACGTCGGCAGCGCCGCCGCGTCGACGCCCAGCCCGCTCAGCTGCGAGCCGAAGGCGGCCACGTCGAGGCAGAGCTGCACGCAGATCTTGTGCGAGTCGCTCAGCTGCCCTCCTCCCGCCGCTCCACCGCCGGTGGCGCCACCGCCACCGCCACCGCCGCCGCCCGCGTCGCCGCCCGCCTTCAGCCGCCGCAGCGCCTCCTCGTTCTTGCGCACCGTGTCGAGCGTCGTCGCGGCGAGGCCGAGGTAGTGCTCCGCCACCGCGGCCGCGACCTCGGCGGCCCACGCCGCGCGCGCTGCGTCGGCCCCCGCCGCCGTCGCGCCGAGTGCGGCGGCGTGCGCCTCGAGAAACGCGCGGAGCGGCTTGAGCACATCGGGGAGGAAGAAGGAGGGCGCGGTGGGCGCCTGCTTGCCCGTCATCCGGTAGCTCGCCGCGATGGCGCGCACGCCCGTCGTGAGCGAGGCCGCGCACTGCGCCGCCAGCCGCGCCACGAGCGCCTTGCGCAGCTCGCCCGACGCCTCGATCAGCGTCGCCGCCGCGCTGGCAATCAGGGCGGTGCAGTCGGCGCCCAGGCCCGCCACGCCGGCCGCCTCGGCGGCGGCGGCGTCCTCTGGCAGCTGGAGCAGCCGTGGCACCAGAGGCGCCAGCTGCTGCAGCCACGCCGCGCAGACGCCCGCATCAAAGTAGAGCGCGTCCAGCCGCATCGCGCCGCCGCCGCCCTCGCCGCCGCCACTCTCGGCTTTCGACGCCTCGCCGGAAGCGGCGGCGGCAGAAACCGACGCGGCGGTGGCGGCAGCGGCGGGCGCGGCGGCGGCGGCGGCGGCGGCGGGCCCGGTGGAGGAGGAGGGTGGTGCGAGCGACGTTAGCCACGTCTCGAACTTGGCGCAGCTCTCGAGGGCGAGGCGGAGGAAGCGCGCGGCGAGCGGCGTCAGAAAGACGTTCGGCGCGAAGCAGCGCCGGACCGCCTCGACGAGCGCCAAGGCGGCCGCGGTGCGCAGCGTCGCCGGTGGCGGCGGCGCCTCCACCACGCCAGCAGCAGCACCGGCGGCGGGAGCGGCGGGAGCGGCGGGAGCGGGAGCGGGAGCGTCGGCGGGGGCGAGGGGCGAGCCGGAGCCGGGCGGCGTGAGGAGGGCGGCGTCGAGCGCCTTGTTGGCCTCCTGCACGCGCAGCTGGAAGTAGATGCCCAGGTTGAAGCGCTTGCCAAACTCGGCCGTCGCGGGGTGCGCGCGCAGGTAGCGGCGCTGCTGCGGCGTGGCCAGCAGCCCCTCGAGCCGCGCCTGCAGGCCCGTCAGCGCCAGGTACGAGTGCTGGAAGGCGTCGGGGATGCCGGCGCCGAAGAACTGCGGCGTGCTCCTCGTCAGGAAGCCCACCACCTCCGTCCACAGCGCGTGCGTCAGCAGGTGGAGCGGCGGCCTGAGCTCGGCGACCTCGCGCTGCAGCAGGAGGTGGAAGGAATCGCCGCGCGCAAAGTCGAGAGTGGCCGCGAGGATCGCCGCGAGAGAGCGCTCGCGCGTGCCCTCGCGCGCGGCCGCCTGCAGCTTGGGCAGCAGCCGCGGCGCCACCCACTCCGCCTGCACCCACGCGTAGCACTCGTCGGCGCAGCCGCACTCGACGAAGGCGCGGAGGCAGTCGCGTACCGGCGCCGCGCACCGCGCCTCGAGCGAGACGCCCAGGCAGTCCTGCAGCCGCCGGAGGAGGCGCGCGCGCGCGGCGTCGACGCGGCCGGCGCTGCTCCGCACGAGCGCGAGCTCCTTGCCCGCGTCCATCAGCACGCGCAGCCGGCCGAAGGCGCCGGCGGCGCGCAGCAGCGCGTCGGCCTCCGCGAGCACCTCGAGCAGCGGCCGCGGCGTGCCGTCGACGTCGTCGGCGTCGGCGTAGCAGTCGAGCGCGGCGTCGCTCGGCGAGGCGTCGAGGAGCTGCTCGACCAGCGCGAGCGTCTCGGCCAGCCGGCGCAGCAGCTGCAGCTGCTCGAGCCGCGTCTCGAGCGCCTCGCGCTCGTCGACCTTGGCCGAGAAGCGCTCCATCCGCTCCTTGACGTCGTCGCCGAGGGCTTGCGAGCTGTCCTGGTAGCCCTCGATCTGCTTGCAGAGCCCGCGCAGCGTGTCCTCGGTCGTCGACAGCTCCTTGGTCAGCTGCACGAGCCGCGGCAGCTCGCCCTCCACCAGCGTGCCCAGCTCCTCGTTGAGCGCGCGGTGGTGCTTGGAGAGGTTGAGCCGCAGCGTCTCGAGGTCGGCGCCGCGGTCGCGCTGCTCCTTGATCCACGACGCCGCGCCGAAGAGCGGCGAGGCGAAGCCGGAGGTGTCGAGCGTCGCCATTGTCGACGGCGTCGGCACGGGGGCACGGGCCGAGGGCGGGCCGACGACGACGACGACGACGCGAGGCCAGGAAAAACTTGATAAATTAGGAGTGGTGTCGATGCTGCTCCTCGTTCCTCTGAGCGTGGCGCTCTCGCCGCTCGCGCCGGGCGCGATCCTCGACGAGAGCGGCGAGCACGCGGCGCCGTCGTACGAGATCTTCTCGCGCGACCGCCTGCGCGAGGAGCACCTCCGCCGGCTCATGGCCAACACGGCGCTCGAGGCGCCGCCGCCGCCCTGCCCGGCCAACTGCTCCTTCCCGGAGGGCGGCTTCTGCGACGTGGGCTCGGGCGTGTGCTTCTGCAACCGCGGCTGGCAGGGCTCCGACTGCAGCGAGGAGCTGCCCTGCCGCGTCGCCAACTGCTCGGGCCACGGCACCTGCGTGCGCGGCGCCTGCCAGTGCGAGCTCGGCTCGCACGGCGACGCGTGCGAGCTCAACACGTGCCCGCACCACTGCCACGCGAGCGCCGGGCGCGGCCGCTGCGTGCTGGGCACGTGCGCGTGCGAGCACGGCTGGTCGGGCGCGAGCTGCTCGACGAGGCCCATCGGCAGCTGCCCTGTCGACGCGGCCGGGCTGGTGTGCAGCGGGCACGGCACGTGCGACGTCGAGGGCGCGTGCACCTGCTTCCATTCCGAGTACAGTGAGCTGCTGCCTCCCACTTGCCCATCCGACCCCGCGCCCCTCTTGTGCGCCCACCTCTCCCGACCAAGACTCCTCTTGACCCGCTCCCCGCCCATTCGCGTGCAGCCGGTGCCGACTGCAGCCTGTACACGCCGCCGCTCGTGAGCGACGACGACGCGTGCGCCAAGGACGGCGGCGGGCGCGTCTGCGGCGGGCCCGAGCGCGGGGTTTGCGACGCCGGCGGCGGCGCCGCCGCCGTGTGCGAGTGCAAGGACGGCTTCTCGGGCGTTGCGTGCGCCTCGGACGACTGCTCCGTCCACGCGACCGACGCCGAGGGCGTCCAGGGCCTCCCGAGCGGCGCCGCGTGCGGCGGCCACGGCAACTGCACCGCCGCCGACCCCGACGCCGCCTCGACGCACTGGTACTGCGCGTGCGAGGGCGGCTACGTGGGGTCGGACTGCACCGAGGCGTGCCCGCTGCTGTGCAGCGGCCACGGCTACTGCTCGCTGGTGCCGGCGCCGCGCGGCGGCGTCGTCTCGCTCGCGCAGCAGCTCGCCGCCTCCGTCGCGACGGAACACGTGCGCGTGCTCCGTCGCCAGGTCGCCTCCTCCTCCGCCTCCTTGGCCGCCATGCATTCCGACGTCACCTCCTCGCCATCGCTGCGCTCGTCGCCGTCGCCGTCGCCGTCGCCGTCGCCCGACGCCGCGCCGTCGCCGTCGCCCGACGCGCCCCTCGCGATGCACGCGGTCTGCACGTGCCATCGCGGCTGGGAGGGCGAGGGCTGCGCGCAACCGGCGCCGTGCCCGTCTTTGGCGGCCGTCGCCGGCTACAACGCCACGACGAGCGACCCGGCCACGTGCGTGCCGGGCGAGGCGTGCTGCGGCCACGGCGAGTGCGTGCTGGGCGAGTGTCAGTGCCACTCGGGATTCCACGGCGAGGCGTGTGCACGGTACGCGGGCGTCGAGGGGTGACCGGTTGGTGTGTAAAGTCGGGGTTCTTTCTCAGAATATCTGTTAGCTCTTCGCCATGCGACTGCACTGTATATAACTCTGTCTCCTACTCGAGTACGACGGGGACGGACCCATCGCAAAAACGAGGAGCGGCCACGGGGGCCCGCGGCTCCCCGCGAAATGTACTACACATGGCGGCCGGCGGCTCTCATAGCGTCTTCAGGCTCGGGTTGAGATTGAAGACCAGCCCGTCGCCCTCGACCGTCCATCGCACCGGCAGCCACCACGTCAAGAGGTTGTTGCCGAACACGGAGCATATGTTGCCAAAGAAGCCAACGCTGTACCGGTTGACATGGTTGGGCGGCGGCGAGCACCCTCGCTTCTCGAGGAACTCGATGGTCGTGTAGTTGAACATCACGAGGTACGCGTGGAAGAAGAAGAAGGCGGTCAGCCCCGCGCTCAGCAGGCACAGCATCAGATACGTCAGACTCACGTGGAACTCCTGGTCCTTCAGGTCGAGCGTGATCTGCTCCATGTTCGAGACGATGTTGACGAAGACGGGCGTCATCACGACGACCATGAACACCGTAATCATCGCCATGTAGCAGACGAACAGCACAAAGAACTTGTGGTTATAGAAGCCGATGCAATTGTTGAGCCACGGGCAGAAGTGGTCCATCTTCAGCACGCAGCGCTGCATCACGCGGCAGTAGTGCGCGCGGTCGGGCTTGTACATGGGCGGCCTGCTCTTTCTGCATATCCTGACGGAGCCGTCGTGCTTCTTTTCCTGCGTCTGCAGGACTGCCGGCATCAGGCGTGTCCTCTCGCCAGTCTCGAGGTCGTCCGGATGGACCGACCACGACTCGGGGATGCGACCGGGGTCCGTGAAGACGGCCCGGAAGAAGCTGATCATCGCAAGCGCAAAGACCACGTTGAACGCGATCGTGCAGCCCATACCGTAGTCATGCTGCGGAGGGTCAGAGCTGTTAATCAGCGGCACGAGGATATCGAGCATGAAGACCAGGTAGCACCACGTGATCAGCCCGCACACGAAGATGACGGGCAGCCATCGCCCGAGGCGGGCGAACGCCGACATGTCGGCGCGCGGCGGGACCCGACGCTACCCCCAGGCGGCCGCAGCGAGACGCGACGAGTGGGAGGAAGGCGGGTTAGCGCCGGAGCGCGCCAGCTTGCCAAATCGGTGGCTACTAAGGGGTGTACAGTAGGAGTACGGCTTTAGGCCGAAACAGCTAAAAGAGGGAGGAGTACGTGCGAATCGGCCGCCCTCCCGAGAAGCAGAGCAGACCACTGACGTGGGCCTACCCCGTACACGGTCTGCTGGGTATAAGTCGCTTGAGCACGTGAGCCGCAACTGGGGCAGGAGCGCAGACCCTCTAGCCAGTGCACGGGCGGTCAGCTGCTGCCGGCGTCGAGGTTCAAGAGGTCATCCATCTTCTGTCGGCCCGCACAACCACACGACGGCAGCAAGTAGGCCCACCTAGCTCGCGTCCGCTGGGTTTATGGACCCAGCGCCAAAAGCGCGCGTTGCGCTGCGATCAATGCGGCTGGCGTCAGTAGCTTTCCGTGCCGCGCTGCTCCTCGCTTCGGCGCGGGCGCAGGCTCCCGACCTGCCCACTTCGGCGGAGCGCCTCGCCTCCCTCCCCGAGGGCGTCGTCCTCGGCTACACCAATGAACCGAAGCTCGCCCGCTCGACGGTGACCAACATGTGGCTCAATCGCGACCGCACGCGCGTCGAGGCGACCGTGTCGGGGCAGCTGATCGACCGCCCAAGGGGCGTTGCGCTCGAGGGCAGCGTTGACGAGATCGCCGATCAGGCGCATCTCACGCGGCACGGGCTCTTCCGTCGGGTCGACTCAAAGTTTGCGCAGTTTGTGCCTCGCGAGGTCGAGGAGGACGGCTACGGGCTGTGGCGCACGTGGGAGTCGCATGGCTTTTGCCCCGCGGAGCTGCTGATCCGGGATCCGTGGGGCACCATCGCGTGGGAGGCGCCGTCGCACGACGTGCCCGTCACCGCGGCCGAGTGCTCGTGGATCCTGCGGCCGGGCATGTACCGGCAGCAGGGCTACGTCATGCTATCCTCCGCGCCGGTGGCGGTCCAGTTCCGCACAATGTCGCTGCTCGCCGGGGTCGAGCACATCGACGTGTACGACGGCGCACACGCCGGTGCGCACCTGATCGCGCGGTACACCGGGCGCAAGGTGCCCGAGCAGGTGTCGAGCTCGGGCGCCGAGATGCGCATCGTCTACTGGGTCGACCTCAATCGGACAGCCGCGAGCGCGTGGGACGAGATCGAGTCGGCGCTCTCGGCCGGCAAGCTGACGGATGCGGTCCGGTGCTTTGGCACCATGGCACGCTTTGGCACCGTCGGCTTCTTCCGGCAGGACGCCCGGCGCGCCCTCGAGACGGTCGCCATCGGATTGAGCCGCAAGCCACAGCACCGCTGGATGAGGCGCAAGTGGTTTGGCCGCGCGGACGGCTTCGCGCATGCCTACAGGCTGGCCGCTGCGATGCTGAGCCAGGACGAGGACCTGTGGCAGAAGCGCCACCGGCACGATCCCGGCAAGGAGGACGAGCCGTGGGACGCCCCCCTGAGCCCGAGGCGGTGGCCCGAGCCGCTCCCGCTTCCCGAGCAGAACCCAAACTACTACGACGACAGCACGGGCAAGAAGGCGCTGGACTTCGTGCCGACGATGGAGGGCATCGTGCGGCACCGCGAGCCCTCTGGATTCTCGTTTGACTTCACGACGAGCGCCGACTGCAGGGGCAAGGGCATCGCAACCGAGGGCGACGCCATGCTGCCCCCGCTCACGGTGACGGGCAACCCGCACAGAAATTACAAGTTCCTGCCATTCCCGCTCGAGCCCTCGTCTTGCCAGCTCCAGAACATCGACGGCCCGCAGGTGACCATAGATCGGCCGTTCACGATCGTCGAGAGCCTCATGAAGACCGCCGCAGAGGACGAGATGCGCTACTGCCTGGACGGCAGCTGCAATCCAATGTCCTCCGGACTCACGGCAGGTGGCGGCAACTGCACCACAGCATGCGCGGTATTCCTCGAGTGCGTCGATCTACAGATTGCCAACTACACCCAGTGGGCGGTGCCGGGCAAGAAGAATCTGTACAACAAGTCGTTGGTGGCGGCCGCACGCGACGTCTGCTTCCAGTCGTCCGAGGCCGAGCAGTGCACGGCGGTCTACGTGCCCAATACAGCCGACCCCGACGACCTGCCGATCTCAATCGACAATCCCAAGAGCATGCCGTGCCTCCACCTGGATTGCTTCTATTGCGGAAAGATGCTCTACGAGAGGTACTTCAACTGCGCGATAGATTGCGGCAAGAACATCACCCACCCTTCCGGGGAGTGCTCCGACTGCTCGTACAACTTTCAGGACATGTACGACGAGATCGACATGACGCGGTACAAGGTCTTTCATGCGTACTTTGTGGGCGCGATTGGCCTAGTGAGCGGACCCGACTCAGTGTGCAGCAGCGAGTGCGACCTTCTCGAGCCAGGGATGCTCGACGCGGACATTCCGATGAGCGAGGAGTGTCGACAATGCCACTACCCGATTGAGGACTTCATCAACACCGATCACGAGGACTGCCTGCACGGCATGCAGATGAGGTGCGTGAGCCTGGACCGCGGGCTGTACAACTTCATGCAGGACGTGTACCACGTGTTAAAGGACGAGCTGCTCGGCATGCTGCTGCCGACGGGCGAAGGGTCGTACGGTGCCTACTCGTCCTATGGTGGCGGTTCCGCGGCGGCCGTTGACGGCGCAGACGCGGCGGCCTCGGCAGACGGAGACGCGGCCGCCGACGGGGCGGCCGACGCTGCCGATGCTGGTGGCGGTACCTGAGGAGGCATCCTAGGCTGCTGCTGCTTGCACTTGTACGTTTACGTCGTAGGTAGAATCTACGTTTAGTTCACAATAAAATATACACAGCTCACCGCTCACCGGAGCGATGGCCGGAGGCATCGCCGTCGACGAATGGATGTCCGGAGGCATCGCCGTCGACGAATGGCCAGTTGCTCCGGCCTCCGGCAATGAAACCGCGCGGCGAGAGGCGAGTCCGCGGCCTGCGCAGCGGAACTCGCCGGTTTTTATTGGATATATTGCCGGCACGGGGGGTAACTAGACATAAGAAAAGCTCCGCACTTTAGCGCTCTTTAGCAAGTATTCTCCCGGCCTGGCGGCCGGCCACTTTAGCAATTCTGCTCAGCCACCGAGGCCTTGAGTGCGGAGGCCCCTGTAGACAAAAGTCACCGTTTTGTCGACAATTTGCATACAATTTGTATACAATTGTCGACAAATCTTCTATTGCCTGCCGGATGCCACGTAGGCGAGGCCGCTTTAGCAAGAATGCTCCGGACTGGGAGGTTTAGCAGAAATGGTCGACATCTACTACTAGTAGTGCTTTAGCAGGAGTGCTCCAACAAGGCCCAAACTTTAGTCAACTTACCCCCCGGGATCGCCGGAGGCCAAGGCAACTCGCAAAAGGTTCCAGAATTCCGCACTAGTTGAAACTTAGGAGACACATCACCCAACGCAGGTCACGCTCTACGAGGACGCACACGCGGCCATACCAGCTCGCGCCCAGGCGGCCGCGGGTCGCACGAAAAACACGAAATCTAGAAAGTGAAATGTCGAATGCCCCATGTTCGGGCGCTCAGGTCTTGGCTTGGGCTAGGCTTGGCTTGGCTCAGGTCACCGCAGCAAAACCTTCACGCTCGCGACCGCGGCCAGCAGCATGCTCAGGCCAGCGGACACGAGGCGCGGTGCGGCGCTCTCCTCATCTTCCGCCTCGGGAGGCGGAAGCGAAGGAGGCGAGGGCGAGGCCACGACGGTCACCTTGATCTTCTGGCCCTCTGTGCAGTGGTTCGACACCTGGCATGCAAAGTAGATATTGCCGGGCGCGGTGACCACCGTCTCGTAGAGGTTGGAGTAGTTGCCGGAGCCACCTCCGAGGACCGCGCTGGCAACCTCGGTGGCCTGGCCGTCGCCGAATTGGCAGAGCACGTAATCCATGTTCGTCGTCATCACCCAGATGTTGTGGTAGTCCGTGTACTGGAAGCTCAGCTTATCGCCCACGTTGACCGTGTAGGCTGATGGCGTCTGAGGCACCGCCGACCAGTAGCCGTGCACGTCGTCGCTGCCGTCGCTGCCTCCGTGGTCGTGGTCATGGCCGTCGTCCGCCCCCCCCACCGAACCGATCGTCATAGTGGTGGTGGCGCTCGCAAGTGCGCTGGCGGACGAGTCCAGGGTGGACGCCTGGATGATGTACGGGTCCACCGCACCGCGAACCAAATTCGTGAGCAGGAGCAGCATGGTTAGGTGCAGGCTCAAAGAGTGTATTATCACTAAGACACACTTTGATTCGTGGCCGGCAAGCGAGACGCTACTGGGAGGCGACATGAGCGAGGGTGAGGCAACACCACCAAGCGTCGGATGTAAACTAAGGAAATCGTCTTGAAGACACACAAGCCAAGGAATCCTCATAAGCGTTTCCTCCAGCTTATGAGGATTCCTTGGCTTGTGTGTCTTCAAGACGATTTCCTTAGTTTACATCCGACGCCAAGGGGCAGTTCTCGATCACGGGGCTCAACGCCTACTCGGCCGTCTGCGGCATCGGCCTCGACACCGTGCCCATTCCCGGCGACACGCCGGCGAGCAAGATCGAGGCGCTGATGAGCGACACGGGCACGATGGCCTTCCGTCTGAACAAGCCGCTCACCGTGCGCCTCTTCCCGTGCCCCGGCCTCAAGGCCGGCGAGTGACCACCTTCACGAGCGCCGACCTGTGCGCTGTGCAACTGCGCCGTCTTCGCGGTGCCGTGAGGAGGCGATGGGGCGGCAGCAATGGAGCGTGGCCTGCATTGCGGAGTTCGATTGTCAAATGTAAGAGAATATATAGCCCCAAAATGATCTCCGACATGCACGTGCGCCCCTTTGACGCACAGACTTTCAGCGAGCTTCGGACGCGGGTCAGTCTAGCCCATGGTGGTGTCCATGCCCATGTCCATGGTGCTCTCGTCGCAGGGCGTGTCGTTCATGTAGGAACACAACCCCGGGGCTTCGTCCGCCCAGCCGTTGGGGCACGTGGTGACCGAGGTCATGGCGGACATGGTGCCGCCCGACGGCATCCACGCAGTCGTGCCAAAAAAGCACATTGAGTGGCCGCCCTCCCCGGCCTCGGCCATGGTCGCGTAGAGGGGGTAGTTGCCGCAGACGCAGACCGGCTCGGGCAGCGACGAGAAACCAAGGGAGGCGGACGCGAGGAGACCGAGCATGTTGTGCAGTAGTGCGCGCAAGCGGTGCCAATTGGGGTGTCTCCTGGTGCCAAGGTTGCAGTGATGCGCGCAGTTGCGGTGGTTCTACCTTCTGGTCGGGCGCGTGGTTTTCGCGAAGTGCGCATCGACCGACGAATGTTGCAGGCCAATCGCGGCTATTGAGGCTATTGAGGCGACGCGCTTCTGAGAATGTTACGTGGTTCGGCTCCTCCGAGAACAGCGCCGAAAAAGGTGAAAAGTTTTCAACTGGCTTTCACGCGTCGACTCCAAGATATGGCCGACGCGCCGCAGCCCTCGTGGCTGCGTGAGGTGCTCGAGGTGGCTGGCGTGTGCAAACGTGGACTCGTGTCTTACGGCGTGCTCGACATCACGAAAGCGGATCTGCACTCGTTGCTCGTGGTGCAGCTCGCGTGCGCCATCGACGTGGACGAGGACATGCAGCAGCTCTACTCGCTGCTCGACGTGATGCACGACGCCGGCTGGCTGGAGCTGCCCGACTCGGGCGCGTTCGACGAGTCGACGCTGCAGCAGCGGCTCGCGCAGCTGCAGGGCACGGCGCTCGTGGCCGACCACGCCGGCGTCTTCCGGCGGGCGGCGCGGGCGGTGCTGGCCGAGCAGCCGCCCGCGCTGCGCGCCGCCTCGTCGAGCGAGCAGGCGCCGCTGCAGCTGTGGCGGATCCACTACGGCCGCACCAACGCGCCGCCGACGCGCAAGCGCAAGCCGCCCGTGCCCGAGCCGGCGAACGCATGGTTTGTGATGGCGTCCGACCGGTCGCCGATGTCAATCTCGCAGCACGAGCTCGGGCGCATGTTCAAGAAGTGGATGCTGAAGCACCACCCGGACAAGGGGGGCGACGAGCACCGTGCCGCCGAGGCGTCGGCCCTCTTCTCGCACGCGATGGGCCGCGACGCGCCCGGCGGCGAGAACGGCGAGGCGCCGAGCGAGGAGGACGCGGCCGCCGCCTACCGCCAGCAGCAGCACGAGGCCGAGGGCGCGTGGGCGGCGTGGAAGCGCGACACGGCGGAGCGCAACTGGCTCGACTCGACCGCCCACCTGCTGCAGCGGCTGCTGCGCGGCGTGAGGTGGTGCGCCGACCGCTGTGCGGCGCAGCGGCTGTTCGAGTCGGAGCTCGACGCCGCCGACGCCGCGGAGGCCACCGGAGAGGCGCCGCCGCCTCCGCCGCCGCCAGTCGTGGCGCCGACGCCTCACCCGAGGGCGCCGCCGGCGATGGAGCGGCAGCTGAAGCGCGGCGCCTCGGGGCCTCTCGCCTTTGGCCGTCGCGAGAGCCACCGTCCAAGCTCGGCACGCGGCAGCAGCAGCGGCGGCGTCGGCGGCGGTGGCGACGGCGGCGGTGGTGGCCACGGCAGCCGCGTGGTGATTGAGAACTGCACGTGCGAGGGCGAGGGGCTGTCGACGGTCTTCGCGCGCCACCGCGGCTCGTTCGTGATCCGGCCGCGCGACAGGCTCTTCCGACCGGGCGGCGGCGGCGGCGGCGGCGGCGGCGGCGGCGGCGGCGGCGGCGGCGGCGGCGGCGGCGGCGGCGGCGGCGGCGGCGGCGGCGGCGGCGGCGGCCTGCTGTCGGCCGACACCTTCGTCGTGACGATGCGCGGCAAGCAGTCGGTGACGCCGTCGCTGCGGCTCCATCCGAGCGGCGACGGCTCGGTGCTCGTCGAGTACGCGATCTCGGTGTGCGGCGCGTACAAGGTGCACGTGCGCGGCGTCGATCGGCACTGCGAGAACGGCCGCGGCGACAACGGCCGCGGCGTCACGCTCTCCACCGGCGGCGCCTACGTGATGGGCTCGCCCTTCACGCTCGTCGCGAGGGCCGCGCCCGTGACGACGGCGCAGTGCGAGGCGGCGGGCGAGGCGCTGGGCCGCTGCCGCGTCGGCGAGCCCTCCTCCTTCCTCCTTTGGCGCAAGGACGTCGCGGGCGGCGTCGTGCCACGGGGATCGTCCCGGTTCTTCGCCACCCTCGTCCCCGCCGCCGCCGCCGCCGCCGCCGCCGCCGCACCCGCCACCTCCGCTGCCACCTCCTCTGCCACCGACGCCACCGCCCCGGCCTCCGCTCCCGCCGCCGCCTCCGCCGCCGCCGCCGCCGCCTCGGCGCCCGGTGCGATCGCAGTCAAGGTGCGCGACAATGGCGATGGCTCCTTCACCGCCTCATACTCCCTCCGCACCGCCGGCGCCTACGCCCTGCACGTGACGCACATGGCCAAGGCGGGACAGGCGGCCGCGCCCGTCCAGGGCTCTCCGTTTGCGCTGACGGCGATGCCGGGCGAGCTGTCGCCGTCGCACTCCGAGCTCTTGCTCCACAGCCACGCCACCGCCACCGCCACCGCCACCGCCACCGCCACCGCCACCGCCACCGCGCCTGCCGCCGCCGCCGCCGCCGCCGCCGCCGCCGCGTCCGCCGCCGCGCCCGCCGCCGCGCCCGCCACCGCGTCGCCCGCCTCCTCCTCCAAGGCCGCTGCGGCGTCGGCGGCCAAGCCGGCGGTGTGCCGCGTCGGCGCGGGCGAGGTCTTCCGCCTGCGCCTCTTGCCGCGTGACCGCTTCGGCAACGCCGTCGACCCCACTCCAACTCCAGCTCCGGCCGCTTCGCCGCTCAGCCCTGCTGGGGCCGACGGCGGCGGCAGCCCGCCTCTCAGCCCCACGAAGGAGCGCCAGCAGCAGCAGCAGCAGGCGCAGCAGGCGCAGCAGGCGCAGCAGGCGCAGCAGCAGGCGTGGGGCGGGCTGTGGGGTCTGCCGCAGGTGAAGATGGTCGACGGGACGGGGCGCGTCCTGCCGGGCAGGTGCGCGCGGCTCGCGGGCGCCGAGGGCAGCGGCAGCGGCAACGGAGGCGGGCAGCTCGAGGTGAGCGGCGTGCTGTTTGGCGCGGGGCGCCACGCGCTGCACGTGACTCTCGGCGGCGTGCACGTGCGCGGCAGCCCGCTGCCGCTGCACGTGCGCCCGGCGTCGCTCGCGATGCGCGGCAGCGGCGTGGCGGTCCATGCCGCCGAGGCGGGCGACGTCGCCGTCGCCGCACAGATGCGCGACATATTCGGCAACGAGTGCGCTCTGCCGGGCACCGTTTGTGCGGCGCTGCTGCCCGCCGACGCCGCCGACGCCGCCATCGCTGCAGTGCTCGGCCCCGCGCCCTCCTCCGCCGTTGCAGCCGCACCTGCCGCTGCGCCCGTCGCCGCCAAAGCGCCCGCCGCCTCTCCGTTTCGACCGGCATCGACTTCTGCGGCGATGCGAAGTGCCAACGGCGGCGCCGCCCTCACCAGCACCACCACCGACGGCGGCGGCTCCGATGCTGTCAGCGACGGCGACGGCGAGCGTGTGCGGCGGATGCGAGCGGTGCTCAGCGGGCTGTTCGGAAGCGACAACGACGACGGCAGGGTCGGCGTCCTCAGCCCAGCAGCACCTGGCAGCGGCAACGGCAACGGTGGCGGCTCGCCGCCTGGCAGCGGAGGCAGCGGCAGCGGTGGCGGTGGCGGCGGTGGCGGTTTGCCGTCTCCTCGCGGTGGAGCGGCGCTGCCCGAGGCGTGGGATCTGTACCTGCAGCGGCAACGGGTGCACGAGAGAGCGGACGGCTCGGCGGCGGAGCGGGCGGGGCGGGTCGCGGCGGCGGCGCGCACGGCACGCGGCGGTGGCGCTGGCGGTGGCGCTGGCGCTGGTGCGGTGGGCGAGGGCGGCGTGACGAGCGGTCTGGCGGCGACGGCGGTGACGGTGGTACGTCCGGGGCAGTCGCTGCAGCAGCTCGTCGAGAGCGTGGAGGGCGGGCTGATGCTCCGGGCGGACGCCGACGCGGTCGATGCGTATGTGGCGGGCATGGGCGTGGGCATGGGCGTGGGCATGGGCGTGGGCGTGGGCGTGGGCGTGGGCATGGGAGGCGGCGGCGGTGGTGGCGCGTCGCTGCCGATGGCGACGGCGCACGACGGCGGCAGGTGTGTCCTGCGCACCGCCGATGCGACCGCCGCCGGCAGCTACCGCCTGCTGGTCTGGCTCGCGGCCGAGACCTCCGCCGCCGCGACAGTCACCACCACCGCCACTGACGACGCGCCTCCTACGTGTACGCGCGGAGCGACGGTGCTGCTGCGGCCCGTGCGCCTGGCGCCATCGTCGCTCTGCCTGCGCCGCTCACGCGTGCGGCTGGTGGACCCCCAGCAGCGGCTCCGCGCCGGAGAGAAGATTGTGCTGCGCGTCGAGGGCGTCGACCGATTTGGCAACGAGCTGAGCCGCGCCGCCGCCGCCGCCGCCGCCGTGCCGCCCGCCGCCGCGGCCACCGCGGCGGCTGCACCCGCCGCCGCCGCGCCTGCCGCCGCGCCCAGCTCCGCGGCCGCCACAGCGCGCGAGAAGGCCGCGGCCGTCGTCGCGGCGGCCGCTGCGGCCGCCGCCGCTGCCGCCGCGGCGCCGCCGTCGGCGCCGATTGAGCTTCAGCTGCGTCTGATGGCGGGGCCGCCGCCCACTTCCCACCCGATCGCCGCCCGGCCGATGACGTGGACGCACATCGACCGCCGCGACGGCACGCACGACCTGCAGTTCGTCTCCTCGCGAGCGGGGCAGTACAAGCTCGTGCTCACGTCCTCCGCACCCGCACCCGTCGCCACCACCGGCGGCGGCGGCGCAGGCGGCGCGGGCGGCGCGGGCGTCGTCGGGATACCGAATGGCGGCGGAGGCGCGACCTCGGGGCGAGTGATGGAGCTGAACGTGTCCCCGGCGGAGCTCGCGCCGTCGCACTGCGTGGTGCGGCAGGTAGGGGTAGAACCACCCGACGAGGCCGAGCAGGAGGCCGCCGAGGAGGGCAGCGGGAGGAGCGAGGAGGGGTTCTCACTCGTCGCGCCGACCAAGGCGGCGGGTGGTGGTGGTGGCGGCGGTGGCGGTGGTGGAGCGGAGCGTGTGGCGCTCAGGGCGGCGCAGTGGGCGACGGCGGCGCTCGTCGGCTACGACGGCCACGGCAACCCCCTCGCCTTCGATCCGAGCAGCCTCGCGTCGCTCTCGCTCGCGCTGCGCCGGTCGCGCGACGGCCGTGCCATCGGCGACGAGGCGCTCTCGGCCGAGGTGCGCCCCGACGCGCGCGGCATACTCATGCTCAAGTACGGCACGATCTGCGCCGGCGAGATCGAGCTCGTCGTCAAGGTCGGCGGCGCCGAGGTGCTCGGCTCGCCGCTGCCGCTGGCCGTGACGGCGGGGCGGGTGTGCGCGGCGAGGTGCGCCGTCAGCGGCGATGGTGCGCGCGAGTTCGCGGCGACGGAGCCGGCGCGCTTCACGATCGTGGCGTGCGACGCGCACGGCAACCGCAAGCTGCGGCTGGGTGGCACCTGCACAACCACGACGACGACGACGACGACCACCACCACCACCGCCACCACCGCCACCACCAACGCTGCCACCGCCGCGGGAGCGATCTTCGAGGCCACGCTCGACGACGGCACGGCGGCCAAGGTGACGGCCGCCGGCGACGGCACGTTCGTCGGCGAGTACGTCTGCGCGTCGGTGCAGCCGCAGCGACTGCACGTGCGGCTGCGCGGCCACGGCCCGCTGCCCGGCAGCCCGTTTGTGCTGCGGAGCGTCGCGGGGGCGCCGCATCTGATGCACGCGCGTCTGCTCTCGACGACGAGCGGCGCCAAGCAGATCTACCCGAAAGAGCTTGCCACCGGAGCCAAGACGGCGCGACGGCTCTCGGCCTCCTCCGCCTCCGCCTCCTCCGCCTCCACCGCCTCCGCCGCCGCAGCCACGCCCACCAAGGACGCCGCCACCAAGCCGGCCACCGCGTTGCCAGCCGACAAGCCGGTCGCGCCGATTGCCGACGACGCGACGGGCCTGACGGGCGCGCCGGTCAGTGCGCCGGAGGCCCTGGGCGGCAACGACGCGACGGCGGCGATGGAGACGATCGCGGAGGCGGCCGAGGCGAGCGAGGCGTGGGCCGCTCTCAAGGACGCGGTGACGGTGACGGCGCCGCCGCCGCGCGTCGTCTCCAAGCTGGTGGTGAGCGCCGGCGCGCCAGTGACGATGCTCGTGCAGCTCCACGATCGGCACGGGCTGCCGGCGCGATGGAGGGCCGAGGAGAGGCCGCTGTTCTTCGTCGTCACGCCGCTCACGCCGCCGGTGGAGCCGCCCTCGCCGTCGCCGTCGTCGTCGTCGGACGCGTGCTCGGAGGCCGCCACGGAGCCGGCCAACCTGCTGAGTACGGCGGCGCCGCTGCTGGTGGTGCCGCTGCAAGCGGCGTCGCTCGCGTCCGCACCCGCGCCGCCCAATCCCGAGGACGGTGCGGCGGAGGCGGAGGCGGCGGAGGGTGCTGCGGGGCTGCGATTTCTGGTGCCAAAGATTGGTCTCGGCGCTGCAATCGGTGCTAGCGGCGGTGGGAGCGGTGGCGGGAGCGGCGGCGTGGTGGTGGAGGAGGCGACGGCGGCGGCGATGGCGCGAGGGACGCTCGAGACCCGCGGCATCGGCGCGTGGGCGGTCTCGCTGTGTGCGGAGGACCCACGCACCAACCCGCGCGCGTGGGCCTCGGGCCTCATCGGGACGGCGCCACTGGTGGCCAGGCTCGAGGTGGCGGCGGGGAGGACGCACGGGCCGTCGTGCACGCTGCATGGCGACGGGCTCAGCCGCGCGATCGCCAACCAGCCCGCCGAGATTTACATCACGGCACGCGACGCGGCGGGCAACGTCATCTCAAAGGGCGGCGACAAGTTCGGCATCGACCCGAGGAAGACGGGCAAGGAGGTCCGCCACACCCTGCTCGACGAGAAGAACGGCCGCTACGTGCTCCGGTACACGCCGTCGTCGTCGGGGTCGCTGAGCCTGCAGCTGCGCCTCGGCAAGGAGGCCCTGGGGCCGCCGATGACGGTGTACGTGGCGCGCGGCGCCGGGCCCGTCGGGATGCTCAAGCTGCCGCGGCCGGACCCGAGCAGCCTCCACGGCCACCTGCCCAGCCCCGGCGGCTCGACGAGGCGAGGCAGCAGCGGCGGAGGCGGCGGCGGCGGAGGCGGCGGCGGCGGTGGCGGCGGCGGAGGCGGCGGCGGCGGAGGCGGCGGTGGAGGCGGCGGCGGTGGTGGTGGTGGCGGCACGGTGCGAGGAGGCGAGGGAGGCAAGGACCCGCAGCCACAGCCGCCCTCGCCCGGCCTCGCGTCGCACCGGCCCAGGGCGGTGGCCGCCTCGCCGCGCCCGGCGGCGGCGGCGGCGAGGGAGGCCGTTCCGCCCCGCTCGCCCTCCTCTGCCTCGCCGCGCCGCGCCGCGTCGTCGCCGTCCTTCTCGTCCGCCGCCATCGCCGCCTCCGCCTCCGCCTCCGCATCCCCCGCCGCCGCCGCCACCTCCTCCCACCGCCCCTCCTCGGCCGCGTCGCTGCGGCTGCGAGGGCTGCCCAAGAGTGGCGAGGACTCCGCTGAAAAGCCGCCGAGGAGCAGCGCCACCGCCGCGGCGACGGCGCGAGCCATCGGCTCTGCCGAGGCGGCGGCCGTGACGGCGCGCGCGGCGCCGGCGGTCACCGCGCGGGCTTCGGCTGCAGGGGGCGGCGCCGCCTCGGCGTCCGCCTCGCCCTGCAAGCCCTCACCGCTGGCGGTGCCCTCGCACGAGCAGCCGCAGGCGAAGCCAGCTCCGGCACCGTCGGCGAGCAGCGGTGGCAGCGGCGGCAGGGCGCAGCAGGGCGCGCCACCTCGGCCGA
>Ga0209713_10000542_pt1 | contig 21321 bp, 13 predicted proteins | sample ArcOceMetagenome_3_FD_187444 | JGI IMG/M metagenome (GOLD analysis project Ga0209713, IMG submission 187444) | Marine eukaryotic phytoplankton communities from Arctic Ocean - Arctic Ocean- Svalbard ARC20M Metagenome (SPAdes) (version 2) | ecosystem: Environmental > Aquatic > Marine > Oceanic... | reverse complement strand
GCTCGTAAAACGTGAAATGATGATGATGATGAGAACCCGAACCCTAACCCTAACCTAAAACGTGAAACGAATGTCATGATTCATCTCTCCTCTTGACAGTCAAACCAAAACGAGTCGAGTCCGTGACGGAGGGCCCACACGAATGTGAAGCGGACGCGAAGGGTTTTCCGTCCTCTCACCGAAACCACCCCGCCGTGGCACGCCACGAATCAGAACCTGCTTTCGCCTCCGTAGAAAAGCCTCCTCCGTAACGAAGCCCCGATGCTGTGCAGCTCGAGTGCGCCGTGCAGCAGCTCATCGAAGCGCACCACGCGCTGCTGGTGACGCCCACGGATGCACCGAGTGCGCAGGAGGTCCACATTCGCACGCGTGGCGCGGCAGCAGCATCTCAAGAGTGCTGCCGACAGCGTTTCCCGACAAGAGCTGCAATAATCTATGCTCAGGTGCATCAGATACCGCGCAGCGACCGCGCCCGGAGCAGCACAGCATAGGCTCAATAGCACACGGCTGTGCGCGTCTGTATGACTCGCAGATTCGACGTCAACAGTGTTGCTCTTGGTCTGCACACGCGGGCTTCTTTATGGTCAAGCACTGCCGAAGGCTCTCGCGCTTCAGCTACGCACGAGATGACTTGCTCCTCGCGGCGCCTGCGCCTATATAAGCAAGGGCAGCTTGGTCGACCGCTCGGGAACGGCCAGCTCGGGCGTGGGACGCTCACCGGCGCGGCATTGCATGGGTGCGTGCATGGCTTGTGCGCGGGCGTAGTGCTGTGGTGCAGAGGCTGCAGTGAGTGAGGCTACTGTTGCATTCACGCTTATTTGCGTCACGGTGATCGGCACGGGTCATGGAGCGACTCGTGCGCGGTGGCGGGGCCACTGATTTGGGCCGCACGGGCCGCGCAAGGTGCGTTGCGAGCGTGGGGCTTTTCTACGGTCACCGGGGTCGTTGAGGGAGCGGACGTTTTAGCTCGCCATGTATGCTGTGGGAATTTTTAGAAAGTCAGCCTTGGTTGGCGGCGTAGAGGGTATCAGTGCGGTCATTTTGCGCCACTTTGCACGTCGATCCGAGCTCGCCACCGTACTCGGATCTCGGTGACCTCCGGTAGTTACGGGGCTTTTCTACGAAGGCGAGGCCTCTACTTTCGCCGTGTCGATGCGGTCGGTGTGTGTGGAAGACGAGCACACCTTGGGTTCTTACTGGCGGCTGTAACCGTCCGCTGCCGGCGCCCCCTATAGCGCCGTGGCCGTTTCCGCGCAATTCGTCCCTCTGCATCGCATTCTCGGCGATCAGGGTTCGCAGATCCTCGGTGTAGATCGCGTTGTCGGATTGGGCGATTTTTCCGAGCGCGGCACGCACAGTCAGAGAGAGTCGCTCTCAGCGCAATAGCCAGAGCAGTGCACATGTGGCGGGGCTCCTCCATCAAAGCAGCCCCCTCGAGGCGTTGGACGCGGCGCCCTGGGGGACTGGGTGCAGCCACTCGAGCACGCTGCCGAGCGGCAGACTCAGGAGGACGCTCGAGCAGTCGGCGATGCCGAGCGAGACGTAGAGCGTCGCGTTGAGCAGCTCCATGTGGGTGAGGTACTCGAGGCCCCAGCTCCAGCCAAAATTGAGTAGCGGTGTGACCTCGAGGATCTGAAAGGGCGGCCGCGCGCTGCACGTGTAGAAGAAGGTCAGGCGCATCGCTCGGTTGAATCCGCCCTTGCGCGTGTGCGCCGCTACGAGCAGCCGCTCGCCGCCTGGCAGCAGCACGGGTCCTGCGGAGAGCCCCACGGGGTCGCGAAAGCCGAGGCGAGAGTGCGTCGCAGCGTAGGCCTTCATGTAGCCTGTTCGCGGGCTCACGCGGTAGATGCGATGGGGCTCGATCAGTGCGATGGCGAGGAGCGGCCGTCGTCGCGGGCGCGTCGTGTGGTCCGCCGACGGATGGGGCTGCTGGAAGAGGAGAAAGTTCTTGGCGACCGGGCTGCGCGCCCCCTCCGGAGGCTCGTCGTAGTGCAGCAGCGACGCGTTCTGCCGCGGGTCGCCGAAGACGCGGTCTGAAGTGATTGCGTTGGCAGTGCGCGGACCGAACGGCGCGATGAAGTTCTTGAAGCCGTTGCGCCGGTAGTTGGCCCGCGCGACCCCCGTCAGATGCTCTGACAGCCCGACGCGGCACACCTTGCGGCCGTAGCCATAGACGTAGCCTTCGCCGCGGTACGTGAACGGCTTCCCCTCGCCCAACTGCGTCGTTTTGAACTTCGAATGCGGATGCTGCGGACCGTGGCAGTGCGTCCTGATGTTGTGCGGCATCGTTGCCGGCCTCATCTGCGGCTCACACACCTGCACGGGATGCGGCGCGCTCCCCACGTCCCACCCGCCGTCATTCCGGCGCCACTCAGCGACACGAGGGGTCGCCGGCGTCGCACCCGGCGCGAGCACGCCCCAGTGCAACAGCATAGGCTGGCAAGCGAGGCCTCGCGCCGGTCCAGCCAAATCGTCGTCCCTCCTCGCGATCGTGGTCCACTGGCGCCGCTCTGCCGAATACGACCACAGCGCGTTCCAGTGGACGCACCCCGCGACGGGCGGCAGCACAACGGTGGTCTGGTCACCGATGTGCACGATCGGGTCTCGCGGTGCTGGAGTGCCTCGGCGCCAGGGCACGGGCCCGCCGAACCCAGGGAAGATCGGCCCGCGCTTGTGCTGTGGCTTGCCGGGCGCCGATGTGACTGGCCCGAGGGGTAGCAGCAGCGCAAGCGCCTGAATGGCTCGCTGCATAATGCCAACGGTGGATGTGTTCATGGCGTTGGCGTCACGTTCCGCGATGCTACGCGCCGCGAGCTGCGCACCAAGGCTTGCGCATCGCGCGGACTGGTGACCCCACCTTGCTGTGGACGTGAATTATGCCACCATCGCTTACTAATTTGGCAGCCAGCGCGCGCTTTCTAGAACGCAAACTGATTACCTCGGCCATGCGCGCTTCTCTGGAATCGATCGAACTCAGCCAGCCACGCACACCGTTGATCACACCGCCGTCTGGAAGCGGAGAAAGCGTTATGTGTAGATTCTTGGTGGTTTGAGTGGGGTGGCGGCGCGTGGTACAGCTTTGTTTGTTGGCTCGCATCGCGTGTGCGCTATGTCGTCGACGCCAGAGCGAGTCCGGACGCGTGTGAGCAGGTGTGCAGGCATGTCAGCACATGTGCGCACATCAACGCACGCGTGATTGAAGTGGAACTTCATAGCTGCTAGCTGCGCATCATCGCCTCGATCGTGAATACCTAACAACATTGATGGCGTCAACTAGACTAAACGGCCTCGACTCGCCCCGCCAGATCCATGGCGGCTCGCCCCTCGCTCCTCGCCCCTCGGCGCCCCTCGCGGTCGCGCCTCACGCGCGCATCGGCGCCGCGCCGCCCAAGCGACCCGGCCGTGACCCGGCCGTGACGCTGCTGCGCAGCCTCGCGAACGTGCCGGCCAACGTGCACCGCGCCCTGCTCAACGTGACCGAGCTTGACCAGCGGGCCCAGGCGGCGGCCAAGCGCATCGACCAACAGGCCGCCACCTACCTGCGCAGCGTGCGGCCCGGCGGCACCGCGGACCAGGAGGCGCTGAAGCAGCTCCGCTCGGAGCAGCGCACGACCGTGGCGCTCGCAGACAAGAAGATCCAGGTGCTCTCCGAGGCGCACGACCTGGTCGACAAGCAGGTGGAGAAGCTCAACGCCGAGATCGCGCGCTACGACATTGCCGCGGGCATCCCGCTCGGTCGCGAGCACGAGATCGGCGCCTCGACGCTCGGCCAGGTCTGGGAGGAGCCGATGTACTGCACGTGCGGCCGGCCGAGCTTCGGCGACATGGTGGGGTGCGACAACCCGGACTGCGCCGTCGAGTGGTTCCACTTCGAGTGCGTCGGCATCCACGCCTCCCCCACCGGCGAGTGGCTGTGCAACGTGTGCTCGACGCTCGCGGAAGCCAAGGCGGCTTCGGCCGTCGCGGCCAAGCGCGAGAAGACGGCGGCGGCCGCGTCCGCCGCCGCGTCGTCGGGGCGCGGCGGCGGGCCCGGCAGCCGCGGCGGACGAGGCCGCGGCGGGCGCCCGCTGAGTGGCCCCGGCAGCCGCGGCGGCAAGATCCGCGCGTTGATTGGGCGCGGAGGCGGCGGTGCCCGCGGCCGCGGCCGTGGCCACGGGCGCGGCGGCGCGGGGTCGCGCGGCGGCGCCAGCGGCACGATCAGCAAGCTCATAAAGAAGGGGCTCACGTCGCAGGAGGTGTGCCCCGCGTGCCGCGGCAAGCACAAGGCGCACACGTGCGGCCGCGGCCGCAGCGCGATGCTGCTCTGAGCCGCCGAACGGAGGCGGCGACCGCGAGGAGGCAGTGCGCTGCCCTAGATAGTCGCGCAGTTGAACTCATACCGGCGAGGTTCCGCGGGTTGTATCCTATAGGGAAAGGGTCTCATTTGTTTGATTCGAGCAAAAAATGGGTGTATTCAAAACGCGAAAGGGAAGGTAACGCCAAAAAAAGAGCCAAAAGTCGCGTGGGTGGGCGGGCCGGCCCGCTAAGAGAGCTAAGACTTTACGTAACTAACCTACCGTGGCCCCGTACGGTGCGATACCTCGTAACAGTAGTCAGTTAGTTAGTTAGTCGCGAACACGATACAACAAATAAAATTTCTCTCCCTGCGCCGCAGCACAGTCTCGTCGCCACATCCGTCTCGGTGCCCAAACGCAAACGATCCCGAATTGGCCGTTTCTCTACTCAGACCATCGCGGCGGCCGAGCTGGCACCGCCACGGCCCCAGTAGCTGCCACCGCCGCCACCGCCGCCGCCGCCGCCGCCGCTGCCGCTGTTCCTCCGCTCCGCCGCCAGCCCGCGCCGCACATTCTTGCCGCGGATCGCGGCCTGGATGCGCAGCGCCGCCTGCGCGTCGGCGTCGGCCTCCTCGGCGCGCTGCGCCTTCTCGACGGCGGTCAGCGCGGCGCACAGCCGGCCGGAGCGGTCGTAGCCGGTGGCCTTGGCCCTCGTCATGTAGATGCGCATCGGCCGCAGCGTGAGCAGCAGGTACGGCACCAGCAGCAGCGAGTCTGTTTGCCCGGGGCGGCAAGGAAGAGGGGCGGGCCATGCGGCGAGGTGAGCCGCAGGCTACGGGGCGGCGCGCATGGGCCCGCGCGACTCTGCGCGTGTCTCTCTGTGGGCGCCACGCGGGGCGAGGGTGGATGCGGCTGGGCTGTGGCGCACAGGTCGTCTGCGAGAAGTCGAGCGTCATCCAGAGCCGCCAGTCGCGCAGCCAGCGCGGCGACATCGAAAGGTAGACGTCGTCGTTGGTGCCGTGGTAGAATTGCTCGCAGTCCATCCCGTTGCTCGAGTCGCAGTCCTGCGTGTACACCTTGTAGAGGAGGTTGAGGAAGCCGGCGGCGTAGCAGAAGAGCCAGACGCAGACGTCGTACCTGCGAGGCGGCGTAGCGAGAGGCGAGAGGCGCGCGCGCGTGTGCGCGCGGGGCGGGGTGCGAGGCGTGCACGAGGCGTGCACGCACGCACGCAATGCAGTGCAATGCAGTTCCGTTCGTGCACTCACATGATAAAGTAGCGCAGCATTCCGCCCTTGACGGCGACGCCGCTCTTCGTCTGGGCGCTGCGCGTCCAGCTCGAGTGCCGCTTCTTCTTCTGCCCCCCGGGCGACGAGCCGCTGCTCTGCTCCGCAAGCAGGAAGCTCGCCGACAGATCCTTGGCCAGCGGCGCGTTGCGCGGCGGCGGCTGCGACGACGACGACGGCGGCGGCGACGCCGAAGCCGATGACGACGACGCCTCGACGCCGGTCGCGGCGGAGACGGCGCGGTTGAGCGCGCGCTCCTCGGCCGTCTCGCCCATCATGATGACGTGCAGGATGGCGGCGGCCTTCGAGCGCGGCTGCAGCCCGAGCCGCTCGATCTCGAGAGAGTACAGGTGCGCCTTGCCGCCGTCGGAGTAGCGCAGCAGCGAGAAGGCCCACAGGCACGACGCCATCCGCAGGATCTCCATCACAAACTCGAACTCGTACCCCTGGTTGCGGCCGGGCGCCGAGGTCGAGCACGGGTGGTTCGGGTCGACGTCGTCCATGACGCACGAGAAGTAGTTGAACTGGTTCTGGAAGAGCTGGACGAGGCCGTAGTCGATGAAGTGGTACGCACGGTTGGCGATCACAAACGAGATGAGCTGGAACTCGTCGGTCCGGTCGATGAGCGCGAGGCGAAGAAGGTTGGTCCAGTTGGCGATCTGGTACGAGACACAAAGGTTGCACACCATGAAGATTGTCGCGGCGTTCGAGTTGGGCTCCTCGTCGGCGGGAAAGAGCAGGTGCAGCAGCGTGGCGCGCAGCCACGCAAACGGCTTGGGGAAGCTGCCCGCTGGCCACGCCGACGGAGGCGAGACCGTCCACCACTGGAGACGCAGCGCGCGCACGCGCTCGACCTCGTGGTCCTCGTTGACGCCGAGCTTCTTCCTCAGCTTGTTGGTCAGATCTGCCTCCATATCGGTCCACGTGGCCTGCCAGTTCACCGCGAGCGCCGAGTTCTCGGACTCGGTGCCCGGCTCGGCGATGTACGAGAAGAGGTACTCGCCGATCGCGGGCGTCGCCTTCTTGAGCAGCCTGTCGACCAGCTCGCGGTAGCGCCGCGTCGTGAAGCTGCGCACGGAGAAGCGCGACGGCGAGGCGCCGGCGAGGAGCTCGGCGTCCTCCGGGAGTAGCTCGGGCTCGGTCTCGTAGCCGAGGAGCTTGCGGGCGTAGTACATGGGGCTAGCTAACGACGCCGATGGGGCTAACCAAAAGACGCGATGAGGGGTACTCGCACCGGCTTGCGCGAATCTAAAAACTGTGCATCAACTTTGTGCATGCGGTGCGTTTTTACACGTGCCCGCATCACGCCGCCGACGCCGCGTGCTGTGTTCGCCATGGACATTGAGACGCTGACCGCCTGGGCATCGGAGGCGAACGCCCGGACCGAGCTACACGAGCAAGACCCGCGGTGGGCGCAGGTGGCCGCGCTCACCGATGCCGACGCGGCGCACATGCTGCAGACCGTCAAGCGGATGGCACGCGTGCTGGAGGCGCGCGCCCAGCTTGGCGCAGCCCTCATCGAGCAGCGGCGCTCATCGGACGCCGCTCTAGGCGCCTTTCGGCTGCTTCATGGCGACATGTGTGTGCGCATCGTGCGGATGGCCGCTGTAGCCTCGCTGAAAGGCCTGGCTGCCTTTGCTGCGGCGAGCTCCGCCTTCCGCATCCACGCGGCTGGAGCGGCAAAGGAGATCGATCGATCATGGGCGCCGCAGGTCCGGGAGCTGCGGCTTCTGAAGTCGCTCACGCAGGCAGCCTCCCCGCCGCCTGGTTTGCTGTACGAACTCGTCCAGGAGCATCGTGCCCTCACAGAGCCGCCATCTCGCACGCCGGCACTGGGTTCAGATGGTGCTCTGATCGGGTCGGCGCTCTGGAGGACCAGGCAAGGGCGTCGGGCTCTTGACGAGTTTATCATCGCAGTCGAGCTCTGGTGGGACGACAGGCTGGTGGGAGCGTCGACGGGCGCGCTGGGATCCAAATTTCCGGTGGACGACGAGCACTGCGGTATCACGATCAGCCCCCTCTTTGGCAGCGGCTTCTCCGACGTGCCCTACTGCTTCGCCCACGATAATCATGACGATGTGGACTGGGAGAAGCTCATACTGCGCGTGTACGTCTGCGACCGTCTGTCGTTCCGGACACGGCTCGTCTTCCAGGAGACGCTCACCGAAGGATTCAATTTCGAAGGGTGCTGCTTGGCGACAAGGGACGATCGTAACTACAGTTTCGAGTACTACCTCGAAGCATCGCTTGACCATTACTCTGTTCCGCGGGGAAACGGACCAGACGCACCACTTGTGGGGAGCCTACAACTCGAATTCCGCTGCTACGTCGAGAAGGCCGGCGGCTCGCCCGACTTCTCGGACGAAGGTATCAGTAATGAGCCCATGACCAACGTGGACCTCGCAACCGTGCTCGCGCGAGTCACCGAGGCTGATCAGCCCGTGGATCTAGTTCTTGAAAGTGACGAAGATGAGATGTAAAGATTATATATGTGAGAGATATCGTCGTAATTTTGGGTTCCCTGTATACTAAAAAAGACTGTAGTGCACGCGATCCTCGGTCACTCCACGCCGAGGTCGCGCACGCAACTGCATATCTGCTCCGCGTACTGCGCGTGGTACTGCGGGTCGGGCGTGTCGAGCCCCGCGACGAGGCCCCGCACGTACTCGAGGTACGAGACCCACCGGCCGACCGCCTCGAGGTCCACCGGCTTCTGCGTCCTTGCGCCGTCGAGCCGCTGCTGCAGGTAAACGACGGCGCGCGCGGCGTGCGCACGCTCGTCGGTGTGCGCCTCGGGCGCACCCGCCGCCTCGGCGGCCGCGGCGGCCGGCGTGGGCGGCGTCGGGTGCTCCTGGATGTGGAGGGTGAGCATCGTCACGAGGAACTTGACGGAGCGCTGCGTGAAGGCGAAGATGACGCTTGCGTCGGGCACGTCGGGCGGCCGCAGCAAATTGGGCGCCACCACGACCGACATCGCCTCGACGCCCATCCGGTTGACCGGCTCGTTGGCGACGACGGTGTGCATGACGTCGACGATCCACATGCAGAGGTCGAGCTGCGGCTGCGGCAGCTTGCGGATGATGTCCATCGCGGCCACCTCCTTGTCGTGCAGCAGCGCGTCGTCGAGCTCGGAGCGGACGCTCGCCCAGAGGTCGTCGGGCAGCGCGCGCAAGAAGGCCTTGATCAGCGCGGCGAGGCAGATGCCGCCGACGCCCTTGAGCGCCGCGTCGTACGGCGCGCCGAGGTTGAGCTGCTGCTTGGTGTACTGCAGGTCGGACTCGTCGGCCGACAGCCGGAAGATGCCGACGGTGTCGAGGTTGTCGGGCGGCGCGCACGCCCGCAGCCGCGTCCACAGCTCGTGCAGCACCTCGGGCACCCTGCGGCCGTGCCCGTCGGCCACGAGCGGCGTCCTGTCGAGCGGCAGCCCGAAGCGCCTCTTGGCGTCGGCGCCGTGCGACTCCTTGAGCGCCACCGACGCCTCGGGGCCCGCCCGCTCCCTCTTGCCGCCGCCGAAGCCGAAGCGCGGCGTCGTCTTCTTCTCCCTTGCGGCGTCCCTGGCGTGGCCGATGCCCTTGACGGGCGGCACGCTCTCCTCTTTGCTCGTCTTGCCGCCGCCGCCAAACCAGCCGCGCCCCTGCGGCTTGCCTGCGGGAAGCGAAGGGCGAAAAGGCGCGCATGGGGTGGGCGTGCGCGCGTGTGCGTGCGTGTCCGTCTGTGCGCGGGAGGGAGGGGTGCGCAGCGACGCACGCACACGCCGCCTGGCAGCAGCCACAGGCCTCCTCAGCCGGCACGCCTATGTGCCACCCAGGTGCGGCGGACCATGGCCGTGGGCGTGGCCGTGCGGCCCCCTCTTGGCAGCGTGCTCACTCTTTGCGGCCTTGATCTCCTCGAGCATCGCGTCGCGCGGGTTGGCGGGCTTCGACTTGGTGCGCTCGGCGTCGTCGACTCTGCGCATCCCCTGCTTGATCGCCGGCGCGCCGTTCTTGATCTGCGCCATCAGCTTGCCGTGGTCCGACATGCCGGGCGGCGGCGCGCCCGGCGGGCCGGCGCTGTCGCCGACGGCCTTGAGCGAGGCGCGGCCGTTCTTGGCGGCGCCCTTGATGTCGGACAGCAGCTGGTCGCGTGGCGGCGGCGGCCGCGGCGGCGGCGCTGGCTTGAGGACGACCTTCTTGGAAGTGATGTCCTCGAAGAGCTTCGGCGGCGGCCCCGGCGGCGGCGGCGGCGGCGGCGGCGCGCCGCTCGAGCCCACCTTGGGCGGCGCCAGCGGCTTGCTGGCGGCGCTCGGCGGCATGCCGGGCGGCGGCGGCGGCTTGGGCGGCGGCCCCGGCGGCGGCGGCGGCGGCGGCTTTGGCGGCGAGGCCTTGTCCTTCGGACGGCCCTCGAGCGGCGGCGCGCGGCCACCCACGGCGTCGCTGGGAGGTGGTGGCATGCCGGCAGGCGGCGCGCGGCCGCCCACGGCGTCGACGGGGGGTGGCGGCGGCGCGGCCCTGCTATTCCTGTCCGCCTTGCTGTTCCTCGTGGCGCCATCCGCGGTGGGCGGCAGGCCCGGCGGTGGCGGCTTGCGCCCACCGCCGCCGTTGGGATCGCCGCTCGAGCTGCGCGCCGAGTTGCGCGCCGAGGTCGTCGGAGTGGCCGAGGCCTTCTCCACGGCGGAGCTGCCGGAGGCCGAGGCCGCAGCGCCCTCGCCCTTCTCCTTCTCGCGCAGCACGTGGACGGTGTACTCGGCCTTGCTCTTGGCGAGCAGCGCGCCGAGGTTGGCGCCGCCCGCCGCGACAGCCTCGCCGTCGATCGACACGAGCACGTCGCCCGCGCGCAGCCCGCTCCGACCGGCCGCGCCGCCCGGCGCGACGGCCGACAGGATGCACTCGTCGGGCGCATTGCGGTCGACCTGCAACGAGAAGCCGAGCGACTTCTCGTCGCCGCGGCGCAGCGTCACCGCCACCGTCTCGTCGTCACGGCTGATGGCGTGGTGGAGGTCGCGTGGCGTGCCCGGCGGCATGAAGGGCGGCGGCGACTTGAGCGCCGTGCTCGCGACGGCGGCGGCGTCGTCGTCGTCGCCGTCGTGTTCGGTGGCGACGTGCAGCGTCGTGTGCGACTGTGCCGCCGCCGCGACGTCGTGCCTCCACTTCTCCTCCTGCTCGACGCGGCTCAGCTGCGTCTTCTCGGCGCCGACGTCGCGCGTCACAAGCAGCGCCACCCTCGCCTTCTGCGGCGCGAGCAGTGGCCCCAGGTTGGTGCCCCCCCTCTCCACCGCCACGCCGTCCACCTCGAGCAGCACGTCGCCAACCAACAGGCCGGCGCGGTCGCCCGCGCCGCCCGGCGCCACCGACGTGAGCAGGGCCATGTCATCCGTCTCGGCGTCGACTTGCAACGCGAAGCCCAGCGACTTCTCGTCGCCTCGCACCAGCTCGACACGCACCCGCGCCTTACCCGCCGGCGTCGCCCCTCCCTCGGCTGCCGCCGCCGCAGCCGCCGCCAACTTCTCTGAAGGCGACGGCCCCGACGGCGGCGGCGGCTTCTGCGGCGGCGGTGGCTTGCTGTCTCCACGCTCGCGCCCTCCTCCCTGGCGGCGGGAGACCACCACGCGGAACGTCTCCTTGGAAGGCGCGAGTAGCTGGCCGAGGTTGGCGCCGCCGCTCGCCACCACCGTCCCCTCGATGGACACGACGATGTCGCCGGAGCGCAGCCCGCTCCGCTCGGCCGCGCCGCCCGGTGCGACGCTCTTGAGGAGGCAGCGGTGCGCCGTCGCGTGGTCGACCTGCAGAGAGAAGCCGAGCGACTTGTGGCCGCCGCGTTCGAGCAGCACCTCCACCTCCTCCACCTCCTCCACCTCCTCCACCTCCCGACCCTCGTCGTCAGCGGCAGCGGCAGCGGCGGTGTCAGTCTGCTCGGGAGCCGCGGCTGGCGCAGGAGCTGGCGCAGACGCGGGCGCGTGCGTGGGGGCGGGAGCCGGAGCGGGCGCGGCTCCGCCCGCCGAGGTGGAGGCACGTGAGAAGCTTTTCTGGCCAAAAAGCCCGCCGATGAAGCCGACGGCCTCCTGAAGGAAGTCCTTCTTCTCTTCTGCTACCGGAGCGGCGGGTGCAGGCTCCGCAGCGGCCGCTTCCGCCACGTCTGCCGACGCCTCCTCCGCCACGGTGTCCACCACAGACCTGCCCGACGACTCCCTCAGCGAGCTGTTCACGATCTCTGACTCGCCCTCCTCTGGCACCGTGCTGGTGGCGCGCATCCTCTCTTTGCTGGTGGCGCGCTCTGCGGACGACATGCGCAGCTGCGGAGGAACGCTGGTACTGTCCCGTGTTGAGGGCTGCATCAGCTGACGCCCCTGCGATGCCGATGGCGCGTCGGTGGCAGCCGTCTGGGGGTGAGGAGAGAGAGCGCGCGCGGAGAGGGCCAACGGTGATGTGTCGTGTGATGAGGCGGGGGCGACAAAGGGAACGGAGAGAGGGGCGGTACCGGGCGAGAGAGAGAGAGAGACGGACAGGGAGAGATGGAAAGAGGGGGGCGCTTCGCACCTGCATGAAGCCATCCAGCATCGACTGTCGCGCACCCACGTCACTACCCATGCTGCTGTTCCTCGTGTCGCGGTCGGAAGCGGCGACGACATCCACATCGCTGGCGGCGGGCGGCTGGAGGTCCTGCCGCCCCTTCATGAAGTCGTCGAGCACCGACTGACGCGCGCCCAGGTCACTCGCCATGCTCGTGTTGCGCTCGGACGTCGCGGTCGTTCGCATCTGCTCCGAGGGCTCGATCAGCTGCCGGCCGTGCACGAAGCCATCCAGCATCGACTGCCGCGCGCCGGCGAGGCGGAACTCCTCGGAGCTGCCGCGCGTCGGATCGCCTGCGCTCTCGGAGCTTTCGCCAGCCCCCTCTGCCTCCGCCTCCGCCGCCGCCTCCTCGGCCGCCGCCTCCGCCGCAGCTGCCGCCGCCTCGGCCTCGGCCTCCGCCGCCTCGGCGGCGGCGGCGGCGGCCTCCTCCTCTGCCGCCGTTGCCGCCGCCGCCTCGGCCGCTTCCGCCTCCGCGCACGCAGCCGCCGCCTCCGCCTCTGCTCGCGCCGCCTCCGCCGCAGCCGCCTCCGCTGCCGCGGCCGCCTCCGCCTCCGCTGCCCTTGCCGCTGCCTCCTCCGCCTCAGCCTTGGCCTTGGCTTCCGCCTCCGCCTCTGCCGCCGCCTCGGCCTCAGCCACAGCCTTCGCCTCCTCCGCCTCCCTCCGCCGCCTCGCAGCGGCCCCCCTCGCGTCCGATCGGCGCTTCCGCTCTCTCCTCGCCAGCAGCCCCTGCGCATACCTCTGGATGCACAGCACCGCCGCTCCCTCGAGTGCACTCCGCTTCCGCTTCTCCTCCCGCGCCAGATGCTGCGCCGACCCGATGATGTACCGCCACTTGAAGCAGCGCGCGTAGTGCTGCAGCCTCCGCGCCGCGCGCCGCGTCCGCTGGAAGCGCGCCCGCTCGGCGTACCCGCGCAGGTGGAAGCGCAGCACGTCGCGCGCGCCGCGCCGCTTCCTCGCCTCCCTCCTCCCCTGCAGGCCGGCGACGACCGCCGCGACGGCCACCTTGCTCGACCACTCCAGCAGCGCCTGCCCGAGCAGCGGCACGACCGCCTCCGGCTCGGCGTGCTGTAGCGTGTCGAGGAAGTCGCCGCCGCCCGAACGGAAGAAGAGCAGCGACTTGCCGATCTGGTAGTCGCCCGGTGGGACGCCGAGCGCCTCGACGATGGCGCGCACGAAGTCCTGCGGCGAGAGGCGCGTCAGCCTGTCGGGCAGGATGCCCACGAACGACGAGCGGATCTGCAGGAACGCGAGGCGGCCCGGAAACATGAGGCGCATCATCTGCACCGCCTCGAGCATCCCCGAGAAGACCAGCTGGTCGAGCAGCATCGCCGCGTCCGGTCGGCCCGGCGTCAGCTGTGGGTTTGGCTTGAGGCAGCGGACAAAGTGCGTGCGTGAGCGGCGCAGCTCGGCGAGCAGTGAGCTGAGCTCGAGCGAGAACTGCGAATAGATCGTCGGCGGCCGTCTGCGAGCCGCGGAGTCGGAGCGGCGCATCAGCGAGGGGGCTCGCTCCGGCGAGGGCCCGCCTGACGGCTCGCGCAGGCTGCCAGGCTTGCTGGAGGGCTCATGCAAAGAGGCCGCGTCTAAAGTGTCCCCGTGGTGATGATGGCCCACCGACCCCATGTCCATGTGCAGGATACAGGAATTGGGCGTGCGCGCGGGCGTGGGCGCGGGCACGGGGACGGGCGGCGCACGTGGACGACGCCTTCTTGCCGTCGCCGCTGCTCTCGTGGCTGCTCTGCTGCGCCACGAGCGTCGGCGGCCCCCTCGTGTCGACGTCGAAGAGCCGCGCGAGGAGCGGGTGGCCGCGGCCGACGAGGCCGCGCAGGTCGTCGTGCAGCGTGTCGTTGTTCTTCTCGAGCCAGTCGACCACCTCGTACACGACCTCGCCCGCAAAGTGCGTCACCACAAAGTACGGCGTGCGCGCGCGGTTGACCTCCCTGAGCCGCGCGCGCGTGCACTCGCGCCGCCCCTTGCGCTGCTCGTGGCCCGCCGCCGCGAGCAGCTCGCCCACCTTCTTGGCGAGCGCGGCGTCCGAGCCCTTTGGGAGGCGACACTCCTCGTCGAGCGCGGGCAGCACGCCCGACGGCCGCTTCTGCAGCAGCTCGATGGTCGCGGCGTTGTTGTGGAAGGCGACCGGCTGCCACGCGATGCCCTCCTGCTCGTACAGCTCCTGCTCGGCCTTCATGACCGCGTGCAGGAAGAAGTGCTGCAGCTGCTCGTTGGTCGTGTTGATCAGCAGCTGCTCGAACGAGTTCGACTCGAGCCGCTCGAAGCCAAAGGCGTCGAGCAGCCCGATCCACCGCAGCTCGCCGTACGCGTGGCGGCGGCCGTAGAAGCGCTGGCTCGACCGCTCCGAGTCGGCGCGGCTCAGCTGCGAGCGGCGCTCCGTCGGCGGCGGGGCGGCGCCCATGACGCTCTCTTGCGACGCGGTCGAGTCGCGCCCGGACATCGCAGGCGGCGAGCCCTCGCCGTCTCCGTCGCCGTTGTCGTCGCCATCGTCGTCGCCATCGTCGTCGCCATCGTCGTCGCCTCTGTCGTCGGTCGCATCGCCACCACCACCATCCGCACTACCACCGTCGCCGTCGCCGCTGTCGCCGTCGCCGCTGCCGTCGAGCGAGGCCTTGCGGCGCAGCTCCTGGTCGAGCGTGCCGCCCGCCTGCAGCCGCGCGTTGACGCGCGAGACGATCCAGCGGAAGAGCGCCTCGAAGACCGCCTTGGCGAGGCCGTCGCGCGAGCGCGTCGCCTGCTCGGCCGAGAGGCCGATGACGTACGTCGAGGTGCGGTTGCCGCGCGCCGTGATCGTGCGCGAGACGATCGCGCGCGTCGCCGCGCCGCCGTCGGGCAGCTGCCACGCGCGCCGCCACGCGTCGACCGACGCCGCGCACGCGCCGTCGACGTCGGCGGCGTCCGACGAGCCGCCCTGCGCGGCGAAGGTGACGTTGCCGAGGTGGAGCAGCCCCGCGAGCAGCGCCTTGACGCCCTCGATGTCGGCGGCGTCGATGTCGACCCTCGCGCAGGCCTCGAGGGTCGCGCGCCACTCGCGCGCGTCGTCGACGCCGTCGATCGCCACCTTGCCCGACCGCGACGTGTAGAAGAAGTCGTCGGCCGTCGTCGCGCCGAGCTCGTACCGCGCGCGCTCCTCGGCCGTCGCGCCGCTGAGCAGCTGGTAGAGCGCGTGGAACGAGCGCTCGCCGCGGCACTGCAGCGTGAGGCGCGACTTCTCGAGCAGGTAGGTCGAGACGGACGCGCCGCGCACCACGCCGCCGCGGTCGAAGAGCAGCCGCACAAACTTGCCGAAGCGCGACGAGTTCGGGTTGTTGGTCGTGCACGCGTTGCCGAAGGCCTCGAAGAGCGCGTTCGAGTGGAGGATCGACGACGAGAGCGGATCGAGCTCCTCGAACTTGGCGTTGGCGTCGCACAGCCGCTCGGCGGCGAGGCGCGCCTCCTCCGGGATGTCACCGAGGGAGCTAGAGGCGCCCGGCGCCGCCTTGCGCACGCCCGAGAGGTAGTTGGAGCGCCAGCACAGGTACTTCATCAGCAGCTTGTTGGCCTCCGTCTTGCCGGCACCGGAGACGCCCGAGATCACGAGGCCCTGGTGGCGCTTCTCCTTGAGCATGACACGGTACGCCTCCTCGCCCAGCGCGTACAGGTGGGGCGGCACGCCGCTCGTGAGCAGCCGGCCGACGTACTGCGCCATCACCTCGGCCGACTCGAGCTTGGGCAGCCGCTGGCACGGGTTGATGGACGTCAGGATGGTGCCGGTGAAGGTGAAGGGCTCGTGCGCCTCGTAGCGACGGAGCAGGTTGTCGAGCAGCGTGGCGGTCGAGAGATGCAGCAGCATCGAGTTGTTCTCGACAGGCAGGCCGGCGTTTGCCGGGCTCAGCTCCGGCAGCTCCACGGCCAGCTCCGCGCCGCCGTCGAGGTCGCGCACGGTCGCCTCGGTCTCGCTGAGCGCCACCACCTCGCCGAGGACAAACGGTGGGCCCACGTCCTCGCTGAGCGGAGAGGCGCGGCGCCAGACGCGGGAGCCCACGGCGAGGGACATCACGCCAGATCAATCCTGGCTGATCAGTCTTGGCCGCGCTCAGGTGTGTTCATTCACACCACGACATGGGTGGTTGTACACGGCTGGCAAGCTTTTTTGAGGATTTGTGTTTATCACACGAGAGAGCCAGGTAAAGTACTAGTACCACTTGACAGTCACGTAAAGCCGTCTCGGCGAAGATCGTGCTCCCTGCACACACGCCTCGGGCTTCGGCTGCCTGGCTCCAGGCAGCTTCATGCCCGACCTGTCAATCAAAGCCGTACACGAGCCATACGAAGACCGGCCCAGGATCCCAGCATGCCAGAGGATCCAAGCATGCCAAAGCTTCTCAAATGTTCAGCAGACATGTTTGGTGCATTCTTCAATAGCCTCAATACCTGCGCCGTGCTGCTGCGCATTATATGCTGCTCGACGACATTGTCGACCTCGTGCACCGTGCTGCTGCGGGCCGCGATTCGTCCCGACCCTGCCGCGTCTACACAGCTGCGTCGCTGAATTTCCTGCCCGGCATTGCCACGCTGCTCTCCAGCTTCGCCGCTCACAGCGGCCTCGCGTGCACGGTGGTTTTGCTACACCACAGAGACATTCCGGACTCACAGCTCAGCGCACACAACGTGAGTTACCTTGGCTGCGCGGCTCGCCCATTGCGTATAGCGAGGCAGAGGGTGGACGATCGCCGCATGCGCCTCTTCAGCTCCTTTGCCTCGGCGCACTACTCGTCGGCTCAGGCACTGATGAAGCTCGAGCTGCTATTCGCAGCCGAGCCCACCAGCAACGACAGCGCGCTCCGCATATGGATGGACGGTGATATGCTCGTTCGCAGGCCGCTGTGGCCCGTGGAGACCGTGCCGAGGTCACCTTGGCGTCTCCACGTCAGCACCCCAGCCGGCGGTCGCAACATCAACTCCGGCTTCTTTGCTCTGCCCGGCCCAGCCCCCGCGTCGGCGCAGGAGGTCCTCATTGATGGTCTTCATTCGCAGGCCCCACTTCCCAGCAGCTGCCGACTGGCAACCGGGCCCAATCAGACGCGTGTCACACAGTGCGACGACCAGGCGGTCCTCCGCTTCTTCGTCGCCTCAAAGTTGCGAGCGTCCGTCTCGCACGACGACTGGCGGATGAACCAGCCACGGGACTCATGGGAGCTCGGTGGCTGGCGCGCGGCGCACTGGATGGGAACGCGCAAGCCGTGGGGTGGGTGCGGCCCCTTTGTGTGCAAGCAGCAGCTCGGCGACAGCACGGTCGTCCAGGACCGGCTGGAAGACGAGTGGCGTCGGGAGTGGCGGCGGGTCCAGGTGCGTTGTGGCGTCACGTGATGAGCGCCGTACGAGTTTCATCCATAGGACCACGCCTAATGGATAACCACCGCACGGCGCGGATGAGTTTGGGGGCCTGACGCGCATGCGCAGTGGCTGGCCGACACTCCTAGCGTGATGGCCGACGCGCGAGGCTACGACGGCTTCGACTTCCCGCTTCCCGACCCGGCGATGCCGGCGCCGATCCCGGTCTCGCAGGCGCCGCCGTTCCGGGCGGAGCACTGCAAGGCGTGGGCGACGTTCTGGGCGTCGGTGACGGGAGCTGGCAACCAGACAAGCCCGACCACGCTGCCGCGCAGCAAGCAGCTCGAGAAGCTCGTGTGGGACGGCATCCCGACAGCCTTTCGAGGTGAGGTCTGGCAGCTGCTTCTCGATGTGCCGGCCCTCCGGGCGGCGCACGCAGCCGACCACTACGAGCGGCTCGTCGATCCTGAGGCGTGGGCGAGCAGCGCTGAGCTGGCCAAGGTCGACTCGCAGATCCGGAAGGACGTCGATCGCACCTGGCCAAACCACCGCACGCTCTCGCACACCGCACTCCACCGCGTGCTCCGCGCCTACGCCCGACACGTCCCCGAGATTGGCTACTGCCAGGGCCTCAGTGCCGTTGCCGCGTCGCTGCTGCTGCTGATGCGCGAAGAGGCAGCCTTCTGGTCGCTGGTGCAGCTGCTCGAGCGGTGGTGCGGCCGGCCTGACGAGTTCTACGGCGTTACGCTCTGGCGCTGCCACGCCGAGCAGGAGGTGCTCCGCAGCCTGATGCGCCGGCGGCTGCCGGCGCTGTGCCGGCGGCTGCGGACGGAACGTGTCGAGGTCGAGCACTTCTCGACGCAGTGGCTGCTCTGCCTCTTTTGCGGCACCTTGCCGATGGAAATGATGATGCGGCTGTGGGACGTAGTCTGCCTGCACAGGCCGGCCGACCCGCCGTCAGCGAGGCGCGCGAGTGCCGCCGGCAGCTCTGCGGCTGGCGCTGGCGCGGGCGCGGGCGGTGGTGCTTCGAGCCCCGAGCCGAGCGACGTGCTCCTCGCCGCGTCGCTGGCGCTGCTGCGTCGGCTCGAGACGCTGCTGCTGCGTGGCGACAAGGGCGGCGGGATGGGCACCAACCCGGCGACGACGTGCGGCTCGTCGCTCATGTGCTGCCAGCAGATGCTCGCGGCGCTGCAGCCGGGCGCCGCCGCCGAGGAGCTGATGGTGTCGGTGTGGCGCAACCTGGCGTGGCTGCGGCGCCACGCGCGCTCCGTGCGAACCACGCGCCGCGGCTGCGTCGAGCGCGTGCAGGCGCAGCTCGCGGCGGTGGCGGCGGGGACGATGGTACCCCACGGCGCCTTTGAGGCGGAGGAGAGCCTGCTGCGGCCTCGGCCGCGGCTGCGGCTGCGACTTCTGCGCATCAGCAGGCCGCAGCCGCGTGGTGCGGACGAGCCCGCGGCGCCCGGCAGGGGCGAGGGACGGAGCACCAGCGGAAAGACGACGCTCGTTGGCCGATGGCGCGGGAGGCGGCGGCCGCCGGCAAAGCCGGGCGCCTCCGACCCTGCCGCAGAGTACACGGCGTGCGCGACGAACGCGGCCGGCTTCAATTCGCTCGTCAAGGCCGCGAGCGAGATGCTGTAGCGATTCATTCACAGGTCAAATTCGGCCTTCGCCAAGAGCGACGGCATGCTCTTCGTCTCGTCGCCGTTCGCCACCAAGGTCGAGTTCGAGAGCTGGCAGGCGATCGACGACCACGCCGAGCGCGACGCGGCGGTCGCCATCGCGTGGAAGGATCTGCTGGCGCGGCAGAAGAGGGCGGCCGTGCCGCCGTGGCGTCACGCCACGCTGGCGCTCGCAGCCAAGGTGGGCGACGGCACCAAGCAGCTCGCGGCGACCGCGACGGCGTTCGCCTCCGAGTGGCCCGAGGTGATCGCCCTGGTGAAGCAGGTCAGGCCGCCCGTCATCCGCACGCTCAAGGAGCTTAGCGAGGGGCAGCGCAACGACAGCCTCCCCGCGATCGCGCCGCTGCCGAAGGTGACGAGAGAGCTCACCATCAAGGAGAAACGCGAGCTCAGCGGCGACTTTCCTCTCAGCAACACCGCGCCCTCACCGTTCCAGTCGATCATCGACGGAACGAAGAAGATGGCCGATGGCACCAAGGAGGGCCTGATCAAGCTCGGCGGAGGCACCAAGGACCTGGCCATCAAGATGGGCGACGGCACAAAGGACCTCGCTCTGAAGGTGGGCGACGGCACAAAGGACCTCGCTCTGAAGGTACACGGCGCAACGAACGCGGCCGGCTTCAACTCGCTCGTCAAGGCCGCGAGCGAGGTACTGTAGAGATACATTCAATCAATGTCAAATAAATTAATTATTACATGCGAATACCCGAGAGGAAGGAAAACTGTGCTTGCTGCAGAGGGCAGCAAGGCACGACTCGAGGTAAACGGCTGCAAACGAAACGGTATGCGAAGAAGGCCAGCCAACGTGGCCGTCGCTTCATCTCTCGGTCAGTGTGTCCGTCTGTGAGTCTCTCTCTCTCTCTCGCTCTGTCTCTCCCCACCCCTCTCCGCAGCGCTCTGTCTATCTGCTGGGCGGGTTCTCGGCCACGTACTCGCTCGCCTTCATGATCTGCTCCAGCCACGAGTTGACGTAGTGCTCGAGCGTCTCGGGCGTGTTCGGGTTGTAGAAGGAGAAGCACGAGTCCTCCATCAGCTGCGGCGGCACCACGTCGCCGCCCATCTCGCGCACGCCGGAGGCGAGCGCCTCGGGCTGCAGCGCCGAGACGGTGTGCGCCGGCGCCGGCGCCGTGCCCGTCATAGGCGGCAGCGGGCCGCGCGCGAGCAGCCGCTTCTTGTGCGCGTCGACGTACTCGCGCATCTGCGGCATGTCGGGCACCCACTGCGGCGCCTCCGAGAGCGAGTCGAGCGCCGTCGCGCCCCGCGCGGCCGAGTGCTGCATCGCATGCACGTTCGCGTCGAACGTCTCCCACGTGTACGCGTACGGTGTCCGCAGAGTGTTGTAGAAGAAGTCCATCGTCGAGCCGGTCGCGACGTACAGCAGCTTCGAGCCCTGTCCCGATTCGGGCGCCACGCTGAACGAGTCGTGCCCGCCGCCCGACTGCGCGTGATGGACGAGGCCCATCAGGCGGTCCATGTCGGCGGTCGGCAGGTCGGTCGTGTTGCACGAGTAGGGCGTCAGCGCGGTGAAGGCGCCGGTGTGCACGTCGATGTACAGGTCGGGCTTGAAATCGGTGCCCACCTTGATCAGCGTCTTCGTCTCGATCTCCGACTCGGGGTGCGGCCCGCGGTAGTCGACGGGGCCCGGGTACGCCGAGTTGCCCTCGACCGAGTCCCAGTGCTCGTCGAAGTTGCGGTTGATGTCGACGCCACGCGAGTTGGTGCGGCGGAGCACGCAGTCCTCGTCGTGCTCGCCGTGGATCTTCTTCTCCGGCAGGTTGCCCGCGCGGCCGGACGGGTTCATCAGCGGGAAGAACTTGAAGTTGGCCTTGGCGAGCAGGTTCTGGGTCCGCGCGTCGTTCTCGCAGAGCGTCTTCATCAGCGCGAGGCCGATCTCGGCGGCGAGGTACTCGCGGCCGTGGACGCCGAAGATAAACATGATGTTCGCCTTCTTGGTGGCCAGCTTGGGGTGCCCAAAGCTGGCCGTCATGAGCGGCCACCCGTCCGCCGTCAGCGCCTCCTTTTTGAGGGTGAGCGCGCTGCAAGACGACGAGATCTTACTCCACTCGGCGTACAGGTCGGTGTTGTTGTGGTACCGAGGCCAGGCGTAGTGCCCGAGCGGCTGGAGGGCTGCGAGCGCGAGGGACATGGCCGCCGTAGGTCGAGAGAAGCCGCTCTCCTACTTGCCTACTTTGGCCGTGCCAGGGACACCCGGACAACG
>Ga0209713_10000541_pt1 | contig 21324 bp, 11 predicted proteins | sample ArcOceMetagenome_3_FD_187444 | JGI IMG/M metagenome (GOLD analysis project Ga0209713, IMG submission 187444) | Marine eukaryotic phytoplankton communities from Arctic Ocean - Arctic Ocean- Svalbard ARC20M Metagenome (SPAdes) (version 2) | ecosystem: Environmental > Aquatic > Marine > Oceanic... | reverse complement strand
CTAAGGAAAATACTGTCAAAGGAACGAAGAATTTTTTGCTGACGCTGGGCGATGCGTGAGATCTAGAATGAAATCATTGAACACCATGTAAACCGCTGATTCATGCGACAGTCCCCAACTCCCCATCATCACGCGGCTAATGGGTCCGTTTGCCAGTCCTCCGCAGGCGGGCTTGGAGCCACAGGCGCCGGGCTCGCAACCTCGTCTGCCGAGGCCGCGCCTGGTGTTGCGGCCTCGCCAGCTCCAGCATCGGGGACATCGCCCTTTTTCATCTTTTGCTTCGTGCGCTTCTTGGACTTCTGCTTGAGCTGCCCGTCGGGGGTCTTGGAGCGATCCTTCTTTCGCTCACGCTCGCCCCCCTCCGACGGCTGCCGCGTTCCGCCCTCGCCCTCTCTCGACGAGGAACGGACATTCGAGGACTTGCGAGGCGTCCCATCACGCTTCTCGCGCTTGTCGCCGCCACCTTCGTCCTGCGAATCGCGCTGGGGCGAGTTCGCGCGGGGGGGTACCTCGCCCTCCCCATCGCGCTCGCGCTCGCGCGAGCTCGACCGACGATTGGGCACGCCCCCCGCCGCCCGATTCGACTCGGCGCCAGGAGAGCTCGATTGGCGTCGGCGCCGATCTGTGCCGCCGCCGCCGCCGCCGCCGCTGCCGCCGCTCTGCGCGCTGGCGGGCCGCTCGCCCGGCTCGGTACCACCACCGCCCTGCGCGCTGTCTGGGCGTTCCCGTTCCCTCGACTTGGGGCGCTCCTTGTCCCGCTTCTTGCCGCCGCGCCCCTTCTTCTCGTCCTCGTCGCTGCTGCTGGAGCTGGTGCCGTCCGACTCGTGCCGGGGCTTGAGCTTCAGCGTGAACGACACCTCCGACGCGCGCCCATCCGGCACCTCCTGCAGCGGCAGCACGTAGCTCTGCTCGAGCTGGTGCGCCTCTCCCAGGTCGTCGGGCACCTCGAACCACGCGCGGCCGAGTGAGACGTCGATGCCGTCGCGCGAGTAGTCCACCACCTCGACTATCAGCGTCGCGCCGGGCGCCGGCACGCGCAGCTTGCCGTTGAAGGTCTCGCCGGCCCACTCGGGCTTGCTCGTGCCAGAGTGGCCCATCGCGTCCTTGATGACCCCCGTCTTGGCGACGCGCTTCCGCTTGGGGTCCAACCACCGCACGTAGGGGTCGCTCGCGCCGGCGCCGCTGCGGGTCGCCTCGTCAACGTTGGCGAGGTTGTCGGCTGAAACGTTGGAGAAGATCACCGCGGAGTCGTCGTCGCGATCGCGGCCATGCCGCCCTCGCCGCCCTTTGCTGTCCTTGCTGCGCTCCTTGCCCTCCCGGCTCTCCCTGCCGTCTCGGCTGCGCTCCTTCCTGTCCTTGTCGTCCTTGCCGTCCTTGCCGTCCTTGCCGTCCCTACCCGCTCTGTCCTTGCGGATCTCTTCGACGCGCCTCTGCGCCGCCTTGCCGCGGTAGCGCGCCTGGATGCGCACCGCCGCCGCCGCCTTCTCCTCCTCGCTGCTGATGTCCGCCTCGAGCTTCTTGCTGCTGCCGTGCAGGTGCTTCCTGCTGCCGTGCAGGTGCTTCCTGCTGCCGTGGCTGTGGTGTTTGCGTTGGTGATGGTGGGGCTCTTCGCTGCCCGCGTCGCCCTTTGGCGGCTCTGCCTCCTGCGTGGATGGCTGGTTCTCGGGCGCGTTGTAGTGGTCAGACAGCGCCTCCTCCTCCTCCGCCCGCGGCGATGGCTTCGTCTCGTCGGTGGCGGTGACCGCCGCCGGAAGTCCGCCACCGCCGTCGATCAGCGCGGGCGTGGGGTCCGCCCGCTCGGGCGCATCCTCATCGGCAGGTGCCGCCTCGCCTGCGCTGCCCTCCTCCACTTTGGCCATCGGCGCCTGCCTGCCGCCCGGAACGTCCGGCTGGGTCTGGCCACCGTCGACGCTGCTGGACATCATCGGATCCTCCTCGGTTGCGACGGCGGCGACGGCGGGCGGCGCGGCAGGCGCCTGCTCCGCCCCGTCGGCGGCCTCGGAGACCGATGGCAGGTGGTCGGGCGCCGGCGTCGTGTTGCGCGAGTTCTGCTTCGATTCCGGGTTGGGCCCGATGACGCCGTCGTCGTTGTCCGGGTCGATCTCCCACCACGCGTCGCCGTCCTCCTTGGGCAGGCTGCCCTTGGCGGCGAGCGCGAGCAGCTGCTGCATCGTCTTCTTTGGCACGGGCTTGCACGCCTTGAGCTCGTTGGGCTGCGAGATGTAGTGGTGGCGCACGCACGCGATGACGATCTTCTCGGGCACTTTCTTCTTGGTGATGAGGAACTCGATCGTGCGCGCGTTGAGCTTGCGCGGCAGCAGCTTCATCGCCTTGAAGATCTCGACCTCGAGCTCGTCGAGGTAGATCTCGGTGTGCACGCGGTCCGCGTTGTCCTCGTAGAAGTTCTGCATGACCGACTGGACGAAGTCGCGCGTGTAGCCCTGCGCGACGGCCTCCTGCACGTGCCGCTGGTTGTTCTTCGCCGTCGTGTGCGCGTGGTTCTCCCACGGCGACTGCGCGCGGTGCGCGACGGCGCTGTCGTGCCGATCGCGGCGCGACTGCGCGCGCGTCGTCTCGCGGTCGCCGACGCTGTGGCCGTGGTCGCCGAGCTTCTCGCGCAACAGGGCGTTCTCGGCGCGCAGCCGCATCAGCTCGTTGGTCAGCTCGTCGCCCGAGATCGGCACCCCCACCGCCGCGCCCTGCCCCTGCGCGGCGGCCGCGGTGGCCGCCGCGAGGAGGCCACCGCCCGTCGCGAGGCCGCCGCCATTGGCGCAGAGCGGCTCGAGGCCGGCGCCATGCACCTTTCGGAAGCGCAGGACCTGCAGCATGATCCGGCGGTCCTCCGCGTCGTAGTAGTCGTTCGGGTCGACCTTGACCTTGTCGATGAGCACCGCGATCATCGCCTGGTCCGGCGTGCCGCGGCCGCCGCCGCTGCGCCGCGACGAGGCGCGTCGGCTCACATCGCCCAGCGCGCCGTTGGCCGCCTTGGCGATGCTCGCGAGGTCCTTCCCCGCGAGTGCGCGCCCCTTGCTCCACGAGCGGCCCTGCTTCTCTTGCACCTGCTTCTCCACCTTCTTGCGCGCCTTGACCAGCTCGAGCAGCTTCTCCTCGCTGAGCGGCACGAAGGACGGGTTCTTTGTGTAAAACTTGCGCACGCACACGTGCACCTCGTGCGAGCTGTAGCCGCGCGCGATGATCGCCTCGATGACGGGCTCGTTCTCGGTGACCGCCTCCATGAGCCGCTCGGCGCGCCCCTTGAACTTCTTCTTGGTGAAGATCAGGTTGCAGAAGGTCGCGAGCAGCAGCAGCGTCGCCGCCGGCAGCGCAATGTATCGAATCACCGAGACCTGTCAGGCGCGGTGTGAGGTGGCTGAGCAAGAGGGAGGGCGCGGGGGGGATGGCGGGGAGGGGTGGGAGGGGGCTGTCGGCGGGGGGCTGAAGAACGAGGGGGCGCGCGCACCTGGCAGCGCGGCCCAAACCACATGTAGTAGCACTCGCACGTCGTGTTGAGGATCGAGCAGTAGCCGACGACGTCGTCGGTCGGCATGAACGAGAGCTCGAGCCCAAACGGCAGCGAGGCGAAGACGTACTCGAACGAGCAGTCATACCCCAGGTAGCCGTCGTGGCACTCACAGCCCGCAGGCCGCCCGCCCTCGGCCGCCAACTCGACCGACATGTCGCAGTTGCCGTGGCCCTGGCACTGCGAGGGGCAGTGGTTCTCCGGCATCCCCAGGCAGTCGGTGTCGCCTATCGGGGCGGCGATGGTATTGCCCTCGCCGTAGCCGCAGTAGATGGCGGCGTCGGAGCCGTCCACCGAGGCCGCCGCGTAGTACGCGTAGCACTGATCCCAGTAAGACAGGCACATCGTGTAGCACATCCTCACACCCTGGCGCGGGTGCGTCATGTTGATCAGGGACAGCCCCTGCGCCTCCTGCGACCAGATGGACGCGCTGGGCAGGCAGTCGTTGCTGCAGTCGAGGTAGTCCTCCTGTGCCCGGCAGCTCGTGAGGAAGTTGGTCGACTCGCCAGTCGTGTTCTCATAGCAGCACGCTCCGGCGGTCGTGTCTGTAAACTGGCACTGCGGCACGTCGTGGACGAGCGGCGCCGGGAGGATTTGGCTCGTGGCGCAGGTGGCCGCCACCGCGCTGCCCGTCGCCTCCGTCGCCGAAGTTAGCCTCAGCTGGGCGAGGATGAGAAGGGCAACGCCCTGGTGGGTCAAAGCCATCTCGGCGCCGCCTCTGCCTTGTTTTTGGATTTGGCCTGGGTGGTGTGCTCCCCGAGTAGAGTTCCCGGCGTGTTTGTGTGCGTGTGTCTGGTGAAAGACCGGACCAAAATACAGCTCAACAGAAGCGAAGATACCATAGGACAAGCCAACCAGCCATTGAAGGTTTGAAGCGAACAGTGAATTGAGCCCGTCTAAACTGGTAGACTGGTTGACTGGTAAAATGGCAATCGCGGGCAGTAGCAATGTTCCAGCAGGAACAAACAACGCCTCGCTGGACCGCTTGGTGGTTGTACTCGGCAACGCCGAACTTTTTTTGACTGCCACCGCTGGTTACAGCGAAATTGTGACGCTCGCGAGGTGCTGCGCAGCTGGTCACCACGTCGTTCACAACGGTGGGCTGGCACGCCTTCAAAGCGCCCTCGAAGGCCGCCAAACACTGACGCCTAGCCCGTCCTTCTCGTGCGCCGCCGCAGGTTGGGTTGCCTTCGAGGCGACGCGGGCTCACAATCGCGCTCATCTGTGCAGCGGGCGTCCTGGCAAGACACACGAAACAGCGAGTATTAGCACCACACATGACGTCGGTCGAGGAGCCGGACGAGGCGCCGCCGCAGGCCAACACGCCGCCGCCGCTCACGACCGAAATCTTCTCGGCCGACCCAAGTGCGCACCTCTACGAGGGCAGACTGTACGTCTACTGCTCGCACGACAGCCCGCAGGTGACCGAGGGCCTTGACGGTCTGGAGCACGAGGTGCCGCAGTTCTATATGACCGACTACCACGTCCTGTCGCTCGACGCGAGCGGCAGCGGGCCGGCCGTCGTGCACGACGTTGCGCTCAAGCTCGCAGATGTGCCGTGGGCTGGCGGCAAGCTGTGGGCACCCGACGCTGCCTATGCCAATGGCACCTACTACCTCTACTTTCCAGCGATGGACAAGGAAGGCGTCTTCCGCATCGGTGTCGCGTCGGCGCAAAAGCCGCACGGCCCGTTTGTCGCGCAACCGAAGCCGATGGTCGGCAGCTACTCGATCGACCCGGCGTGCTTCCGCGACGACGACGGGGCGCACTATCTATTCTTCGGCGGCATCTGGGGTGGCCAGCTGCAGCGCTGGGAGTCGGGCACCTTTGACGCGTCGCCCGGCCGCACGACGGACGCCGAGCAGCCCGACGCGCCGGCGATCGCGCCGCGATTCGCGCGCCTCGCCGACGACATGCTCGAGTTTGCGTACCCACCGAAGCCGGTGGTGATCGTCGACGAGGCCGGAGCACCGATCCCGAGTAGCGACCACGAGCGGCGTTACTTTGAGGGGCCGTGGGTGCATAGGCGGAAGGGCCTCTACTACCTTTCTTGGTCGACGGGCGACACGCACCGCATCGTGCACGCCACGGCACCGAGCATCGATGGGCCGTTTGTCTACCGCGGCGTGGTCTCGCACGCCGTGCACGGCTGGACGCACCACCACTCGATTGTAAACGTGGGTGAGGTCGAGGGCGAGGAGAAGTGGCTCTTCTTCTTCCACGACACGCACCGCTCCGGCCAGACGCACCTGCGCGATGTCAAGGTCGTGCCGCTCCAGCACCGCGCCGACGGCAGCATCGAGCCGCTGTCCCATCACTACGCCGAGCCTAGTTTTGACGGGCCAGAGGCAGGCACCGCCGAGAGCTGAGGCCCGAGCTGATGGAAGGGCCTCTCTCTATCTGGATTACGCCAACGTCGTTGCGGCTTCCTATTCAGGCGCATGGCCATTTTGTTTTCGCATCATGTCGTGATGTCAACATATTTCATGGTTTAGTTTAGTTTGCAGTTTTCTAAGTTCTCAACCATCACTCACAAGCTCAAGCATCCTCCACCATGGGCGAAGCGCCGCACGCCGCGGCGCCCGCCTCGGGCAGCACCACAAAGCCGTAGCTCTTGGGCGCGAGCGACAGCGGTGGGCCGGTGGTGACGCGGCGCGGCGTGAGCGGCGGCAGTGCGCCGGTCGTCTCGTCCGCCAGGCGGAGCAGCTCTCCGTTGAGGTAAGCGTCGCGCGAGGTGAGCAGCCCCGGCGTCGATGTGAGCCAGTAGACCTCAGCAGCGCCACCGGCGCCGCCCACGCCCTCGAGCGTCAGCTGCGCCTCCTCGTCCTCGGTGTTGAGCACCACCAGCGTCACCGCACCGGCGCCCGCGGCGGCGCAGAAGGCGTACACGCGGACGGCGCGGCCCGACGCGAGCAGATCGTCCGTCCGCAGCACCGCGCCGCCCACGAGGCGCTTCCACAGCAGCGTCGACCAGAAGTCGGGGTTGGGCAGGTTGTCGCGGCCGAGGATCGCGTAGTCGGACTGGCTGAAGGTCTGCCGCGCCACGAGCTGGTGGCCGGTTGCCGCGGCGATGCCCAGCTTGTCGACCCACAGGAAGCCTGCCACAAACGAGGCCGACGCGTTGGCGGTGCCGCCGCCGTACGTCGACGACGTCTCGCCCAGCCACAGCTCGGCGCCCTCTGCCGACTGATCCGCCACCTGCCGCGCCGTCTTGGCGTCGTTGAGGAACTTGTCGAGCGTGGGGACCGACGAGAACTGCGACGCGTTGAGGCCGTGCGGCCGCGAGGAGCCTGGTCCGTAGTAAAAGTGCCAGGTGAACGCGTCGAGTGGTGCCGACAGGTTGGAGAGAAAGGGCTGCGCATAGTCAGTCAGCTTGTCGGCCACGTCGGGCCCCACCACCTTGGCGCCGGCTCGTTGCGCGAGCTCGCGGAAGGCGGCGTAGTCGGACGCGAGCTGCGCAGGCGAGATCGCGTGCTCGTACTTCCAGTCCTGACCGTCGGGCGGGTGGCCGCAAGAATACCGCTCGCCCGCCGGACCCACGCACATCAGGTCGGGCTCGTTGCCGAGCTCCAGACCGTAAAAGGTCACGTTCGCCACCTTGGCGGCGTGCTGCAGCAGCGACGCCAGGCCATCCGATACCCAGTGGTTGGAGTCGGGGTCGCGTTCTGTGCCAACGTTGGCACCGTAGACAAAGTCCCAGCCGACGGTGCGGGCGAAGAAGCGATGGCGTCGAACTGCGTCGCGTTAAGCTTCGTGCACCCGTGCGTCGGCGATGGGAGCGGAAGCTCGCACTGAGCGCTGGCCGAGCTCTGTGAGAAATCGTACAAGGTGTAGTCCTCCGAGGTGCCGCCAAAGCGGAACACGGCTGGTGCAAGGTGCTTGGCCAGACCAATGGCGAGCTCGTTCTGCCAGAAGTCGCTCTTCATCTTCCACCAGTGCGCCACGGCGCCAGCGTCCATGGTGAAGGACACGAAGCGGCTGGGCAGCGAGTGCAGCGGCTGGCAGCCGTCGATGATGACTTTGTAGGACGGAGACGTGCCGGAGAAGGTCATGGAGCATGTCGCCAGCGAGAGCGCCATGGTGACCCGCCACAGAGAGCGCAACCTGGCTCGGCGCCGCCGAGCTACTACGTGCGGTGGTTTACACGCATCCCGGCGCGCCTTATGGAGTTTGCGAGCGATGATGGGGACGGGGGTGATGGCTTTAGGTAGGATCATAGAGGGTGTGTCGTGTTCGTCTGGGTCTGCTTTAGATCAGGATAGGTACAGTAAGGTACAGCTGTAGTCCCACCTGTGATCTGGGTTTTCACGGAAAGGCTTATTTTCTACTCCCACCGTTGTCAAGCGCAAGCACCTCGCTGGCGAGCGCCGCCGCCGTCGCCGCGTCGTCCTGCATCACCTCGCAGAAGCGCGCCAGGCTGATGCGGCCCTTCGCGTCGGGCCCGGCCGAGGCGAGGATGGCGGCGGCCTCGCGGCGGCGCCCTTGGATGGGTTGGATGGCGCGCGCGCGAGGCGGCGACCTCGGCGCCGCCGCCCGGTGCGGCGAGCAGGATGCGCTCGAGGTCGGGCTGCGTGATGTAGCCGTCCTGGTCGGCGTCGAGCACGCGGAAGGCCGTCTTGCACAGCCGTGCGTCGCGCGTGATGCGCGGCTCCATCGTCGCCGCCACAAACTCGAGCGAGCAGGTTGACGTTGCCGCGGCGGTCGAGGTCGATCTGCGTCCAGATGCTCTCGAGGTCGGATGTAGGATGCACGGCCAAATCGCCGGATCGCCGACCGCCTAGGTCCAAACGCACGGCTGGGAATCCCAACCTCCGGCGTTTGGAGAGTGGTGTACCTCCTCCCACCGCGAGGAGTTTGGTGATCTCCAGGAAGCGAGGCTTACTGCCATCGCTTCGTTGCTCCCAGCCTGCGAATGCTCCGTGTGATGCGGCTAATATGCTTGGCGCGCCTGTCTGCCGACGCCGCGCTGCTCACCGGGGCGCATCGGTCGCTCCAGCCGACGCTGCTGTCGCGTCTGGCGAGGCGCGGCACTGCCGGCGCTGTGGCACCGCACGCGAGGGCTGCAGTGCGTGCGTGCGCGACGGTCGCCGAGGCGGAGAAGGCGCCCGAGGCGAAGCAGCAGAAGAAGGGCGGCAAGGGAGGTGGCGGCAAGGGTGGTGGCGGCAAGGGCGGTGGCAAGGGTGGCGGTGGTGGTGGCCAGAGGGGCCTGACGACACGCGAGGCGGACTACTCGGCCTGGTACCAGGAGGTGATCGCGGCGGGCGAGCTGGTGGACCAGAGCCCGGTCAAGGGCTGCATGGTGATCAGGCCGACCGGCATGGCGCTATGGGATAGCCTGCGCAACGAGCTCGACAAGCGCATCAAGGAGACGGGTGCCGAGAATGCCTACTTTCCGCTGTTCATCCCCGTCTCCTTCCTGAGCAAGGAGGCCGAGCACGTCGAGGGCTTCGCCAAGGAGTGCGCCGTCGTGACGCACCATCGGCTGCGCACGATCGAGGGCGGTGGCGGCGTTGAGGCCGACCCTGATGCCGAGCTGGAGGAGCCGCTGATCGTGCGCCCGACGTCCGAGACGATGATCTGGCACATGTTCCAAAAGTGGATCATGTCGTACCGCGACCTGCCGCTCAAGATCAACCAGTGGGCAAACGTCGTGCGCTGGGAGCTGCGCACACGCCCGTTCTTGCGCTCGGCCGAGTTTCTGTGGCAGGAGGGTCACACGGCGCATGCGACGTCCGAGGAGGCGGACGCGTGCGCGCGCGAGATGCTCGACGTGTACGCCGAGGTCTGCAGCGACGTGCTTGCCATGCCGGTGGTCAAGGGCGTCAAGTCGGCGTCGGAGCGATTTGCCGGCGCCGACGAGACGTACACGATCGAGGCGCTGATGCAGAACGGCTGGGCCCTGCAGAGCGGCACGTCGCACTTTCTTGGGCAAAACTTTGCCAAGGCTTTCGACGTCAAGTACCAGGGCGCCGACAACTCGGCGACGTACGTCTGGGCGACGTCGTGGGGCGTGAGCACGCGGCTGATCGGGGCGCTGGTGATGTCGCACTCGGACGACCAGGGGCTGGTGCTGCCGCCCGTCGTCGCGCCGACGCAGGTCGTCATCGTGCCGATCTCGCCGAAGGGCCCCAAGAAGGATCCCGAGGGCCACGCGACGCTGATGGAGTTCGTCGATGGCGCGTACGCCAAGCTCAAGGCGGCGGGCGTGCGCGTCAAGGTGGACGAGCGCTTCGAGCTCAAGCCGGGCAACAAGTTCTACGAGTGGGAGCGCAAGGGCATCCCGCTGCGCGTCGAGGTCGGCCCGCGCGACGTCGAGGCGGGGCACGTCGTCGTGGCGCGCCGCACCGGCGGCGACAAGTTCGAGGTGCCGGTGGACGAGGCGATGGCCGCGACGTTCCAGTCCGAGCTCGACACGATGCAGGCGTCGCTGCTCGAGGCGGCGACGGCGCGGCTCGAGGAGAAGACGCTGAGCGTCGAGAGCTACGCCGAGATGGCGAAGCAGCTCGAGACGTCGGACGGCAACAGCGCGCCGGGCCTGTACCTGGTGCCGTGGCACGACGACGCCGAGGCGGAGGACACGATCAAGAAGGAGACCAAGGCGACCATCCGCTGCTACCCGCTCGACAAGCAGGACCAGGTCGAGGGCAAGACGTGCTTCTACTCGGGCAAGCCAGCGACGCACATGGCGCTCTTCGCCCGCGCCTTCTGAGACTGACAACACTGTGTGGCACCCCAGGAGCGGCCGTCGGTGTGGAGACTGACTGAGCTCTTTTGAGGCGGAGCGCGGAGCGCCGTGTTTTGTGTTTGTGTGGGATAATAAGAACACTGTTCGCATTACACCTACTACACAGGAAGATATCGGGTTCTTTACAGCATCCGCGCCTCGGGATGCAGATTGCGCACGTAGAGCGCCTCGCCCGGGCTAGGCTTGCTCCGACCGACGGCGCCGCCAGCTCCAGCCGCCAGCCCCTGCGGAATGGGACCTGGCTGCGCGAACGAGCGCGCGCCCAGCTGCGGCTGCGAGGCCGAGTAGGTCGGGACAGCGGAGCGCGGCCGCAATATGCTGCCGTACTGCTCAGTCGTCGGAGGCGAGCGTGGCCGGCCCATGAGCGTCTCAGGCGAGCGCGGGCGCGACCGCTCGGCTGGGGCGGACACGGGCGTGCTGACGGGCGCGCGCAGCGGCGCAGTGCGCGGCCGGCTGCCCTGCGTGGCGGCGCGGCGGCCCCCGGGCGGTGCGGAGCCGTTGCGCTTGAAGAGCAGCTGGGCGCCGTCGCGCGCGGCGCCGCCGGCGAGCGCCGCCGCCGGCTGCGAGTGGGCGGGGCTGCGGCCGCCCATGTGGAGCGGCACCGCCAGCTCACTGCGGCCGCCTGGCGAGCTGCCGGGGCGCTGCTTGCGCACGGTGGCCCTTCCGTCGGCCGCCGAGCCAAAGGCGGCGAGCGGCGCGCCGGGCGCAGGCGGCCCGACGCTCTGCAGCATGTCGATGGCCGACGCAATGTGCGGCGCGAGCGGCGAGACGAGGCCGGGCGGCGTCGTCTTGGCGCGGCGCGCCGCCGCCACGGCGCGCTTCTCGGCGCGGAGCGCCTCCGTCTCGCCGACGGGCGTCGCGTCGTAGCGCGAGCGCAGCTCGCCGAACATCGATCCGTGGTAGATGATCGTCGTCATCGCCTGCATGCCGCGCTCGAGCGTGGCGGTGCGCGCGAGGCGCAGCTGCTCGCGCCGGCTCGTGGCGCGGTCGAGCCCGGCGAGGTAGCGGCTCTCCATCTGGCGGAGCGACGCGGCGAGGCGGTCGTTGAGCTGGTACTGCTGCAGCTGGCGGCGCACCGTCTGCAGCCCGCGCGCCTCGCGCCGCTGCGTGTGCGTCGCCGCCGCCGCCGCGCGCGAGAGGCTCTGCCCCTGCCGGACGATCTCGACGGCCATCTCCTTGAACTCCTCCGACTCGGGGTCGTGATCGACCATCCCCGCCGGCGACGGGTCGCGCGCGCCGCCCGAGCGCGGCCGCGAGCCGGGCGGCGGCGGCGGCGGCGCGAGCCGGAGCATCGCGAGCGTCGCCTCGAGCAGCGCCGCGTGCGACGTCGCCAGCTGCGGCAGCGACTGCCCCTCGATGGGCGGCGGCGCCTCGGGCGGCGCCATGCGCAGCAGCTCCGCCGCCTGCACGCGCGCGAGCTGCGCCTTGCGCGCCATCCCCTCGGCGATCTGCGCCGACGCCGCCATGCAGTCGAGGCAGCTCCGCTGCATCGCCGCCACCGCCGCGTCCGCCGCCGCCATCGCCGCCGGACCCGCGTCGCCGCCCGCCGGCGCCACCGCGTCCGCCGCCGCCTCGCCCGCCGCCTTGCCCGCCGCGGCCGCCGCGACCGCGCCCTTGCCCTCGCGCGCGGCCTTCTCGGCCGCCGCCGCCGCCGCCTCGCCCACCGCCATCGCCTCCTCGGGCGCGACGCCGCGGCATACCGCCTCGGCCGCCGCCGCGCCCGCCGCCTCGGCCGAGAGAGCCCCCTTGCCCGCGTCGATGGTGCGCTTGGCGGCGTCGCTCGCCGCCTCGGCCGCCACGGCCGCCTCGGCCGGCGACTTGCCGCCGACGACCGCCTCCGACGCCGCGCGCCACGCCGCCGCCGCCGCCGCCGTCCCCTTGCCCGCCGCCCTCTGCCGCGCCGCCTCGGCCGCCTCGTCCGCCTCCGTCGCCGCCTCGGCCGGCTGCGCGTCGGTGGTGCCGAGCGCGCCGGCGACCTGCGCCCTCACCGCGCGCATCGAGTGGCCGATCCGGCGCGTGAGCCGCGACACGGCCGCCTCGACGCGCCCCTTGTCGGCCTTGGCCGAGATCTCGAGCTCCGACATCTCGAAGGCGTGGCGGCGCGCCGTCGCCGTGAGCGCCGCCGTGTGCTCCTCCTCGAGCGCATCGAAGGCTGCGCCGTCGCCCGACGCGTCGCGCAGCGCCGCCTTGAGCTTGCCGACGCGCTCCTTGAACTCGACCTCCGCCTGGTCGTGCTGCTCGCGCAGCCGCGTCGCCAGCCCCGCCGCCTCGTCCTTGAGGCTCCTCGCCTCCGCCTCGAACTGCGCGAGCAGCGACGCGCGCTCCTCCTGCCACGCGCCGAGCAGCTCGTCGCGCGCCGCCGCCGCCGCGCCCTCCTGCCGCGCCAGCTGCGCCACCAGCGCGTCGAGCTCCGCCTGCAGCGCCGCCGCGCTCTTGTCGGCCATCCCGCCCATCCGCATCGCGCGCTGCCGCGCCACCTCCTCGCGCAAGCTCGCCACCAGCGCGCGCTCGCGCGCCAGCAGCTCCTGCGTGTTGCCGCCCTGCGCCGCCGCCAGGTCGTCGAGCGCCGTGCGCAGCGCCGTGCGCAGCTCCTCCGCCTCGGCCAGCGCGCGCGCCGCCGCCTGCGACGCCTCGGCCGACGCGCCCATCGCCGCCTGCATCTGCTTGCGCAGCGACGCCGCGCCCTCCTGCTCGTCGCGCAGCCGCTTCTCGAGCTCGTCGATGGCCGACTGCGAGCGGCGGGAGCCCCCGACGCCCTCGCTGTCCTCGAGCTGTCTGTCCGAAAGCCGCCGCTGCGCCTCCGCCGCCTCCGTCTTGCGGACGCGTTCCCTCTCCGCCTCCTTCTCCTCGCGCCGCCGCCGCTCGAGCGCCTCCTCTTGCATCTGCAGCATCATCGCCTCGCGCTCGCCGCCCGCCGCGAGCGCCATGTTCCACAGCTGCTCCCACGCGGCGATCATCGCCTCGTCGAGCTGCGAGAGCGGCTGCCGCAGCGTCTGCATCCACGCCTGCAGCTGCTGCGCCTTGGCGTCGCGCAGCGCCGACTCGATCGCGTCGGCGAACCTCGAGTCGATCTCGCGCAGCGCCTCGAGCAGCGCCGCCAGCCCGCCCGGCTGCGGCACGCTCGCGAGCAGCTGCTCCACACGCAGCTGCACCTTGACGACCGTCTCGCCCAGCCCGCCCGGCCCGCCCGCGCGCGCCGCCGCGAGCGCCGCGTCGAACTCGGCCTGCATCGCCTCGACCTGCCGCGTGTGCCGGCCGTGCAGCTCGCGCAGCTTCTCCGCCTCGGAGGCGTTCTGGTCGCTCAGCTGCGCCTTGAGCTCCTCGATCGTCTGCGTCGCCATCTCGAGCGTCTCCTTCATCTTGACCGCCTCGGCCGACGCGTCCGTCGGCAGCGCCGCCGCCGCCGCCGCCGCCGCCACCGTCGCTGCCGCCGCAGCTGCCGCCGCGTCGGCCTCGGCCTTGGCCTTGCGCGCCGCCTCCGCAGCGGCGTCGGCCTCCGCTTTGGCCTTGCGCGCCGCCTCGGCGTCGGCCTCGGCGGTCGACGAGCTGGCGGCGGCGGCCTCGGCGGTCTCCTTCTCGAGCGTCTCCATCTTCTGCTGCGTCTGCTGCAGCGTCTGGGTCGCCACCTCGAGCTTGGTCGCCATCTCCTCCATCGCCTGCGTCGCCGCCTCCGCGCGCGCCACCGCCACCTTCTCGTTGGCGCGCGCCTTCTTGACCGTCGAGACCGCCGCCACGAGCTCGGCCTCCGCCTGCCGCAGCGAGGCGCGCAGCGCGTTGAGCCCGACCCGCCCCATCTCCTCCCGCTCCTGCGCCGCGGCGCCCGCGTCGGCGCGCTTCATCAGCGTCGTGATGCGCTGCGTCATCTGCTTGATCTTGCCCTCGGCCTGCTGCAGCTCGGCGCCGAGGAGGAGCGTCTCGACCTGCCGCAGCTGCTCCGTCTGCGCCGCCATCTCGCGCGCCTCCGCCACCTCCCGCTGCAGGTCGGACACCTGCGCCTCGAGCTGCTCGATGGTCTGCGCCGCGTGCTCCTTGGCCACGTCGAGCCCCTCGCGCAGCTCGCCGTTCTCGTGCGAGAGCCGCGCGATCTGCGAATCGCGGTCCTGCACCGCCGCCGCCAGCGTCGCCTCGAAGTTGGCCTTGGCCTCGCGCAGCTCCTCGAGCTCCTTGTTCTTCGTCTCGATCGCCTCGGCCTGCCGCGAGCACGTCTCGCTCAGCCGGAAGACCTCCGCCTGGAGCTTCTTCTCGCGCTCCTCGCGCTCGACCGCCTCCTGCTCGAGCCTCCCGATCTTCTGCTTCATCAGCACGTTCTCGCGCTCGAATTCCCCGCGCATGATCTTGTCGTCCTTGCCCGCCTCCAGCTGCGACTTGAGGAAGACGATCAGCATCTCGACCGACAGCTCATGCACGTGCCGGAGCCGCTGCTTCTGGCTGCCGGCCATGTTCATCAGCTCCTCGACGAGGATCGAGAGCGCGGCGTGCTCCTCGGGCGTGCGCGACGAGTCGGCCTCGTCCGACCGCTTCGCGATGCCGTCGAGCTCCGAGTGCGCCAGGTGCAGCGCGTTGGTCACCTTGGCCGCCGTCTTTTTGAATTCCATCACCATGATCGCGACGTCCGTCTTGAGCTGCTCCGGGTCGCCCATCTCCTCGCCCTCGAGCTCCATCTCCTCGTACATGTCGAAGAGGCTCGCGATCCGGTCCTTGCTCATCTGGATCTCGCGGTTGGCGCCGCTGCGCCCGTTGGAGCGGCCGCCAAACGTGCTGGTGCCCTGGCCCAGCTCGAAGCCCGCCTCCAGCAGCTCGTCGACCTCCGGCTTGACGACGGCCTCCGGCGCCGGCTGGCTCGGCGACTCCGGCTGCAGACTGATCGTCTGCAGCGCCGCGGCCACCATCGCCGGCGCAGCGGCGGGCGGCGCGCTCGGCTGCGGCCGCAGGCCGCTGCTCAGAGTCGCACCGGGCTGCCCGGTCTTTCCCTTCCTCACGTTCCAGATACGCGCGCCCTCCGAGGCGAGGGCCGGCGCCGCCGTGGTGGGCGGTGGGGCCATGGCCGGTGCGTGGGGCGCCGAGTTAGCCTCGTCAGCCGAGTGTGGCTCGTGGCTAAAAAAGCTGGAACCGCAGCGAAGTTCGAGGAGCAGCCTGCTGCGAGGCGCTACATCACGAAGCGACAAGTGTCAGAGACTCAAGTCAAGTAGCTAGCGAAGATATTGACTTGACTTGAGAGATAGAGAGAGAGAGATCCGAGACATACTCACACACACACACACACACGCACGAGAGACAGAGAGAGAGAGGGCGAGAGAGAGAGAGAGGGCGAGAGAGAGAGAGAGAGAGAGAGAGAGAGAGAGAGAGAGAGAGAGAGAGAGAGAGAGAGCGCGCGCGAGAGTAAAAAACACAAAACGCGGTGTGGTGCTACACCACCCAGCAAACTCGCCATTTCTGCTTGGCTTGCAGACCCGAGTCTCGCCTGTCATCTGTCACGCGTCTAGGACAGCTCGAACCGAGGCCCAGCGAGACTAACACTTTCCTCCGACATGTCTGCCGGCCCGTCTGATGTTGCCGACGACGCCAGCGCCAAGCAGCAGCAGCTCGCCGGGCAACCCTGCCCGCTCCTGCTGCGCCTGGTGTTTGGCAGCGACGACGGCCCCGACGAGGCTCGCCGCGCGGGACGGCACGCTCGCAGCGAGCCCGGCGCCAAGCTGCGGCTCTCGGGAGGTGCTCACCTCGTCCCGGTCGTGCGCGGCTCGTACGAACGGACGCGCGGCCCATTCGACGGCAACGACAGCAGCGGCGACGCTCTGCGGCTGAACGTGCAGTCGCGAAAGGGCGATCCGCGAGCGGCAATCGGCTTCGTGCCCACCGAGCGTGCAGGAGACACCGGAGACAGGCCGTGGGCGACGCTGCGGCTCGGGCCCCGCTGGACGATTGCGTGCTGGGTCAAGCTGCCGCTGCGCAACGCAAAGCGCGACGAGCGTGTCTACACGATCGCAATGGGCATGGAGACCGACGAGCTGCCGCTGAGCCACATGCAGCTCGTGGAGCTGCACAACGGCGCACTCACCCTCGCGGTGGAGGCACCGGCAGCAGGTAGCGGCCCGCGCGCGTGGCGGCGGCACGTGCTGCCGGGGCTCAACCTGCACCGCTGGCCGCAGGGCTGGCACGCCATCGCCGCGGTCGGCTGCGACGGCGAGACGAGCTTCTACGTGGACAGTCGGCTGCAGGGCGCGGTGCCGGCGCAGGTGACGGCCGATGTGCTGCGGCTCGGCAACCACCTGTCCGCCGACGGCCGTCAGGGTGGGCCGCTCGGTGAGCTGGCCGACGTGCGCGTCTACGGCGATGCGCTGAGCGCGGCGGCGCTGCGTGAGCTCGAGACGGCGGCGGCGCTGCGGCGGGGCACGAGCTGGGGCGGGCTGCCGACGGGCGAGTGCGGTGTGTGGGGCGCCGCGGGCACGCCGCCGCCCTCGGACCTCTACGAGGACGCACCTCGCCCGGTGTCGAAGGTGCCGTCGCGCGCGGCGACGCCCGCGCCGACGACCACGTCCAGGCGGCAGAGCTTTGTTATCAACGACAGCGACTTTGAGGACGACGACGACGACGACGACGACGACGACGACGACGACGACGAGGGCATGGAGGAGGAACCGGGGGTCGATGGCTCAACGACGACGCCCGCGACGTTCATTGGCGCCGGCGGAGAGGCGGAGGCGGAGCCGCGGGCGGAAGTGCTCAGCGAGGTCGAGGGGATGCGGCTGTGGCTCTCCAACAAGAGCTCGTCTGGCTACCGCGGCGTCTACCACCAGCCGACTTCCTCGGTCAGCAGGCCGTACTTTGCCAGCTTCAACATCAGCGGCAAGAACACGCTCCTCGGTCGCTACGCCACTGCGCTCGAGGCCGCGGTGGCGTACGCTGCCGCTCGTTCCGTGCTGCCAGCGGAGCAGGGTGGTGGGCTGGCGCCGGCTGCGGGGGCGAAGCGGCGCGGCAGCGCGGCAGCGCGGAAGCCGAAGCGGCGTCGGCTCGACGATGCGGAGGAGGTGATCTCGTACAAGCAGGTGCGGGCGGAGGAGGACTCGGACGAGGAGCTGGCGGCCGTTGAGAACTCGGACAATGAGGAGGAGGAGGACGGGGCCGAGGAGGGGCTGGGTGACTTTGGCTTCGGAGCTGACGCGACGCGCGGTGGCAGCGGCGGCGGCGGCGGCGGGACTGGTCGCGGGCGTGGCCGCGGCCGCGGCCGTGGTGCACGTGGCGGTGGGGGGCGCGCTGGGCGCAGCGGGGCCACCGCCGCGCTCGCTCCCGTCGCGAGTGCGCCGGCGAGTGCGCCGGCGCCGGCGCCGTCGCCCGCGAAGCGGCCGAAGGGTGGGAAGGAGCCTCTTGCGCTGCGGCAGCCTGCGCTCGAGGGGCAGGAGTGGCCGCTCGCATCCGCCGCGCGCGCCGAGATGGAGAAGCTTGGTTGGCACCGCGAGGACGCGCCGCAGCTGCACGACGACATCCCGCCCAGCCTGGTGCCGAATGAGACGTGGGCGCGCGCGCGGTCAGGCGGCGCGGCCGAGTTCGTCGACCGTTTCTTCCTGTGCCACCTCTGCAACGAGACGGCCATCCTGCGCGACCGATACCACGCGCTCCCTTTCTACTGCCAGAACAACGGCCCGCCCGGCTTCAACTCGCGGCTGCAGCTCGAGCGCCATCTGCGCGCGCAGCACTGCCTCGCGCGCGACACGCCCCGCGCGGCCGCCGACGCGGCCGCCGACGCGGCCGCCGACGTTGCGGCTGGCGGCAACGGCGACGATGCGGCCGGCGGCGAGGCGGCGCCAGTGGCAGCGGCGGCCCCAGCACGCGGCGGGTCGCGCCGGCAGCAGGAGCTCTTCAAGAAGCTCGATGCGCAGGCGGCCGAGGCGAAGGCCAACCCGACGGGCAGTGGCTCAAGCGACGACCGCTCCTACCTCGACGGCACGGGCGACGGGCTGCTCTCCCTGACCGTCAAGCGCGTCGTTCCCGTCAGCAGCGGCGGCGGCAGCGCGGCGAAGCCGCAGCAAGCGCCTCCGGCCGCCGCTCCAGCCGCGGCCGCTTCCGCCGTCGCCGCCATCGACATGGCGTGGAGCTGCCCCGAGTGCTCGGAGGAGAACGACGAGGCCAGCCTCTTCTGCGAGGCGTGCGGGGCCACCGCGCCGCCGCGGTCGACCGATGCACCTGCCACCGTCGCCGCCGATGCCGCCGACGCAGCTGCTGCCGAGCCGCCGCCGCCGCCCACTGCCGAGCCGCCGAAGCCAGTGGGCAGCAAGTTTCGCGTCGAGTGGAACGAGACTGAGGAAGTCGACATCTTCAACAAGTCGCAAGTCGCGCTGCTCAAGCGCACGAGCGAGGGGAGCGACCTGACCACGGGCAAGCGCGGCAAGCTGCCCGGCCTCGACGACATCGCCGGGCTCCTCAGCTGAGCTCTGAGCGCGTTCTGCTATTTACCATGTATTCTATAGTACTGTCTGCGCTATAATATGCTCATGAGTGCAACAAACGGTCCGTCGTTCACCATCCATCTGGCGCATGGCCTTCGTCGAGCATGATCCGGATGCCCGTGGCGTTGGGCCTACCTCGCCAGGCCTTGGCCTTGCTTGCGGCCTCGCCAATGCACGCCATCGCATCTGCGGGTTGAATGAACTGGTACTCCTGCGGCAAGTATTCCCACTTCGATGGCGGCGCCAACGTGTCGTCCCATGTCGTCCCCGCGCCCACAACCTCGCCGAGGCAGACGAGTGCCGTGCCTAGCGCGACGGGCGTGCGGTCGGCGCCATCATCGCAGTGGAAGACGATCTTCTCTCGCATCACCAGTGCGTTGACCACCGCCTTATTGATGTCGTCTGCTGCCTTCTTGTCCTCGTTCATCTCGACGAGCGTGACCGTGAAGCCATGTCCCCTGAGCGCAGCCTTGTAGGATTTGACCTGCTCGTAGCAGGTGAGCTCCGTGTCATTGAGCAGGCAGAGCACGTGACTGATGCCCTTGGCCTTGACGAAGTCAGCCCATGCCTTGATGGTTGCGCTCGTGATCGACCGGACGCCAAGCTTGACTTGCGCGGCGCCCGGTGCCCCGATGCCAAACACGCTTGGGCCTTGTGGCCTGCCATCCTCCCACGCCGGAGAGAAGTTGAACTTGCCAGCCCAGTCGCCTGCCTCGGCGGCCTTGAGCTTGGCATCGATCCAGCCGTCCGCCACGCCCGCGTCTCCGGCGATCTCGGCGCTCGCCTGGAACGCCGGGAACACGCGCTCGCTCGACAGCTGCGCGTGGTGGAGCAGCGCCCGGAGAGAGCCTTCCGCGAGCGTCGGGAAGGTGACGAGGATGATGGCCCCGGTGACGCCGGCAGTATGCAAGAACTTGGTCGCAGCGATGGCGTTCTGGTCGGTGTTCTTGGCCTTGTCGTCGATGACCCACATGATGTCACCCGGCGTTTCACTCGCCTCGAATATGGCCGGGTTTGCTTTCTTGAAGAACTCCGCCTCGAACCTGTCCCCAGAGAAGAAGACCTTGGAACCCGGCGCCAACTGGAAGTCGGCCACACAAGCGTTGATGCGCGTCATCTGCGCCCAGCATCCAAATACGACCATGGCCGCGTCCGAAAATGGCGCCACTTCCTTCGATGGTGGCGCACGGAAGCAGGACAGCGTCTGCAGCTTGCGCAAGCGCTCCTCCGGCTGCTCCATGGTCTCTAGCCTCCCCGCGCAAAATGTGCCGGCGCGACCGAGAAGTTTGGCATTCTTTTTAGAGATTAGAAAAGCACCGTCAGCAGCAGCGCCAAGCCATGCCACGAAACGACGAGCTCAAGACCAAGCCCACGCTCGGCCGCCGCACGAGCATGACCGGCATGGAGCTCAAGGCGGGCAACGACGCGCAGGTCGACAAGGGCATCCCGGATGTTGACCTGCTCGGGTTTGCCAAGTTCCTGCCGGTCTTGCTGCTCGGCCCGATCTTCACCTCGGCCATCACGTACGTGATCGCCCTGTACATCTACCGCAACGGCGACACGGCGCTCTACGACAAAAACATCGAGAAGGTCGCCGAGTCCCAGCAGGGGTGGACGCTCCTGTCGGCGGTCGTCTTCAACCTCGCCGTCAACTGGGTGAACTCTTACCCGATGCTGTGTACGCCGCTTCCAGCCCCTGTGGACCCTCGCACCTGCGATTCCTAACGTGTGCCTTGCGGTTGCGGCAGACAAGTCGATGATCATGCGCTTCACCTCGGGCAACTTGCGCGCCAACATGCAGATCTACAAGCAGTACGGCACGGACGCCGCCAAGGGCTACGTGCTGCTCGAGACGAGCGGTCCGGTGGGCTCGTACAACCGCGCCAACCGCTCGCTCACCCACCTCGTCGAGAACTCGATCCCGGTGGCGATGCTCATCCTGCTGAGCGGTGGCATCTTCCCGTTCCCGACGTTTGTGTTGACCTGCGTCTTCGGCGCCGGGCGCGTGCTGCACCAGGTTGGCTACGCGACCATCGGGTACGGCGCGCACGGGCCCGGCTTCGCCGCGGCGTCGACGGCGACGTTTGTGCTGCAGATGCTTTGCTTCCTCGCGGCGGACAAGTCGCTCGAGCTGGGCATGCACGAAGTGGCGACGGGATACACCGACGTCGTCGTCGCGGCCATCAACTCGTACCTCAACAGCACGCTCAAAATCGAGCTGTGACCCTGTGAGGAGGAGCGGTACAGAGTTGTGGCGGGTGAATGTGAAAGGGAGTGAAACAGTGTTTCGGCGCGAGAGACAAGTTTGGAATAAAGCCTAAGCTCACAGCCCGCTTCGGAAAATAAATTCAATTCAATATTATTGGGCAGTCAGCGCAGCTGCCTCTTCGAGGCTGCCCAAGAAATTGAATAAAATGAATTTTCTCCTCAGCTGTTTCTTTAGATTACTTTAGATCTTAGCTTTGCCTAAGCCGCCGGTCAGGAGGGCCCCAGGTAGACTGGTAGACTGGTAGACGCCCCATCCGGTGGCAATCGCGGAGGGGAGGGTGCTGCCGGGTATCCGTCCCACGGTCTTAGGGACCCTATCAATTGAGCTTGTCGTCGTCGTGTGTGCCGTG
>Ga0209713_10000540_pt1 | contig 21327 bp, 3 predicted proteins | sample ArcOceMetagenome_3_FD_187444 | JGI IMG/M metagenome (GOLD analysis project Ga0209713, IMG submission 187444) | Marine eukaryotic phytoplankton communities from Arctic Ocean - Arctic Ocean- Svalbard ARC20M Metagenome (SPAdes) (version 2) | ecosystem: Environmental > Aquatic > Marine > Oceanic... | reverse complement strand
AACATGGGCGGCCGCGGCGCACGCACGTGTGCGAGCGGAGAGGGAGGGGCGGACGTACAGCCAGCGAGCTGTGCCGGCCGGTGAACTTCACCCTGCGGTGGTTTACTTCAGTTGTCCTCTGGTGCCGAACGGCACCTCGGGCACGAAAGTGCCATCAACGCAGCAAAAGTCGTTCAGTTTTCTATGTGTCCCAAGGACTGCGCACCAGCTCCTCGTTGAGCTTGGCGGCGCGCGTGCCTTGGGCTTTTTGTGTTAGTGGGACCTACTTCTCCTGCCAACCTCCTCGCGCACTCTCGTCACGCACAGCTCGTCGTCATGGCGGCACCGGCACCAGCTGCTGCGGCCGCACCCCTGGCGACCAATGCAAATACCCGAGTCAACCCGATGGCTGCCCAGGCAGCCAATGCAATGGCGCCAGATGGGCTCGACGTCTACGAAGTGAGTCGCGACAACCTCTTCGCCCTGGCGCTCGATTGCACCGCGGTGGCCAAGCCCCCGGCCCCCAGTGCCTTCAAGATACCCCGATATGAGGCAATGGGCCTGTGGCTGGCCGGTGTCACCTTCGACCTCAGCGACAACAACGTGGTTGCAATGCTCGAGGCCTCCAACATCATCGAGCACGAGCTGCGCCACGGCGACATCTCGATGCTCAACCTCGAGGCGGCGCGCAACGGCATCTTCGGGTCGAAGATCAAACACTATCCCGACCTCGCCAAACAGGTTTGTGCATCGACCACGTTTGATCATACGACCCGTGAGCTGACGGCGCTCTACGCGGGGCAGCCATTCGGGGGGGCCAACCCGTGCCCCGCCGAGCTCGAGTTCCTGCGGAAGGTGAGCTGGGCGGCTCTCTATCGCAAGGGCCTTGAGTGCCATCCCGAACAGCCAGGCTGTTTGCTGGCCCTCGCAACGCTCCTCCTCGGGAGCCGCCTGCGTCACGCCACGCGAAATGACGACAACACGCATTTGCGCGTCGTGGCGGAGATGATGCTGGCGCACGTCGGCGAATGGGGCAAGCTCAAGAGCGACGCGTCGACCTCGGCCGTCGCGCGCCAGGTGCCGCACTACCTGGCTGCGCTGTATGGAGCGATCCCGCTGCAGTTGCGCACGGGCCTCACCTCAAACGACTCGATGCTCTCCTTCCTGCGCGACGGCCACGTGCTTCTCACGGGCAAGGAGGCGGAGGTCGAGGCCGTCATGTGGCAGCTGGTGCACCGGTCGCTCAGCGAGTTCTCCGTCATCGGCGAGTTCGACTCGATGCTGCAGCAGACGAGCGAGACCAAGCTTCAGCTCGAGCGGCTGCTCGCGGGCTACGCCCCCCACCTCAAGGGCAATCCGTACCTCCGCGTCTGCGGACTCGACCGCGAGATGATCAGGCTGCGCAAGCGGTCGCACATCGTCGACATGCGCAACAGTGGGTCGACCGCCGCCGACATTGTGGATGCGATGCTCGATGACGACGCGCCGTCTCGGCGCGGCCAGGGCAGCAGCTCGGGCGGCGGCGGCGGGGGCGGCAGCGGCGGCGGCGCGGGCGCTGACGACGTCATGCCGACTGCCGACCTCACCGACGACGCCGTCTCCGAGGCCATCAGCGCGCCAACTTTCAGGGACTGCGTCACGGGCTGCGCTGGCCTGGCGGCGCGCGAGTTCCTCGAGGTGTGCTTCATGTCGGGCTCGATGATCGTGCTGCGCTACCTGGTGCAGCCCACCGACGCAATTCGGCGTCGCCACAAGTTTTTCGTGGAGATCGACAAGCACCGCATGGACATGCTCTCGTACTTCAACCACGCGCTCACCCTCGACCCGAACACCGGCGAGACCACGGTGGGGCTCGAGGAATACACGTGGACCGAGAAGGAGATGATGCTCTTCCTCAGGGGGCGCTGGCTCGCGATGGACACGGTCAACGAGGACGGTGGCTTCGCCGACTTCGCCAAGTTCGAGACCAACACGCGCACCGCGCACGTCCCCCGCGAGGGCCACTACCTCATCGCATCGGCTCTCGCGGGCAGCTCCAAGTTCATGACGCGCCTGCTGACCTCCATCCGCTACCCTGCCGATCCCATCCACGGCTTCTCGATCAAGGCGGTCTACGACACGCAGACGATGCTGGCGGCGTGGGTCGAGTCGCTGCCGGCCGAGGCGGTTGAGGCGAAGCGTGCGTGGGCAAAGCACAACTTTGAGGTTCATGCCCTCGAACGCGCGTCGCGGACGTACCTGGCGACGCTCAACTCGGGCTCGCCCGCCACCGAGTGCTTCGACGGCTTCCTCGACATGCACTCGCCCTTCTTCTCCAAGATCGTCACCACCAAGGCGGCCGCGAGCCCGTTGGTCACCGTGCAGCGCGCCTTCCCGCACCTCATGCCCAACACGCCGAGGGCGTTGCCCGGCGCGCACGATTTCTTCGGCACTGGCAGCAGCGCTCCCTTCGGCGCGCACGCAGACCCCCCGGCGCCCGCCGAGCTGCCCGGCGGCGGCGGAGGCGGCGGTGGCGGTGGCAAGGGCAAGCGCAAGCAGCCCGGCTCGAGCGCGCAGGACCTCACCAAGGACCTCGGCGACGACAAGCTCTTCATCGCCGGCACGGTCTTCGACGTGGCGGGCATCGCGAAGCACTGCGGCTGCCAGGTCAAGGACAAGTGCTGGCGGGTTCTCCTCTCCACCAAGGAGGGCGAGGACAAGCTCGTGCTCTGCAACGACCCCGCCAAGCACGGCGGCATCAACTCCAAGATGCACACCGCGCCGCCCAAGTTCAAGAGGCAACAGATGCAGAGCATGTTCAGCTCGGTTGCCACCAACGGCCAGCTCGCGCAGGCCGGCTGGAGCTCCAAGAAAACGCCCAAGCCCAATGGAAAGGGGCCGGACATGAACGCCAAGCCGTCATGAGCGCGTCCATTCCGAGCCCTGTTCTTCCATGCCGGCGCTTTCGCGAGCTGCCACCCTCTCCCGCCATACATGTCATTCCACACCACCATCCACACGCCCTCCAAGCGTCGGCCGTTGAGCACGCTGCATCTGCAGATATACGCGGCGACGTGAGGGCAGGCTTCATCGCATGCCACCGACAAATCACAGTCTACGCAGGGAATCCCTTCACCTCGCGCCACCGACGTCGTCTCGCGGACGTGCAGGACGCGTACGACGACCTGCTTCGTCTCACGATGTACCTCGTGCTCGCGGTCCTGCAGCCGAGCGACACACTCTTCCGCGGAGGCCCATATCGGCAGCCTTCCCCTCATTCGCACCGGGTAGCGGATGAGGCCGAGCCGCGCCTTTGGCGTTCGGGCGGACAATCTTTACCCATCGACCCTGGTCGACAGGTGGCGCGACGCGCGCTGCCCAGCATCGCTGCTGCGCACGGGGTCGAGCTCCATCATGCCCATGCCGCCGCCTTCACCCTCGGGCAACTGGCGTGGCTCCTCGTCCACGGTGGCGCGTATCTCCGTGCCGGCCGCCGCCTCGCACTCGGGTACGTCGGCGGCGAGGACGGCGAGGACGATGAGAGCGTGCCGAAGAGGCAGCGATCGTCGTCGCCCAGGCCTCGCGCCACTGCGGCCTCGGACGGCGGTCATCAGCATGCCGCCTCACTGGCCGGCGCCATCTGGTGGCTGGCTTCGGGGGGCGGTGGCGCCATCGGCCGGATGCCTCCGCTCGCAGCTGGCGACTGGCTGCTCTCCGACATCTGCGCCGCATGGCCGGCCGAGATTGGCCGCGAGCTGGCCTCGTTTGTCTGGCCCATCGAGAGCGAGCCAGAGCTGCACCGCCTCATGGCCCTGCGCCACGCTGCGCCGGTGGCAATCATGGGCGGCGAGTTCACCGCGGCGTGCCGTCAGCGGTACACAGCGCGCTACCGACGCGTTGCAATCAGCGTTGACACGCGGCGCTCGCTGGTGGCGGGGCCGCATGTGCGCCTCGATCTCAGGCGGGTGCTCATGCTCTGCGTTTGGCGCGACGCATTCCTCTTCCCGCCCTGCACGCACCAGGTGCTCAGCGACACCAACAGCCGCGAGGCGAAGCGCCTCGACGGCCGCACCTTCTGGGGCGTCGCCTTCTTCGTCTACTGCTGGTGCGCGCGTGCGAGGCGCCTGCTCGTCGAGCAGCCGGCCACCATCATCCCGGAGCTGTATCTCGAGCCCACCCAATCCTTCCGCCCGTGCGACGTCGAGGTCGGGGCCCACGGCGTCTACGACGAGGACAACAAGCCCATCTGCCTCTACGAGCGCGGACGGGGCACCGTCCCGCAGGTGGCCGTGTCGAGGCCGGGCGCGTCGGGCCACGGCGAGCTCAGAGACTTTCCGAACGCCGAGGCCAGAGATCGCTGGCGCAGCTCCTGGGAGCGCTTCCCCGCGGTTGCCGACGCGGTGGTCGCTGCGGAGGGCGACGGCGTCGACGAGTGGCCCGTGTACGCCGTCGAGATCGAACGCCTCGCAGCAGCTTGGTACGATCGAGGCTTCCCGGTGCCGCACGACTACGCTTCGCCCGACGCGCGGCCCGTCGACGCCGCCACGCGCGCCTACCAAGAGGTGCGCGGGCGCGGAGACGGGCGGCGTGTAGCCGGGGTCGTCCCGCTGCTTCGGCAGCGCGCGGCGCGCCCGGCGGCGGCGCGCGAGCTCACTGCTCCCACGCTGCCAGAGGGGCCCAGCTGCCTCTCCACAACCGCGCCGGCGGCAGGGCCGCGCTGCCCTGCCCCAGCGTCACCAACGACCGAGCCCAGCTGCTCGGGCGTGCCCAACGCCGACGGCCCAGCTGCCTCAGCGTCCAGAGCGGCTGGTGGCGGTGCAATCGATCTCGGCCTTAGCGGCCCCAGCCTCTGCAGCGGGGATCCGTGCCAGACGAGCGCCGTCGCCCAGGGGTCCGCTGGCGGAGCACCGCGTGGCTTCGAGCCTTCGCCCTCCGTCAGCGCGCCCGGCTCCTCAACCACCACGGCAACGCTCGCCACCCTCTCCGCTGGGGAGGCGAGCGCCACGGTGCTCTCCTGCCAACCCGACGGCGCCGACCGACACCTCGTCGTGGCAGGCGCAGGCGCCGCCATCACGGCCGCCTCCCTGCCGGAGGCCTTCGCCATCGACGCCACGCGGCTCACCGCGAGCTGCGTCGTTCTGGTGATGGTCGCGCTGCAGACGGTGCCGCTCGTGCTCGCCTACCTCGACGGCTTCCGCCTCGTGGGCTTTGATCTGGCCGTCCGCCCCGTGCACGCGGTCGCCGCCGCAGAGCAGCTCGCAGAGGTGATCATCGAGGGCGCCGGCCCCACCACTTTCACGGCCGGCCGCACAGACAACTACCGTGGCGCCACCGTCTTCACCTCGCCAGTTGCTTACACGCCTCCGCCGGCGGCGGTGGCGGCAACGGTGAGCGATCGGCACCGACGCCGTCGAGCCGGACAGGCGGTGGCGTGGGTCACGCTCGCTGCCTTGGCCGGCACGCCCGCGGGGGCCATCTCCGCGTGCGCAGTGTGGGCCGCCAGCGCGCTCAGCACCGAGGTAGGTGCGATACCCACCTTGGCTCTTCCCGGGGCGGGCGGCGTCTTCCGTTTCGGCGTCACCGCCATCGCCAGCCTCGTCGACCGCCCGGCCGTGCCTCTGCAGCCCACGCACGCAGAGGCGACTCTCATGCGCAGCATACAGGAGGGCGGTCTACTGCGCGACCTCCTCCTCGACACACACGAGCAGTATTTCGCCGACTGGGCCGCCCGCATCCAGCCGCCAGAGATGGCGGAGTTCCCGGCCGGACTGCTCGACCATGTCACGTCTTTCACCGACGCCAGCATGGGCAGGCTGCCGTTCCCGCGCACGCGACCGACGCCGCGCCGGGCGCGCACGCCGCGCAAACCCAAGCAGCTGCCGACCGACCTCTGCCCGCGCTCGGCGCGCGACATACTCTACGACCACGAGTGGCGCCGCGCCATGCGTTGGGTCACAGACACCGCCAACGACCTGGCGTGCATCCGAGACCTCGGCGACGCGTGCGAGCGACGCAGGCCGCCGGTCCTCGTGATGGGGCAGAGCGCTGTAAAGCCTCCCTATCGAGGCTACGTGTGGGACTTCCGCGACTCCCCAGCAGAGTGCGGCCGACCCCTCGACTTCCACGCGCCCCTCAGCCACACGCTCAACGTGGACTTCTTTCGGAGGCGACTACGCGACTACCCAAACCAGCACATCCTCGGCTTCATCGAGGACGGAGTGCTCTACGACGCCGACGTCGAGTTGCAAACGGTCCTCGTTCCGCACCTCATGTCGCTGTCGAAGGGATACGCGTCGGTCGTCAAGGAGCTCAATCGCATGGCCTCGCCCGAGCTGCAATGGTACACGTACCACGCCGATTTCCCATTCTGGCCAATGTACAGCCTGGGCGAGGGCTGTGTGCCGAGAAAGCTCGAAGATCGATGGCGACGTTGCGAGGAGGGCGGCGGTCCGCGCAAGGATGTGTTCGACAGCGACGGCGTCCGCGCGCTCTCGCTCAACGAGGCCTCGCGCACCCACCACTTCCCGCAGTACTACGCGCAGGACACGCGCCCAGAATGGCTCGAGTATCTGAGGCAGCGGCAGATGCCCGCCACCCCAGAGATGATCGCCGCGGCGGCGGCCAACCGCGGCTCCAAATGGGCGAAGCAGTACATGCCCGACCTCGCTGGCGTCATGAAGGCCATGACGGTCCTCAAGCACTTGGCACATCTCATCGGCGAGGCGGTCTACATCTTCGGCGACGACGCGAAGGACTACTTCAACCACCTAGTCAACGCCGGCGAGGAGCTGTGGAAGCTCAACACCATCTTCCTCGACGGCGGCCAGCACCTCGAGGCGTCCATGTACATGGCGCGCGACGGCTCCAAGATCGCCTTCATCCAGGAGCGACGCATGGGCTTCGGGCTACACCCCAACTCCAACATCGCCCAGGAGCTGAGCGAGATGCTGCTCGACCTCTTGCGCGAGGACGTCGACGCCGAGGAGGACCCCATCATGGAGGCCGACCCGCGGCCGACGACTCAGGCGTGGCTGGAGGAGCGCCGTGGCGTCGAGGAGAAGCACGGCGGCCACCAACGCCGGCCATACCACGCGAGCATGTACTGCGACGACAACATCGTCATCGTGGTCGGCGCGGCGCGCGCGGTGCGAATCCTGCGCAAGTGGCGTGCCCTCACCACCGACGCAGGACTTCTCATGGCAATCCCAGAGAAGCGCTCTTTGGGCGTTTGGGGGCTCTGGATCGGTGCCCTCATCTTCGCCACAATTGGGGTGGTGGCCATCCCCAAGCAGAAGACGCTGCGGGCCACGCAGGCCGTCACGCAGCTGCTCAGTACGGCAGGCCTCCAGTTCGGCGAGTACCGCTCCCTCATCGGCCTTCTCGAGCACCTACGATGCATCACCCGCCTCCCTCGGCGAGCCATGCACGGGCTCTACGCGCCGCACGGAGCAGATGGCGAGTCGCGCGACGGCCCGAACGCCATCGTGCGCGCGAGCCTTCTCATGGTGCTGCAGATGCAGCAGTGGCTGGACGTGCTCGGCCGGTGCAGTGGCTGCAGCGTCGCCGCCGCGCTGCGGCGCGCCGACCTCTCGACGGGCCTGCTGCGGTACTTCGTCGCGAGCAGCGACGCCGCGACCGACAGCGAGCCGCCCGGGCTGGGCGGCTTCATGCATGGCTTCTGGTGGCGCATCGAGCTCACGCACATGTACGTCGTCTGGCTGCACATCACCGTCCTCGAGCTCCTCGCCAGCGGCTTCAGCGCCATCATCTTTGCGCCGCTGGTACCGCCGGCAAACCGCCTGCTGCTCCAGATGGACGCTACCTCCGCCTTCTACACGCTCGCGCACGAGACGGAGCGCAGCCCGGTGCTCATGTACGCGCACCACAGGCTGCTTGAGAGCCGTGCCTTCGCGGCTGCGGCGGAGCGCAGCGACGCCGCCCACCTGGGCGGCAGCGGCAACATCGCTGGCGACGCCGCGTCGCGCTCCTACGACACGCTGCTCGCAGAGGTCGCCCGACGAGCGCGAGTGCGGCTGATCCGCCTCGAGGCGGTCGCTGAGTGCCGGATCATCCTCGACGACGTGCTTGCCTTTGCGCGCGCGCGCGGGCTGCCTGTGCGACCCAACGATGGGCGGCCGCCGCCGCCGCCCGTTCCCATCAGTCTCAAGCGCCTGCTCACTCCCTTGGAGTCTTTCAGGGGCAAGAGGCGGCGCAACAACGAGGAGAAGGACCACCCGTCCACCACGCTGCTCGAACGGCTTCGACAGGCGGAGCCGGGCCGCCCCTCGCAGTCGAGCGGCTCCACGCGTTCGGAAAGTCTCTTCCTGTCTCGCGCCGCCGCCCCAGCTACCGCCCCGACGCGGGCAGGAGGACCGCTCCTCGCCGCCCTCAGTGACGCTGGGGTCGGCAGGAAGCGAGCCGCCACCTCGCCGCCGACGCGGCCGCCTCAACGCATGGCCACGGTGGCCGCCGCGGGCGTCCCTCTGGCCGCGCCGTCCTACTCGCGCAACCGAGCAGAGACGCAACGCACGCGCGACATCGCGCGCGTCAACTGCGCACGTGCACAGGAGATGGCCGGCAGCTCTGCCTCAGCAGAACAGATCTCCCGCATACAGGCCGGGCTCGACCGCATGTCCGAGATGACGGAGCTCGGCGCGTCTGCCAGATCGTTAGACAAGGACGACCACGCGTGGGACGAGTGGACCACCTTCAGCGCGCTCTACTCATGGGACCCCATCGTCCCGCGCGACTTGGCCGTCAGCAGGCCCGACATCCTCATCAGTCGGCTCGGTCTCTTCCTGCTGTGGGTCTATCCTCGCCTCGTTGGCAGGCGCAACCCCGACGCCAACCCAAGATCGGCGCTCGGCGGGTACCCCGTGGCAATCGCCAGGATTCTGAAGCGCGACCACAAGCTGCCGGTGCCCAAGGGCACGGCCATCGAGACGGAAGCTAAGGGGCTGCTGCGCAGCTACCTCAAAGTCTACGGCGCCCAAGCTCTGGCGCCTAAGAGACGCCAGCCCATGACGCGAGAGATCTGGGGCAGAGTGGAGGCGCTCGTGCCGGGCGCAGCGATCGCAGGTCGCACGCCGTGGATGCAGGGCGCCGCGCGGCACGACGACATTGTCGGGCTGCGACTGGGGCGCGTCCTGCGCTGCACGGCGCACCGCGTGGGCGAGATCGTCTCGTACCATAGCGAAGAGATCACGTACCTCACACGCAGCTGCGTCACCTACGTCATTGGCGGCGTCACGCTCGTCGACCCGAGCCTGCAGCAGATCCAGATGATGAGGCCTGGCGACCTCATCCACCTCGCCCCCTGCCCCTCCAAGGCGGATCAGTTCGGCGAGGAGCACTGCGCCTTCCCGTCGGTCCTCGAGTACGACGGGACCGAGGAGTCGGCCGCAGGCAGCCTCAGGGCCATCGAGATGGACACGCCATGCCGAGGCCACGCGCGGCGGACGACGCCACTCTTCGCAAATCGGCACGGCCGCCCGTACTCGTACGCAACGCTCAACCGGTGGCTCCACACCCTCATGGTCTTCCTCGTCGGCGCAGGGCTCGCGGCATGCCTCTCGTGGCACTCGTGCCGCATCTGGCTGGCCATGGCATTGCGCGCAGGCGGCGCATCCGACGCCGTCATCCAGCTCATCTGCCGATGGAAGAGCCCGGCAAGCGTGCAGACGTACGCGCAGCTGGGCATCACGATGCACATCCCCTTGCTGCACAAGGCGCAGCGGGCAGAGATAGACGCCGTGCGCGCGGGCAACATCCCCGAGCTGGACAACTCGGCCATGTTCGCACAGCTCATGCGCGGGCGCACCGGCGACGCCGCGCACGCCAGAGCCAGGGCCGTCTCTGCCGCCGCCGATGGCGGCAACGCAGGGCCGGTGCCCGCACCCCTCCTCCAATCGGGCGACAGGGTCGAGGTGCTCTGGGGCGACGAGTACTTTGCTGGTGCCTTCACCAGCAGCAAAGCCGACCACGCACAGCGGCGGCGGCTCCACAGAATCATGTACGACAGGACGGCAGCCTGGCCCCCGAAGGCACACTGGCACGACCTCGCTCAGGAGACGTGGAGGAGAATATAAGCGACCGCACGGCCAGCGCCGGCGGTCTCCCACCCACCCACCCGGTGGGACTGCGTGCTGGTGCCGACGACAGGTCTTCGGCCACTCGCCGTCAACACGCGCCTCATCTCTTCACCGCAGACGGCTTCCAACACGAGCACTACATGCACATGCCCTTCACACATGCACAGGTCGCGCTCACGCCACAGATCGACCAGAGCCGACCGGAGGCGACGGGACCATCCTCATTCTCAAGTAAAAGTGCATTCATCCCTACTCATCTACACCATTGGCACGCATTCAAGGGGAGGCGGTTCGCTCTAGAGCTCGGCTCTAGATAAGATGCCTCGCTGTGCGGCCACAACATGGGCGGCCGCGGCGCACGCACGTGTGCGAGCGGAGAGGGAGGGGCGGACGTACAGCCAGCGAGCTGTGCCGGCCGGTGAACTTCACCCTGCGGTGGTTTACTTCAGTTGTCCTCTGGTGCCGCACGGCACCTCGGGCACGAAAGTGCCATCGACGCAGCAAAAGTCGTTCAGTTTTCTGTGTGTCCCAAGGACTGCGCACCTGCTCTTCGTTGAGCTTGGCGGCGCGCGTGCCTTGGGCTTTTTGTGTTAGTGGGACCTACTTCTCCTGCCAACCTCCTCGCGCACCTTTCGTCACGTACCGCTCGTCGTCATGGCGGCACCGGCACCAGCTGCCGCGGCCGCAGTTTTGGCGACCAATGCAAATACCCGAGTGAACCCGATGGCTGCCCAGGCAGCCAATGCGTTGGCGCCAGATGGGCTTGACGTCTACGAAGTGACTCGCGACAACGTCTTCGCAATGGCGCTCGAATGTACCGCGGTGGCCAAGCCCCCGGCCCCTGGTACCTTCCAGATTCCCCGATATGAGACACAGGCCCTGTGGCTGGCCTGTGTCACCTTCGACCTCAATGACCCCAACGTGGTGGCCATGCTCGAGGCCTCCAACATTGTCGAGCATGAGCTGCGCCACGGCGACATCTCGATGCTCAACCTCGAGGCGGCGCGCAACGGCATCTTCGGGTCGAAGATCAAACACTATCCCGACCTCGCCAAACTGGTTTGTGCGTCGACGACGTTCGATCATACGACCCGTGAGCTGACGGCGCTCTTCGCGGGGCACCCATTCGGGGGGGCCAACCCGTGCCCCGCCGAGCTCGAGTTCCTGCAGAAGGTGAGCTGGGCGGCTCTCTATCGCAAGGGCCTGGAGTGCCATCCCGAGCAGCCAGGCTGCCTGCTGGCACTCGCCACGCTCCTCCTCGGGAGCCGCCTGCGTCACGCCACGCGCAACGACGACAACACGCACTTTCGCGTCGCGGCGGAGATGATGCTGGCGCACGTCAGCGAATGGGGCAAGCTCAAGGACGGCGCGTCGACCTCGGCCGTTGCGCGCCAGGTGCCGCCCTACCTGGCCTCGCTGTACGGATCGCTCCCGCTGCAGCTGCGCTCGGGCCTCACCTCAAACGACTCGATGCTCTCCTTCCTGCGCGACGGCCACGTGCTGCTGACGGGCAAGGAGGCTGAGGTCGAGGCCGTCATGTGGCAGCTCGTGCACCAGTCGCTCAGCGAGTTCCCCGTCCTCGGCGAGTTCGACTCGATGCTGCAGCAGACGAGCGAGACTAAGCTTCAGTTCGAGCGGCTGCTCGCGGGCTACACCCCCAACGTCAAGGGCAACCCGTACCTCCGAGTCTGCGAGCTCGACCGCGAGATGGTCAGGCTGCGCAAGCGGTCGCACATCGTCGACTTGCGCAACGGCGGGTCGACCGCCGCCGACATTGTGGACGCGATGCTCGACGACGACGCGCCGTCCCGGCGCGGCCAGCGCGGCGGCTCGGGCGGCGGCGGCGGGGGCGGCGGCGGCGGCGACGCCGGCGCCGACGACGCGATGCCGACTGCCGACCTCACCGACGACGCCGTCTCCGAGGCCATCAGTGCGCCGACCTTCAGGGACTGCGTCACGAGCTGCGCTGGCCTGGCGGCGCGCCAGTTCCTCGAGGTGTGCTTCATGTCGGGCTCGATGATCGTGCTGCGCTACCTGGTTCAGCCCACCGACGCAATCCGGCGTCGCCACAAGTTCTTCGTGGAGATCGACAAGCATCGCATGGACATGCTCTCGTACTTCAACCACGCGCTCACGCTCGACCCGAACACCGGCGAGATCACGGCGGGGCTCGAGGAGTACACGTGGACCGAGAAGGAGATGATGCTCTTCCTCAGGGGGCGGTGGCTCGCGATGGACACGGTCAACGAGGACGGTGGCTTCGCCGACTTTGCCAAGTTCGAGACCAACACGCGCACCGCGTACGTCCCCCGCGAGGGCCACTACCTCATCGCGTCGGCGCTCGCGGGCAGCGCAAAGTTCATGACGCGCCTGCTGACCTCCGTCCGCTACCCAGCAGAGCCCGTCAACGGCTTCTCGATCAAGAACGTCTACGACACGCAGACGATGCTGGCGGCGTGGGTCGAGTCGCTGCCTGCCGAGGCGGTCGAGGAGAAGCGCGTGTGGGCGCGGAACAACTTCGAGACTCACGCCCTCGAGCGCGCGTCGCGGATGTACCTGGCGACGCTCAACTCGGGCTCGCCGGCCACCGAGTGCTTCGACGGCTTCCTTGACATGCACTCGCCCTTCTTCCACAAGATCGTCACCACCAAGCAGGCCGCGAGCCCGTTGGTCACCGTGCAGCGCGCCTTCCCGCACCTCATGCCCAACACGCCCAAAGCGCTGCCCGGCGCACACGACTTCTTCGGCACGGGCGGCAGCGCTTCCTTTGGCGCGCATGCGGACCCCCCAGCGCCCGCCGACCTCGACAACGGTGGCGGCGGCGGCGGCGACGGCAAGGTCAAGCGCAAGCAGCCCGGCTCGAGCGCTAAGGACCTCACGAAGGATCTCGGCGACGACAAGCTCTTCATCGCCGGCACGGTCTTCGACGTGGCGGGCATCGCAAAGCACTGCGGCTGCCAGGTCAAGGACAAGTGCTGGCGGGTCCTCCTCTCCACCAAGGAAGGCGAGGACAAGCTCGTGCTCTGCAGCGACCCCGCCAAGCACGGCGGCATCAACTCCAAGATGCACACCGCGCCGCCCAAGTTCAAGCGGCAGCAGATGCAGAGCATGTTCAGCTCTGTTGCCACCAACGCCCAGCTCGCGCAGGCCGGCTGGAGCTCCAAGAAAACGCCTAAGCCCAATGGAAAGGGGCCGATGAACGCCAAGCCATCATGAGCGCGTCCGTTCCGAGCCCCGTTCTTCCATGCCGGCGCTTTCGCGAGCTGCCATCCTCCCCCGCCATCCATGTCATTCTACACCACCATCCACACGCCCTCCAACGTGCTGCCGCCGAGCATGAGCATAACTCTGCAGACGCAGGCGACGTAAGGAGCGAGGGCTTCATCGCATGCCACCGACAGATTACAGTCCACGCAGGGAATCCCTTCACCTCGCGCCACAGACGTCGCCTCGCAGACGTGCAGAACGCGTACGACGACCTGCTTCGGCTCACAATGTACCTCGTGCTCTCGGTCCTGCAGCCGAGCGACACACTCTTCCGCGGAGGCCCATATCGGCAGCCTTCCCCTCATTCGCACCGGGTAGCGGATGAGGCCGAGCCGCGCCTTTGGCGTTCGGGCGGACAATCTTTACCCATCGACCCTGGTCGACAGGTGGCGCGACGCGCGCTGCCCAGCATCGCTGCTGCGCACGGGGTCGAGCTCCATCATGCCCATGCCGCCGCCTTCACCCTCGGGCAACTGGCGTGGCTCCTCGTCCACGGTGGCGCGTATCTCCGTGCCGGCCGCCGCCTCGCACTCGGGTACGTCGGCGGCGAGGACGGCGAGGACGATGAGAGCGTGCCGAAGAGGCAGCGATCGTCGTCGCCCAGGCCTCGCGCCACTGCGGCCTCGGACGGCGGTCATCAGCATGCCGCCTCACTGGCCGGCGCCATCTGGTGGCTGGCTTCGGGGGGCGGTGGCGCCATCGGCCGGATGCCTCCGCTCGCAGCTGGCGACTGGCTGCTCTCCGACATCTGCGCCGCATGGCCGGCCGAGATTGGCCGCGAGCTGGCCTCGTTTGTCTGGCCCATCGAGAGCGAGCCAGAGCTGCACCGCCTCATGGCCCTGCGCCACGCTGCGCCGGTGGCAATCATGGGCGGCGAGTTCACCGCGGCGTGCCGTCAGCGGTACACAGCGCGCTACCGACGCGTTGCAATCAGCGTTGACACGCGGCGCTCGCTGGTGGCGGGGCCGCATGTGCGCCTCGATCTCAGGCGGGTGCTCATGCTCTGCGTTTGGCGCGACGCATTCCTCTTCCCGCCCTGCACGCACCAGGTGCTCAGCGACACCAACAGCCGCGAGGCGAAGCGCCTCGACGGCCGCACCTTCTGGGGCGTCGCCTTCTTCGTCTACTGCTGGTGCGCGCGTGCGAGGCGCCTGCTCGTCGAGCAGCCGGCCACCATCATCCCGGAGCTGTATCTCGAGCCCACCCAATCCTTCCGCCCGTGCGACGTCGAGGTCGGGGCCCACGGCGTCTACGACGAGGACAACAAGCCCATCTGCCTCTACGAGCGCGGACGGGGCACCGTCCCGCAGGTGGCCGTGTCGAGGCCGGGCGCGTCGGGCCACGGCGAGCTCAGAGACTTTCCGAACGCCGAGGCCAGAGATCGCTGGCGCAGCTCCTGGGAGCGCTTCCCCGCGGTTGCCGACGCGGTGGTCGCTGCGGAGGGCGACGGCGTCGACGAGTGGCCCGTGTACGCCGTCGAGATCGAACGCCTCGCAGCAGCTTGGTACGATCGAGGCTTCCCGGTGCCGCACGACTACGCTTCGCCCGACGCGCGGCCCGTCGACGCCGCCACGCGCGCCTACCAAGAGGTGCGCGGGCGCGGAGACGGGCGGCGTGTAGCCGGGGTCGTCCCGCTGCTTCGGCAGCGCGCGGCGCGCCCGGCGGCGGCGCGCGAGCTCACTGCTCCCACGCTGCCAGAGGGGCCCAGCTGCCTCTCCACAACCGCGCCGGCGGCAGGGCCGCGCTGCCCTGCCCCAGCGTCACCAACGACCGAGCCCAGCTGCTCGGGCGTGCCCAACGCCGACGGCCCAGCTGCCTCAGCGTCCAGAGCGGCTGGTGGCGGTGCAATCGATCTCGGCCTTAGCGGCCCCAGCCTCTGCAGCGGGGATCCGTGCCAGACGAGCGCCGTCGCCCAGGGGTCCGCTGGCGGAGCACCGCGTGGCTTCGAGCCTTCGCCCTCCGTCAGCGCGCCCGGCTCCTCAACCACCACGGCAACGCTCGCCACCCTCTCCGCTGGGGAGGCGAGCGCCACGGTGCTCTCCTGCCAACCCGACGGCGCCGACCGACACCTCGTCGTGGCAGGCGCAGGCGCCGCCATCACGGCCGCCTCCCTGCCGGAGGCCTTCGCCATCGACGCCACGCGGCTCACCGCGAGCTGCGTCGTTCTGGTGATGGTCGCGCTGCAGACGGTGCCGCTCGTGCTCGCCTACCTCGACGGCTTCCGCCTCGTGGGCTTTGATCTGGCCGTCCGCCCCGTGCACGCGGTCGCCGCCGCAGAGCAGCTCGCAGAGGTGATCATCGAGGGCGCCGGCCCCACCACTTTCACGGCCGGCCGCACAGACAACTACCGTGGCGCCACCGTCTTCACCTCGCCAGTTGCTTACACGCCTCCGCCGGCGGCGGTGGCGGCAACGGTGAGCGATCGGCACCGACGCCGTCGAGCCGGACAGGCGGTGGCGTGGGTCACGCTCGCTGCCTTGGCCGGCACGCCCGCGGGGGCCATCTCCGCGTGCGCAGTGTGGGCCGCCAGCGCGCTCAGCACCGAGGTAGGTGCGATACCCACCTTGGCTCTTCCCGGGGCGGGCGGCGTCTTCCGTTTCGGCGTCACCGCCATCGCCAGCCTCGTCGACCGCCCGGCCGTGCCTCTGCAGCCCACGCACGCAGAGGCGACTCTCATGCGCAGCATACAGGAGGGCGGTCTACTGCGCGACCTCCTCCTCGACACACACGAGCAGTATTTCGCCGACTGGGCCGCCCGCATCCAGCCGCCAGAGATGGCGGAGTTCCCGGCCGGACTGCTCGACCATGTCACGTCTTTCACCGACGCCAGCATGGGCAGGCTGCCGTTCCCGCGCACGCGACCGACGCCGCGCCGGGCGCGCACGCCGCGCAAACCCAAGCAGCTGCCGACCGACCTCTGCCCGCGCTCGGCGCGCGACATACTCTACGACCACGAGTGGCGCCGCGCCATGCGTTGGGTCACAGACACCGCCAACGACCTGGCGTGCATCCGAGACCTCGGCGACGCGTGCGAGCGACGCAGGCCGCCGGTCCTCGTGATGGGGCAGAGCGCTGTAAAGCCTCCCTATCGAGGCTACGTGTGGGACTTCCGCGACTCCCCAGCAGAGTGCGGCCGACCCCTCGACTTCCACGCGCCCCTCAGCCACACGCTCAACGTGGACTTCTTTCGGAGGCGACTACGCGACTACCCAAACCAGCACATCCTCGGCTTCATCGAGGACGGAGTGCTCTACGACGCCGACGTCGAGTTGCAAACGGTCCTCGTTCCGCACCTCATGTCGCTGTCGAAGGGATACGCGTCGGTCGTCAAGGAGCTCAATCGCATGGCCTCGCCCGAGCTGCAATGGTACACGTACCACGCCGATTTCCCATTCTGGCCAATGTACAGCCTGGGCGAGGGCTGTGTGCCGAGAAAGCTCGAAGATCGATGGCGACGTTGCGAGGAGGGCGGCGGTCCGCGCAAGGATGTGTTCGACAGCGACGGCGTCCGCGCGCTCTCGCTCAACGAGGCCTCGCGCACCCACCACTTCCCGCAGTACTACGCGCAGGACACGCGCCCAGAATGGCTCGAGTATCTGAGGCAGCGGCAGATGCCCGCCACCCCAGAGATGATCGCCGCGGCGGCGGCCAACCGCGGCTCCAAATGGGCGAAGCAGTACATGCCCGACCTCGCTGGCGTCATGAAGGCCATGACGGTCCTCAAGCACTTGGCACATCTCATCGGCGAGGCGGTCTACATCTTCGGCGACGACGCGAAGGACTACTTCAACCACCTAGTCAACGCCGGCGAGGAGCTGTGGAAGCTCAACACCATCTTCCTCGACGGCGGCCAGCACCTCGAGGCGTCCATGTACATGGCGCGCGACGGCTCCAAGATCGCCTTCATCCAGGAGCGACGCATGGGCTTCGGGCTACACCCCAACTCCAACATCGCCCAGGAGCTGAGCGAGATGCTGCTCGACCTCTTGCGCGAGGACGTCGACGCCGAGGAGGACCCCATCATGGAGGCCGACCCGCGGCCGACGACTCAGGCGTGGCTGGAGGAGCGCCGTGGCGTCGAGGAGAAGCACGGCGGCCACCAACGCCGGCCATACCACGCGAGCATGTACTGCGACGACAACATCGTCATCGTGGTCGGCGCGGCGCGCGCGGTGCGAATCCTGCGCAAGTGGCGTGCCCTCACCACCGACGCAGGACTTCTCATGGCAATCCCAGAGAAGCGCTCTTTGGGCGTTTGGGGGCTCTGGATCGGTGCCCTCATCTTCGCCACAATTGGGGTGGTGGCCATCCCCAAGCAGAAGACGCTGCGGGCCACGCAGGCCGTCACGCAGCTGCTCAGTACGGCAGGCCTCCAGTTCGGCGAGTACCGCTCCCTCATCGGCCTTCTCGAGCACCTACGATGCATCACCCGCCTCCCTCGGCGAGCCATGCACGGGCTCTACGCGCCGCACGGAGCAGATGGCGAGTCGCGCGACGGCCCGAACGCCATCGTGCGCGCGAGCCTTCTCATGGTGCTGCAGATGCAGCAGTGGCTGGACGTGCTCGGCCGGTGCAGTGGCTGCAGCGTCGCCGCCGCGCTGCGGCGCGCCGACCTCTCGACGGGCCTGCTGCGGTACTTCGTCGCGAGCAGCGACGCCGCGACCGACAGCGAGCCGCCCGGGCTGGGCGGCTTCATGCATGGCTTCTGGTGGCGCATCGAGCTCACGCACATGTACGTCGTCTGGCTGCACATCACCGTCCTCGAGCTCCTCGCCAGCGGCTTCAGCGCCATCATCTTTGCGCCGCTGGTACCGCCGGCAAACCGCCTGCTGCTCCAGATGGACGCTACCTCCGCCTTCTACACGCTCGCGCACGAGACGGAGCGCAGCCCGGTGCTCATGTACGCGCACCACAGGCTGCTTGAGAGCCGTGCCTTCGCGGCTGCGGCGGAGCGCAGCGACGCCGCCCACCTGGGCGGCAGCGGCAACATCGCTGGCGACGCCGCGTCGCGCTCCTACGACACGCTGCTCGCAGAGGTCGCCCGACGAGCGCGAGTGCGGCTGATCCGCCTCGAGGCGGTCGCTGAGTGCCGGATCATCCTCGACGACGTGCTTGCCTTTGCGCGCGCGCGCGGGCTGCCTGTGCGACCCAACGATGGGCGGCCGCCGCCGCCGCCCGTTCCCATCAGTCTCAAGCGCCTGCTCACTCCCTTGGAGTCTTTCAGGGGCAAGAGGCGGCGCAACAACGAGGAGAAGGACCACCCGTCCACCACGCTGCTCGAACGGCTTCGACAGGCGGAGCCGGGCCGCCCCTCGCAGTCGAGCGGCTCCACGCGTTCGGAAAGTCTCTTCCTGTCTCGCGCCGCCGCCCCAGCTACCGCCCCGACGCGGGCAGGAGGACCGCTCCTCGCCGCCCTCAGTGACGCTGGGGTCGGCAGGAAGCGAGCCGCCACCTCGCCGCCGACGCGGCCGCCTCAACGCATGGCCACGGTGGCCGCCGCGGGCGTCCCTCTGGCCGCGCCGTCCTACTCGCGCAACCGAGCAGAGACGCAACGCACGCGCGACATCGCGCGCGTCAACTGCGCACGTGCACAGGAGATGGCCGGCAGCTCTGCCTCAGCAGAACAGATCTCCCGCATACAGGCCGGGCTCGACCGCATGTCCGAGATGACGGAGCTCGGCGCGTCTGCCAGATCGTTAGACAAGGACGACCACGCGTGGGACGAGTGGACCACCTTCAGCGCGCTCTACTCATGGGACCCCATCGTCCCGCGCGACTTGGCCGTCAGCAGGCCCGACATCCTCATCAGTCGGCTCGGTCTCTTCCTGCTGTGGGTCTATCCTCGCCTCGTTGGCAGGCGCAACCCCGACGCCAACCCAAGATCGGCGCTCGGCGGGTACCCCGTGGCAATCGCCAGGATTCTGAAGCGCGACCACAAGCTGCCGGTGCCCAAGGGCACGGCCATCGAGACGGAAGCTAAGGGGCTGCTGCGCAGCTACCTCAAAGTCTACGGCGCCCAAGCTCTGGCGCCTAAGAGACGCCAGCCCATGACGCGAGAGATCTGGGGCAGAGTGGAGGCGCTCGTGCCGGGCGCAGCGATCGCAGGTCGCACGCCGTGGATGCAGGGCGCCGCGCGGCACGACGACATTGTCGGGCTGCGACTGGGGCGCGTCCTGCGCTGCACGGCGCACCGCGTGGGCGAGATCGTCTCGTACCATAGCGAAGAGATCACGTACCTCACACGCAGCTGCGTCACCTACGTCATTGGCGGCGTCACGCTCGTCGACCCGAGCCTGCAGCAGATCCAGATGATGAGGCCTGGCGACCTCATCCACCTCGCCCCCTGCCCCTCCAAGGCGGATCAGTTCGGCGAGGAGCACTGCGCCTTCCCGTCGGTCCTCGAGTACGACGGGACCGAGGAGTCGGCCGCAGGCAGCCTCAGGGCCATCGAGATGGACACGCCATGCCGAGGCCACGCGCGGCGGACGACGCCACTCTTCGCAAATCGGCACGGCCGCCCGTACTCGTACGCAACGCTCAACCGGTGGCTCCACACCCTCATGGTCTTCCTCGTCGGCGCAGGGCTCGCGGCATGCCTCTCGTGGCACTCGTGCCGCATCTGGCTGGCCATGGCATTGCGCGCAGGCGGCGCATCCGACGCCGTCATCCAGCTCATCTGCCGATGGAAGAGCCCGGCAAGCGTGCAGACGTACGCGCAGCTGGGCATCACGATGCACATCCCCTTGCTGCACAAGGCGCAGCGGGCAGAGATAGACGCCGTGCGCGCGGGCAACATCCCCGAGCTGGACAACTCGGCCATGTTCGCACAGCTCATGCGCGGGCGCACCGGCGACGCCGCGCACGCCAGAGCCAGGGCCGTCTCTGCCGCCGCCGATGGCGGCAACGCAGGGCCGGTGCCCGCACCCCTCCTCCAATCGGGCGACAGGGTCGAGGTGCTCTGGGGCGACGAGTACTTTGCTGGTGCCTTCACCAGCAGCAAAGCCGACCACGCACAGCGGCGGCGGCTCCACAGAATCATGTACGACAGGACGGCAGCCTGGCCCCCGAAGGCACACTGGCACGACCTCGCTCAGGAGACGTGGAGGAGAATATAAGCGACCGCACGGCCAGCGCCGGCGGTCTCCCACCCACCCACCCGGTGGGACTGCGTGCTGGTGCCGACGACAGGTCTTCGGCCACTCGCCGTCAACACGCGCCTCATCTCTTCACCGCAGACGGCTTCCAACACGAGCACTACATGCACATGCCCTTCACACATGCACAGGTCGCGCTCACGCCACAGATCGACCAGAGCCGACCGGAGGCGACGGGACCATCCTCATTCTCAAGTAAAAGTGCATTCATCCCTACTCATCTACACCATTGGCACGCATTCAAGGGGAGGCGGTTCGCTCTAGAGCTCGGCTCTAGATAAGATGCCTCGCTGTGCGGCCACAACATGGGCGGCCGCGGCGCACGCACGTGTGCGAGCGGAGAGGGAGGGGCGGACGTACAGCCAGCGAGCTGTGCCGGCCGGTGAACTTCACCCTGCGGTGGTTTACTTCAGTTGTCCTCTGGTGCCGCACGGCACCTCGGGCACGAAAGTGCCATCGACGCAGCAAAAGTCGTTCAGTTTTCTGTGTGTCCCAAGGACTGCGCACCTGCTCTTCGTTGAGCTTGGCGGCGCGCGTGCCTTGGGCTTTTTGTGTTCCCACCCTCCCGACCCTTGGGACCATCCTCATTCTCAAGTAAAAGTGCATTCATCCCTACTCATCTACACCATTGGCACGCATTCAAGGGGAGGCTGATCCGGCTCAGAGTTGCCTTGGACGTTCTCGGCGCTAGCCGGCGCCGATCGAGCTGCGCGTCATGTTGAGCGCGTCGGGGCCGCTCAGATGCACGTCCTCGACGCACTGACGTGGGCTTTTTGCCTGGGAGCGCAGCGAGCATGACCTGCCAGTGAGAACTGCCATCTTTTGCGCCGTGCGCCGCAGTGGTGAACTTTGAGAGA
>Ga0209713_10000539_pt1 | contig 21345 bp, 14 predicted proteins | sample ArcOceMetagenome_3_FD_187444 | JGI IMG/M metagenome (GOLD analysis project Ga0209713, IMG submission 187444) | Marine eukaryotic phytoplankton communities from Arctic Ocean - Arctic Ocean- Svalbard ARC20M Metagenome (SPAdes) (version 2) | ecosystem: Environmental > Aquatic > Marine > Oceanic... | reverse complement strand
ACGTCGCAACGCAGCAGCGCGACGCCACCAAGCTGATCTCCGACCTGTCGGCGCGGGGTAACCCGCGGGTCCGGCTGGCTCGGGATCAGTGTATCCCTCCTGGGGCCCTCCTGACCGGCGGCTTAGGAAAAGCTAAGATCTAAAGTAATCTAAAAGTACCTAGCGGACAACACCACTCAAACACGTGAGAGAGGAATGTAGACGAAAAGGGAATGAAAGCTGGGCGACAGCCGAGTGCCCAGTGTGTGCATTTGCCTCAGAATCAACGTAGATAGATAGACTATCTCAGAATCAACGTGGGAAGGTGGGAACGATAGGCACAGCTGTTTAAGCTGTTTAAGCAGAGCTCTCCCCGTGGTTCCCAGTTTACTGGCGAGCGGAAGTCGGCATGTCGTGATGTTGCATGCGTTTCAAGCTTCAAGTTAGCTTCCTCTTCTCGATTGCATGCTGAACGGACCGACCGACCGGCACCACCGCTGGCGGCGCGCCTGTGCTCTCGACAAGTCATGCTGCTTCTCTGCGTGGTATCGGCTGGCACGCCGACGCCGCCCATTGCCGTGCCGCCAGTGGCGAACGACACATGGGTCGACGCAGGGTGGGGTACTTGGGTGGTCGACGCCGAGACAGGACTCACCGGTCCATACTACGAGGTGACCGGGGGCACCCTCTTCAACCCTGTCCCGACCGCTGCCGTGTGCAAGCAACTCTGCATCGAACGCACTGGCTGCATGGCAATCGCCTTTCAAGTAGACGTGTTTGGAGACGCGTTCGGAACGTGCATGATGTTCTTCAGCAGCGTCGCTACCTGCATGAGTGCCGATGGGCTGAATCGGGTCGAGTGCTGGGGGATGAGTCGGGGGCAGGGGGGCTTGTCGCCGCCGAACGTTTTTTCGACACAGGTGGGCCACGTGGACGCCTACAAACCTGTCGTCTACGCCGGCAACAAGTCCTGCGTCCCGGGCCCGCCATATAGCCAAAACGCGAACAACTGCACGTTCCCGCTTTGGGATGAAGCTTATCCGTGGTACAGGTTCTTTTGCTCGATTCTGGTGCGTGCGTCACCCTCCTCTGAGGATATGTCGCCTCAGAAGCGGGTGCGTCACGATATGGACGCCATGCGCGGCGACGTTGACGCCCACGCTACGGCGCTTGCAAGGATGCAAGAGCGACAATGACGCCCTGCGCAGCGCCCTCGCCACGGCGCTTGCAAGGATTACGTCGCTCGAGTCGGCGAGCGGCGTCGAGGCATAATCATCGGGTAGATTTACTATTTGTGTAACTAAGCATACCAGCTACCAGCTACTCGGCTCAGATCGGAACTCTCAACAACTTTTCTCAGTGTCGCTAGCCTGCGCGACCAGCGGCGTCGCGTCCTCCGCCTCGGTGTCGATCGTCGACGGCGCCGGAAACATCTGTTCGACAGTCCAGCAGCCCGCCAACGGCCCAATATCCTGGCGCAGGAGATGCCACGAGTATTGCGTCCACCAGGTGATGCCGGACTGGTCGGCGACACCACTCATCCTCACGCAACCGGCGATGGGCTTGGGCAGCACGCGCAGGCTGACCACCGCCTTGTCGTCCGTGATCATCTCGGTTCCCAGGACTTCCATGTCCGAGCTACCGATGAGACCCTCGAAGCGAATGCCCTCCATGATCGACCGGTACTTGGCGAGGTCGAGCGAGTACTGCTCGACGATTGACGGCGCCAAGAACTGGAATGCATCATCGAGGCCAGTCACGCCATCACGGTTCTGAGCGATGCCGCGGGCAAGTCCCTTGAACTGTGCCGTCACCACCTCGGCAGGGCTGAGCGAAGGAGATGGGCTGACAGACGGGCCCGTGTCAACGTCAGCCGACCCACGCAGCACGGCGCCGTCTTCGTCCACACGTCCGTAGTAGCAGCGGTCGGCATCCAGCACCACGCGAGGCGCACGGGCCCGGACTCCTCGCGCTCCGCTTACAGAGTCCGGGTAAGCGGAGCCCGGAGCCCGCATAAGCGGAGCGCGAGGAGTCCAGGCGCTGATCGAAGTCACGAGAGCGAGCATCATGCGTCGGGCGAGGTGAGAGGTGAGCGCGCGGTGCCGAGCTGTGCCCACTTCCCAGGCACCCGGAAGAAAAAGAGGGGCTGAACCACCAATCCCAGCAACATCCCAGCGCGCCAAATCCCAATTTCATCTTTGAGTGGAGACTGATTAGTCGATGTTCACGGCCCCGCTAATGGCGCTCTTCACGGCCTCGATCCACTCCTGCGCCTGCTCCGGGCTCGCCGCCTTGAAGCGGGCGGTGATCGCGACGGAGGTGTACGACTGCGTGATCGTCTCCTGGGCGACCGACGTCTTCTCGTCGTGCGCCTCGACGTAGAAGATGCACGCCTCCTCCTCGTCGACCCGCGCCGACGCGCGCTCGTCGAGCTGCAGCCGCGAGCCCTTCATCTTGGTGTGCGCGGCGTCGTCGTACACGGAGAGCATCGCGGCGGCGGCGGTACACGGAGGCGGTACATCGCGGCGGCGGACGGAGTGGATCACCGCGTGCACCGGCTTGAACTTGTTCTTGAGCAGCCCGCTCCCCGCCTTGGCGAGCTCACCCTCGAAGAGGATCGTGCCCTTGGGCGTCATGTCGCCGAGGAGATGGCCAGCTTGTTCGCGGGCGTATCGTCGCGCTCCACGATGGGCGGAGGCGCCGCGGGCGCGGGCGCGGGCGCGGGCGCGGGCGCGGGCGCGGGCGCGGGCGCGGGCGCCGGTGCAGGAGCGGGCTCGTCCTCCGCCGCTTCCGCCGCTTCCGCCGCTTCCGCTGTCTCGGTCTCCGCCGCCTCCGCCGCTGGCTCCGCCTCCGCCGCTGGCTCCGCCTCCGCCGCCACCTCTGCCTCTGCAGGCGCGGGCGCCGGTGCGGGCGCCGGTGCGGGCGCCGGTGCGGGCGTCGGCGCGGGCTCCGGCGCGGGTGCAGGTTCTGGCGCGGGCGCCTTTGGCGCCGTGGCGCCGTCCTTGGTTCGTGCGGCGAGCGCCGCCTGGCGCTCCTTCTCGGCGGCCGCGTCCTTCTCGGCCTTGGCGGCGGTCGTCTCGTCTCGCAGCACGACGTTCTTCTTGCCCTCGGTGGCGGAGGCGACCATCGGCCGTCCGCCAAGGTCGACGGGCGTGACGTAGTCCTTTGGCTTCGCGGGCCCCTTGTCGAAGACCACTGGCCCGATGTTCGACTGCTTCTCGAGCGTGCGGTACTTGGCGGCGGCGCTCTTGCCGATGCCGGAGGCGTTCGACTCGTAGGCGCCGCCAGCGTTCGAGCCGAGGTCGTAGTTGGCGCCCGAGGCCTTCTTGAGCCGGTCGGTGATCGCCGCCTCGCTGATGTCCGACTTATCGTCGCTCTGCACGTCGACGTGGCTCTGACCCACCATGGCCTTCACGTCGCCCTTATGGCCGCCCACCCTCCCGCGCACCATGCCGCCGACGCTCGGTCCGACGTAGCAGATGAAGACGAACTTGACCGTCTTGCTCTCCTGGTCCCGGGTACCCGTGATGCGCAGCAGGGCAAAGCTCACGGCGTCGTCCTCCATCTCGTCGATGGCGGTGTACACCTGGGCGGAGCTCAGCTCCTTCAGGACAATCTTGGACTTGCCCTCGTATCCAAAGATGCAGAAGGTGGCGGGGTCGGCGTCGGAGCGCACCTTGATCACGGCCTCCTGCAGAGCCGGGTCGGTGAGGTCGAGGCGCGCAGTGTTCATGATGGCTTCGGCGTCGATGGCGGGGTGTGAGCTCACGCTCGGCGCCTCCGCGTGTTTGGCCCAGCTGATCCGATAGCTAACCGCCTACGAGTAAACAGATCTAAACACCGTAAACAGCCACACAACTAGGCTAGGCTAATTTTGGGGCCTAGCTTAGGCTTGGGCTTAGGCGTTTACCACGGACTGTACCGGCCTAATCCCCTCCTTCTATATCTGCACAGTTCTCAAACCCCACACTCGTCACACTCTCGGCGTTGAGGCGCCTCAAGGCCATGGTCTCAGTCAGTCGATGCTGACTGACATGGTCTCTAGCCGCGCCGTCGCCGCGTTGACGCCCTGCAGCGACGCCTGCTCGAGCCAGTGGCGGCCCTGGTTGACGTCGGCCGCGCAGCCGACACCGTCGAGCAGCGCCTTGCCCACCTCGAGCTGCGCGACCGGGTCGCCCGTCTCGGCGTTGCGCAGGTTGAGCTTGAACATCCGCTCCGCCTTGCGCCGCGCCGCCTCCTCCGGGTCTCCGCCGCCGCCCTTACCGCCGCCCTTGCCGCCCTTGCCCCCGGCTGCGGCGCCGCCATTCTTGCCGCCGCCGCCGCGCCCGCCGCGCCCTTGCTGCCTCCCATCGACGCGCGCGAAGATGTCGTCGGCCACCTCTGCGCCCATCTCTTGCCCACCTCTGCGCGCCGCACCACCGCCACCGCCGCCACCGCGCTGCTGCTGCTGAGCCGAGGCACCGCCGACCGATGTGGGCGCGGCCGCAGGCGACGCGGTCGGTGCGTCGGGCGTGGGCGTGGGCATGGCGGCGGAGCCGGAGACGACGGCCGCCGCCGACGGCGCCGCCGCCATCGCCGACGCGGCGGCCGCTGTCTCCGCGTCGGTCGCGGCCGCCTTGAGCTCGAGCACCTGCAGGCTGCTGCTGTGCTTGGTCGCGATCTCGCCGATGTCGCGGTAGAGCCCGGGGTCGGCGAGGCAGTCGATCGCCACCGTCTCGTCGTGCAGGTCCTCCGGTGCCATCACTTGCAGCCGCTCAGGCGCTCCGCCGCCGCCGCCGCCGCCGCCGCTCCCGTCTGCGCCCGCCGCCTTGCCGCCCGCTGCGCGGCTGGCGCTCGCGGCGAGCTCGTGCAGTGCCAGCTGAACGCGCGGCACCGTGGCGCGGTCGGGCACGCGCAGCCGCAGCCGCATCTGCGCGCGCATCACCGGGAAGTCGGCAGCCTGCTCGAGCTGGCGCACGACGACGAGCGCCTGCTGCTTGGCCGACTTCTTGTCGGTGGGCGCGAAGTGGAGCGTCTCGCGCAGGTAGCGCTCGATCGTCGAGAGCGGGTACGGCTTCTGCGTCTCCGGGTTGACCACCATGTCGGTGACGCGCGCCGCCACGTCCTTGAAGAGCTGCTCGAGGTGCGCCTGCCGCTCCTCCTCGGACACCTGGAACTCGCCCTTGTTGAGCACCTCGACGCAGACGACGTCCTCGTTGTCGGTGCCGAAGGCCTCGACCAGGTCCTCGCTCTTGGCGATGTCGCCCTTCTCGAGGTTGGAGAAGATGGTGTGCGCCTGCAGCACCTCGTCGAGGTCGGTCTGGTTGCCGTTGCGCCACGCCAGCACGGTGTTGCGGTAGGCGGCGACCTCGAAGCGCTTGCCGGCGCGCTTGTAGCGCACGACGCAGATGTTGGTGAGCTTCTTCTGCCCGACGGGCTGGAGGCGCGACATGTTACGTAAGCCCGGCTACCCCAGCTGGTGCTGTGAGAAGACACCACGGAGCCGTCCGCCGGCCCTTGGGTGGTTTCTCTACCTAGCGATCTCCCCACACTCACTCAGATGACAGACAGACTGTATACTCACTCACACTGGAGCGCAGAGTAGAGGGCATGGGCATTGAGACGCTTGGCGAGCTTCCTCATACATGTAGAACATTTGCTGCTGTTCAAAATGTTTAAGCTGTTTAAGCTGTTTATGATGATACGATACGACCGTGATAAACTCGCCCTGAACCCAAAATCGAGAAGCAAGTCTGTGCATGCGCATGCATTCAGTGACCCCAAATCGCTTGTGAATTTGATTCGACGTTGGCCTGAGTCTTCTCGATCGGATTTCGCCCACCATGGTCGCCGGCTACGGACCGAAGCAGATCGGACTCGCGCTCATCGGCGTCACGCAGGAAGCCGCGATCCATGTCAAGTTCCGGATGAAGGGCCTCTTCGTCAAGAACGAGATGCGCCAGGATGTCGACAACTTCGAGACGGAGTCGGAACGCAACCTGGCCAAGTTCCTCGCGCCGTTCCAGCTGCCGACGCTGTCGGACGCGATATGGAAGCTGGCGCGCAACGGCGGCTACAACAAGGCCGAGGCCCTGCACTTTATCGACGAGGCGGGGCTCAACAACCTCGACATCGCGGAGAAGGACCGCGGGCGCATCCTGCTGGCGGTGTGGCTGCACACGCTCCACCTGCATGAGTACGGACCGGGCCTGGTCCGGAGCAACATCGTCTCGCTCCCGCTTCTCGCCGCCGTCTCCGACGAAAAACTGCAGCGAGCGGGCGTGCTGCTCATGGGCCACCGGCGCATCCTGCTGCGACACATCCGCGAGGACCTCGCGATGCGGCCAGACCTGGTGGCCCCGCACGAGCGCAAGTACCTGGCGGCGGTCGAGCGCGCGGCCGCCGCCGTGGCCGAGGACGCCGCGGCGGCCGCCGAGACGGAGGCCAAGAAGAGCGGGCTGAGCGCGGACGTGCTTGGCAGCGGCGGCGGACTCAGCCTGAACCAACTGCCGGGTCAGGGCAAGCCGGTCATCGACCTCGAGACGAAGCTCGCCAACCGCGAGGCGTGGCACGAACCGTGGAAGGCGACGTCCAACGCGGCGCTCACCTGCGACGGCGGCGGCGCGACGGGCTACTTTGCCGCGAGAACGCCGCGCGAGATCAGCCTGAAGTGCGCCGACGGGAGCCGGTTGACTCTGTACTAGTGTCGCGTATGGATCGCTGGTGGTGCTGCCCCTCTGAATAATGGCTCGTAATATGAATAGCAGGATTGCTGGAGTATTCAGGAGTATCCGCGATTGCGGCCGCCGCCCGACGGCCGTCTTGGGCCTCATGACGATGACGGCCACGCCCTCGCCCACACCCGATGCCAGCACCACCACCACTACGGCGCGCCCAGGCGAGCGGCAGTGGGCCAGCGCACCCGCGTCACCTAGGCCGCTCAGGCCGCCTCGACGGGGGTCCTCTCCTAATTTGGCGGCGGCTGCGCCGAGCGCCGCGCCGTCTCGGCAGGGCAGGAGACCACGGCGCACTTCGGGTGGGCGGCCTCGCATCACCATCAATCTGAAGAATGCCAAGAATGCCGCCGAAGTGGTGCGTGAGGTGGCCGTCTCCGAGCTGGGCTGGCGGGAGACGGCCACGCTCGAGGAGGACTGCAGCGCCAACGTCTACTGGTACGAGCGTGCGATCACCGTCGACGAGCTGAAGCGGCTGAGCGACTGGCAGCGCGTCAACATGATCCCAGGCATGCAGGAGATGGCGCGCAAGGCGTCGTTTGCGCGCGCGCTCAACCGGATGCGCGAGCTCTTCCCCGACGAGTACGACTTCTTCCCCGCGACGTGGACGCTGCCCGCGCAGCTCGACGAGTTCAGGAAGCACTGCGCCGCGCGCGCGCGCGCGCAGGCCTCGTCGTCGCGGCCGGCCGCCACGTACATAGTCAAGCCGTCGGGCGGCTGCCAGGGCGCCGGGATCTACCTGATGCGCTCGATCGACGAGCTGCAGCCGCACTCGGCGGCGGTCGTGCAGGAGTACGTCGCGGCGCCGGTGCTGTGCGACGGGTACAAGTTCGACCTGCGGCTCTACGCCGTCGTGCGCTCGCTCCACCCCCTCTCGGTCTACCTCTACCGCGACGGCATGGCGCGCTTCGCCACGAGCGCGTACGCGCCGCCCGACGAGGCCAACCTGCGCGACGTCTTCATGCATCTGACCAACGCGACGCTCAACAAGCAGAACGCCGAGTACGTCAGCGCCGGTGGCGGTGGAGGCGGCGGCAGCGGCGGGAATGCGCCGAGTGCCGCTCCGGAGCAGCAGCTGCCGCACCCAAAGTCGCGCCGCGCGTCGCGTGAGGCCTCCACCCAGGCCGCCCCCGCCGCAGCGGCCACCGCCGCTGCCGCTGCCGCAGCTGCTGCCGCCGCGCCCGCCGCGCCCGCCGACGCTCCGTGCCGCTGCAGACCCGCCACGGTCGCGTCGGCGCCCGCGTCGGCCGTGCCGGCGGCCTCCACCCGGACCCCCTCGCCCGACAGCAGCCCTGCCACCGCGGGCGACGGCGCGGCCGCGAGCGGCGTGGCCGCGGGCGGCGTGGCCGCGAGCGGTGCGGGCGGCGCGGCCACGGGCGCGGCCACGGGCGGCGCGGCCGTGGCCGCCGCAGGAGGAGCGAGCAAGCGGTGCGCGACCGAGACGCTCGACCAGCTCGTGCGCGAGGGCGTCGTGACGGAGGCGAGCGTCGCCGAGATGTGGGAAAACGTGCGCGCCCTCGTCGCCAAGACGATGGTCGCCATCCAGCCTGTCGTCGGCGCGCGCGTCGGCGACATGGACGGCGGCGGCGGCGCTGCTGGTGGCGCTGGAGGTGGTGGCGCTGCTGCTGGAGGAGGTGCTGCTGGTGGTGGCGCGTGTGGCGGCGCTGGTGGTGGTGGTGGTGGTGGCAGTGGTGGTGGCGGCAGTGGTGGTGGCGGTGGCGGTGGCGTGTGCTTTCACGTCCTCGGAGTGGATGTGCTGCTCGACGCCGAGCTGCGGCCGTGGCTGCTTGAGGTCAACCACAACCCCTCCCTCACGTGCACTGACTCGCCGTTTGACCGCAAGCTCAAGGGCGGCGTCGTGCGCGCGGCGCTGCAGCTGCTCTCGCTGCAGCCCTTCGACAAGGAGAAGACCCTCAAACCGGGCGGCGCCATGGGCATGGGCGCCCACTTCAAGGACAGCCGTTTCGCCGAGCGGATGGCCGCGTGCGAGGCGGCGATGGCGTCGACGCCGCTCGAGCGCGAGGCGCTGCAGCAGAGAAAGCTCCTCGAGCGGCGCGCCTCCCTCGAGCGGCGCGCCTCGGCGACGGCCGCCGCCAAGATGGCGACGCGCGGCCGTCGCGGCGGGCCCGTGGCCGGCGGCGGCCCGGCTGGCGCGCCCGCCGCGGCGGCGGCAGCGGCGGCGCCCGAGGCGGCGGCGGCGGCGGCGGCGGCGAGTGCACCGGCGGCCTCCGCGCCGGTGGTGGAGGTCGACGCGGACGAGGCCGAGTCGGAGCCCGTGCAGAGCGGGATGCTGCTGCCGGTGCTCGGCGACGCCGACGGCTCGCTGACGACCGAGTACGAGCACCTGATGCTCTTTTCGGCGGAGGCGCTCGCGCGCGCGTGGCGCCACTGCTGCGGCGTGCGCGCGCAGGGCAGGAAGCTCTCGCGCTCGCGCTGGAACATGTTCGTGCGCCAGTTTGGGCTGATCGAGTCGGGGTGGGTCGCCGACTCGGCCGAGGCCGATTTGCTCTTCGTCCGCGTCATAATGCGCTCGGGCGCGCCGAGCACCACGTTTGGCGAGGACGGCACCGCCACGATGGGCTTCCAGGAGTTTTGCGACGCGCTCGTCGAGATTGCGCGCAGATCGGGCGACGGAGGCTGTGGCGGTGCCGGGGGAGGCGACGACGACGACGACGACGACGACGACGACGACGACGACGTCGCGCCGCGGCTGCTGGCGCTGCTCGATTCGCTGCCGCTGACGCCGATTGCCATCGAGACAGTGGCTGCACGGCCAACCGGTGGTCTCAGCCGGTCCGACACCACATCTCACATCAGCGGCGGCGCCTGCGCTCCTCCGCTGTCCGAGGCGCGCGCCAACATTCGCATCCTGCCGCAGTCGTGATCAGAGGTCATGCCCAGCGCAACACATTTACATGACTCGTCAAATGCCTGTGGCTATGGATGTGTATATTCTCACTCTAGTGTATTATGATATTGTGATATCTAGCCATGGAATAACGAGATGCTATACTTTAGAAAAACGACACGCCTTGCACGGAATTCCACAATGCTGCGCAACGAACGCGCCATGCACCTACACCTACCATGCGCCCCACTTGTCATGGATCCCGCCCCCGCTCGCAAGCAAGGCGCCGGCGCTATGAGCCGCGCACGGGCGGCGGCGTGTGCAGCTCCTTGCCGAGCATCGCGACGAACTCGTCGTACGAGACCTTGCCGTCGCCGTTGGTGTCGGCCGCGCGGAAGACCGCCTCGAGGAGCTGCTCCGACGCGGGCGCGATGCCGAGCTTCGAGAGCATCGACGCGAGCTCCTGCCGGTCGATGAAGCCCGAGCCGTCGGCGTCGAAGGTGTCGAAGGCGCGGCGCAGCATCTGCCGGTTGCTCGAGTAGACCGGCGCCATCGCGTTGCAGAACTCGCCGAAGGTGATCGCGCCGTCGGCGTCGGCGTCGACGCGGCGCATCGCCGCCGCCGCGTCGGCCGCGCCCATCTCCATCCGCTGCATCGCCACGCGCAGCTCGTCGGCCTCGATGACGCCGGAGCCGTCGCGGTCGAACGCGCCGAAGGCCACGCGCAGCTCCTCGATCGCCTCGGCGCTCAGCCCGGCCGCACCGCCGCCACCACCGCCGTCGCCGCCGCCGCCGCCGCCGTCTCCTCCCGTCGGCGCGGCGGCCGCCGCCTCGCCCGGCTTTGCGCGCGCCACGAGCGCGGCCGCGGCGGCAGCGGCGCGCCAGACGCGCCGCGCCTCGTTGAAGCGCTTGAGGCTCTCGGCCGACGCGGCGAGCGACGCGTCGGGCGCCGTGTCGCCCTGCACCCACTCCATGGCGAGCAGCAGCTCCGCCGTCGGCCGCTGCGCGGGCGCGCGCGCGAGCAGCGCCGTCACGACGCGCTTGGCGTCGTCGGAGACCTCCGACCAGCACGCGTCGCCAAAGTCCCACCGCCCCGCGCGGATGTTGCGCAGCAGCGCCTTGTCGTCGGCCGTGCCGTGCGGGTCGAACGGGTGGTAGCCCGCCAGAAGGATGTACAGCACGACGCCGAGAGACCACAGGTCGACCGCGCTGCCGTACTCGGCGCACGCGACGACCTCGGGCGCCATGTACGCCACCGTGCCCACGCTCGCCGTCAGCGGCGGCCGCCCGTCGCCGAAGAAGTCGGAGAGCCCGAAGTCGGCCACCTTGACCGGCGCCTCGTCCGAGCTGTCGACGAGCAGTAGGTTCTCCGGCTTGAGGTCGCGGTGGACGACGTGCGCCGCGTGCATGTGCTGCAGCGCCTGCGCCACCTGCCGCACCAGCGCCGCCGCGTCGCGCTCGCTGTAGGCGCCGCGGTCGCAGATGCGGTCGAAGACCTCGCCGCCGCTCGCGAGCTCGAGCACCACGCCGTACGCGTTGAGCGCGGGCAGCTCGAAGGCGTCGACCATGCTGACGACGTGCCGGTGCCGCCCGATGGCGCGCAGCACGGCGAGCTCCTTCTCCATGGCGTCCTGCAGCGTGAACGCCTTGTCGATCACCTTGAGCGCGAAGCGCTCGCCCGTCAGATTGCTCGTCACCAGCTTCACCACCGCGTAGGCGCCCTCGCCCAGCACCGCGCCGACCGAGAAGTCTGCGAGCGGGTCGTCCCTGCGGCAGAGCGCGTCGTCGCGCCGCCGATGGATGTACGCCACGGCGCCGAGCGCGGCCGAGGCCGAGAGCGGGCGAGAGAGCCGGCGGAACATGATGGCCGCAAGGTAAAGCACCGCCTAACCTCACGTGAGCTGTGAACCATCACAGCTTCGTGGGCGCGAATAGCCTGTTCGTGCTCGCTGAGTGCCGCCCACAAGCAAGCCCAACGAGCCATGGACTGTCAGATGACCGCGGTGGAGGCCATCCCGGAGCTCGACACGACCAACCTCCCGGTGGTCGTGCGGCTCGGCATGGACATCGACGGCCACACAGAGCTCGAGTGGCTCACCGAGAAGATCGCGAGGCACACGGCCGAGCTCGTCGCCATGTACTCCGTGTCGGAGGCGGCGGTGCACGGCAAGGTGGGCAGCCTGCTGCGTTCGCGCAAGACGCAGGAGCTCGACCCACCGGCGGTGGTCACCGTGTGGCGGCGCCGCTGCGAGAGCCTGCGCAAGCTGCACGCGGAGCTCGAGGCGACCGAGGCCTCATACGCCAAGGTGATGAACAACGCGCCCAAGCAGGTTCGTGAGGACGAGACGGAGGTGAGAAACTACCAGAAGCTGTACCAGTCGATTGCGAGGCTCCGCCGCGACGTCGAGCGGCTGCGAGAGGCGGCGGCGCTGGCGGAGGCGGAGGCAAAGCAGCACGAGGAGCCGACGCTCGAGCTGGCATCCGACCGTGGGCCGTGCCCCGTGCCACGGGTGCGCGTCTCCCACCTCTACTACCTGCACCTCCGGAGGCAGAGGGTCGGGCGCCGGCCTCGATGGTGGCAACGCCTGTGCTGCTGTTGCGGCTGTGCCGCCGCTGGCGCCGCCCAGTCGAGCCCAGCCAAGGGGCCAATGGACATTGACGTGACGCCACGGCCGACGGCCGAGGATCCCGACGACATCGGGCTGTGAGTGTGTGAACTACCGTCTGTTAAAGTGTGTAGCAGCGTACGCCGCAGGCGAAAAAAAATTGAATGGAAATGTAGTGTGGTAGAGGGTGGTGTGGTGCGTGGTGGTGGTGGCGTGGTGGTGGTGCTCCGCTGGTGAGAAGACTTTGGAGGGAAACGCATGATAAAAGTGGAAACTGCTCGAATAGGGCGCTCAAATATGGACACATGCAAATCAGGCCCTTTTACCACATCGGAGCACACACACAGAAAGAGCGAAAGCCGAAAGCAGCCACACACAACGAGAGAGACGAGAGTGGAGCGCACCACCACCACACAACCAGACACAACCTCGGCAGTCTGAGGGGTCCATGCCGCGAGCGCCCACCAGGGTCCTGGAACATCACCCTCTACCGCCTCTCACCGGTGGGAGTTCGATGGCGCTCGCCAGCAACCCGTCTGCCTTGATCACTTGCCTTCAGGGCTCGAACGTGCGCGACGCCAGTGTCCACCGTTCGCCGCGCCACGGTCGAGCAGTTTACTGCTACTGCTGCTGCTGCTGCTGCTGCTGCTGCTGCTGCTGCTGCTGCCCGCCAGCTTACGGCGGCTCCGCAAGCCGCCGTCGTCAGCTGGCGGGTTGGGCGAGGGGGGCGGGCTGGGTGACGGAGGGATCGAAGGCGAGGGCGGAGGCGGCGGCGATTCCGGCGGAAGGACCGGCGGGTATGGGCACGGCGGTGGCGACTTGTCGCCCAAGGGCGGCGGCGGCGGCGACGGCGGCGGCGGGTGCAGCGGTGGCACGGGGGGCACAGGCGGTAGCGGCGGTGGCGAAGGCGGCGTTGGAGGTGGCGGTAATGGCGCGCTCTCGGGTGGATACGGCGGCGGCGATGGGTTGGTGCAGCTATGGCCGGAAATGGCCCCGTGGTAGGTTTGCAGATCGCCCTTGGAGCCCAGGCAATAGCAACGGTACTGATCGTTTGAGTCCCTGTCGTCAGGATTGATCTGCGCGCGAGCACGGCTGGGCATCGTAAGGAGACGCAGCCGCAGCCGCAGCCGCAGCCGCAGCCGCAGCCGCAGCCGCAGCCGCAGCCGCAGCCGCAGCCGCAGCCGCAGCCGCAGCCGCAGCCGCAGCCGCAGCAAATGCATTCATGAGCGCGTGCACCGCCTGGAGCTGGCAGGGGGATGCAGGGCATCGGCAAAGAGCTTCAGGCTGCTGCGGACGGGCGCTTATGACTAGCATCGGCGCCGAGGTGTACATGCTGTAGATGCCGCTGCAGTACTCCATGCACGCCTCGAATGACCCGCGGTAGGCGGAGCTTTCCTCAACATTCCCGTGGTACTTGGTGTCATAATCAGTGTAGCAGACCCCCGCGGGCGGCGGCGGCGGCGGCGGCGGCGGCGGCGGCGGCGGCGGCTCGGGACACAGCACGTCCCCACACAATGGCGGCGGTGGCGACGGAGGGATCGACCAGCCGGTGAGGTAGACCATCACGCTGCCGCCGTTATTGGCGCCACCGTCGTTGAGGTACGAGCCCACTGCGACGCTCGAACCGTCGCCGCTCAGGCTGACGGCGCCTTGGTAACCGCCCTGCCCGCCCAGCTTGTCGGCGTTCATTTCGCCCGCGATGGTGAGGTCGGGGCTCGTGTGCCACGAGCCGCCTGCGCGCCGGGGGCGGGATGGGCGTCGCTGACAAGGCGGTGCGTCGTACGGAGAAGGCACCCAGGGAGATTGTCCGCAACCACAGAGGTCCTCCGCTCATGGAAATTGGAAGCCGTGGGCGTCGCACGCGATCGCGCCGATCACGCCGCATCTCGCTGACGGCAGGGGGAAGCCACGCAGCCGTGTGGGCTGTCAAACCGCGCGCCAACCGGCCCTCTGTACACGTGCGGGCGCGCCGTCCGCATGGTACACGTACGCGGCGCCGCTGTTTTTGCATCCGGAGCTGCTCTCGCACGTTTCCTCATTGTCAGCGAGCTGTGCGCCGACGCTCACGACGTTGCCCGCAGCTGAGAGCGAGAGTGCCTCACCTGCAAAGTAAAAAGAGCGCGGCAAGACAAAAGTGGCGCCCACTTTTGCGAATCGTCCTGGCGGTGGGGCGGGCCTCTCGCCTATACCCCTCTTGGCTGCTGGCCCGGGGGGACGAGCGAAGCTGCCGCGTGCTCAAAAGACGCGCGTCAAGCTGCTAGTCGGGCTGTGGCGAACGGCCACGACGCTTAGACCGCCGCGACGCACCGAAGCGGCTGCTGCTCTCCACCTCGTCGATCGTGGCCTGGAGACCCCACGCTAAGTCATCCGAGTTGTAGTGAAAGATCTCGACCGTCCCCGGGCTACCATGCGAGCAGCTGACCGCCAAAATATAACCCGTCTCGTCCAGGTCCACCGACTTGCCGCAGTAGTTGTTATTGGCGTTGCCGTACGCGTTGCCCTCGATGGCGCTACCAAGTAGAACCCACGCGTCGTCACGCGTTGATAGACCGCCACCGCGCCGTCGTTGCTGAGCGTGTTGGTGCCAGGCGATCCAACAGCAAGGATGTTGCCCGCCGCGTTGAGCGCGACATTGAAGCCCAGCCATTGCTTGCTCACAGTGCCGGAGATGGGCGCGCCGATGAGCTCCCACTCGTCACTCGCCGCGTTGTACTCGTACACTTGCACCTCGCCGCCGTTGCTCGCCTGCACGTCGGAGTACGGCGCGCCGCACGCCAGCACGGTGCCGTCGGCGTTGATGGCAATTCCTAGGCCCATTTTATCGCCAGCCGCGCCGCCGCGGATGTCCGTGCCGCGCTGCACCCAATCAGCTAAGCCCACGTCGTATGCAAAGACGCGGCAGTGTCCCGCCACAGGTTGGCGGAGTTGCAGTTGGTGTCGTAGTCGTACTGGTCGCCGCCAGCAGCCACCACGTAGCCGTCAGAGCTGATGTCGAGGGAACGGCCGAGCTTCTGCTGCTTATGCGGCTTGCCGTAGCACGAGTCGCCGCTGATGTCACTGCCCAGCTGTACCCAACTGGAGCCCGTACTGTCGTACGAGAATCTGCGTCGCGCGGGCGGCGGCGGGAGCTTGGACGGTGTGTGGGAGGTGGAAATGCACCCTTGGCAGAATCGCAGCGCGTAGCCAACCGGGCGTAGCCAACTGCCGACTAAATGAGCTCGCCAAGCCTGCGCCACCTACTTTGTGTCCGGCGAAAATGCGTGGGGCCGCGGCGCACACGCGAAGCTTGCCCCCGTTGGCGTAGGACGTGCCATCGTAAGTGATGTCGGCAGGCTGCACGCCCGCGGCGAGAATGTATGCGTCGGAACTGAGCGCTACCGTGTTGCCAAAGTTGTCGGTTGCGGCCTCGCCATCAATGTCTTCACCAACTTGCACGCCCACACCTGTCGCGAGGTCGACGGTATAGTCAATCGAGCCGGCCGCAAGCCGCCGGCGGCCGTTGCCTTTGCCGCCTGAGCTGCCACCACCGCCGAGTTTCGCAGACAGCTTGGATGCAAGCGCAGGTGCGTCGGCAGAGACGCCGTCGTTGATCGGGTCCGACGTGCCAAAGATCATCGTGTTCCGAGACGCGTCGTCCATGGACGCGAACGAGATCAATACCGCGCAATAGCTCTCGACGTCTGCGACGCTGTCCTCGTTGAGGCGGATCTTTGGCGGGCTAGTCAGCAGCGTCATCATTGTGTCGGTCTCGTCGCGGCCGTCTTTATTGGAGCAGCCCCCGCCGGCTTGTTGCGACGGGTTCGGCGGCGAGGAGGGCGACGCAGGCATCTGCAAATTGGTGCTATCCGAGCACGATCCATCGCCAAGTGCATAGCCCGCTCCCACGCCCACGCCAAAGCCAATGGCCAAACCCGCGAGCAAGGCGATCACAATAATCTTCTTCGAAGATCCGGTGCCGGCACCGAGCACGATCGCTATGGCGTCATGCTCCCTTGACATGGCGTCAGGTTGCTTCGACGCGGGCGACTGGTGATCGTCAGTCAGCCAAAGCTGCAGAATGACGATCGATTTCTGCGTTTTGTTGGCGGGCGAGGGGGGTGCGGGATGTATATGCAGCGGATGCGAGTCATACGTGGTTTTAGTAAGTATTCAAACTTAAAAAACACGTGCTACCTCATCTCGACCAGCTGGACTGTGGCGCTGCTTTCCACCGGCGACCCCGACAGGGTGATCGGGCGGCTCCATGTCCCCGGCGCAATGGGCTTGTCGATGGCCGCGAGCGCCGCCGCGGCTGGGAAGCCCTTGCCGCTCACGACGGCCAGCGTAGAGTGGAAAGGCTCCTGCTGGGCGTGCGGCACGTGCATGTCGACGCCGGCGGCGCGGACCCGTGCCTCCACCTCGCCGACCAGGCGCTGCATCACGTCCGCCACGAGAACGCGCGAACCAGAACGCGCTCGGCAATCCAGCGCAGAGGCCCCATGTCCGCTCACCTCGTGGACTCACTGCCGGCTCGCCGACAGACCGCGGCAATGCTCCTCACCGCGACAGTGCTGCCGATGATCGCCATGTTCTGGCCAGAGGCAGCGCCTGGCACTCGGCAGACTCTGCATGAGGACCCGGTAGTGGAACTCGATGAGGCGTTCCTGACACACGAGGAATGCGACGCACTGATAGAGCTCTCGCGGAGTCGACGCTGGTACCCAGATGGACCGAATGCATTCGCGTTCTTTGAACAGAGCCCGAGCGAGCCGCTGCTGGCGTCGCTCGAAAGGCGTTTGGCGCGTTGGATGGCGCTGCCCGTGAACCCAAAGGAAGCGCCCATCAAGGTAGCGCAGCGGCAGGCGACGGCACACTCAGTGGCCGCGCTTGGTCTCCACCTTGACATCAACAAGGCGGCGCGGCGACGGAGGACCGTGATCATGTACTGCAGCGACGTGGAAGTCGGCGGCGCCACTGTGTTCCCATGCCTCACCGACCCGCGCCTCTCTGGCGCGTCGGAAGCTTGCACGGCCGCCGTTGCTGACGTGCTCGCAGAGTACCCGGAAGACATGACGCGCGAGGACGGCTTTGGCGGTCGGCCATTCAAGATGGATGCGGGCGGCACCGAGCCGCACGTGCTGCGGCGATCCGCCGACGCGCTTTGCACCAGCGCGGGCGCCGTCGGCACTGGGACGAGCTCGGTGGGGACGGTCATCCTCCCCCGCAAGGGCAGGGCGATCATGTTCGATGCTGCGCACAACCTCACGTGGCACGCCGGCTGCAGCGTGGCGCGCGGGACCAAGCAAGTGGCACTTGCAAGTGGGCCCTGCAGAAGTTCAAGTAGGGGATGTACGTGTCGCGGTGCGTGTTCTGGTTTCTGTTTAGGCTGTTTAGGCGGGTAGCTAGCGGATCGCCTCCTGGGTCGCAAGATCCAATTAGCCGCGGCGTTCCGGCGCGATGCAGCTGCCGCTTTCAAAGCGTCCCCGCTACCTGCCCTTAGACCGGACGGCCGCGGTCTACGCGACAGAGTAGCCCAGCCAGCTGGCCGCCAGTCACCATGATCATGACCATCGAGGACGACGACGACGACATCAACACGCCGGTCGACGAGAGCGACGACGACGACTTCGCGATGGGCTCGGCCGCCGCCGTCGGCGCGGCGCTCGCCGACGGCCAGGAGTCGTTGGGCTGGCAGATGACCGACGGCCGAGACAAGGGGCTCCTGCTGACGTCCAGAGGCAGCACGCTCGACGCCAAGCTCAAGCAGCGTGCCACGAGACCCGCCACGCTCGACCAGCGGTCTGCCACGCTCGTCGAGCAGCAGCCCGCGTCCTCCGCGGAGGACGCCGCGACCGAGCTCGCCGAGAGCCGCACGGGCAAGGTGGCTCGCGAGAAGCGGGCCAAGCTGCACAAGGAGCAGCAGCAGCAGCAGGCGTCGGCGGACGCGGGGCCGAGCGGCGATGCCGAGTTCGAGACGGCCGAGGACGAGGACGACGACGCCGAGGCCGAGGCGGTCGCACGCGGCCGCAAGTCGGCGATCGCGGCGACGTTTGAGGAGCTGCAGCTGTCCAAGCCGCTGATCAAGGCGGTGGGCCAGCTCGGCTTCACGCGGCCGACGCCCATCCAGGCGGCGGTGATCCCGCACGCGCTCAAGGGCGTCGACCTCTGCGCGAGCGCGCAGACCGGCTCGGGCAAGACGGCGGCGTTCATGCTGCCGATTCTCGAGCGGCTGCTGTACCGGCCGCGCCGCATCGCCGCGACGCGGGTGCTCGTGATGCTGCCGACGCGCGAGCTGGCGGCGCAGGTCGAGGCGATGGGCAAGGCGCTCTCGCGCTTCTCGGACGTGCGGATGGCGCTCGTCGTCGGCGGGCTCTCGTCCAAGGTGCAGGAGACCGAGCTGCGCACGCGCCCCGACATTGTGCTCGCAACGCCCGGCCGGCTGATCGACCTGCTGCGCAACGCGCTGGCGGTGTCGCTCGACGAGCTCGAGATCCTGGTGCTCGACGAGGCGGACCGGCTGCTCGAGCTCGGCTTCAAGGACGAGGTCGAGGAGGTGCTCAAGCTCTGCCCGAAGAAGCGGCAGACGATGTTCTTCTCGGCGACCATCTCGGAGAGCGTCGCGGCGCTCGCCAACCTGAGCCTCAACAAGCCCGTGCAGGTCAAGGTCGACTCGCTGTACAAGACGAACACGCGGCTGTTGCAGGAGTTCGTGCGGCTCAAGCCGAAGCACGAGCACGAGCGCGAGGCGACGCTGCTCTCGCTCGCGTCGCGCACGTTCACCGAGCGCGTCATCGTCTTCTTCGCCTCCAAGAAGTCGGCGCACCGCGCCAAGCTGCTCTTCGGACTGGCGGGGCTCCGCGCGGCCGAGCTGCACGGCAACCTGACGCAGCAGCAGCGGCTGCAGTCGCTCGAGGACTTCCGCGACGGCAAATGCGAGTACCTGCTCGCGACCGACCTGGCGGGGCGCGGCCTCGACATCAGCGGCGTCAAGACGGTCATCAACAACGATCTGCCGACCGAGATGAAGACGTACGTGCACCGCGTCGGCCGCACGGCGCGCGCGGGCAAGGAGGGGCGCGCCGTCTCGATCGTCGCCGAGAAGGACCGCGCCTTCCTCAAGCAGGTGCTCAAGCACGCCGCGCAGGACTCCGTGCAGACGCGCACGGTGCCGGCGGCGTCGGTGTCGTACTGGACCGAGCGCGTCGGCGAGCTCGAGGGCGAGATCCAGGAGCTGATGCTGGAGGAGGTCGAGGACAAGCAGCTGCGCCTCGCCGAGATGGAGGCGAGCAAGGCGACCAACCTCGTCAATCACCACGACGAGATCATGGCGCGGCCGCCGAAGACGTGGTTCCAGACCGAGACGCAGAAGCAGCAGGCCAAGGAGGCGAGCAAGTACGGGGACGCCACCGCGCAGTTCGCGGCGCCCGTCAAGGCCGAGGAGCCGAAGGTGAAGGTGAAGCGCGACAAGTTCGCGGGGCTCACGCGCAAGCAGAAGCGCCGGCTGCAGCACGAGGCGTTGTTCGCCGACGACGGCGACGAGGAGGGCGGCGGCGGCGGCGGTGGCGGCGGCTCCAAGGCCCCCAACCAGAAGGCGGCCGCCAAGTCGTTCAAGTCCAAGGAGCGCGGGCTGGCGGGCACGGGCGTCAACATGGCGCAGGGAATTAAGCGCAAGCTGCTCGGCGAGGAGCACCCGGGCGCGGCCAACATGGCGGCCAAGAAGGCGAAGGCGGCGGCCAAGGAGCCGAAGGCGCCAAAGGAGGCGCCAAAAGAGAAGCACCGCGCGCCGAAGAAGATGCGCAGCCACAGCAAGCCCAAATATTCCAAGGCGCGCAAGAGGTGATGCACCTAGTGAGCAACACTACGCGGGGTGAGCGATTCCACAGCTTCCACGCGTGTTGCGTTGGGCTCTCACTATTCTGGATGGAGGGGTAGTTGAGTGCTTTCCTGAATGAGATAGTACGCTATTCTACGCTAACATAATTCCAATTCCTGCACCGACGACACACGAATAGGGGGTCCTGTGGGAAATTTCGGCCCTCAGAGAACGGCCTAGCTGAGCGTTCTAACGTATACCACGCGAGAGAGGAGCTCAATACAAGGTCTATGGTGCATCGTATACCGTCTGAAAACCAAATTTACTCATACGGCGCCCAATACCGTTCTCTCGTTTTCTCGCGCATGCCAGTGCGTGCACATGGCCATGGCGCGTTTCCGCCCTGCCGCTTCGCTGGCCCCTGCCGAGCACGGGCAGCTGGCTGACGAGCGGCTCGCTTGTGGCGCCCTCGATGTTGCCCTCGGCATCGAGCAGCTCCTCACGCCACGCGCGCTGCGACGAGCGAGCGGCGGCATGCTCTGCGGGCGTCTCGCAGCGGGCAGGCCCTCGTGCGCGGAAACCTTCCCTGCGAGCCGTGAGCTCGTTGGCCTTGTTCCTGAGCGTGCACTAATGTTCAGCATCGGCCTCGGCTGCATCAGCGGGCTCGCGCTGACGTGTGCGACTCGCTGGGTCAGCTGGCGGCAGCTCACTGGCTGCTAGTGGCGTATCGAGCCGGTGACCCCCTTGAGCCGTCCTCCGTGCCGTGCAGAGCCGCCGCAGCACGCCAGGCCTCGGCGGACAGCTCCACCATGTTCGGGGACGCATCTCTCGCACCTTCTTGCTGCTCGTTGACCTTGACCCTGCGTGCGCGCCGCCCGTGCCGCCCCCTCGGAAACTGGAGGCCCGAGCCACGAGCCAGTGCGATCTTGGATCAACGCTGCGTTTCGAGAGTGGCACGCACGAGAGTGGCGTGTGTGCCACTGTCTGGTCGGACTTTGCGTGCCGTCAAATGCCGGGCGCTGGCGTCGGCCTCCAACAAATCATGCGTGAGAAGGTCGGCGGTGTCGAAAACATTTCCCACAGGACGCCCTATCGGTGGCTCGGAACACGGGGGCCCGCCCGTGTTCTTCCACTCCACGACTCCACGACTCAACCCGCCAAAAGGGCAAGGCTTCTCCGTCGCCGCCACCACCGTGCGTCCGCGAGGCGTACGATTCCCCCGGTCCGGTGGTAACTTGATCCTGAGATGCGTGTGACGCCTTCCTTCGCTCTGGCGCCGCACCTGCGAAAAAAACATAATGACCTCAAAATCACTAGAAATCGGTGTAAAACGGACCAACTCAACCGGTCTAAGCGGGCAATCACAGGGGAACCTATGGGAACACACCCCAGACACCTCTCACAACTC
>Ga0209713_10000538_pt1 | contig 21347 bp, 32 predicted proteins | sample ArcOceMetagenome_3_FD_187444 | JGI IMG/M metagenome (GOLD analysis project Ga0209713, IMG submission 187444) | Marine eukaryotic phytoplankton communities from Arctic Ocean - Arctic Ocean- Svalbard ARC20M Metagenome (SPAdes) (version 2) | ecosystem: Environmental > Aquatic > Marine > Oceanic... | reverse complement strand
CGGTGGTTCACGATTCTCAGCTATGCACGGTTCTCTAGTAACTTCATCTCTAATTCGTGAGACTACTGAGAACGAGTCTGCTAACTACGGTTACAAGTTCGGTCAAGAAGAAGAGACTTACAACATCGTTGCAGCTCACGGTTACTTCGGTCGTCTAATCTTCCAATACGCTTCATTCAACAACTCACGTGCTCTTCACTTCTTCCTAGGTGCATGGCCAGTAGTTGGTATCTGGTTCACAGCTATGGGTGTAGCAACAATGGCATTCAACCTAAACGGTTTTAACTTCAACCAATCAGTTGTAGATTCACAAGGTCGTGTAATCAACACTTGGGCTGATATCCTTAACCGTTCAAACCTAGGTATGGAAGTAATGCACGAGCGTAACGCTCACAACTTCCCTCTAGATCTAGCAGCTGGTGAGTCTCTACCAGTAGCTCTAGTTGCTCCTGCAGTTGCAGCGTAATTAGCAATCTAAAATAATACGTATCAATAACATTGATACGTATTATTTTTTTGTTCCTTTTTTGGAAATACTTACAATCTTTTACGCTTATTAGGTTGATAGTTACAGGTCTCGCTTTAAAGTTATCGAATAGTATTAACAACTTGTCACAAAAGGTTAAAGTATTAAACAATACACTTTATAGTTCTCTAGTGAAAATGTACGATGCTTTATATAAACCAGATCTCTATTTTGGGCAAAGGGAGTAGGTACTCCCTTTATCCGGGTTTTTTAGGTTATTTTTCTGTAGAAAAATCGGTCTCAATTACATCATCGCCGGGACCTTGTGATGAAGTACTGGCTTGATCCGGGGTCTGGTTATAAATTTGCTGGCCAACATCCATCATACGGTTCTTGATGGTTTCATTTAGCTCTTTCATTTGCGCATAATCATCTGTTTTTGACGCTTCTTCAAGCTTCGTAATCATTTCCTCTAGTTGTTTTTTATCATCAACTGGAATATTTTCTCCTAGTTCGTCTAGCTGTTTACGTGTTTGGTAGCTAAGGGCATCTGATTGGTTTTTTAGATCAATCTGTTCTGACTTCTCTTTGTCAGCTGCCGCGTTTGTTTCAGCATCTTTTACCATACGTTCTACTTCATCTTTTGCCAGTGTAGAGGCCCCCGTAATCGTAATTGATTGCTGTTTATTTGTCGCTTTATCTTTAGCTGTTACTGAAAGAATTCCATTTGCATCAATATCAAATGTAACTTCAATTTGTGGTACACCTCGGGCAGCTGGGGCAATACCATCAAGTCTAAAGGTACCTAAACTTTTATTATCTTTTGCTAATTCACGTTCTCCTTGCAGTACGTGAATTTCTACATTTGGTTGGTTGTCAACTGCCGTTGAAAAAGTTTCTGATTTTTTTGTTGGTATAATTGTGTTACGGGGTGTAATTTTCGTTGTAATTCCTCCTAATGTTTCTACACCTAATGACAATGGTGTAACATCTAATAATAAAATATCCTTTACTTCCCCACCTAATACACCAGCTTGAACTGCAGCCCCAACAGCAACAACTTCATCGGGGTTTACAGTTTGGTTAGGTTTTTTCCCTAACAACTTCTCGACAAGTGTTTGTACAGCAGGAATACGTGTAGATCCCCCTACTAATACATTTTGATCAATTGCGTCTGGACTTAATTCGGCATCTTTTAACGAAGCTTGAATTGGTGTTTCACAGCGTGCAATTAATGTTGAACACAGTTCTTCGAACATAGCTCGGGTTAGCTCTTTTTCAAGATGCTTAGGGCCTTCTGGTGTTACTGAGATAAAAGGTAAATTGATTGAACTTTGCGTTAACGTTGATAATTCAATTTTTGCCTTTTCAGCTGCTTCAGTTAATCGTTGCAGAGCTTGACTATCCTGTGTTAAGTCAATTCCTTCTTGGTTTTTAAAATCTTTAATTAACCATTGAACAATCTTTTCGTCAAAATCATCTCCGCCAAGGTGAGTATCCCCTGAAGTAGCTAATACTTCAAAAACACCGTCACCTACTTCTAGTACTGACACATCAAATGTTCCCCCACCTAGATCGAATACCAGGATTGTTTCATTATCTTTTTTATCTAAACCATACGATAATGAAGCAGCTGTTGGTTCGTTAATAATACGAAGCACTTCTAAGCCGGCAATTTTACCTGCATCCTTAGTAGCTTGACGTTGGGAATCATTAAAATATGCAGGTACTGTAATAACAGCTTGTTTTACCGTTTCACCTAAATACTTTGATGCATCATCTGCTAATTTACGTAAAACTTGAGCTGAGATTTCTTCAGCTGCAAACTGTTTATTTAATGCTGGGCAATCTAACTTAATAATATCTTCCGTTTGAATAACTTTGTAAGATACTTGACGTAATTCCTCTTTTACTTCATCAGTTTTTCGACCAATAAATCGTTTTACAGAGTAGAAAGTGTTTTCTGGATTAATAACTGCTTGACGTTTTGCAATTTGCCCGACTAGTAAATCACCCTTTTTCGTATATGCGATAACTGAAGGGGTTGTTCGTTGTCCTTCAGAGTTAGTTATAACTTCTGGCTTACCTCCTTCCATCACAGCAACAACTGAATTTGTAGTTCCTAAATCGATTCCAACAACTTTTGCCATATTTAGTTTAGTGTATGAGTCTTTATATACTACTGAAAATAATAATTCTTTTAATCGAGCTAAAACAAGGGGTGTTTACCACACATTGTCAGGGTAAAAATTTGATTTTCTTAGTCTGTGATGTTGCTAAATCTGGACAAAATGTTTGTGTACCATTTATAATGTGTGTACTCTTATCATTGAATTTACGATAAGATAAAAAACGGAAGTTTTTTTGTATTGCTAATGTAAGAGATTAAATATCTAAAAGTTGTTCTCATATATGTCTGTTGGCCTATTTGCAAAAAAGCTTGGAATGACACAAATTTTTGACGAATCAGGAGTTATTTTTCCTGTGACACTACTTAAAACAGAAGAGTGTCAAATTAGTCAAATTAAAACGACAAATACCGATGGTTATAATGCTATTCAGGTTGCTTATGCTCCTGAGAAAATTAGTAAGATTACCAAACCACAGTTAGGACATTTAAAAAAGGTCGGCGAGAAAGGGTTTAAAGCATTTGGTGAGTTTCGTGTTGATGATCCTGAAAACTTTAAGTTAGGGCAAAATATTACATTGGAATCTTTTGCTGTAGGGCAAAAAGTACGTGTGACAGGTAAAAGTATTGGTAAAGGTTTTGCCGGTAACCAAAAACGTCATAATTTCAGTCGTGGTCCAATGACTCACGGTTCAAAAAACCATCGACTACCTGGTTCGATCGGTGCGGGTAGTACACCAGGACGTGTATATCCTGGAAAAAAGATGGCTGGTCAACTTGGTGGGCAAACAGTAACCATTAAGAATAGTGAAGTTCTATTTATAAATACAGAAGAGCAAATCTTAGTTTTAAAGGGTTCACTTCCTGGTAAGCATAATACGCTTCTAAAAATCCAACCAAAGGATTAAAAATTAATAAGTCTACTATAGACTGAAAGATTTAAAGCATGAAAACTGCTTTTGACATTATTAACAAACTTGATATGAGTTTCGATCAGAAAGCATCAATTGATTTAGTAAAATACCCACTTCTTACAGAAAAAACAATCAAACTAATTGAGCAAAATCAATACAGTTTTGCGGTAGATGCAAATGCAACTAAAACATCCGTAAAATCAGCCATTGAAAAATTATTTGATGTAAAAGTAATTTCGGTAAATACATCATTACAAGCAATAAAAAAGCGTCGAGTAGGAAGATTTATTGGGAAAAAGTCTCAATACAAGCGAGCAATTGTTACACTTGCCCCCGAAAATTCAATTACTCTTTTTGAAGACGTCTAACAGTATCTTTTGTAGTTCGCACAATAGATTGTATTAAAAATAATTAGAATTATAATGGCAATTCGTTTATATAGGGCATATAGTCCAGGAACGCGTTCGCGTTCTAGTTTATTCTTTGATGATTTAGCAAAAAATAAACCAGAAAGGTCTTTAACATTTGGAAAAAAGCGCTGCAGTGGACGTAATAATCGAGGTGTTATTACATTAAAAGGTCGTGGTGGTAGTCATAAACGAAAGTATCGAATAATCGATTTTCGTCGAAGAGAAACAAGTGGCTTAGCGCGTGTGGTTAGTATTGAGTATGATCCGAATCGAAATGCTCGTATTGCACGCCTGCATTATGTAGATGGATCCAAAAAATACATAATTGCACCCCGATCGTTAAAAATTGGTACGACAATTTGTGCTGGGAGTGATAGTCCCATTGAGATTGGTAATGCAATGCCATTAGAGTTTATTCCACTGGGAAGTATTATTCACAATATCGAACTAACTTTAGGTAAAGGAGGTCAGATTGCTAGGGCTGCCGGTACTTATGCACAGTTAATTGCTAAAGAGGGTGATTTCGTTACGCTTAAATTACCGTCGAACGAAGTTCGCTTAGTAAATAAAAAATGTTATGCAACGTTAGGACAAGTTGGTAACGTTGAGTTTGTCAATGTGACTTTGGGTAAAGCGGGTCGTAAGCGCTGGCTTGGTAAACGCCCGAAAGTACGTGGAGTTGTACAAAACCCAATCGATCACCCACACGGTGGTGGTGAAGGTCGATCACCTATTGGTCGTGCAAAGCCTGTAACACCTTGGGGTAAACCAGCTTTAGGTATCAAAACACGAAAACCAACTAAAGCGAGTAGCCGCTATATCTTACGTGGTCGTCGTTAGTAAAAATTACAAATTATTTAAAAATCATGTCACGTTCCTTAAAAAAAGGTCCTTTTGTAGCCTCTTATGTTTTCGACCAAGTTGAAGCTATGAATAGTCAAGGAAAAAAAGATATTATTAAAACTTGGTCTCGTTCAACTACTATTTTACCAAACATGATTGGGCACACTTTTGCGGTTTATAATGGTCGTCAGCATTTACCCGTATTTGTAAGCGATCAAATGGTTGGACATAAGTTAGGCGAGTTCGCGCCTACAAGAACATTTAGGTCACATATTAAAAAAGATAAAAAAGGAAAACGCTAGTTTTTAGATTTTATGAAGACAATTTCAGTACAGCAAAATGAGACTAGAGCAGTCTCGAAGTATATTAGGATGTCACCAAGTAAAATTCGTCGTGTCTTACGACAAATTCAAGGTAAAAGTTACAAAGATGCACTCATTATTTTAGAGTTTTTACCTTATGCATCATGCCAACCTATCATTAAAGTTTTACGTTCGGCAGCAGCAAATGCAAAACATAACAAAGGGTTTGATGAGTCAACTTTAACAGTTAAATCAGCTTTTGCTGACCAAGGACCAACGATGAAACGCTTTCGTCCGAGAGCACAAGGTCGAGCTTATCGTATTTTAAAAGCTACGTCACACATCACGATTATTGTGGCAGGGTAGTAATTCAAAAATTTTATAAATTATTTTTTATTTGTGGGACAAAAAACGCATCCAACCGGTTTTCGAATTGGGGTCAATAAAACGCAAACTTCAACGTGGTTTGCAAACTACAGTGCTTTTAGCGATGTCTTAAAGGAAGACTATCAGATTCGTCAATTCTTTGAAAAAGAGTTTTCCGTACTCTATAACAAAGCTGGAATTGCTAAATTAGAAATAAAGAGGAAGGTTAATCAGTTAGAATTGGTAATTTATGCTGCTCGCCCAAAATCTATTGCCTCAGGTTCTGATGAAGAAGGAACTATTTTAAAGTTACAGTCAAAGCTGAAAAAAATTCTTAAAGAGTCTAAGCAAGTTCGAATTAAAGTACTTCAAGTTAACAAAAGTGAAAATGAAAGCTCACTAGTTGCTCGTTCTTTAGCCGACCAGCTTGAAAAGCGTGTTGCATTTCGAAAGGCTATTCGTCAAACTACACAGATGCTTCAAAAGAGCGGTGTAAAAGGTTTTAAGATTCAGGTTTCTGGTCGTTTAAATGGGGCAGAAATTGCCCGAGCAGAGTGGGTCCGTGAAGGTCGCGTACCTCTTCAAACGTTGAGAGCTGATATCAGTTATGCAACGCAGAGAGCGAATACAATCTATGGAGTTCTTGGTTTAAAAGTTTGGATTTTTAACAAAGAAATTATCTAGACAGTAATAGTTAAAGTTTAAAGATATCGAAGAAATAATTTATTTATGTTACTTCCTAAAAGAACAAAATTCCGTAAAGTCCATAGGGGGAGAATGAAAGGGGTTTCAACAGCAAATACTGTAGTTTTTGGAGAACATGGTATCCAAGCCTTAGAACCTGTTTGGTTAACATCGCGTCAAATTGAGGCGACGCGACGAAGTATTACAAGATATGTTCGTAAAACCGGAAAAATTTGGATTCGAATCTTTCCTGATAAACCAATTACAGAGCGGGCTGCTGAATCACGAATGGGTTCTGGTAAAGGGGCTGTTGATTATTGGGTTGCCGTTATCAAGCCAGGTGCTATCCTGTTTGAGATAAATGGTTTAGAGCAAGAACGTGCATATCAAGTTTTAAAATTAGCTTCGTATAAGCTACCAATTAAAACAAAAATTGTCAGCCGTTAGCTAATTTTATTACGAATCTAAGAAGTAATTATTTTAAATGACTACAAAAGAAAAAATAGGTATTGTTGTTAGTGATAAGATGACTAAAACATGTATTGTCGCTGTTAGTGATCGTATTATGCACAAACGTTATAGTAAGGTTATCACAAAAACCAAGCGTTATCCTGTTCATGATATCGAGTTTAATGCTGCAATTGGTGACAAGGTGCGTATTCGTGAAACTCGACCAATTAGTAAAACCGTAAACTGGACTTTAACTGATATTTTAAAGAAATCCTCAACATAAAAGAAGAAAATGATCCAACCGCAAACTTGTCTAAAAGTCGCAGATAATAGTGGTGCAAAAAAATTAATGTGCATTCGTATTTTAGGGCCAAATCGTCGTTATGGGTATGTTGGAGATGTAATTATTGGGGTGGTAAAAGATGCTACTCCAAACCTAACCGTAAAACGCTCTGATGTTGTGCGAGCTGTGATTGTTCGAACGAAATATTCAATTCGTCGGAAAGATGGTTCGCGTTTACGTTTTGATGATAATGCATCGGTAATTATTAATAAAGAGAACAACCCACGTGGTACACGTGTTTTTGGCCCTATTGCTCGTGAATTGAAAGATAAAGGCTTTACAAAGATTATTTCATTAGCCCCTGAAGTGCTTTAGCCAGAACACTAATTATAGAAAAATTGAAATCTATTTAAAAATGCACAAAGACTTAAAGACATTGTATAAGGAAAAAGTGGTTCCTTTAATGATCAAAGATTTTGGTTACAAAAATATTGAAGAGGTCCCAAAGGTTGTAAAAATCTCCGTAAACCGTGGTCTGGGTGAAGCAGCAAAAAACTCAAAAGAATTAGATGCAAGCTTACAAGAAATTGCTGTAATTACTGGGCAACAGCCAACAATCAATAAAGCCCGAAAATCTGTTGCAGGATTCAAGATTCGCGATGGTATGCCAGTTGGTGGTTCTGTAACGTTAAGAAAAGAGCAAATGTACACATTTTTAACAAAATTAATTCATATCGTTCTTCCGCGTATTCGTGATTTCCGTGGAATTAGTTCTTATGGTTTTGATGGTCGTGGTAACTACAATTTAGGGTTAAAGGAGCAACTAATGTTTCCGGAAATTTCTTATGATGAAGTAACGCAACTCCATGGTTTTGATATTTGTATTGTGACAACTGCAAAAACAGATGAAGAAGCCTTTACACTTTTAAAAGGTCTTGGTTTACCTTTTAAAACAACCTAAATAAAAAAAACTTAACATATGACGACAGATACTATAGCAGATATGTTAACGCGAATTCGTAATGCGAATTTAGCAAAACATCAAATTGTTCAAATACCCTCTACAAAAGTTACACGTAATATTGCTGCTGTATTGTTAGCCGAAGGGTTTATTGAATCTTTTGAAGAATTAAAAAACGGATTAAAAAGCTCTCTTCTTCTTTCTCTGAAGTATTCTGGGAAAGAAAGAACGCCTTTAATTACAAAGATTACACGAGCGAGTAAGCCTGGCCTACGTGTTTATAGTAGTGCAAAAAAGATGCCAAGAATCCTTGGTGGTTTTGGTACTGCTATTATTTCCACTTCAAAAGGTTTAATGACAGATAAAAAAGCCCGCGAAGAAGGAATTGGTGGCGAGTTACTATGTTATATTTGGTAAATAAATTCTATATAAAAAGATGTCTCGAATTGGTAAACAATCTATAACTGTACCTAAGCAGGTTAAGGTAAAACTTGATGGACAAAAAATTTCAGTCGAGGGCCCAAAAGGAAGCTTATCGCGTATTTTACCGTCACTTATTTGTTGTACGTTAAATGAAGAAGAAGGAAAATTATTTATAGAGAAAGCACAAGATACTAAGCTTTCGCAGGCATTATATGGTTTAACGCGAACTTTAGTTGCTAATATGGTGATGGGAGTTTCAGAAGGTTTTGATAAGAAATTACAAATCACAGGCGTCGGTTATCGTGCACAAGTTGATGGAAAGGATCTGGTACTAAATATGGGTTACAGTCATCCGGTGCGCATGATTACGCCGAGTTCTTTATTTGTAAAATGTGAGACACCAACAACAGTCGTAGTTTCCGGTATAGAAAAAGATGTTGTAGGTGAGTTTGCTGCTAAAATTCGTTCTGTGCGCCCACCTGAGCCATATAAAGGAAAAGGAATTGCTTATGAGGGTGAGATCATTCGTCGTAAAGCTGGTAAGACTGGTAAGTAATGTTTGTCCAAATTAATTTACTTACAAATTTTTATAATTAATTCACTGTTTGAAATTATGGCAACCCCTAAAAAAACATATAAGCCAAAATCTGAATGGTCAGAGCGTGTAGTTGCAATTCAACGCGTTACTAAGGTCGTAAAAGGTGGAAAAAAGATGAGTTTTCGTGCTGTTATTGTCGTTGGTAATGAGCAGGGTAAAGTTGGCGTTGGTGTTGGAAAAGCAGGTGATGTAATTACTGCGGTTCGAAAAGGTGTAACAGATGGAAAAAAGAATGTGATTTCTATCCCTTTGACAAGCTCTAATTCTATTCCTCATCCAACTAATGGAAGATTTGGTGCCGCTAAATTGGTATTGAGACCCTCAGCTCCTGGTTCGGGTGTAATTGCTGGGAGTTCAATTCGTACAGTACTCGAATTAGCGGGAATTAAAAATATTCTATCAAAACAATTAGGGTCTAAGAATTTGTTAAATAATGCGCGTGCAACTATCAATGGTTTAAGTTCGTTACGCTCGTATAGTAATTAATAATTGCTAAGTATTTTTATTACAAAGTAACAAAACTTTTTTTTAATGCTGAGCAGTATGTATCATATTAGTCAATGAAAATATCCGAAACAACTACTCTACTGCAAACAAAAATAACGAAAATTTTAAGTCTTTTACTGTTAATACGATTAGGTTTGTACATTCCAGTACCAAATGTAGACTTAGATATCTTTTCCCAGGGTCAAACCGCAAATCCAATGTTTGGGTTTGCACGAAACTTAACCGGTAGTTCATTTTTAGGTATTGGTTCCTTAGGGATTTTACCTTATATAAATTCGTCAATTATTATCCAATTATTGACTTCCGTTTTTCCAAATTTAGAACGATTACAAAAAGAGGAAGGTGAGTTAGGTCGACAGAAAATAAGCCGTTATACAAGATATTTAACTTTCGTTTGGGCTCTGGTTTTAAGCACTGCCATTGCCTTTCTTCTTGTGAAGCCCGTTGTTTTTAATTGGAATTTAGTATTAGCACTAAAAATTATTGTCTCTTTGACAACAGGTTCCTTATTGTCTATGTGGTTTGCAGAATTAATTACTGAAGAGAGTTTAGGTAATGGTTCGTCAATGATTATTTTTATAAATATTGTTGGCAGTATTCCAAATAGTTTTGCGGAATTTAGTAAAAAACTAGTAAGTACATCGTATCTTGATACTTTAGTTTTAGTTGGGCAGGGACTAGTAGTGTATTTGTTTATTGTTTTTATTATTGTTTTATTCCAGGATGCATATAAAAAGATTAGCATCGTATCAGCAAAGCAATTAAATATCAGCTCTTTAGACCAAGCAAGTCCTTCGGGTGAATTGAAAAATAGCTATATTCCTATTAAACTAAATCAGGGTGGTATTATGCCTCTAGTTTTTAGTTCAACCATTGCAACTTTTCTTTATTATCCACTTCAATTATTAGTAAACTCCGCAAACATAGGAACCATCAGTTTTATGCCGGTTCTAATGGCGGGGTATTCATTTTTATTAAATATTATATTAGTTATTTTTTTCAGTGGTTTTTATGCACTATTAGTGCTGAAGCCTAATGATATATCGCAAAATTTAGCTAAAATGGCATATAGTATTCCAGGTGTTAGGCAGGGAAATCAGACAACGCAATATTTAAAGCAAACGGTTAGTCGACTAGCTTTTATGGGGGGGTTATTTCTTGCCTTCCTGGCATTTTTTCCTCTCGTACTTGCTAATCTTTTTCAATTTAATCTCTTTAAAAACGTTACGTCATTATTGATCTTAGTTGGTGTTATTACCGACACAACTGCACAAATTCGTGGTTACCTTATATCGCGAAATTATGAAGGGTTTAAAAAATCGTAGACTTTTCAACTTAAGTAAGTTACCCTTATGTAAGGTATTCGAAGTTGGAAACACTCTAAGTTTTATCTATGTATCTAATCTTAGGTACTAATTATATCTAATATCCCGAACATCAAATTTATTCACAAATTTATGAAAGTAGTAAGTTCAATCGGAAATCTAAAAAATAGATCAAAAGATTGTCAAGTCGTAAAAAGACGTGGTCGAATTTATCTGATTTGTAAAAGTGATCCACGTCTAAAGGTTAGACAAGGCCGGGCAAAAATGAAACGTAAATAAACAAATAAATAATTAAATGGCACGTATCTCAGGAGTGGACCTTCCACGAAATAAGCGAATTGACATTGGATTAACATATGTTTTTGGTATTGGACGTACCAGTGCCAAGCAGATTATCGATCAGGCTAATGTTCCCCCAAGTACACGTTGTTCTGACTTAACGGATGAAGAAATCACGAGTATCAGAGCCGTTGTTGATACAAATTATCAAACTGAAGGGGATTTACGTCGTGTTTATTCGCAGAATATTAAACGTTTAACTGAAATTGGTTCCGCCGCTGGTCGTCGTCATAGGGTTGGTTTACCAGTACGCGGTCAACGTACACGTACAAACGCGCGCACGCGTAAAGGAAAAGTCAAGGTAGTGGTTGCCAAGAAAAAGTAGAATATTTAATACTTTTGGGCCACTTGTATTCATACTTATCTATATTATGGTTAAACAAATAAAACGATTTTCGAATAAAAAGGCGAAAAAAATTGCATCATTAGGTGTTGTTCATATTAAATCAACATTTAACAATACAATTGTTAATATTACTGATAAAACAGGAAATACATTAGTGTGGGCATCGGCTGGCGGTAGTGGTTTTAAAGGGGCAAAAAAAGGAACTCCTTTTGCTGCTCAATCAGCAGCAGAAAAAGCGGCGGCACAGGCATATGACCAAGGTATGCGACAAGCTGAAGTTGTTGTTAGTGGGCCAGGGAGTGGTCGTGAAACGGCAATTCGAGCTTTACAAGGTTGTGGCCTTGAAGTTTTGGTAATAAAAGATATTACTCCAGTTCCACACAATGGGTGTCGCCCTCCAAAGAAGCGTCGCGTATAGAAGTTTCTTCAAAAACGATTTTACTATTTATTTGAGGGTTAATTTTAACTAGGTAATTCAATGTTGCAGATTCAATGTTTACAGTCTAAAACACAAGAAGTTAATACTCTCTTTTCAAGATTTGCGATTGGTCCTTTAAAAAAAGGTCAAGGTCTTACTATTGGTAATGCTTTAAGGCGTGTATTACTCTCAGATTTACAAGGGTTAGCAATTGCTGGTGTTCGCATTGCTGATGTAAATCATGAGTTTTCGACGATCCCAGATGTAAAAGAAGATGTAATTGATATTTTACTAAATTTAAAGCAGGTTGTTTTAAAGGGTTCGATAAAAGAAGCGACCTTGTCACGATTAGCTTATCATGGTCCCGGGATTATTACAGCAAAAGACATTGAGCTACCAGATGAGATTACATTAGTGGAACCGAATCAATATATTGCTAGTATAAACACTAATAAAGTGGTTGAGATGGAATTTGTTATTAAAAGTGGCGAAGGTTACTGTATTAATAACCTCTCTAATATTGTTCCAGAAGGCTTCCTAGCGATTGATGCTGTTTATATGCCAGTTACAAAGGTAAATTTTTTTATTGAAACATCTGGTAATATGACAACGGCGAATTTAGAAAGTTTAATTCTCGAAGTTTATACTAATGGGAGTATTACGCCAACTGAGGCCGTTAGTGCATCTTCAGAAATCTTGCAAACTATTTTTGGTTCTTTAAGGCTTACCGATTTTCCTTTACAGACTCAACCATTAATTGATGAGACCTTGAAAAAAGAAAAAGACAACAAGTTTGAGAATATTTTGATTGAAGAGTTAGAGTTATCTGTTCGTGCTTTTAATTGTTTAAAGCGTGCAAATATTCATACCCTAGCAGATTTATTAAAGTATTCGCAAGATGATCTATTAGAATTTAAGAATTTTGGTCAAAAATCTGCTGATGAAGTTTGTTTGAATTTAAACAAGAAATTTGGTAAGACATTAATTTAATCCCAAGACAATAAACGACTGTAAAAAGATAAGATTCATAGCTGATATCGGTCTTTTGATATCTGTCTGGTAAATAATCTTTGAACCGACTAATAAACTTCATAGTACAAATAGAACTATTTTATGTCTCGTATGACTTCAGATATGCAAGCAGCTTACTTTGGTATTGGTCGTCGTAAGACGTCCGTAGCAAAAGTTATTCTTGTTTCAGGGACTGGGTCGATGGTTGTCAACCATAAACCCGGTGAGCTTTATTTACAATTCAATTCACAATATATCAATGCAGCTAAAGCTCCATTGATCAAATTAGGGTTAGAAAATACTTATGACATTTATGTTAACACGCATGGTGGGGGTATTAAAGGTCAAGCAGATGCTATTAAATTAGGCGTAGCACGTGCATTATGTTATATATCTTCCGATAATCGAAGCCCATTAAAAACTGCGGGTTATCTTACCCGAGATGCTCGCTCGAAAGAGCGAAAGAAATATGGTCTACGAAAGGCCCGTAAAGCTCCACAGTTCTCGAAACGTTAAAATTTTTAAATTAATAAAAGAAAAATGGTTAAGCCAGATATTCATCCACAGTGGTATCCAAATGCAAAAGTTTTTTGTGATGGACAACTTGTCATGAAAGTAGGTTCGACAAAATCTAGATTAAACGTTGATATTTGGTCCGGAAATCATCCATTTTATACAGGTTCGCAAAAAATTCTTGATACGGAAGGTCGTGTTGAGCGTTTTATGCGTAAGTATGGAATCGAAAATCAAATGTAAAAGTATAAACTCATATGCCTACAATACAACAACTAGTTAGATTTGAGCGAACAGTTAATAAAAAGAAAACAAAATCTCCAGCATTAAATTCTTGTCCGCAAAGACGTGGAGTATGTACTCGTGTTTATACAACAACACCAAAAAAACCAAACTCTGCGTTAAGAAAAGTTGCCCGTGTGAGATTAACTTCGGGCTTTGAAGTTACTGCTTATATTCCCGGGATTGGCCACAATATTCAAGAACATTCTGTGGTTTTAATTCGTGGTGGGCGTGTAAAAGATTTACCCGGATGTAGATATCACGTTGTGCGAGGAACACTCGATGCTGCTGGAGTTAAAGACCGAAAGCAAGGTAGGTCAAAATATGGTGGTAAAAAGCCAAAAAATTAATTTAATAATTGTTATGTCACGAAGAAATAGAGCACAGCGAACGTTAGCCCAACCAGATCCAATTTACAATAGTCGTTTAGTTACGTTACTAGTTTCACGAATTCTCCAATCTGGAAAAAAATCACTTGCGCAAAAAATTGTTTATCAGGCACTTGAAATTATTTCAGTTAGGACAGAAGAGAATCCTATTTTGGTTCTTGAAAAAGCAGTTAAAAATGTAACTCCCCAAGTAGAGGTTAAAGCTCGTCGTGTTGGAGGATCAACATATCAAGTTCCAATAGAAATACGCGCTTACCGTGGAACAAACATTTCTCTTAAGTGGATTACAGAATTTGCACGCGCTCGTTCAGGTAAAAGTATGGCAGGTAAATTAGCAAATGAGTTGATTGACGCTGCTAAAGAAGCAGGTAATGCAATTCGTAAAAAAGAGCAGACACATAAGATGGCTGAAGCAAATAAAGCTTTTGCTCACTTTAGATATTAAGTTACAAATTTTTCTAACTTCGCCAAAAGTATTTTCAAATTGAGAACATCGAATTAATAAAATAAAAATTAAACAATTATGGCACGCGAAAAATTTGAACGATCTAAACCGCACATTAACATTGGTACAATCGGTCACGTTGACCACGGTAAAACTACTTTAACGGCGGCAATTTCAGCAACGTTAGCTATTCATAACGAAAAGGCAGCGAAGAAATTCGATGAAATCGATTCTGCTCCTGAGGAGAAAGCACGTGGTATTACAATTAACACGGCACACGTTGAGTACGAAACTGCTACACGTCACTATGCACACGTAGATTGTCCTGGTCACGCTGATTATGTAAAAAATATGATTACAGGTGCAGCGCAAATGGATGGTGGTATCCTAGTAGTATCTGCTGCAGATGGACCAATGCCACAGACTAGAGAACATATTCTATTAGCAAAACAGGTTGGTGTACCACATTTAGTAGTTTTCCTAAATAAAGCTGATCAAGTTGATGATGAGGAATTATTAGAATTAGTACAATTAGAGGTACAAGAATTATTAGAGAGTTATGATTTCCCTGGTGATGATATTCCATTTGTATCAGGATCAGCACTTTTAGCTTTAAAAGCTGTTGAAGATGGAACTAAAGACCGTGGGGAAGATAAATGGGTTGACCTTATTTATGACTTAATGGACGCTGTTGATAGTTATATTCCAACACCAGAACGTGATACAGAAAAAACATTCTTAATGGCCATTGAAGATGTCTTCTCGATTACAGGACGTGGTACTGTAGCCACTGGTCGAATTGAACGTGGAATGGTTTCCGTTGGCGATACTGTTGAATTGGTAGGTTTAAAAGATACAAAGTCAACTACTGTTACAGGTATCGAAATGTTCCAAAAGACTTTAGATCAAGGAATGGCAGGTGATAACGTAGGTATTCTAATTCGTGGTATTCAAAAAACAGAAATTGAGCGTGGTATGGTGTTAGCGCAGCCAGGCTCTATTACTCCTCACAAAAAATTTGAGGCAGAAGTTTACATCTTAAATAAAGAAGAAGGTGGTCGCCATACTCCATTTTTTACTGGTTACCGTCCTCAATTCTATGTACGTACAACTGATGTAACTGGTACAATTGTTCAGTTTACTGGTGATGATGGTAGTGTAGCAGAAATGGTAATGCCTGGCGACCGTATTAAAATGACAGCAGAACTGATTAACCCAATTGCCATTGAGCAAGGGATGCGTTTTGCGATTCGTGAGGGTGGTAGAACAGTTGGTGCTGGTGTTGTTTCAAAAATTTTAGAATAATTAAAAGCATATGGATTTATATAAACCAGAAAAGCTAAGAATCGGTCTAAAAGCTTACGATTCTACAATTTTGGATGAATCTTGTAACAAAATCATTGATGTTGTTAATATTAATGGGACACAAGCGGTAGGCCCAATCCCATTACCAACAAAACGTCGAATTTATTGCGTTTTACGTTCTCCACATGTAAACAAAGATTCACGAGAGCATTTCGAAATTAGAACACACAAACGTCTTATCGATGTGTATTCTCCATCTGAACAGACGATGGAAAATCTAAGGAATTTAGATTTATCTGCGGGCGTTGATGTAGAGATTAAGAGTTGTTAGTATCAATAAGAAGTATAGTTTTTCTTTAATGAAAAACTATACTTTTTATTATAGTTTGGAAGTGAACAATCTAAACTTACTATACCAACTGATATAAATATTTAAAACTTTTTTAGTAATTACAGTGAATCAGAAAAGGTCAACACAAGACTAGAGAAAATCTACCGCCTGGTTTAAGAAAGAGGTCGTATAGAGCATGATTCTCGCCAGGATGACGGTTCAGAAATGCTAATACTTTATCGTGAAAATTTTCCTCTCATCCGCTCAAAAACTTTCGAAGCCGATGGGAACAAATATAATTGGCTTAGTTTTTTGAATTTAATAGGGGGATTGGGTAAGTTTTTGGCGGCCTATGCTGATTCTAATTTCCTTCCAGATGTAGAAAAATTTACCTCGGCATTAGACAAAAAAGAATTTGCAGTTTTTTCCGAATGTCACTTCAAGGATATCTACTTTTCTAGTAAGCAGGGTGTTTTTTTTGCTGCACTAAATTTACCCCAATATAACGTTCTCGCCTTACACTATTGCCGACCCAGTAATCGTTACGAAACGGTACACGATTGTGTTCACAATCAAAATTATTTACAGTCAAGAGTAGATACTTTTCTTATGAACCACCTACAATTTTGTGGGAGAAGTGCACGAGTTAGCCCATTCGAACAATATTTATTCGAAAAATATGGAATTATTCCACGTCGAGTTTATTATTTGGGAAACTTGGGTTTAACCAGTACTGGGAGTCTCAATTTTAAATACCGAGACACGCTCGTTAAAGCTTTGTTAGCCAACCCCATTTTTGATTTAGAAAATATTACTTCGGAGCACCAATTTGCTGAGTACACATCAAGAAAGATTAGTAATATAACGGAATCAATTTTCGAATTGATCGAAGAAAGTAACGAGAAAACCATAACGGGGACGGGGATGTTGGCTTCGGATTCGACCACCATTTAAAAAGCTTTTTGACAAAAACTGATAATCACACAAATGCTTTTATTAAATTTTTACAATCTGCAACGAGTGAGGGCCAAACGCAAGAAGACCTATGTATACCTTAACTTTGCCAGCAACATCATTCATACGTGCCAATTCACCATCTTCAAGGGTAACATGATCTTTTCCTAAATGACGTCCGCTACCCCATTCAACTTGAACCATTGCGAAAAACAACTCTAAGTCGTCAACAGTTCCTATGTATTCAGGTAATGTTCTACATATCGACCTTAAGACGGAACTTCTAACACCTTTTGTAGCGTGCTGGTAAAGTTTAGTTCCTGCGTCTTCGCTTCCTATTTCATCACTTTCGTGTATGCTTCTGATGACATTGCTTTCACAACATCGCATAATAAAATTCTCGTTTACAATAGTATCACTACCACTTTGCGAGGCCTGAATAAGTGGAATTATCTCTTCATTTAAGAATTCGTGAATAAATCCTGCTAACCCATCTTTATGTTTACAATAAGGGTACTTTTCAGCGAATTCTTTTTCAGAACCTCTAAACATTTTCAATTCTTCACTCTTTTGTCGATAATAACAAGCTAGAATTTCCACACAAAATGCATCATCACTAACTGTTATTCTGATAATTTCCAGTTCACGGTATGTAAAGAACCAACTATAAGTTTTGAATTAGTAATTACGACCGTAAAGTAATAAAATAAATATTGTTTGACATTATAAGATAAACTAGCATCGAAATATAGGGGTAGAATATTGATGCTGGTTTTTTTACTCGTACCTAATACTGTATAATTAGATTAAATTAGTAAATAATAAATTAAATAATGTGGATAAATCTAAGTTATTATTGAAATACACTTTGGGTAGTATTCTAGAAGCGGCAAGTTCCAGTCATTAATGCCCTTTAATAAAGAAACTTTGAGTTACGACTCAAAGTTTTTTATTGTGCGAAGTATTCTTCTTGAATTAATTTCTAACATCGTGTAGAAATTTTGACTTCCTAATTTTGTGTATATTTTATTTAACGGGGCTGACGGGACTCGAACCCGCAACTTCCGCCGTGACAGGGCGGTGCTCTAACCAATTGAACTACAACCCCTTGTAGCCTATATACATATAATAGAAAATTATCCTATTTCAGTCAAGTCATATTTTTTCGATTTTTTAATGTGTCTTTGTAATTAACCCATACCGTTTTGGAATTTTTCCATTCAAAATAAATCAACCCTTCGTGCTAACACATTCTGTAGTAGAAATTGTTGAATATCCGACACTTTCATCTTTATGAACAATAGCTGAGGTGATCCTATGAAATTCAATTGCCCGGATAAACTCTTTTTTGGATTCAGCAAAATCTGAATATTGCTCACCTTGAGCGGTGTTTACAATCTGAAAGTTCAACATAGAGATTAAAAAAAATGCCCTCTAATAAAGAAAATATAGTAGATTCGCGTTGGACTAAGCCTCTAATTGAGGCTGCTAGACGTGTTTATAATAAAATTTTTGGTTTGACTTCTGGCTGTATTTCTAATGATGCAAAATACGGGTTCGATTTGGGTAGTTTAAAATATTCTCAAAATGAGCTTTTACGTATAGCATCTCAAAGCCATAATTTTGCAGACCGAGCTGAACGTGTAACGAATTATCTTGTGGCATGCAATCCACATTTAAAAGAGAGTGTAGGCCGAATGAACTCGGTTACTAAAAGACTGTTTTATAAGCGGTTAAGCGATGATACTCAATTCAATTGGTGTTTAGATAAATACCCCGAAATTGAATTTGGTGATAGTCATATGCGGCCAGGGTTAGGTGGTCTTCATATTTTGGATTCTGTAAGCCGTGATATCTATAGAAAGAAATCTATATCTTCCCCATTAGGGGCTATCTTATTATTTTTTCTTCATTCACATGCTAGACGTGAAGAAGATCTTAATAACCCTTCCCAAAGAGATTTAATGCAATGACCACATTTAGATGCGTCGTGCATTTCTATAAAGAATGCAGCAGTTTTTGGGCTGACTAGAGCTGGAGTAAACGTTGCCGCACATACGTTTCTTTACGGTACACATGAATCATATGAACGCTATTCTGAGCATAAATTTAAAGAACAAGGAGAACGCACTGCTCGTCTTTTAAAGACTAACGTTGAAAAAGTAATATCTGAACATAAAAACGGGGTTATTTTAGCACGCGATCACGGGAATGGTCTAGTCAAATGCATTAATGTTGAGCCTGAGAATTCACTTTCCGTTGATACTTCTGAAGCACTTAGAAAGATTAGGTCTGGCCAAACTAGCTGTACATCAATTTGTGGGACCCAAACTGAGACCGCTGTTGAGAGTTGTTTAAGTAATTCTCACACGCCCGAATACTCAGTAAAAGATAATCATCAATGTGAAGCTTCAGGGCCATTTAAAAGTGATGATGCCCTGAAAAGCGAGTACATGGATCAAGCAAGACAAGGTGTTTATAAGCTGGCGCAAAGATCAAAGGATCGAGTTTAACGGAGAATGTAAAGAACCTATGCAAGGAAATTTTAACCCTTACCCGGGAAGCAAAATTGACACTCCGGTAGATGATCGAGGATCCTATAAGCAATTTAAATCTCTCGGTGTAGATTTTAACAAGGGTTGTAGATTAGACACTTTTCCCAATCTATTTTCAGAAGAAAAAGGTCAACTCCAGGGTCTAATATGTGAGGACAACCCACAAGATCAACCGTACAATCCGGATATACACACTATAAGTGATGAAGATTTAAAAACGATGTTAAAAGAATTACATGGCTCAATATCGACTGAAGCGACTGAAGGTTGCCCTGAACCTGAATAATCAACACACATCAGTTACTCTTATATGCGGTTGGCTGGTGTGACTAGCCTTCTAAAATGTAAAAGATGACTGATTTGTTGCTACAGCGAATTAGAAAAAGGAATCCAATTTTCTAACCATTGGCTCCGTACTCGTATTAATTATAAGAATGAGATTTCATTGTTTTGAGATTGTTGGTAATTTGTTTCCTTCAGTTTTTTCATGATTTTACCAAAATACTCTTGTAAATAATTTTCTAACCCTAACCTTTCAATTGTCCATTCAACTTCTGGTATTGACTGTAGTGTCTTGAAATTTTTGTTTGTAATTTCAGAAAATTGTAGCCTGTCGGAAATATTCCATGTAAATTCAAAAAAGCGTAAAAAGCGACTCAGCGCACTTAAAATAATACCTGGTATGTAGAAAACTTTTGCTGTTTTTCCCGATAAACGTTCGCATAAAGCAACAATTTCCTCAGATGTCCAAAACTTTTTACCGATTAAAGCGACGTTTTTTGTACCTGGTTCGAGATCTTTTAAGTTCGTTACAACTGAGCTTGCAGCATCTTGAGTATCTAAGTAAGCGATAGGACTTGCATTTCCTAAAAGCCAAATGGTTTTGTTCTCAAGTACAGGAATTGCATATTGGTTTATTATACCTTGAAAAAATCCTGAACACTGAAAAATTGTACAAGCAAATGGTGCATTCTCTAGTACCTTTGCTACCTTTACTTTTAGATCTAATAGTGGAATGGAACTATTGTTAGAAGCCCCTAAGACTGAAAAGAAAATAAACTTTTTAATTTTAGCTACTTTTGCTGCTTCAATTAAAGCAACTTTTCCTTTCCAATCAATTGTTTCCGAATTGTAGTCATCAGTTGGTCGAACCGTTGCGGCATCAATAATAAATGAAACACCTTTTAAAGCTGGTGGGATTGTTTCTGGTAATGACAGGTCACCATAGACTAATTCAGCTCCCCAATCTTTTAAAAAATTCGCGCGGCGAAGGTTTCTGGTAAAACATTTTACTTGATATCCTTCGTTTATTGCTTGTTTTACGATTTGTCGTCCTAATGTCCCAGTCCCACCTATTACAAGTAAACTCATAGTATCAAATAATTAGTTTATTTTAATTTATAGTCGTATCATCCTTAATGATACATAAAATTGTGGTGAATTTCTAGTTAAGTAAATACGTGATGATTGTTTGCGGACCCATTTTTTATTACCTGCGTAAGATTAATATGTATCTTATGCTAAAAAACCCTAAAACCTTATTTTTCTTAGACTAACGGAAATAAATCTTATTGTTTTAAAATCTATTTAAAACTTATCCTTGACAAATTATGAGCAAATCAAGTAATATTTGAGACAGATTAAAAATTTAATTTTCAAACAAGAATACATTAAATACCATGGAGAGTTTGATCCTGGCTCAGGATGAACGCTGGCGGTATGCTTAACACATGCAAGTCGAACGAAAGTTTTTAACTTTAGTGGCGAACGGGTGCGTAATACGTGAGAATCTGCCCTTA
>Ga0209713_10000536_pt1 | contig 21407 bp, 10 predicted proteins | sample ArcOceMetagenome_3_FD_187444 | JGI IMG/M metagenome (GOLD analysis project Ga0209713, IMG submission 187444) | Marine eukaryotic phytoplankton communities from Arctic Ocean - Arctic Ocean- Svalbard ARC20M Metagenome (SPAdes) (version 2) | ecosystem: Environmental > Aquatic > Marine > Oceanic... | reverse complement strand
ACAGCTAGGGTTGCTACAGGCTTGTACATTTCTGGCGTCGGTAGTTTGCTGGGTGGTGTGCACGAGTGTAGCCAGAAATTGTTTGGCGGCTCCTCACGGTTCGGAAGCTTCGTTCGTCAAAAAAAGCAAAAGCTAGCTCGCCGCAAGCGACTCACAGCCAATCATTGCCACGTGGCAAGGAGGAGGGAGCGCTCCGCCAGAGTGAGGGCTGGGGGCGCTGGAGTGCTGAGATCGGATGGACCAATCCCTAGCACCGAATATGCCTCGAGATGAGACGTCATGAGACTCGTTCGTGTGCGTGTGCCTAGCCTCGTCTTGGACGACTACAGGACGCTGCACCGCGGACGAGCCGACGACGCGAGGGAGGGGGAGGTGACCTACGTCGTACTCGGCTCGGAGAGGGCGCCCGCGAGGACAACTCCAGTTTAACTTCACGCCCGATGCGCTCGCCTCGCCGACGTCTCTCGCGCGCGGCGCGTGTCCTCTCGAATCTCCTCGAACAGCTGCCCTGGGCTGGTGGTCGGATAATGATGCGTTTTGAAAAGCGATTGTATAATATTCATGGCTACTCCTCGTCGCTGCTGTCGTCGGCCTTGACCTTTGGCTTCGCCGGCTTCTTCGCCGCCTCCTCGTCGCTGCTGTCGTCGGCCTTGACCTTTGGCTTCGCCGGCTTCTTCGCCGCCGGCTTCGCTGCCGGCTTTTTCGCCGCCGGCTTCTTCTTCGCGTCGAAGTCGTCCTCGTCGCTCGAGTCCGGCTTCACGCTCGGCTTCTTCTTGGCGGGAGGCGCGGCCTTCTTCGCGGGCTTCTTGGCAAAGTCGTCGTCGTCGGCCTTGAGCTTGCGCTTCTCGGAGGTCGCGACCGCGGCGACCTTCTTGTCCTTGCCCAGCTTCTTGGCCCACACCTTGGCCTCGTCCTCGGGCAGCTTCCCGTGCTGCAGCAGCCACTTGATCGCCATCTCACTCTTCGGCCGCTGCTGGTGCAGCGTCTCGTAGAAGATGGTGATACCCTCGGACGACGGGTCCGTCTCGCTGAGCTCCTTGGTCTGGCCGGGCATGTCGAACTGCTTCGGTGGCATGGTGACGCAGCGGGCGGCGCGTGCGGAGTGAGCCCGCTGGCTTGCCTGCCCGCCTAATCGAGCCTATCGAAGCCTAACCAGCCTCTGCGTCGCTGGCGGGGCGGCGTGCGTGCGCGCGGCGCGCGCGCGCGGGCGCGCCGGAGCTAGAGATTACCAGAGAACCGCGCCAGAGCTACAGATTGTTTGTATACATGTACATGTACCGACATGAAGACGACCATCGGCGCCGGCCAGCAGCAGAGCAGTGTGTGTGTGTGGCCCTGCGCCTAGCCATCGAGCAGCGCCGGAGCTACAGACAGACAGGCAGCGCTGCTACAGTGGTTTGTCCTCCCGTCGACTGAATGCGAGCTGTGAAAGTGAGCCTCGCCATCGCCGACAATAGTACGACGCCGAGTCCAAGCGGAGTCCTCCCCTCGCACGAGCGGACTCCCTCTCCGGCCTCGATGAGCGACGCGAAGAAGCCGGCAGCTGCCGCGGCCGCCGGAGCCGCGGCGCGCACGCCGACGCCCTTTGAGACGCATGCCGAGTCGCTGCATTCCGCAATTCTTTTTGCCGCAGACATGGCCAAAGCCAAGGGCGCTGCGGAGCCAACGGAGCTCACGTACCAAGCCGCCGCCGAGTACGCGTCCAAGGCGTGCCGCCGCCGCCAGCGCCCGTCGCCCACGCCCACGACTCCCGCCATCAGTTGGTGACCCACACCCTCCGTACCCCGCAGGTGGAGGCGGCGCTCGCCGACCAACCGGCGGCGTGGGCCACTTGGCTCGAGGCGCTGCTTGACGTCAAGCTGCTGCAGGGCCGCGACACCGCCGCCGCGCGCGCTGTCTGCGTGGCGCGCATGGCGCACGTGCTTGGTCAGCAGAATCTGCCGCTGCTGCTCGAGCTCGAGCAGCTGTGCCTCGGCACGCGCAGCACGCTGCTCGAGCACCTGAAGGCGCAGACGAGCGCCGGCACGGCCGACAACTCTGCGACGGCAGGCTCCTCGGCGGGCGACGCCGCCGCGGGAGATGCCACCGAGTGGATCAAGTGGTGGAAGCGTGCCAGGATCGTCGGCGAAGAGAAAGCAGGCGGTGCGGACGACGAGAAGGATTCGAGCCAGGAGCAGAAGGGCAAGCGCCGCAAGCACCGCCCACCGCCGACAGAGCTGGTCGTGCTCGTGGAACACCAGTCAGGCGTGCCCGCGCCGCTCAAGAAGGGCGAGGGCCGCGTCGGCATGAAGGTGGTGTACAACGGCGACGGCGAGTACGGCTTTGACAAGGGCGACATCTTGACGATCACCCACGACGACGGCTCGTCAGGCAACAACCAGTACAAGTTCCAGAAGGCCGGCGCGGGGAGCGATTGGTTCCTCACCTGCTCGAAGGTCCGGCCCGCGACCGACGCCGATCTCAAGAAAAAGTCTGGCGGCGACTCGCCTGTGCAGCCCTTTGACGCCACCAAGCAGGTCGCCGAGGCATGGTACGGCGCCCGCGAGGGCGCGAGTGGCAGCGGCCCCGGCGAGCCAAAGACGCGCACCGCGGAGGGCAAGGTGGTGACGGCGCAGGTCCAGGAGATGGTGCGCAAGGGCAAGAAGGTGGAGGCGAGCAACGCGCTCTTCGGCGACCCTGCGCCCGGCAAGGTCAAGGTGCTCGAGGTGACGCTGGCGCCCAGCTTCTCGGGCCCGCACGCCGACAAGTGCCTCTCAGAGTACACGCGTGCCGGCAGCAAGGGGTACGGCTCGCTGGAGGAGGCCCAGGCGGCGTGCCTCAAGGACGGCACGGCGGGCGGCATCACCTTCGAGGCAAAGGGCGGCAAGTACACGCTCCGCAAGGGCGTCGCGCTGCAGCCGTCGCCCTCTGGCGAGATCTCGTGGCTGAAGGCTCCGCGCGGCGCGGCGCTCGCGCCCCCTGCCGGGGCTGCTGCGGCGGTTGCGAAGCCAGGCGACGTGCTCTGGAAGCACTACCCGCCGCAGCCGATGCCGCCGCCGAGCGCCGCACCGGCGCCGCCGGTTCCGATGGAGCGCCAGCCTGCCACCTTCGACATCGGGCTGATGGAGAACAGCGACGGCATCGAGATCCAGGGCGACGCCAAGCAGACGGTCCTCCGGTCGGGCGACAGCCGCAAATGCTTCGCGCCGCTCACCGCCGTCCTCGAGCCGGGCACCGGCACGTACGAGTTCACCTTCAAGATTCACGACGACAGCAGCTGCGGCTCGGGCATCGGCGTCGTCTCCGCCGAGGGCCGCAGCACCGAGCTTCCGTCGGCGTGGCCGAACACGGGCCAGCCGGGCGTGTGGTGGCTGCGGCGCAACGCGGGCGAGACCTACTCCGAGTCGACCGAGCACGGCTCGACGGGCAAGGTGCCGCTCGACAAGGACGTGCTCATGACCGTCGACACGGACGAGGGCACCCTCAAGTTCAGCATCGACGGCAAGGAGACGTCGCACACGTGCAAGGGCATCAGCGGGCCGGTGCGGCCCGCCGTGTTCTTCTACAACAGCTCGCCGGTCAAGGTGAGCTGCGACGGCCTCGCGCCGCTCGGGCAGGGCGAGACGCCGCTCAAGGGGACGCGGGAGAAGCGCGCGCCCAAGTGGACGGTGCACTCGAAGCTGTCGTCGTCGCTCAAGGGCTCGAGCGCGCGGGTCACCGACAGCGGCGCCACGTTCAAGGCGTCGAGCGACTGCATGGCGCTGTGCGAGAAGCCAATCAAGGAGAACACGGGCCTGCACGTGATGGAGGTGACGCTCACCAAGGCGGCCGTCTCGTACACCGGCATGGCGACCGAGGGCTCGCGGCGCGACGACCCGCCGGGCCGCCACAAGTGCGGCATCGGCCTCTCGTCGAGCGGGTCGTTCTGGCGCGACGGCAACGAGAAGAAGAGCTCCGACTCGTCGCGCAAGCTCGACAACCGCGACGTGGTGCGGCTCGAGTACGACAGCGGCCCCGCGCGGACGCTCAGGTGGTTCCGCAACGGGGCGCTGCTGCACGAGGAGAGGAGCGTCAAGCCGGGCCTTCACTTTGCGGTGGGGCGCTGGAACGACGAGCCCGAGCTGCGGCTCAACCCATCGCCCAAGGCCAAGCCCAAGTGCAGCAAGCCGCCCAAGAAGAAGGACCCGCCCACCAAGTCGGGCCGACCGGACGAGGGCGACAGCGTGAAGATCATCGGCGCCTCCGACGAGTCGTGCGAGCCGTACAAGGGCCAGATTGGCAAGCTCGTCGAGGACGACCACACCGGACGGCCGTTCAAGATCCGCTTCGACGACGGCAAGACTTGGTGGTTCAAGGAGGGCGAGGTCGTGGGGCTGCAGGCGGGCGCCGACTCCGGCTCCGGCTCCGGCGGCAAGCTGACGGTGGGCGACCGCGTCCGCGTCAAGGCGAGCGTCAAGTCGCCGGCGCACGGATGGGGCTCGGTCAAGCGCTCGTCGGTGGGGACGCTCACCAGCGTCTCGGGCGACTCGTGCGAGGTCGACTTCCCGGAGCAGAGCGGCTGGGACGGCAAGCTGAGCGAGATGGTGCGCGACGGCGACGACGAGAGCGGCGGCGGCGGTGGCGGCGTGGCAGGCGAGCCCTTGAAGGAGCAGAAGGTGGGCGTGCGCGTGCGGCGTGGGCCGGACTGGAAGTGGGGCGACCAAGACAAGGACAGCAGCGGCCAGCAACAGGTCGGCACCACTGCGCACGACTCTTCCGACGGCTGGGTCCAGGTGACTTGGGACAACGGCGACAAGTACTCGTACCGCTGCCGATCTGGTGCATACGACCTGGTCTACGACGATGGCAGCGGTGGTGGCGGCGGTGGCGGCGGCGACGACGACGACGACGACGACGACGACGACGACGACGACGATGCCGTCACCGACGACAGCGAGGATGCCATCCCACCCAAGGACCTGCCGGATCAGGTGCCGACGGTCTGTTCGGATGAGGCCATCTCCAAGGTGTTGTCGCAGGTCCATCCCGACCACCGCGCCGCCGCCCCGACCTTGAAGGCGATCAAGACCTCCCTTGGCCTTCTGTTCGTCCGAGTGGTGGCGGGGCTCAACTTCGAAGGCAAGAGCGCAGCTGATGAGCAGATCAAGTTGATCGAGGAGGCGATCCAGAAGCACTTGGATGGAGAGTTGGCCAAGCACGCCAAGAGCGAGGGCAAGAAGGCCGTGGTGAAGTTCGAGAGCGGCGACGAAGGCGGTGGCTTGCAATTCGAGATCGACAACGTTGAGAGCTGCCCAAATGCTCCGACGACAAAAAAGGCTGCGTGCTACCTGGCGGCCGTCTTCGAGTACATGTGTGCCGAGATCCTCGAGCTAGCAGGCAACGCCTGTCGCGACGCGAAGCGTTCGAGTGACAGCGACGACGACGGCAGCGGCGGCGACGACGACGACGACGACGACGACGACGACGACGACGACGACGACGACGACGACGACGACGACGACGACGACGACGACGACGACGACGGTGATGAGATTAAGCTACCGCATATGAGGACGGCGGTTGAGAATGACGAGGAGCTGAACGGGCTGGACAAGAAGCTGAGGAGCCTGGCCAAGGTGATCCGCGCAAAGTCAAAGCCGACGGGCGGTGGCGAGGAGGCGCCGCCGCTGGCGGAGGCAGCCGTCGCCGTGCCAAACGACGCCGTCAGCGGGCGGACGCCCTCGGTGCGCATCTCGCGTGTGCCCAACCTGACGGGCGGCCCGGTCGACGCCTCGGCGGGCGCGGCGCTCGCGCTGCTGGCGCTCTTCGGCGAGGCGGCGCAGGGCGACCGCGTGCCGCGCGGCACGCTCGGCGCGGCGGGCGCGCCGCTGGTGGCGGGCGGCGTGGTGGTGGTGCAGCCCGACGCCAAGCTGGCGGCGCAGGCGGCGATGATCAAGGGCCACGAGCTCGGCCGCGAGTGGGGCGCGGTGGCACGGCTCGCCGACGTCGAGCCGTTTGGCGCGTACCTCGGGCCGTCGGCCGAGGCGCAGATGGTCTCGGGGCGCGCCTTCCACCCGGGCGTGCTCCACTACCTCGGCACGCAGGCCGGCGCGCGCGCGTACAAGAACCCGCACACGGCGGGCGACGTCGTGGCGCGCCGCTCGACGTGCCCCTCCTCGGGAGGCGGCAAGCCCGACGCGATCGTGCAGCACGGCAACGAGAAGCTGCAGGACTGCTGGACCGACGACCGCGCCGGCTCGTGGGTGTCGGTCGACCTGGGCGCGGGGCGCGCGCTCTGCGCGGAGGCCTACGCGGTGCGCTCGACGCACCACTCGCGCGGCAAGCTGCGCTACTGGCACCTGCAGGGCTCGGACGACGGCATGGAGTGGCTGCCGCTGCGCAAGCACGCCAACGACCCTTCCATCGCCGAGAAGCCTCACTCGCAGGCGCAGTTCAGCCTCGACGCCGCCGTCGTCGCTGGCCGTGCCTTCCGCTACTTCCGGCTGCTGCAGACGGGCCCGCCGTCGGGCGTGGGCGGCGTCGCGGCGAGCGGCGGCAGCGGCACGCCCAACGTGCTGCACTGCGCCGGCCTCGAGCTGTACGGCGGCCTCGACACGCCCGACGCGCGCAAGCGGCGTGCGCAGCGAGCGGTGCCGACGCTGCGCTTCCTCGACGCGCACTGCGAGGTGGTGGCGGCCGACGCGGGCACGGGCCTCGCGTACGTCAAGCACCCGACGGCGCCATCGCTCGGCATGCTCGTGCACACCGCGGCGCTGCTGCCGCAGGCGCACCTCGCGGCGGCGCGCACGATCGCCAGGGCGGCGCGGCGCCGCCGGCTGCACCGATCGCAAGCGGCGCGCGCCGCGTGCAAGCTGATGCAGGCGGCGGTGCGCTTCTTCCTCCGGCTGCGGCTGCTGCGCAAGCGCAAGGTGCAGCAGCGCGCGGCGCTGCTGCTGCAGGACGCGCAGCCGGTGCTCGCCGAGTTCCGCCGCAAGGAGGCGGCCGTGCACGTCGCGCAGATGGTGATGGCGGCGCAGACCGACGACATGGCGGCCGTCGCGCTCGGCTCCGCCCTCGCGCACGCCGCCGAGCAGGGCATGGCCGCCGACCCGGCCGTTCGCGGCGCGACGACGCTCGTGGTGCGTGCCCACCGTGCGCGCGAGGTGCGCGTCTACCTCGCGTCGCGCCTCAAGATGCCCGCCGGCTTCACCGACCGCCTCATCGCGCCGCCCGTCGTCGAGAAGCAGCGCTCGTACGTGCCCGACACGTCGGCGCTGCCGGCGGAGGTGAAGCGCAAGGTCGAGCGCGGCGTCGGCTCGCTGCAGGCGGGCGCGTGGGAGGAGGCGGCCGACACGCTCGACGAGGCGCGCGACATGCTCGGCGACAGCGCCGACAAGGGCGCCGCGCTGCTGGCGGCGGCGCTCAGCGTCGACCTGCTCTACGCCCTCGCGCTCGCGTCCGACGCCGGCAGCCCGTACCGCACCGAGGCAAACGACGTCCTCGACGGCTACGTGGCCAAGGCGCCCACCGACCTCGTGCCCGAGCCGCTGCTGCTGCTCGTGCTGGCTCGGCTCGACCACGGCGGCGTGTACAAGTCGGGCGACCGGCGCAAGCGCGAGAGCGAGTGGTACGCGTGCCTCGCCCTCTACGGCGAGGCGCCGCCGCAGCCACCCACCGCGGGGTCGTCGGCGACGCCGGCCGAGGAGCAGCCCCCGTTTGTGGGGCGCGGCGAGAGCCTCCTGAGCGACGCCGAGCTGCAGCTCGTGCTCGACGACACCGAAGTGCGCCTCGCCGAGGTCGCGCCGCCGCCGCCGGACCCCGACGCGCCGCCGCTGCCGCTGCTGCCGTCGCGCCACGCGTCGGTCGAGGAGAAGTGGGGCGCGAGCCGCGCCGGCTCGAGCTCCTCGTCGGCCGACGCGCCCGGCTCGGGCATCGAGTCGAAGGCGCTCGACGAGCTGATGGCGCTGCGCGGGCTGCAGCACGTCAAGAGCGTGGCGCTCGAGCTGCACACGCGCGTGCTCGCCGAGCGGCGGCTGCCCGAGTCGATGCGCGTCGTGACGTCGCTCAACTTCTCGCTGATGGGCAACCCGGGCACCGGCAAGTCGACGGTGGCGCGGCTGCTTGGCAAGCTGCTCTTCGAGCTCGGGCTGCGCAAGAAGAACGTCGTCGTCGAGACCACCGGCGAGGAGATGCTGCAGATGAAGCCGGCCGACGTGCCCGACTTCATCGACACGGCGATGGACGGCGTCCTCTTCATCGACGAGGCGTACAACCTCGAGCCCGGCTCCAACCAGGCGGGCAAGGCCATCGCCAACCTGATCATGACCGCCGCCGAGGACAAGCGCGACAAGCTGTCGATCTTCTTCGCCGGATACAAGGACGACATCGAGAACAAGCTTTACAGCTTCAACGCCGGCATGAAGGGCCGCTTCCGCGACCTCATCTTCGAGGACTTCACGCAGCCCGAGCTCAAGGAGATCTGGCTCGAGCTCGCGCAGAAGAACTCGTGGCGGCTCGAGCCCAACGTCGCCGAGGTGGCGTCGCGCCGCGTCGCGCGCCGCCGCGGCGTCAAGGGCTTCGCCAACGCGCGCGACGTGCGCAACCTCTTCGAGCAGTCGTACATGCGCTCGCTCGACCGCATCGAGCGCGAGCGCAAGAGCGCAAAGTCGGCGAAGAAGAAGCAGCAGAGCTTCGCGCCCGACGTGCCCGGCGGGACCGGGCCGCTGCTGCCGAAGCGAACGAAGAGCAACGACTCGCGCCGCGCGCCGGAGCCGCCGCCGGTGGCGGCGGACGACGTCAACATGGACGAGACGGAGCTGAGCGTCGGCTGCGCGGTCCTCTTCGACGAGGCGATGGTGCCGGGCTACAAGGACCCCACCAAGGCGAGCAACGGAGGAGGCCCCACCATCTCGGCGGGCCCGATCGAGGAGGGCGACCGCGTGCGCGCGCTGCCGGGGATCGAGTGCCAGGGCGTCTCGTCGGGGGTCGTCGGCAGGGAGGGCACCGTCATCGTCAAGAGCGACGACCTGCAGGTCAAGTTCGACGGCGAGTCGCGCAACTGGTACACGAGCAGCGACTGGGTCGAGAAGGTCGTCGCTTTCACGGGCCCGGCGCCGGCCATGCCGAGCGGGCTCCTCGAGGGGCGCGTGCTCAACGACAGCGACGAGGCGTCGGTGCACGTGCAGCTGGGCGGCCCCAAGGGGCCGGTGTTCCTGCTCGATGCCAAGGGGCTCAAGGTCAAGGTGGGTGTGGTCCGCCTCGAGCTCGAGCTCAGCGCCGCGTCGGACGGATCGTACGGCATCGGCACGAGCGGGATGGGCAGCGCCGACGAGTACAAGATCACCTCGATCAAGCCGGGCTCGCCCGCCGCGACCAACGGCAAGCTCAAGGTGGGCGACCAGCTGCGCGTCGTCGACGGCAAGGTGCTGCTCGGCTGGCAGGACGTGCAGTCGGCGCTGCAGCCGCCCAACACGGGCAAGCCGACCTCCGACTGGCCAAACGAACTCTGCCGCGCAATCCGCGACGACGATCTCGAGAGATTCAAGCGCAGTCTCGACGCGTCGGGCGGGCAGGCGGCGACGCACAAGTGCTACGCCAACGGTAGCGACAAGCCGTCCGACATGGTCGACTCGGGCTCGTACTTCCAGATCGAAAACACGTCATCGGGCGGCTTCTACCGCGGCAAGGGCGTCACGGCGGGCATGAGCGTCCTCGAGATGGTCGAGAAGCTCATCGCGGGCAAGGCGTGCAACTCGCTGATGGGCGCGCACATCAAGCGCTGGCTGCAGCAGCGCGCCGACCGCGCCAAGTCCAAGGTCAAGATCGTCGCCTTCCGCGATGCCGCGGCGGGCGGCGGCGGCAGCGGCGCGTCGACTGGCGCGCCGGCGATGCTCGCGCCCGCGCGCGAGATCTCGCAGTTTGACGACGAGCGGCTCGTGATGGCGGTGGTCGACGTGGTGGGGCAGCCGCCGTCGGTCGACCGCGTGCCCGACCTGAAGGCGGCGCTGGCGGAGCTCGACAAGCAGATTGGCCTCAAGGTGGTCAAGGAGCAGGCGCACGTGCTCGTCAAGCTCGCGCAGATCAACTACCAGCGCGAGCTCAACTGCGAGCACCCGCACCTCGTGCCGATGAACCGGCTCTTCCTCGGCAACCCCGGCACCGGCAAGACGACCGTCGCCAAGATCTACGGCCGCATCCTCAAGGGGCTCGGCTACCTGAGCGACGGCTCGATCGAGACGAAGACGCCGTCGGACCTGATCGCGTCGGCGGCGGGCGGCACCGAGGAGAAGACGGCGGCGGTGCTCGAGATCTGCAAGGGCAAGGTGCTCGTCATCGACGAGGCGTACGGCCTGCACGAGGGCATGTACGGCGCCAAGGCAATCGAGACGATCATCTCAAAGGTGCACAACACGCCCGGCGAGGACATCGCGGTGCTGCTGCTCGGGTACGAGGAGGACATGATGAAGATGCTGCGCGAGGCCAACCCCGGCATGCTGCGCCGCTTCTCGCCCGAGTCCGCCTTCCGCTTCGAAGACTTCACCGACGCGCAGCTCGAGGAGCTGCTCCACCTCGCCGCGGCGGCCGCCGGGCTGCGCTGGGCGAAGCGCTCCGTCTGCAAGGCGGCGCTCAACCTGCTCATCCGCGAGCGGATCAAGCCCAACTTTGGCAACGCCGGCGCGGTCAACTCACTCATGGGACGCGTCAAGGAGGCGGTGGCCAACCGTGGCGACGCGCGCGCGATCATCCTGTCCGACCTCGGGCTCGAGGAGGGCGCGGCGGGCGGCACCGCCAAGACGGCGGCGCTGCTCGACGAGGTGGACAAGGAGATGGCGTCGCTGTTCAAGGTGGAGGGGCTGCAGAAGCACTTCGACCAGCTCACGGCGCGGCTCGCGCAGCTGCAGAAGGACGGCGAGCTCGACCCGTCGATGCCCGCCGAGAAGATCGGCAACTACATCTTCGTCGGCAACCCCGGCACCGGCAAGACGACCTTCGCCAAGGTCCTCGGCAAGTGGCTGCGCGCCAAGGGCATCCTGGTGGGCGACGGCTTCGCCGAGCAGTCGGCGCTCAACCTGCAGGGCGAGTACCTCGGCCACACCAAGAAGAAGGTCGACGACCTGATGGCGTCGGCGCCGGGCGGCCTCGTCTTTATCGACGAGGCGTACAACCTGGGCGGCGGCGGGATGCGCGGCGGGCTGTACGCCAAGGAGGCCGTCGACCAGCTCACGTTCAATATGACGGCGGGACCCTACAAGGGCAAGAGCGTCATCGTGCTCGCCGGCTACGAGGGCGAGATGGACAAGATGCTCGGCGCCGCCAACCCGGGCTTCCGCTCGCGCTTCAAGCAGCGCATCGCCTTCCCCGACTGGGACGAGAAGGACGTCGTCGAGTACCTGCGCCGCCGCTGCGCCAAGAAGAGCTTCGGGCTGCCCGACGAGGCGCAGGCCATCCTGCGCAGCCGCCTCGCCAAGGTCAAGCTGCGCCCCGGCTGGGCCAACGCGCGCGACGCGGAGGACGTGTACGACGAGCTCTCCGGCATGCGCGCGCAGCGGCTCGCCGAGGACCCCGAGTGCGAAGAGGGGCCGCCGACGTTCACCGCCGAGGACGCGCGCGGCGCGATGGACTCGTTCGACCGCCGCCGCCCGCCGCCGGCGGGGCAGAAGGCCGGCGACGTCGAGCTGCTGCACATCACGACGCCGGCGCAGCTGCAGACAGCCGTCGCCGAGGGTGCGCCCAAGCTGCTCGTCGTCGACTTCTTTGCCGACTGGTGCGGCCCGTGCAAGCGTGTCGCGCCCGAGTTTGCGAAGCTCGCGAACAAGTACCAGGAGGTGGCGGTCTTCGCCAAGGTCGACGTCGACGCGGCGCAGGAGCTCTCGCAGCAGTGCGAGGTGCAGGCGATGCCGACCTTCCACGTCTACCGCGAGACGGGCGGCATGCCCGAGAAGGTCTTCGACCTGACGGGCGCCGACATGCGCACGCTCGAGGCGGCGGTGGCGCGCCTCGGCGCCATGATCGGCACCGACGCCGACGAGAACGACCTCCCGCCGATGCGCGAGCTCGAGCCGCCGCCGCAGGAGCGCGAGGAGGAGCGCGAGGAGATCCGGATCGTCGAGATCGAGGCGGACGACGACGCCAAGGACGACGGGCCCGACATCGCGGCGGCGCTGCAGGAGGCGTGCGTCGAGCTCGGCTACGACGAGAGCCAGGAGAAGCGCAAGGAGCTCGTCGCCAAGCTGACGGGGTGCGAGGGCTCCAAGGACTTCCCCGACGACATCCTTTCGCTCGTCTGCCAGAAGACGGGCACGGAGCCCAAGGACGTCATCGACGAGCTGCGCGCGCAGGTGAGCGACGTGCTCGCCTCGATGAAGGAGGCGATCAAGGAGGCGGAGAAGGAGCAGTACAAGGCCGACGCGGGCATCCGCGAGCGCATCAAGGAGATGTGCCTCTGCCCCGCCGGCTTCGACTGGCACCGCGAGGGCGGGGGATGGCGGTGCAACGGCGGCACGCACTTCATCTCCAACGAGAAGCTCAATACGAATTGACGCTGGCGCGCGCGAACGGGTGGCGCGGCCGCCGGCGATGGATGCATGACTTAATGGTGATACAAGCTCTGTGTTTGCGTGTTTGCATGCAAGGACTGCGCGGGACACATAGATTGCCGGCACTCAAGTAAGATCGAGTGTGTCTGTGCGGGCCACGTGCTCCATGCTAGGAGTGTGGTAAAGCAAGCAAGCAAGCAAGATAGATAGATACAGAACGAACCGCGAGGTGGTTCGCCCCCCCCCCGCTAAGCGACGCGGAGACGAACTTTAGCGGCATCTACCTCGTGGAGATCAAAAAATGTTCGGCCTCGTCCTGTCCACGACCGCGCTCAACCTCCCCACCCCGCTGCGCACGGCGGATTCCGCTCTCTCGCGGCGCGCGCTTGGCGCACAGGTTGCACAGGTTGCCTCGGGTCTTACCGTCCTGGCGCTCGGCCAGAACTCCGCGACGGCTGCTGAGGCGCCCAGTGCGAGCAGAATGGGCGGGCTCCTCGAGCCGTACGTTGTCCCGGCGCAGGGCTACAAGCTGCTGAAGCCGTCGGGCTGGAACAAGTTCGACGCCGACCCGGGCAATTACGACGTAAAATTCCAGGACATCATCGAGCCGTTCGAGACGGTGCAGGTCAGCACCTCGCCCGTGGCGACGGCGACGTCGGTCGACGCGCTTGGCAACCTGCAGGAGGTGGGTGAGAAGTTTGCCAAGAGCCGCAACGCCGAGCTGGTGGCCGCGACGCAGCGCGACGCCGACGGCTCGCTCTTCTACGAGCTCGAGCTCAAGGGCGAGATCTACCATGAGTTCCTCGGCCTCACCATCAACAAGGGCAAGCTGTACCGCGTATCGTGCGTCGCCAAGAACAAGCGCTGGAGTGCGCCGCCGCCAGAACGCCACCCTCTCTATTCCTGCTGTTGCCAGCGCCACCTCCTGTTTCCAACGCATCCCTCCTCTCCTCTTGAGGGTCCCAGCTCGCGAGCTCAGCTCCAAATCCCCGCTTGTATCCACGTCACAGACAAGCGCGGCGAGCTGTACAAGAACGTGATGCTTTCCTTTGTGCCCAAGGGCTATTGAGCGCATGATCATCACCACTAGAGCACGGCGAGAGTAGATCTGACCAAGGGAGCTGTGACACGGGCCCGAAAAGGGTCTTCTCCCGATTCGTATTTTATGTGTGTTTGGCAGTTGCGGCTCTCGTGGTGGGTCAATCATGTGTTTCCCATAGAAAACAGTCTTGCGGCGCCGAGAAACACCATTCACTCACCACGCCACCTCACCGCTCTACGTGTCCTGGAGCCTAGGCGGCGTCCCGGGGTCGTCTCCTCGCTCGCACTGGATGGGGTCAAGCGCACCTTTGCTGAACCGTTGGCCGCGCTTCTCGAGGTACCGCTGGTGCTTCTCCTCGGCTGGCCAAAAGCGTACGCGCGCCTCCATGATCGTGTCGCAGTAGCCGCTGCCCCCCGGTCGCTCATTCCAAATCGCGTCCATCGTCGTCTCCTTTTCCGCGAGGTCATCCTGGTCACAGTTGGCGTTGGCCGTCTCGTTGCAATACGGGTACCAGATTGAAGAGCGGAACTGGTTGCCGACGTCACTCCCCTGCCGGTTGATCGCGGTCGTGTCGTGGGCGTCGAGAAAGACGTCGAGCAGCATTTTGTAGATGATGTGACCTGGGTCGTACTGCACTCGCACGGCCATTGCGTGCCCTGAGTTGCCCTCCATGACCTCTTCCCACGTTGGGTTATCGGTCCAGCCGCCGGTGTAGCCCACCATGGTGCTGACTACGCCGGGTAGCCTCGCAAAGACGGGCTCTGCACACCAGAATCGGCCCATCCCAAAGATGGCCGTCTTTATCAGCTGACTGCTCGGCTCGTCGCTAACTCGACGCCGAAGCACGGAGAGGTGGCGCGTGCCCGGCCGTGCCGGCGGGCCAGAGGGGTCGATGGGCTCGCCCGCCAAGACGAGCACACACGGCCAGAGCTGCATGAGCCGCGCGTGCAATGGGGCACGCATGCGTGTGCTGGGCGGCCTTTTGGCTCTCCGACGTCAAAGTAAAGTATGCATGCTAGTAAATAGTCTAAGGATGCTAGTAAAAATCGCAAAATAGCATGCTTACTCTAGTGTCGCCGCCTTCTGCTGTTTGCGGTAGTTCCACTTCCCGCCTGGCCCGACCGACGTGCCGTGCAGCCAGTCGAGGAGGCCGAGATGGCCGTAATTGCCGTCAAAGTAGTTGTGGTGGCGGTCGTGCGCCGACGAGTCCTTGGGGTGCTCGTAGCCGGAGTGCGCCCAGAGCGTCGAGAGCAGACCCTGCACCGAGAAGAAGAGGAGCGAGACGAAGTGCACGCGCCAGATCGCGGCGCCCACCAGGCCCGGAAGGACGTTGGAGATCATGTGCTCGAAGGGATGCGCGTAGGCGGCGGCGATGGCAATGGGAGCCTTCCACTCGTGGTGGAGCTTGTGCACGCTCGCGTAGAAGCGCTTCGTGTGCAGCAGCCGGTGCGAGTAGTAGAAAAGCACCTCGTACGAGAGCATGATCAGCGCCACCTCGAGCGACCAGCGGGGCAGCGACGGCAGGCTCGGCCGCAGCAGTTTGGGCGGCAGGGGGGTCTTGCCCGTGTAGAGGGCGTGCGCCATGCTCAGCGCGCCGAGGGAGAAGACATTGAAGCCGACCACCGCGTACGTCTTGGGCAGCATCTTGCGCACGTTCCGCCTGGCGTTGGGCTGTGCGCGCAGGCGCTGCAGCCAGGCCGGCCGCTCCAGCAAATCGCACGCCAGCAACGCTCCGCCGACCACGGCGTACGTGAGATTGGTGATGGCCACGATGGACGCCGCGAAGTGAGAGGGCGGGTGGCTCTCGAGCAGGGCCTGCCACGTCGCCTCGGGATCGGGCACCAGCCTCGCGCCTCGGCACAGAAGGAACAGCGGCACGAAGTAGGCCGGCGCCCAGAGGAGGTGCTTGGCGTGCTCGTCCCGCGAGGAAGGGATGCTCAGCAGACCGATCCAGGCACCGGCGACGAGGAGAGCGTCCGTAGCGGCGATCATAGTCGCGAGTCTTGACTGCCGCAGTGATTGTGGTTATAGGAAGCTCAGTTCACAAACGAGCGCGGGTCTGTTCACAGCCAACCCTTTTGGGGCGCATGCACACCGGTATGCAAGTGCGCAGCGTGGCGGCGGTCCTCGCCGACGCCGACCTCGTGTGTGCGCTGCTCACACATAGCGAGATACGCGTCATCGGCACGCTCGGCGCCGTCTGCTCGCTCTTCCGTTCTGCCTCACGGCAGCCATTCGTGTGGAGCGCCGTGTGCGAGCGAGAGTGGCCGGGCGTGCACCGAGACGAGGTGCGGCAGTACACCACCGTCGATCCGCTGGAGCTCGTTAGGCGGTTGCACCTCAGGCCCAAGCTGTGGAGCTCGCTAACGCACTCGGGCATGCAGGTCGCGCCGGCCTACCAGCCGCACCACGTGCCAGTCCTCTACGATGGACAGCCAGTGCGGCTCTCGGCGGAGCAGGAGGAGATGGCGACCCTGCTGGTGAAGGCCTGCAACACGTTCAAGCCGGTGCCGCCATTTGGTGAGAACTTCATGGTGGACTGGCGCCCGCTGCTGCAAGAATGCGGGTCCGGCCATAGTGAATCGGAGGCGTCGGTGATCGAGGATCTGCACCGCTGCAGCTTCACTCAGATTTCGGAGCACCTTCAGGAGGTTTACGCGGCGCGACGCGACGCGGCACGAGCGGCGATGCTGCACCTGCCCATTGGCGCAGGTACCGCCGCGCGCCGAGCGCACGTCGACAGTTCCCTCGCCGACGACGCTTACACGCACGCGATCGTCGACGGCGTGTCCAGGAGGCGAGAGGCGAACTCGATCCGGCTGCCCGACGCGCGGCTCTTTGGTGGCCCCCTCTCGGGCCACCCGTGGCGCGGTCGTCTGTCGCGGCGTGTGCTCCCCGAGGACGTGACGCTCAACCTCGGCAGAGACGCGCCCGTGCCGCCGGTTCCGGACTGTGGCGACGGCCGGCCGCACGCGTGGGGCGGCGTGGTCTGCGACCCGACGGTGCCGTGGCTCGCGCGCTGGACCGACCCGCTCAGCGGCAACGTGAAATACGCCCGCGTACTCGATCATGAGTCCGCCGCACCAGACCCACGAGTAATGCGAATGATTCCTTGCTAGTTGCTTAAAAGCACATGCGTATTTGATGAATTTTGAACGCTTGGTAACTCAGTGCCGCACCCTCCTGATGGTGTCCATCGGCTTGCGCGAGCACATCGCCTTGTCCGCCGGCGGCGCCGCGAAGACGCGCGTGTCGACGGGGCATCCGCCGCCGCCCTTGACGACCGGGTTCGCATCGCCATCGACGTGCGAGTGCAGGAAGCAGCTGAACATCGTGATGCCGTTGTTGGGCCACGAGGCGCTCGAAAAGGCGGAGCAGCCGCCGTCCATGCGGCAGATCTGCTCGCACTGGTTGTGGCTGTGCGCGTCGGTCCGCAGCACGCCGCCCTTGACGCCGGGGCCGGTGCAGCAGCCGGTGTGCGGCATGGCCGGCGCGAAGTGCTGCTCGTCGTCGTCGTCGGCCCACTTGCTCGCGTCGTACAGGTTGGCACCGCTCATCTGCTTCGCGTCGAGTCGCGCGAGGGCGCAGATGCCGTGCGTGTCGCTCTTGCAGCGGCACAGCACGAGCTCCGAGGTGGTGGCGCCGTCGGCGATGGTTAGCAGCAGCGGCGGCGTGTCGAACTGCGGCGCCTGCGCGCTCGGCATGAGCGCGTCGGCCGCGGCGTCCTCGGCGCTGCACTGCGAGATGTCGACGTCGAGCCCCCTGGAGGCGGGCGTGCACACGATCGAGCCCGTCGTGCTCGAGCCGCTCAGCTCGATGACCGTCGGCCCCGCCGACGCCACCGTGAGCGCGATGCGCATGCACCACGGCGGCATCTCGGCGGCGAGCTCGGCGGCGCTCCGCCCGGCCGTCGTCGAGCTGCAGCCGGGCGAGCTCGCGACGCCCGTCGACGAGTGGCCCGGGCCCAGGTAGCCGTCGGCGGCGGCGGCGTCCTCGGCGTCGCTCGCCATCGCCGAGTCGGCGTTGATGCCGCCGCTGTCCTCGACGGCCGAGCCGGCATTGCTGTCGGGCGCCTCGAGCGCGGGCACCGCGGCGCAGCAGCTCGGGTAGTTGGCGAACATCGACATGCGTTGCGCCTCGTACACGAGCGGCAGCGCATTCGACGTGTCGCACGCGCCGGTGCCGTCGCACGCGAAGCGCTGCAGCGCGATCTGGCCGCGCCGCGCGACCGAGATGTTCTTGGAGATGGCGTCGCTCACGCGGTTCGAGTACCACGCCCACGCCTGCGACACCTTGAGGCGCGTCGTGCCGGGTGTCTTGCACTTGATCGCGAAGCACGTCTGGCGCTGCCACCACCAGAACCACTTGTACGTGCGGCAGCACGACGGGTACGGGCTGCAGCGGCGGCCGAAGTGGCACGTGAAGTGGTGGTGCCACGAGTAATACGAGAAGGCGCACTCGGGCTCGTTGCCGTCGATCGCCTCGACCTTGACGACGGTGGGGAACATCCACCACGACTGCGTGTACATGCAGACCGTGAGCGGCTCGTCGACGAGGATGCGATCGGGCAGCTCGTGCCTACCAGGCCGCAGGAACTCCGGCGTGTGCTGCGGCGGCGACCATCGGTACCAGTACCAGTACCACCAGCGCCACCACCACCACCACGGGCCCCACCACCACCACCAGAGCTGCAGCGAGCCGCGCGCTGTCACGGCACGCAGCGCCTTGCTGTTGCCCGACGAGGCGCCAGGCTGCAGCGGCATCGCCATCAGCGCGAGGGCGTCGCCGCTGCCGCCTCCTCCTCCTCTCCCATCGCCGTCGAAGGCGACGAGCGACAGCAGCGGCGACGACGCGCCGTCGGCCACGGCCGCCGCGGCCGCCTCGCCTAGCAGCGGGCGTGCCGAGGCGGGCATGCTGCTGTTGAGGTGGTCGAGCAGCCTCGATGGGTCGATGCACGCGGCAGCCATCGCGTCCGCGTCGGGCGCCGCGATGCCCTCGAGCCCCGTCAGCCGCTCCAGCTCTGCGTCGAGAGCTGAGGACGTGCCGCCCCTGCCGCGGGGCGCGGAGCCACCGATGACCGTCCCATCGGGCAGCACCATGCTCGTCGCATGCGGCAGCTCGCGCCACAGCCGTGCAAGCGCGTCGCCCTCTGCGTGGCCGTTGCCGGCTCCCCTCCGCTGCGCCGACGAGCGTGAGACGCACGGCCACAGCACGCCCGCGTTCCCGCCGCCCGGCAGCCAGAGTGAGCTCAGGGCCGTCGCCTCCGCTGCGCCGCGGATGCCCGCGACGCGCTCGCCCAGTGCGCCGTGCACTGCACTCAGCCTCGAGCTCGCATTCCACAGCATCGCCACGAGCTGCGTCATCTGCCGAGCCGCCACCGGGCCCACGCGGATCTGCGCCTTCGCGCGCCCGGAGCCCGCTGCCCGCGCGGCATCCCCGACCTGCAGCGCTCGTCCGGCATCGATGGGCAGACCGTCGGCCGACACGCGCATTTCGCTCATCTCCTGCAGCAGATCAAGCGGCAGATCCAGCGGGCTGCCGTCGCCTGAGAGGAGCGTCCCTGCCCCGTTGTCGGCTCCAAACCGCCGCCACGGTGTTCGATCGGGTAGCTGCTGCTGCAGCGGCGATCGCAGCGGCCCCTCCTTGGGCGCAGGCGTCGCCGTGGGCTGTGACCTCGGTGTCGTCGCCAGCGGCTGCGCCGCTCTTCTGTCCGTCCTCGCAGCTGCAGCGTACTGAGCCAGCGATGCCACCGTGGCGTGCGCGCTGTTCGCCCCGAACCGCCTCTTCGGCTTGAAGAGCTTGGGCTGAGGGGGGCGCACAACCGTTGCTGGATCGGTCTCGTGCCGCCGCCAGCCGCTGTGGAAGCGGCTCTCGATGCTCGCCCGCTGCTCCTCGACGCGCGCCTGCTCCGTTAGCCGGTGCGCGGTCGGGCCTGTGGCCAGGATGGGCTGCGGCTGCGGGTCAGGATCGTAGCGAGGCCGCCGGATCTGTGAGTGGTGCGGCTGCGGCTGCAGCGCGCGCTGGATGTCCGAGAGCCGCTGCATAGCCTTTCGCGCTGGCAGAGGGCTTGCCCAACATGGCGAAGATCGCTCTGCCGTGCGGTGCTTCACCCTCTGTGGGGGCGACGACAGCGAGAGCGGCGGCGGCGGAAGCGGCGTGGCGGCGCCCGAGACGGCCGATGGCGCCGAGGCGGGCGGCGCGGTGGCGCCGACGACACCGCAGCGGGCTGCGCTGGCCGCGCTGCACGCGGCGCGGTGCGGCAACTCGCCCACCAGCGGCGCGAGCCGCAAGCGGCCTCGGGACGACGACGGCGGCGGCCGTGGCGGCACGGGCGACGGCAGCGGCAGCGGCGGCGACGGCGGCGGCGGCGACGGCGGTGGCGGCGGCGGCGGCGGCACGGCGGCGACGGCGGCGACGGATGCAGTAGCGGCGACGGCAGCAGCGGCAGCGGCAGCGGCGGGCGGCATCGCGGCGTCGCTCGAGGCGACGCCGCAGGGCGAGGCGGCGGCGGCGGCAGCGGCGGCGGCGACGGCGAAGAACCGGCGGGCGCCACAGGCGAATCGGAACAAGAGGCGGGGCGCGGCGAAAGCGGCGGCGAGGGCGGCGGCGGAGCAGCAGACCGGCGCCTGAGGGTTCGAACTGCGCTACGGCACAGGGCGGCTTGACGGCGCCGCGCAGATCGAGGGCGACAAGCTGATCTCCGACCTGTCGGCGCGGGGTAACCCGCGGGTCCGGCTGGCTCGGGATCAGTGTATCCCTCCTGGGGCCCTCCTGACCGGCGGCTTAGGCAAAGCTAAGATCTAAAGTAATCTAAAGCCGTCACGAGACCGGGAAATGAGTCCGGCTGGCTCGGGATCAGTGTCTCCCCACGTGGGCTCTCCTGACCGGCAGCTTAGGCAAAGCAATGATCTAAAGTATCTAAAGGTACATCTAAAGATGCTCGAATGGACACACACGTCACTTTTCCACGGTGGAGATGAATTGCCCGAGAGGAATCCAGTCGGTGGACATCCGCCCGTAGTAAGGGCCGGAGGGAGCCCCCCCTGGCAAAGGATCCGGCCTGACGAAGATGGGCGCACTCGGCCCGCTGAGGTGATACGGCCTTTCCCTGCCAAAGGGCAAGTCGGACCATCCATACCTGACGGCTTCCGGCTGAACGGGCAGCGCGGAGAGCGTGACGGTGGTCGAATCGTGCGACGCGATCGGCACAGGAGTCCAGCACATATCCTCGCGGCCGACCTTGATCGTGCTGTTCTCCTCGCCGTCACACTGGCCAAGCACCTGGAAGCCGGCCGCGCCGTCGGTCACTGTCAGGCCATTCGGGCCCGCCCCGCCGACGGAGACGACGATGCGTCTGGGGTGATCACCGCCCCCGTGGAGCTGGACGCTCCTTACGGTGGGGGTGAGGTGGTACTGCGGCTGGTTGTACGCGGTCGCGAGGGCGCCGCGTGCGAAGCGGCGGCCGATAGGCTGCTTGTACGGCGAGTGGTAATGTTTGCCGGGCGCGTCGTAGGTCACGATCATGAAGCCGTTGTAGACCCTCTTCAGCGCATTCTCCTGTGCTAGCCTGATGCTCGAGCGGCCGTTCGACCACTCGTGCAGAGAACCCGCGCAGTCACTGTCGCATGTGCCGCACTCTTTGGGATGGCAATTATCTTTGAAGCGCTCCATTCCCGCACTGTCAGGCTCCACGCCCTTGTCGGGTTCGGCATCGGCGTTGAGCTGGGCCCAGCCGAATGGGAAATCCGCGCTCGTTTGTCCATCCGAGTGTCTATGCCACTGAGCGCGCCAGTCGTCGATCATCGCGGGGAACGTGCACTCGTAGCGTTTGGGGTAGCCCTCGTTCGCCTCTCCCTGGTACCAGATGGCGC
>Ga0209713_10000535_pt1 | contig 21414 bp, 18 predicted proteins | sample ArcOceMetagenome_3_FD_187444 | JGI IMG/M metagenome (GOLD analysis project Ga0209713, IMG submission 187444) | Marine eukaryotic phytoplankton communities from Arctic Ocean - Arctic Ocean- Svalbard ARC20M Metagenome (SPAdes) (version 2) | ecosystem: Environmental > Aquatic > Marine > Oceanic... | reverse complement strand
AGAAATTTGCGTGTTAGTTCCTCCAAAAAGAGCAGCAAAAAAACTAATAAATATAGCGCCGTAAAGACCTGCGCTAGGCCCAAGACCCGAAGACACTCCAAAAGCTAAAGCCAAGGGTAGCGCCACAACACCGGCAGTAATACCTCCAAAAGCATCTCCTTTAATATTTGAAAAAAATTGTTTCATTGTAGTAAGGTTAAAATTAGATTTTACAAAGCAACTAGGCTTTGACGTTTTCAAAAATATAATTTAAACCAAGTCTGGAGGCGGGGAGATATTTACAACAGGAAGCGCCTTAAAATTTCTTCTAAAGAATCCAAAGTTTAACGTAAGAGGCGCTATGTAGAAGCACACTTCTGAAATGAGGCTATTAACAAAATCAACCTGTGAGAACTCTCTAGAGTTTTCTATGTCCTTGTTGTCGGTTTCTGTTTCTATTGAGGTCATTACAGACGGCAGGTCATGCTTTGAGATTAAAAGCATAAAGGAAGGCGCTGTTAAAATTAACAGAAAAACAATCGAAAAAGAAAAAGAAATAAGTTTACGCACAGTCATTTTACTATCAATTCATGGTAAATATATAATAAAAACGAAAAGAACTTCGACAAAAATTAAATAATTCTTAAAGTTAAAGTTCTTTTATTTCAGAATTCGTAATCCAGCCAGTTTCGCCATTTTTTAGTTTAATTTTTGACCAATCAGAATCATATTTTTCAATTACAAAAACCTTTGTACCCTCGTGTAACGTAAAGGCGTTTTCCGCTCTAAGGTTCGGCTCTGTCTTTGCCTCAACTTCTTTTGCAAAAATAATTGCGGGTCGGGAAGACATTTCAAGACTTTCTTTTTTGAGTAATAAACAAAAAGTGCTAATTAAGAGTATTAAAACAAAACCGCTACAAATGAAAAACAATCTTTTTTTTGTTTCTGAGTAGGACAGAAAATAACACAAAAACAATACCACAAATAAACTGGCAACACCCACGCATCTTTTCGCCCATCCATCTAAACTCATGCTGTTTACAGTCTGGTGAAATAATTTTGAAAGTCCGTTTTTAGGAATTTCTTGAATAGCATCCACCGTCATTTTTTGAGCAAAGCTTAGGTTGGTTATAATATCTTCGTCTTTTGGGTCTAACAAAAGTGCTTTTTCATAATAATAAATACTTAATGCAATTTTATTAAGCTTATAATGACAGTTGGCGATATTGTAATATAACGAAGCGGAGTGTTGGCTAGCATCTAATATAGAGGTGTAGGTCGATAGGGCTCTTTGATAGTTTCCAGAGTTATACAGCTGATTTGCTTTATCAAAAGACTCGTTTACTTGTGCCAAACAAAAGGAACCAACTAACCAAAAAATAATAAAATATTTCATTGTTTTATTTTAACTGTTTGTCTAACGCGTTAATCACCTGTACCGCTTTGTCATAGTCGTTTTGCATATCAAGAGAAGTAAGAGGCGTGTATCTAGCAAGCTCACAAGCAGTTAAAATAGAAATAAACCCCTCTAATGTTGTGCTTTCCACCTTCTTTTTTGTCAACAATTCGTTTATTTTTTCTTTATTAAATTCGCTTGTCTCGATACGTAATTTTGATTTTAAGTAATTATGTAAAGCACGCTCTAGGGCGTTGTAAAACTTCTCTTTTTGCCCTAAAGATTTTTTGGCGTCAATTAAGTATTTTCGAGCCAATCGATTTGTTTGTCTAATTTTATTCCCAGAAACATCTAACGCTTTTATTGTTCTGTTTTTTACAACAAACAGTAAAACTGGAATAAACAAAAATGGACCGAAAAGCAACACCCAAAATAACAGGGATTTGAAAAATGGTTCCGATTGCAGAGGGGTAAACCCTGTATTGGTTTTAAAAGAACGGAACAGTTTTAAATTAGGCTTGATATTGTTCTCAGACAATAGGTTAGTAACCTTGTTTTCAGCTTCAGAATTTGCATTAGGCCTAGGATCTACAGAAATAACCAAACGTTCAGATTCTAGCGACTTATAGCGTTTAGTTTTTACATCAAAATAAGAAAAGGTAACGCTAGGAACAGGGTAGCTTCCCGGATCATTAGCCACAACGGTATAGGTGTCGCTAATTTTACCTCTCATTCCGGAAATTAGAGTTGTTACTTTTTCGTTATGCTCGGGTTCGTAAACCTCTAAGGCGCTTGGAAGAACTAGCTCGGGCAGTCTAAACAGTTTTAGATTCCCTTTTCCAACAACCTCAAGCTTAACCTCAAAGGCTTCTGACGCTTTCAACGCTTTTTTGTTTGTAGTCAAACTAAAATCAAAAGTCCCCACAGCTCCTGAAAAACTTTCTGGCTTCCCTTTTTCAGGAAGAGGCTTTACGTTAATAGCTCTATTACCTGCTGAGACCCTCCTGTTAACGGTACTCATAAAGGAACGACCAAACACGTCACGCCTATTGGAAGGAACCTCAACAGTCACGTCAAGAGATAGGGGTTCAATGTTTAATTTCCCGCTTTTTTGGGGATATAAAACTGTTTTTCTTAGAATAACATAAAGGTAGTCTTCACCCTTATAAGTTCCTTGTTGTGCCCCTAAGCCGTTTACATCAATGTTTTGACTCCAGAAGTCGCTATACCTAGGCTTGTCTATTTCACGGGAGTTTCTAACCCCTATCCCAGGTGCTATATATAACTTATGCACAACGGTTATAGCTTCATTTAAATACGGATTTAAATTTGAAACTTCTGCAACAAGGTGAATTTTTTCTGAAGCAACGTAGTTAGGGTCATTCGGGTCCTTTGGCTTGTCTATCGCGGCACTCACTATTATTTCTAAAGTAAGTGTTTTATAGGTCTCTCCTTCAATTTCAATAGTTGCTTGCCCAATACTAAATACCCCTCTTTTTTTTGGGGCCAAGAAATAACTGTAGGTTTTGGAAAACGATCTTACACCATTAATCCAAGAATTGTTAATAGACTGACTAGGTCCGCCAACAACAGTGAAGTTCTCAAAGCTAGGCGGCTCAAAGTCGTCACCATCTTTATTCATTGTAAAATCAACACGCAGTCGCTCGTTGATTCCAAGCTTCCGTTTACTAACCTTTGCATCAAAAGAGACCTGAGCGGAGACCATCCCAGAAATGAAAAACATAAATATAAGAGCTCTTAGTTTCATTTTACCAGTCCTTTTCTGTTTGAATTTTAATCCCTTTTGTTTTGGATGCATTCATTTTTTCTTGCACCTTTTTTTCTTCATTATTCATAGCTTCAAGTAGGTTTTTTACTTGTTGTGGAGACATTTTTCCAGGTTGAGGTTTTTGTTGCCCCTTATCCTTATTTGGGTCATTATTCTTTTGGTCCCCCTTATCGTCTTTCGGCTTGCCATCTTCATCTTCGTTATCTCCTTCGTTGTTTTTATCTTCGTCTTCGCCCCCTTCTTCTTTGTTTTTATCTTCGTTATCTTTTTTCTCGTCACTATTTTCTTTCTCGTCTTCATTTTCGTCCTTGTCTTTTTCTTTGTCCTCATCATCGCCGTCGCCGTCGCCTTCACCTTGTTCTTTTGCACATTCTTGAGCAAGCGCTAAATTATAACGACTTTCGTCGTCAGATGGATTATTTCTTAGAGCATTTTTATAGGCCTCAACCGCCTCTTTGCAGCGCTTCTGTTGCATTAGAGTATTTCCAATGTTATGATATGCCTTGTGTTTTTCTAATTTAGAACCGCTATTGCTAACCGCTTCAATGTGGCGCAACATTGCTTCATCATAAAGTTCAGAGTTGTAATATGCGTTTCCAAGGTTATACGAACCAGCAGCATTATTTTGCTTTATGGAAACCCCCAATCGGTATTTTTTTTCAGCCTCTACAAAGTTTTCGTTAACAAGATAATTTCCATCAAAGATATAATTATTAGACTGGGATAGTTGAGCTTCATCATTTTGAGCGTTCCCTAACGTGTAGCTAAATAACAATATAACTACAGCACACCAGCCAAGTCCATAAGAATGGTTGGTTCCTGTTTTTATATCGATTGTTATATTTGTTGTTAAACTCATAAGTTTTCGTTAAAAAGATTAAGACGTTTTAGCCAAGCGGTTTTACGCTCCAAAAATAAAATATCTAAAATCAGAAAAAACAAACCGATTCCTAAAAACCACTGAAATTGGTCTTTATATTCAGCAAATTCTTTAGCCTCAAACTCTTTTTTATCCATTGCGTTTAAGACGTCTCTAATTTGTTTTACGACATCAGCGGTCTGGTTTCCGTTTATATAGTCGCCATTTGCTTTATTTGCGATCGTTCTTAAGGTTTCTTGATTTAATCTAGTAATGACCGTCTCATTATTTTGGTCTTTTTTATAACTCATGACTACCCCATTTCTTTTTAATGGGATCGGCCCCCCTTTTTCACTTCCAACTCCAATAGTGTAAATTTTTATTCCTTCTTCTGAAGCTGTTTCTGCAACCTCTACACTTAAGTCATTATGGTCTTCACCATCAGAAATTATAATTAAAACTCGATTGGTTTGTTCATCATCATCATAATAATTCCGCGACAACTGAATCGCCTCATCAATAGCTGTTCCCTGTGAAGAAAGCATATCGGTGTTCATGCTTTGTAAGAACATTTTCGCCGATGCGTAATCAGTCGTAATTGGGAGCTGTGGAAACGCCTTGCCGGCATAGGCAATAATACCAACTCGGTCGCTTGCTAAGTTATTTATTATTTGAGTAACGAGCTGTTTTGACTTTTCTAATCTGTTTGGCGCTACATCTTCAGCCAGCATGCTTTTGGAGACATCTATCGCAAAAACAATGTCAACTCCTTCTCTTTTTATAGTTTCAAGTTTTGTGCCAATTTTAGGGTTTACCAGTCCAATTATTAAAAAGCTAATTGCCAAGCAGAGGACTACAAATTTTAGAGTTGACTTGAAAAAAGACAAGTCTGGGCTTAATCTTTTTAGAACGATTGAGCTTCCAAATCCCTTTTGAATTCTTTTTTTCCAGAAGTAAGTCCATAAATAGATAATCAACATCATTGGAATGATGATAAATGCCCAAAGCCATATGTTCTCTTCTAATTGATACATTTAAATAAAACTTCTAAATAAGGTGAATCTTAATAAGAATTCAAACAGTAACAACCCTAAAGCAAGCAAGACTAGCGGTCTAAACTTTTCTTCATAATTATAAAACTTAAATTCCTCTACTTCTGTTTTTTCTAGGGCATCTATTTCTTTATAGATTGCTTTCAACTTACGATTATCAGTCGCTCTAAAATACTTTCCACCCGTAACTTCGGCGATTTCTTTTAATAGTTCTTCATCGATTTCTACCTGAACTCTTCCATATTGAAACACTCCGTTGTTAAGCGCTACGGGGGATAATGCCATTCCGTTGGTGCCAAGTCCAATAGTATATGTTTTGATGCCATACTCTAAAGCAAGTTCACTAGCTGTTTGAGGATCAATAAACCCAGCATTATTTACGCCGTCAGTTAACAGAATAATAATTTTACTTTTTGCACGACTGTCTTTTATCCTATTCACAGCAGTTGCAAGACCCATTCCTATAGCTGTGCCTCCCGTTATAATCGTATTATATTTAATCCCTTTTAAAGACTGTAAAACAATACTTTTATCGCTGGTAATAGGCGTTTTCGTATAGCTTTCGCCAGCGTATTCTACCAGGCCAATTCGATCGTTAGGGCGCCCCTTAATAAAGTCCGCTGCTACGTTTTTTAACGCCTCAAGACGGTTTGGTTTTAAGTCTTTTGCCAGCATACTAGCAGACACATCAATCGCCATAACAATATCCACCCCTCGAGTTGTTTTTGTTTTAGAAGAAACCTCAACCGTCTGTGGGCGCGCTAGAGCGCAAACAATAAGAATTACAGCGATTATTCTTAGCCCAAATAACAGGTGCTTGATGGTTGTCCATACGGAAGTTTTTTTAAACCCCTGTACGCTAGAAACGCTTAGCTGAGCTGTTTGCTTTCTGTTTTTCAAGACATACCAAAACACCAAAACTGGAATGACTGCGAGTAGCCATAAAAATTCTTTTTGAGTAAAATCGATTCCTTTAAACATTACTTTTGTTCTTCTGTTAGTGTGATAAGCTCAATTGAATTTAGAATGCGTTCCATAATTTGATCTGCATATACATCCCCTTCTTTCCAGATTAAAACAATTTGTTGCAGCAAATCAGGGGTTGAAAACCCTAATACAACGTATTTTCCCTTAGTAAGTATATCATCAATAAGAAATTCGGCCGCGCCAAAAGTTTTAACACCCTCCTGACCATTAGGCGTTATAAACTGTTCGTTTCTTGAAATAATATTTTTAGCGCCGTCTTTTTCAAAGCCATCCAACACCCCTTCAGTTGCCTTTAAAACATCAATAGCCACTTCTTTCTCGTCACCATCATTTGGTTCTGAAGCATACTTAGAGCTTGTTATGAGAACATCTATTGGGGTTTCTGAACCCGCGTAAGCAAAGGAACTAATTTGAACTTTTCCTTTCATTTTTTCAGGAAGTTCAATAAGCTGCCGTGCTAAAACTTCAGGAGTTGAAATAGTAACTCCCGGCGCACCATATTCACTTGTAACCCAAGCCGTTTTTTCTAATAAAATTTTACTTGGATTTCTAAGAAGGGTATCTTTTACGGTTGTAAATCCAGAACGGATAATTAGAACTGTAACTGTAAGAACTAGGGCCCCTATTAAAAGGGTTATAATTTTGTTTCGTTTGTTTCGTTTTTGCTTGCGCTCAAGCTTTTCACGGTATTTTAAATCTTGCAACAATTCTTCCTCAGTAGGCTCAGGTAATCCTTCTTTGACATGTTCTATTTCAAGCCCTATAGTACCTTTGTCTAGTTTTGCTAATTCGAAGTCGGGTTTAGATTTGGCAAACTTGACTAAGTCGGCGCGTTTTAATATTGTTTCAATGTTTCGAATTGTATTTGTGCTCAGATCAATTTGATTAGCAGCTTTTAGTGTTTGTAAACGAAACACAAGCTCGTCTGTTGTGCTTTCAAGCGACTGGTCATATACTTTTTCATCTAAGTATTGCCTTAGAATTAAAGTTAAGTCTGAGTAAAACGTTTTAATTTCTTTATTTTCAAAATAACGTTCTTCGTCAAGGTTTTCTAGGGCAAGTTTAGCACGTTCATATGGGGGAAGTGCTGCAATCTTTTCAGCATCTGTTAACGGTTTTTTACGCCAAAAAAACCAATATAATAAGCCGCCTATAATCAATAAAATTACCACAAAACATGCCATACGAGCCCACAGGCTAGAGCGTGTTTTCTTCACGTCCGTAATAGGTTTTATATCAAACAATTTTTGCATTGTAGTGTCTATGCCAACTGCATTTACCTGAACCCTAAGAGAATCGGTGTAGTAAACGTTATCTCCAATAATAATTTTTTGCTTTGGGATGGTATAGGCTCCAGAATCGAACTGGGTAATCCCGTAGGTTTTGGTGAGTTGATAATATCCGCCCTTTTTTGTGCTATCTATGGGGTAGCTATTAATGACTTCAAGAGGCTGAAAGGTTTGCTCTTCAGAAAAAACAACCAAAGATGTAGAGTCTACGTCCACCTGGATTTTATAGCGCAACTCCTCACCAATTTTAATAGCAGTTGAGTCTATACTTGAAGTTACCTGGCTATTGGCTGCTAGAGAAAACAGCATATAAATAGCCGCCCAAAGAAAACTTTGACTCGAAAACTGTTTTATGTTTACTTTTAGTTTCATTTATTAGCTACCCACGTTGTTTAAAATAACCTAATAATTTTTTCACATAACTTTCGCCAACCATACAGTCAAGTGTCCCAGCACCTGATTTTTTAAAGCTATCAGAAAAGTACTGAACGCGGTTTCTGTAATTATCCTCATAGCCCTTACGAACAGATTTGGAAGATGTATTAACCAAGAAAGAGCTACCGGTCTCTTGATCTTGCACTTGGATCATCCCCAGACTTGGAATCTCAGCTTCGTATTTATCGTAAACTCTTATCCCAGTAATATCATGTTTTCCAGAGGCAATTTTTAAATTATGCTGATAGTCGTCAGCCATAAAATCAGATAGAAGAAATACAATCGCTTTCTTTTTCATAACATTAGACAAAAACTTTAACCCTTCAGCAATATTAGTTTTTTTGCTTTTTGGTTTAAACTCAATTAATTCTCTAATGATTCTCAACACATGGGAGCGGCCTTTTTTTGGAGGGATGTACAGTTCAATAGTGTCGGAAAATAAAATGAGTCCAATTTTATCATTATTTTGTGTGGCTGAAAATGCAAGAGTGGCCGCAATTTCCGTGACAATTTCATTTTTAAACTGCGATTCTGTTCCAAATAGTTTGGATCCCGAAACATCAACCATTAACATGAGCGTTAACTCCCGCTCTTCCTCAAAAACCTTAATATGCGGTTCATTACATCGCGCTGTAACATTCCAGTCAATATTTCTTACGTCGTCGCCATACTGGTATTGCCTCACTTCAGAAAAAGTCATTCCACGCCCCTTGAAGGTTGAGTGGTACTCACCTCCAAACACATGGTCGGACAACCTGCGTGTTTTGATCTCTATTTTTCTAACTTTTTTTAGTAATTCCTTAGTGTCCATTTTATAAGTATACTGTTAATGAGGGGGCTGGGTGCGTGTAACCCACGTAATAAAAATGAAACCTAATTAAGGGACTTCAATAACATTGACAATTTTACTAATAATATCTTCTGAGGTAACGTTCTCAGCTTCCGCTTCATAAGTTATTCCAATACGGTGACGGAGAACGTCGTAAACAACTGCACGGACATCTTCTGGGATTACGTAACCACGACGCTTTATAAACGCATAGCACTTTGCGGCAGTCGCTAGGTTGATGCTACCCCTTGGAGAGGCGCCAAAGGAAATTAAAGGCTTTAACTCTGGCAAGCGGTATTTTTCTGGGTATCGCGTAGCAAAAACAATATCTAAAATATATTTTTCAATTTTTTCATCCATATAAACCTCTCTAACCGCCGCTTGTGCGCTTAGAATTTGCTTAACGGAGACAACGGCGTTTATTTTTTCAAAAGCGCCTTTAAGGTTGGCACGAACAATGAGTTGCTCATCTTCTAGTTTTGGGTAGTCGATGATTGTTTTTAACATAAAACGATCGACTTGTGCTTCTGGAAGCGGGTAGGTTCCTTCTTGCTCTACTGGGTTTTGAGTCGCCATAACTAAAAATGGCTTGTCTAAAATAAAAGTTTTGTCTCCAATAGTAACTTGTTTTTCTTGCATCGCCTCTAAAAGAGCGGATTGTACTTTAGCAGGGGCACGATTAATTTCATCAGCCAAAACAAAATTTGCGAAAATAGGTCCTTTTTTAATGGTGAAATCATTGGCTTTAATATTGTAAATCATGGTTCCTACGACATCTGCAGGTAAGAGGTCTGGCGTAAATTGAATCCGACTAAAACTTCCAGCAACGGCTTGTGATAAGGTGTTTATTGCCAGTGTTTTAGCGAGCCCAGGAACCCCTTCTAAAAGGATGTGTCCTTGACCCAAAAGCCCTATAAGTAACCGCTCGATCATGTGTTTTTGTCCCACAATAACTTTATTCATTTCGAGAGTAAGTAAATCTACAAAAGCACTCTCTTTTTCAATTTTTTCGTTGATTGATTGAATGTCAACCCCATTTTTATCTCCCTCCATTACAATGTTTTATTTTAACTGTTTATTGGTCCAACAAGTTATAGTTTGCAATTTGTTAAAATATTTCCGTTCACCTTGTTAACAAATGGTTAAAACTTAAATTCATTTCAACTTGTTTCCCCACTTTGTTTAGTAAATTTAAAACGCCAAACGCAAGAGTGAACGGGTTTAGTCTTAAAAAACAGCATTAAGCTTCAAAAATGATTAACAAGCGACTTCTTATCAAAAACTTACTTGCTCATAACGACGAATGCAGTTTTTATGATAAAAAGTTGCAAATAAACATTACTAGTAAAGAGGGTAAGGCAAAATTTTTAAAGCATGTTTGCGCCTTATCTAATAGCAACCCCGCCAGTAACTCATATATTGTTATTGGAGTTGACGACCAATACAATCATATTATTGGAGTTGATTTTTTTGATGACAGCAAGATCCAAAATCTAATTAATGCTTATTTGAGCGCTCCGCCTGTTATTCAATATGAAAACATTCCGTTCCCACACCTTAATGAAGACAAGGTTGTTGGGTTAGTTACCATTAGAGCAAAAGAGGCACTAGAAATCACTTCACTTAGAAAAAATATTTGGAAATATTATGGGGGCGCCGTTTTTTTTAGAGAAGGCAGCATCAGTATGCCTAAAGTTTTTGATATTGAGTTAACTGACTCCAACTCTGAAATTGTTTCAGCAATTGAATCTCATGCTCAAAATAATATAGAATACACCTTGGACGGGGTGTTTGATTTCATGGCGCAGAGAGAAGACTATGACCCTAAATACAAAGTCTTCAAAGAGTATTTTGTGATGTGTTGGTCTGGCAAAAGAAAAAGAATTGAAAATCAAACGTTTTATTCACGTGTAGACATTGCTTTAATTAATGAACAGGTTCGACTATTTTACTCAACGTTAGATGCTGTTGAGATTTCATATGACAAGAATACTTTTGAAATAGTTGAATATGTTAACCTTGGAATAAACGGAAAAAATACTTACTTTAAATTAGAAAAAACAACCATTACTTTTGGAAATAATGCAACTTATAATATTGACTCAGAACTACTGTTCACCCCTCCTCAGTACGATAAAAAAATTCTACACCATATTTTAAATTCGAATAATGCACTTATGGAACGACTTAAACAGGGGTCTGAACTTACAACCACACAGCTTAAGGACTTAAAGAATGTTCCAGGCACTTACTTAATTTGTTATTTCAATGGCATCAAGGCAGCTCTTGTTCAACTACAGGCAGCTAAAGCGTTGTTGTATAATCACAGCGATGAAGTATACGGGCTTTATAAGGAAAGTATGCGAATTTTACGAAAAGCAAAGTATAGTTAAGTTTAATTCAGAATTAATACTTGCGTGAACTATTGTTTGACTAAACATAATGGCCGGAAAAAGCTGTTGGAACTCATTAGTAGCTTCAACAATTACTCGCTTTTATATTCGAACCAATCAAAGAGTGCTTTAGCTTTGCAAGATTGTAATATGTAGCTGCTTCGGCATAGATGAGTAAATAGTTGCCATTAATTTTATAAATATGTGAATCTTCAGCCAAACAGCATTGTCAGCATATCCATAGTTCAGCCGTACACCTTTTCAGATTAGTTTTTTTGTTTTAAATCTAACTCTTGAGCCCATATTGTACTTGTTGTCCAGGCCATTTTTCTTCTGCTGATCGCCCTCCATGTCCAACAGACTAATACGTCCCATTTTCATTCCACATTAAAGAAGGTTTATGCCGGGAGCATCTAGCCAAATAGGTCCGGACCATGGTCTTGCAGGATTTTCAGAACTCACATAAAAGTCACCTCCTGTTTCACAATCTACACAGGTAGTAATAGGGTAGAATAGTCCATTGTGGTCTCGAATGGTTACCGCAAAGATTCTTTTGTAACCCCCGAGCTCTTCCTGAAATACCACTTGTTTTTTACGATGTGTTCCATGACCAATTAAAGTCCAATTGGTTATATCTTTACTATGGTAGATAGGAATGCCTGAAAACCACTCAAAAGAGGAGTTAACTATGCAATAGTCATCTCCAATATTACAAATAGATGGATCGGGATTGAAACCCGGCAAAACAGGGTTCTTATAGCTTTTTTCCAATAGTATTTATTTTAACGATAGATGTTGTATTATTAATTTGAGCGTTTAAAACAAGATTGCTCAATAGTAGTAGCCCTATAGTAGTTGTTTTTATGTTTATCAGTTAATTTTTTTAGCATCACGCCTAAATTACAAAAAACAGAAACGAACTAAAAAAAAGCCACAACCAGAGGCTGTGACTTTTATAATAGTAAGTTTTTAAATCGATTATAAATCGAACTTAATCCCTTGAGCCAAGGGCAATTCATCAGAATAATTAATCGTGTTTGTTTGACGTCGCATGTACACTTTCCATGCATCTGAACCAGACTCGCGTCCGCCCCCTGTTTCTTTTTCACCACCAAAAGCACCGCCAATTTCAGCGCCAGAAGTTCCAATATTTACATTGGCAATTCCACAGTCAGAACCCGCATAAGACAAGAACTTCTCAGCCTCTTTCAGCTCGTTGGTCATAATCGCAGAAGAGAGTCCTTGCGCGACTCCGTTTTGTTTTTGAATGGCATTTTCTACCGCCCCAGAATATTTCATTAAATATAAAATCGGCGCAAAGGTTTCGTGCTGTACAATCTCAAAATGATTTTCAGCTTCAATAATCGCTGGCTTCACATAACAGCCACTTTCATAGCCTTTACCTTCTAAAACACCGCCGTCAACCAATACCGTACCACCTTCAGCTTTTGCTTTTTCAATAGCCGCTAAATACGTATTCACAGAATCATGATCGATTAAGGGTCCGATATGATTCTTTTCATCCAAAGGATTTCCAATTGTCAATTGCCCATAAGCACCTACAATGGCATCCCTTACTTTATCATATACAGATTCGTGAATAATCAGTCGTCGTGTAGAAGTACAACGTTGTCCGCAAGTTCCTACAGCACCAAAAATAGCGCCTGGCACCACCACTTTTAAATCGGCGGTTGGAGTAATAATAATGGCATTGTTTCCGCCCAATTCTAATAATGATTTTCCAAAACGTTGAGCAACCGTAGCACCCACAATTCTTCCCATTCTTGTAGAGCCAGTTGCTGAGACCAAAGGGACTCTCGTATCCGTCGTCATCATTTCACCTACTTTGTAATCTCCATTAATAATTGAAGAAATTCCTTCAGGTAAGTTATTTTCTTTTAAAATTTCGGCAATAATATTCTGACAAGCAATAGAGCACAGGGGTGCTTTTTCAGAACCTTTCCACACACACACATCCCCACAGATCCACGCTAAAGCCGTATTCCAAGCCCAAACAGCGACAGGGAAATTAAACGCAGAGATAATACCAACCACTCCAATGGGGTGCCACTGCTCTCTCATTACATGACTAGGGCGCTCAGAAGGAATGGTTTGCCCGTTTAACTGTCTAGACAGTCCAACCGCAAAATCACATATATCAATCATTTCTTGGACCTCTCCATAGCCTTCTTGAAGGGATTTCCCCATTTCATAAGACACTAGTTTTCCTAGGGGCTCCTTAAGGTCTCTTAGCTTATTTCCAAACTGTCGAACAATTTCTCCTCTTTGGGGGGCTGGCATTGTACGCCAATCGGCAAATGCCGCCGTCGCTGAGGTCATTACAGCCTCATAATCTGCTTGAGATGTGCAAATGACACTTCCAATTTTTTTACCATCTACAGGAGAATAGCTATCGATAGTAGGGCCGTTAGCAAAACTATTAACCCCTGTAGAAGTACCTAAGTTTATATCTTTAATCCCAAGAGCATCTAGCGCTTCTTGAATTTTAAAATCAGTATTGTTTGTGTTCATTTCTTTAGTTTTTAAGTCGATTTAAGTTGCGAATATAATAATTTTAAAGCCGTTTTAATGACAATTATTCAATCAATCCCAATCACAGAAAGGGTGTTGGCTTAGATTAGAATTATAATACTTTTTATCACCTGTAACCTCATCCCCTAGCCAATTTGGTTTTGAAAACACTTCATTTTCTGAACCAAGCTCAACTTCTGCAATAACAAGCCCCTTATTGGGGCCGTCAAACTCATCAACTTCAAAAAAATGATCCTCTATGCGTACTTTAAAACGTGTTTTGCTAATAAGAGTTTCTTCGCATAGCTCAAGAAGCGCTTCAGCCTCAGATTTAGAAATCTCTTTTTCCCACTCAAAACGACTAAGGCCGCTTTCATTACTCTTCCCCTTAATAGTGATATATCCTGTTTGATCACTCAGCCTAATTCTTACTGTCCGCTCGGGGTTACTACTCAAATACCCTTGAGTAAGAACAGCTTTGCTCGAAGCGTGTTCACGATAGCTGTTAGAGGTTATTAAAAATTTTCGTTCGATCTCAATCATAAGCTTCAATGTATGGATTAGAAGATCTAAATTTACAGTAAGTCAAACGATTTACCAATTTGTTATAGAAAACAACTTTAGACTTTCTATAAAATGAAAGGGGTAGTTTTACTGTGAGATATTGAAGGATTTCTTGAGTTTGTTAGGATTTTGTCTTGTGAAGTCAATCATTATACGAATATTCGCAAAAATATCCCTATTATACATGAGTTCTGAAGGTGCTTTAGTAATTTTGGGTTAAATTTAATGTACTAAATAAATGTCTACACAGCCAAAAATCACCAGGTTTAAACAAAATGTTTTATCAAAATATCAAATATACAATAGTATATTTATGACGCTTCCTTTTGATACAATTACCAAAACAGGCGCTTTGTTACCTCTCTTCTTTGAAACTTGTCAGAAAGGGTTTACAAAGAACGAAACCCCTACGGCGATTGTAGATTCATTTTTCAAAAAATATCAAGCGAGACGGTCGCCTAAAAGCCAAATTAATTTACTGTTTAGATTTATACAATACATCGAAAGACAGGTGGTGTTGTTTGATGCTATTGAAGACGCGGCTTTTCCTGTTGTCAATAATATGGACGGAATTGGAACCTTGCGAAGCTTAAAAGAAACGGCAAGCTCACAAAATAATTTACAACTTCTAAAAAAATACCTTGAGGAATTTAAAGTTCGTATTGTGCTCACGGCACACCCAACCCAATTTTATCCAGGCTCAGTATTAGGAATTATTACTGACTTAACGGAGGCCATAAAAGAAAACGATTTAACTAGAATACATGAGCTGCTTGCTCAGCTGGGAAAAACACCATTTTTTAAACATAAAAAGCCAACGCCTTATGATGAGGCAGTTAGCCTTATATGGTATTTAGAAAATGTGTTTTATAAATCATTTGGGACGGTTTATGACTATATCCAGCAAAATATATTTGAAGGAGAACACATTGAAAATGACATTATAAATATAGGCTTCTGGCCAGGGGGCGATAGAGATGGAAACCCATTTGTAACACCAGAAATAACTTTAAAAGTAGCGTCTAGATTGCGGGAAACAATAATTAAAAATTACTACCGAGATTTAAGACAATTAAAGCGTAAAGTGTCTTTTGCAGGAGTCGAAGATCGAGTTACTGAGCTCGAAGGTGAAATGTATAAAATGACAACCAATAAAAAAACGTATTTGACGTTGGATCATTTAGTATCTGAATTAAGAGAAATTAAGGCAGAAATTATTCAGAAACATCAATCGCTTTATGCGTCAGACGTAAACAGTCTTTTGAATAAAATACATTTGTTTGGATTTCACTTTTCATCACTAGACATACGCCAAGACAGTCGAGCACATGAAGCGGTTTTTAACGACATGGTTAATGTTTTAATTGAAAGTGGAAGTTCTATATTCCCCGCAAACTACCACAATTTATCGGAAGCGAAACAAATAGCGACCTTGTCTAAAATAGAAGGCCATTTAGACATGTCCTTGGTAACAGACAAAGAAACTTTAAAGGCCCTCAAAACAATGGAGGCAATTAAAACCATTCAGGAAACGAACGGAGAGAAAGCTGCTAATCGCTACATTATAAGTAACAACCAAACAACGCTTAATGTCATGCAATTATATGCGATGCTTAAGCTTGTGGCTTTTGAAGATCAACTAACGGTTGATATTGCGCCACTTTTTGAGACAATCACAGATCTACACAACGCTCCTTCTGTTATGGAAGAGCTATATACAAATCCAAATTATGCCGCTCATTTAAAAGCACGTGGGAATAGACAAACCATTATGCTAGGGTTTAGTGATGGCACCAAAGACGGAGGGTATTTAATGGCAAACTGGGCCATATACCAGGCCAAAGAGCATTTGACGGCTATTTCTAGAAAGTATGATGTCACTGTTATTTTCTTTGATGGTCGAGGTGGGCCTCCTGCAAGAGGAGGCGGAAAAACACATAACTTTTATGCTTCCCTTGGGCCAACTATTGAGGATAAAGAGGTTCAGCTCACAATTCAGGGTCAAACAATAAGCTCTAATTTTGGAACTTTGGACTCTTCTCAATACAATTTAGAGCAGTTAATAAGCTCGGGAGTACAAAATAGTTTAAGCGATAAAGACCTAGCCATGACTTCTGAAAACAGGGCGGTTATGTCTCATCTTTCGAAGCTTAGTTACGAGGCATATGTGGAATTCAAGGCACATCCAAAGTTTATCTCTTATTTGGAACACATGAGCACTTTAAAGTTTTACGCAAAAACAAATATAGGCAGCCGCCCATCAAAGCGAGGTAAATCAGATGGACTGGTTTTTGAAGACCTAAGAGCCATCCCTTTTGTAGGCTCTTGGAGTCAGTTAAAACAAAACGTACCTGGGTTTTTTGGTGTTGGAACAGCACTAAAGCATTACGAAGATATTGGGGAGTTTGAAAAGGCACAACACCTGTTTAAAACTTCGGATTTTTTCAAAACACTTATAGAGAACAGTATGATGTCTTTGTCTAAATCGTTCTTTGGTCTAACAAAATACATGTCTGAAGACCCTGAGTATGGGGCCTTTTGGAATGTTATATATTCAGAATATGTTACAACAAAGCGATTGTTACTAAAGCTAACTGGATACGAAGAGTTAATGGAGGAGGAGCCCGCAGGAAAAGCCTCTATTTCAGTCCGTGAGTCTATTGTGCTGCCTTTGCTAACGATTCAGCAATATGCGCTAAAGAAAATTCAAGACCTAGAAAAAGAGTCTCCTAGAGACGAAGCTCAAATAGAGGTGTATGAGAAGATCGTAATGCGCTCTTTGTTTGGAAATATTAATGCAAGCAGGAACTCCGCTTAAAAATAATATTCATATCAAATAAAAAACCTCAAAAGAAAACTTTTGAGGTTTTTTTATGGGCATTTAACCCCTCCTTAATTCAAGTTCATGGAGGCGCTTTGTTTATCTTGGAATAGCAAGCGATAACGTATAACACCTAAGTTAGTAGTTGAGGTATACTTTTTATTGCTTTAAAACGATCCATCCTTATTCATTAAACAAATACTAGATTACTTTTCTAACGCCAATTATTGTAAAGTATCTCAATTAATAAAAAAAACCCGCAATTGCGGGTTTTTTTGTTGACTAATCTAAAATAGTTAATGCTCATTTAATCTAAAATCTGGGTATGCGTCCATCTTATGCTCGTGTGCATCAAGCCCTTCTAGCTCTTCTCTTTCCGAGACTCTTATTCCAATTGTTTTCTTAAGCGTATATATAATCACAAATGATGTGACTATGCAAAAAGCCGCGTAGCAAGCCACGCCAATTAATTGAATAACAAACTGATCAAATCCAGCCTTTGCACCAAAAAGACCTACAGCAAGTGTTCCCCAAACGCCACAAATTAGGTGTACAGCAATAGCTCCAACAGGGTCATCTAGTTTTATTTTATCTACCAAGCTCACAGCAAATACAATAAGCGCTCCAGCAATAGCACCTATAAGGATTGCGTCTTCTGGGCTCATTTGATCGGCGCCAGCAGTAATTCCAACGAGGCCACCTAAAATACCATTAAGAAACATTGTCAAATCTAGGTTTTTATATAAAATAGTAGATGTAATCATTGCGACAACGCCACCAGCAGCAGCAGCTAAGCAAGTGGTTACCAACGTTAACGATGTTGCTTCTGGATCAGCTGAAAGTACAGAGCCGCCATTAAAGCCAAACCATCCCAGCCATAAAATAAGAACTCCTGCTGTGGCTAGTGGAATACTATGCCCAGGAATCGCTTGCGGTTTTCCGTCTTTAAATTTTCCGATACGCGCTCCTAGTAGCCAAACAGTTACAAGTGCCGCCCATCCTCCAACAGAGTGCACCAGTGTTGACCCAGCAAAATCATAAAAGCCTGTTGCGTCTCCAAACTCGAAGCTTGATAAAAATCCGCCACCCCACTGCCAAGATCCTGCAATTGGATATACGAATCCAACATAAACAACAGTAAAGATCATGAAAGCGCCAATTTTCATACGTTCAGCAACTGCACCCGATACAATGGTCGCCGCAGTGGCAGCAAACATGCCTTGGAACAGAAAGTCTGTCCACCATGTATAGCCTCCGTCTGCATAGTCCGCAGTCATTCCGTTTTCAGGAGGCGTAATTCCAGTTACGATTGAACCAATGTATCCATTAAAGTCTCCCGGATACATTAAGTTAAAGCCTACAATATAGTATAGTAAAAGCCCAACCGTTATAATAAAGATGTTTTTAAATAATATGTTGATTGTATTTTTTTGTCGTGTCAGTCCGATTTCTAGAAATGCAAATCCTGTATGCATAAAGAAAACGAGTGCCGTACAGATCATCATCCATACGTTATTGATAGTTAATAATTCCATGCTAGTTATTTTAATGTGTTACCGCCTTTTTCGCCGGTTCTAATTCTATATACTTCGTCCACCTGTGATACAAATATTTTTCCGTCTCCAACCTCACCAGTAGAGCCGGCGTCAAGGATTGCTTTGATTGTTACCTCTTCAAAATCATCATTCACAACAATTGACAAATAACGCCTCTGGATATCGCTTGTACTATAAGAAACACCTCTGTATACATGTCCTTCTTTTTCGTTACCCAAGCCGGTAACATCCCAATAAGAGAAAAAGTTGACCCCAACTTCGTGCAGTGCTTTTTTGACCTTAGAAAATTTAGATTTTCTAATAATTGCTTCTACTTTTTTCATTTATTATAATTTTAGTTTGTAATCAAAAATAAAAAAAAACCACAACACCTATAGCAATTTGGGGGTGTTGTGCTTTTTTTTATGAAATCAACAGTAATACCCCATTTATATTAAGGGTATTTTAATTAATAGTTAAAATAAACAAAAAACCCTAGAGGCGAGCCCCTAAGGTTTTTTCACAAACTAAAAATCACAAACTTATTTTTAATTTTTTTAGAGCATATTATTGCTCAATGATATATTGAAATTAGTCTTGACCTCTTTCTCTTTTTCCTGGATATGCAATAGATCCATGTTCAGAGATATCAAGCCCAGCAACCTCTTCTTCTTCAGTTACTCGTAATCCTACAGTATACTTAAGGATTCCAAACACGATAAAAGAGAGTACTACCGCCCATACAGCATAGGCCAATCCACCTGTAAGCTGAGCTACAAGTTGAGCAGAGCCTCCTCCGTTAAAGATTCCAAGTCCAGCATCGCCGTCTACACCCCAAAGGCCGACAACAATCGTTCCCCAGAATCCAACAACTCCGTGAACAGAAGCAGCTCCAATAGCATCATCAATTTTAAGTTTCTTTTCGATAAACTCGATGGAGAATACTACAATGACACCGCCAATTAAACCCGCTAATACAGCACCACCAGCCGTCATGTTTCCACAACCTGCAGTAATACTCACTAAGCCAGCTAAAGCACCGTTTAAAGATTGCGCCAAATGTGGCTTTCCGTACCAAATCCATGTTGTTATCAGTGCGCCTAAGGCACCAGCAGCAGCAGCAAGATTAGTGATCAACACCACTGTTGAAGCGGCAACCGCATCGTCTCCACCCCAAGCAAGTTGAGACCCCCCATTAAAACCAAACCATCCTAACCAAAGTATAAACACCCCTAAGGTTGCTAATATTTGGTTGTGGCCTGGAATAGGCATTACTTTTCCGTCAATGTATTTTCCAATTCTAGGGCCTACCATATAAGCAGCAACTAAAGCAGCAAAACCACCTACAGCATGAACAATTGAAGAACCAGCAAAGTCAATGAAGTCGAGCTCAGTTAGCCAGCCTGACCCTTGCCATTGCCATCCACCAGCAATAGGGTAGATAATAGCAGTCATTACAATTGAAAAGATAATGTAGGTTGAGTACTTTGTTCTTCCAGCAATGGCTCCAGAAACAATCGTTGCAGCAGTCGCAGCAAACATTGTTTGGAAGAATAAATCAGCACCTTCTCCTTGCATGATGCCACTCCAGAAAAACCATCCGTTAGTGGTGTCACCATACATTAAAGAGTATCCTACAAACCAGTAGGTAAGAGACCCTACAGCAATATCAAGCAAGTTTTTCATTGCGATATTCACTGCATTTTTTGAACGTGTCATTCCTGATTCTACTAAAGTAAAACCAGCTTGCATAAAGAATACTAAGATACCAGCAATTAGCATCCACAACATTCCCATGTCTTCTTTGATCGCTCCAGCAAGACTTTCAACTGTAGCAGCATCCTGAATTATTAGAGGTAAAGTGTTTATAAAATTTGACATAAATTATATATTTAGTTGGTTAGTATTGGTGTGAGTACTAGAAAGAGTAAACTGCAGCAATTGTTAGCGCTGTGGCATTTTTCTCAGTGCCTGGTCCGAATCCCTCAATTTTGTAATCGTCAGAACTGTCATAACGTAATTCTGTTATAAGCTTTAGGTTGTCGTCTAACTGCGTACTTGCTGCAAGTGTTAAAGCTAAAACATCCTCGCTGTCATCTGCGGAAGTATATGAGAAAAACTCTGGGCGTAACCCTAAAGCAAACGTTTCAGAGAAAGTGTTTTCTATGTATAAAGCGGCTCCTTGGTACCCTGCTTCTTCATCGTCTGAGTATGAGTATGCAGCATTAATTCCTAGGTAAAGTGATTCTGATAAGTCAAAACCTCCTGTGTAATCTAAGAACAACACATCTGTTGCGGATGTTTCTGAATAAGCTCCGTAGATGAAGTTTAAGTACTGTCCTTTGTAGCCTACTTGAGCACCATATTGAGTCGCACCGCTTTCGCTAGCATCATCACTAGTAATTGCATGTGCGTTAGTTACGGCCAATAAGAAAGATAAATCTTCAGAAGCGGCGTAGTCTAATTTAACTCCTGTGTGAGAAAATGGACCCGCATTAAATAAGTAAGATACAGAATAGTTAAAGTTAGCCGCAGGAGAAATAACCTCATACCCAAGAAACGTATTGAACTGTCCAGCTGTAACAGTTAATTTTTCAGTTAGGTTGTAGTAAGCATAAAGTTGGTTAATCGCACCTGCCATGTTGGCGTCGTCAGCTCTAGGTCCAAAAGCAATATCAGCAACCACTCCAGATTTAGCGCCATCGTAAGAAAACACCGTATTTGCCATTCCTAGTCCAAAGCCATTCGCTTTATCTGGATTTGCAATTAGCAATCCTGGTGTTCCTGTTCCATCTACCGTGTTTGTTGTGCCGTATACATCAACAGTTCCTGAGACAGATAATTTAGGAGCGTCGTCCTGTGCGTTTAATGTTAATGCTCCAATTAAAGCTACAGCACTTAAAATAATTTTTTTCATAATAATAAATTTAATAGTTAATATTTTTAGTTATCGG
>Ga0209713_10000533_pt1 | contig 21431 bp, 24 predicted proteins | sample ArcOceMetagenome_3_FD_187444 | JGI IMG/M metagenome (GOLD analysis project Ga0209713, IMG submission 187444) | Marine eukaryotic phytoplankton communities from Arctic Ocean - Arctic Ocean- Svalbard ARC20M Metagenome (SPAdes) (version 2) | ecosystem: Environmental > Aquatic > Marine > Oceanic... | reverse complement strand
ATGTGAATAACTGGCCAATTTGGTTTATCTAATTGAATGTTTTCAGGTGCAAAGAATGTGTCCCAATCCATCTTACCATTTACGTTCGTTGACAGAGCACGTCTATCGTCGATGAGAGCTAATGTTCCGTCTAAATCAAAAATTACTGTTTTCATAATTATCTTATTTGTTATATGTAAATATAAACCTTTTTATTGGGATAAAAAAACTTTTATGCAATTATTTTAGAAATTTATTATCTACATCATTCCATTTACCTGCCGGGCATCCATTTTTTCTAGGGGTATGGATTTTTCCTTTAAGTGCACATCCACACAAAGTACAATGTGCAATAGGTACAAGACTTTTATTTTCACACCCATTACAAATTTTAATTCTAGCTGATGCTAACTCGGCTTGTCTGTCATCTGGATCGTATGCGATTTTCCAGGCTTTAAATATTTCAGTTACCTTATTCATCTTCTTTACTAGGTGTTTGTATTTCACTTGGATTCTTAAATAATATCATAAACAATAGATTTATTCCAAGTGCTTGAAAAAATCCAATAGCATTAAGTCCATCCACCGCAGGTACTAGGGCAAAGTTCCATAGAAACTGGACTGGCGTTGCTAGTACTAGACAATAAAAGAAAACGACTAATATGATTGCAAATATTTTAATTATACTGTTCATCTTCTTTTTTTAATAAGATCCATAATGCAATGTATACCCAAAGACTTGATGGTGCTAATAAGAATATTATCCTCCATGCTAATGGGTTAGTGTCTGTTTCTTCTGCTAATCCTTGGCAAACTCCTCCGAAATAACCTCTACTTGGTGCTCTTTTAATCATTGTAATTGTTCGTTAATTTGATATGTGTATTCTGGTAAATATAAACCTTTTTGATCTTTGTCTGAAATTAAAAGTGGAATATCTATTTGTGAACTAACATCTAACTTAATATCAGTATCGTCCCACATAATAGAAACTTGGTGATCTGGCGCATAAACATCAGTACATTTATAACAAAAAATGGTGTCATCCTCGAGCGCTAGGAATGCATGTCCGAATCCATTTGGAATCCAGAATTGATTTCCTTGTTCCGCTGTTAATTTCACAGATTCCCATTCTCCGTAGGTCGGTGAACCTAATCTTAAATCTACTGCATAATCAATAACAGATCCTTTTGCTACTCGAACTAATTTTCCTTGACCATGTGGTTCTGATTGTAAATGGATCCCTCTAAAGACCCCGCGCTGTGAGATACTTTGATTATCCTGTTTAAAGTGTACGTTAAACCCGAGTGACCTTAGAACGTCCTCGTTGAAAGTTTCAATGAACTGGCCTCTATCATCTCCATATACGTTTGGTTGGAATTCTAAAAGACCTTTTATTTTAAAATCCTTATTTATCTTCATCTAATATTATTTTACCTTCTTTGATTAAATATTTTCTATTTGCTAAATGTAGTTGTTTGACCTCGTCTTTAGATTGTCCCTGGTAATACACAGCTAATCTCTCTTCAATTAACAAATCATTTACATTAATTTCTTCATCTGTAATGATCTCACCTAAGATTCTCCCGAACTTACCTCCTTGATCTTTATAAGTTCTAATAATTACATCAGATCCTATTTTCAATAAACCTTTAACTCTTTCCTTTGCTAAATTACCAAATTGTTTTTCAACAAGGTCTCGGGTTCTAGATTCTGGGGCGTCAACTCCAACTAGTCGGATTGATTGTTTATTAATCCAAGTGTCAAATCCTAAATCAATATCTAGGACAACGCTATCTCCGTCTATTATTCTATTTACTTTTGCTTTATATGTATACATTATATGGTTCTTGTTTTCATATTAAATTCCATTTTTTAGCAGCTAGTATGATAACTTCACTATCTGTTAATTTTGGATTACCCCTAAGAATATCCATTGCGTCAAACATGATCTGTTGGCGTAAACCCTTTGAATATGCTAGGTTTAAAACGTCTCCCATATTAGTTGGGTCAAACTCAAATGCACCATCTTCTTTTAGATCTAAAAATTTATCGTATGAATTACTCATATTAATTTTGTATGTTATCTAATGTTGTTGTTTGACAATATACGTTCGGGGGTGTTCCTGACGGACCTGGATTATACGGATATGATATATGTGGAAGGGTTACAATATCAGGTTGTCTGAAATCACGAGGAATATACAAATCTGCATCCTTTAACAATGTAATGGATTCAGCTGTTGATATCTGGCCGTCTCTGTGAAGATCTTGAATATCTTGTGCATATCCATCCTTCTTATTAAGAAGACTGTCAGCTGTTTTTATAATGATATGTCCTTGATCTATTAATCTTGCTACTATCGTTTCTTTAGTCATGAGCTTCTTTATTAATTTTAATTTGTATGTTCTGTATGATTAGATCTAATTCAGCTAAACGATCCTGTGCTGATTCCAAGTTAGATGAAACGATTTGAAAATCATCTTCCGTAACTGTGATTGGGCTTATTGATTGATCTTTTAATTGATTTGATGTTTCGTAAAGAACACGAGACATTACATCAAGATTAGATTCTAAAAGTTTTATCCTATCTTGGTGTATTTTTCTATTTTTATTATCTATGTAAAAGTTTACACATATTAAAAATATTAAGATTGAGTTAAATATCATATTGAAAATAATAAATGTTTAAATTTATATTCAATATTTTAAAAAAGTTTCAAAAACTAAATTTTAGATTTCTTTAGTTTTAATAGGTCTATCAAATCTACCTTCAAGATCTTGTATTGCTGAAATTACAGCTGACATATCTACTAGTCCTGGTTCTGAAGATCCTCCAACTTCGTCTTTTTTACCTCTAATCTTATCAACAAATCCTGTTAATGTGTTAGATATAGAATCTCCCATAGATTCAGTATTTTGACTATTAGTTGCTTCTAGATTTTTAACTGTTTCTGAAAGTTGTTTAACAGCTTCCATCAAGTCTTCAGATATTTTTGTTATTAAATCTTCTCCATCGGATTCTGCGACTCTAGCAATTGCATTAAACATACTAGCAGATGCTTTAAGAGCATCAATATTCATTAAGTTTGTTGATGCAGCTATTGAGCTATATCCGGCTGCGATCTGCTTAATAGCAGTTGCAGCGTCTGTTAATTCTTCAACTTCATCTTCTTGTGTAAACGGGATTAAAGCGCCTAATGCCATTTGAACGGAAGCAGCATGTAATCCTATTCCTTTAAATCCCATTCCTATGTTCTTCATAGGTCCTGCAATCTTCTTAAGACTATCTGCCTTGCTTATTAATAGTTCTAATAAATCCTTAGGTCCCATTGATTTTTCTCCACCGAACCATTCAGTTAATTTATTAATTCCCTGTCCTATTGCATTACCAACTGCACCAATAGCTCCTCCAATTCCTTGGCCGGCCATTGCTGCTGTTAAAACTAACCAAGAACCTGCAATAGCTAAAATACCACCAGCAAGTGGTACCATGTTTTCAATTCCAATTTCATTTTTAAATCTTCCTAATGCAGTGATCATTGAATCAACAGGGTACATTATCGCATCTGTAATGTTTTTAGAAATTGCACTTAAATCTGGCAATTTACTAAAAATCCAAGCAACAACCCACATTGTTCCTGCAATTAATATAATACCAGCTGCTCCTAATAATAAACCAACCGGGGTTAATACTGTTGCTAATAAACCAACAATTGCTAGTGGAATTGCAAATGCAGTAATTGCGATTGCAGCTCCGATTGCCCAATCCATTGGGGGTGCTATGAAAGTATCAGGTAAAACCGAGAATATCCAAGCAGATGCTAAAATAGCTCCAGCAACTGCTATCATAGCAAGAGCCCCTAATACAAGACCTTTTACCCCTATTCTCTTAGCGGCCATAGATATTAGTAAATAAGGAACAGTAAATGCTAACATAGCTAATCCTGACTTAAGTGACCATATCGGATCCGGTGCAAATTTTTCATAACCTTCAACAAACGAAAGTGCTTGAAATATAAATGCAACACCAACAATAGCAGCTGCCATCATAGGTACCGCAAGACTTGCGAATACAATGTCTTTAAGTGATCTTCCTTTAATAGCCTTTAATACCTGTACAAACCCTAAAGAAAATAAAAATATAGCTAATCCGGCCTTAATTGTCCAACCTAATCCAGGAGCTACTGCTTCCTTAGGAAAGAGTTTAAATATATATGCAACACCAACAATAGCGGCAGCCATTACAGGTACTGCAAGACCTGCGAATGCAATCTCTTTAACTGATCTTCCCTTAATAGTTTTTAATATTTGTACAAATGCTAAAGAAAATAAAAACATAGCCAATCCTGCTGTTATAGTCCACCATAAAGGCGGAGCAGACCAGCCTGACACACCTCCTAAGAGTGCAAATATCAATGATACTGCAACAATACCACCTGCCATTATCGCCATAGCTTTAACTACATTTATTTGATCTTTTAATTTAGTACCCTTTAATCCGTGTACTAATTTTATAAATGCAGGTGCAAATAAGGTTAACGCTGCACCTATAAAAAATGCAGATAGTAAAGCCATAGGGCTTATTGCCGGCATTAACATTAATGGTAATGCAGATGCTAATATTGCCATTGAAATTATTGGTAATATTGCTGCAGCTTTTAAAATATTTTTCATTTTAAACCTATACAGCTTTGTTAATTCCATAAATTTTGGAACAACAAGGGTCATTAGTCCAGCAACTGCAATTGTAGTTATAAGTGTTCTAACTGATAATGTTGGCATTAAAGCAAAGAAAATAGTAGATGCTAATATGGCACCTGCAAACATACCAATAGCAAGTGCAACTGTCTTAGCACCTTTAAAAGATGGTAGTTGCATTCCAGCGGCTCCTTTTCCTCCTTTTCCTCCTTTTCCTTTAGAAGAAGCAACTAGTTGCATCTTCAATATTCCTTTAATATCATCTAGAAGGGTAGTTTGCTTTTGTAATTCTGCTATTTGAGCCTGACTAGCGTCTTGTATAGAAACGGTAAGAACTGATCGCAGCTGTTTAGTTTCTGCGACCTGTTCGTCCATTAAATTTGCTAGCCTTTGTAGCGGTGCGAATAATAACTTCATTAATCTTAATATACTATATGTTTTAAAATATAGAGTATATATCTACATCTTTGGCATCTTTATATTAGGCATTTTAATGTTAGGCATTTTCATACCTGACATTGCCTTACCTGTTTGATCTTGTTGATCTGTGTTTGTGTCATTCTCCTTCTGTAAGAACTCTAAGAGATCTTTAACTAGATAGTGGAATTCATAATACTCCATTGCTTCCAATTCACTTGGTTGCAGATGTAGGTGTTTATAAATATAAAACTTCGTCTTAAAGAAGTTCTCCAGCGATATCTTGAACAATGAAAAGAGACTTGATTCCGTCGCGAAACCCGATAGGGACGTCCTCCCAATCATCCCCTATTTGAACATTCATGTCAGGTTTAATACCAACCTTCATCTGTTCTGCTAATTTATAAATTAAACTATATTTTTTGTTTGACCAGCTATTCATTTCAACTTCAAATTTAAAGATTTCACTTTCTGTAAAACCTCTCCATTCAGTAACCATGTACGGCATGATTTGTAAAACTGATTGATCAACTTTTAAGTTTTTATCTTGTCGATCTTTGATATATGTTGTCATTTTCTGCATGATACCAATCGTCGGTGGAGCCATTTGTAATGTTCCAAAAGATTTTGTTTCAATCAAGAAAGTTCTTTCAGCTCTATCGTAATATTTGTCTAGATTTTCTGGAACTTTAAAATATGTAAAATTATCTTTAGCTATTTCAACTTTGTGAGTTTCTCCTTTTTTATCAAGATGGTCTATTGATAATTGTGATTCTGGTTCTGGGAATGTTAAATCTCTAATTGAAAGAATCAAATAGAATCTATCTTCTTCTAGAAGATCTTTATATGACATTCTTTTTTTGTTATTAGTAACTCTAGTACATGCTTCTAAAATAGAGTTTAATTTTTCATCAACGTCTAATATATTATTTTCATCCATTGTTGAAAAATGTCTTATCTCCGCAACCTTTGCAGATCTAATATGTAATTCAGTTCCGTCAGGGTAAAACATGCCCGATGAAGGTAGAGAATTAATTGGTATTGCATGGTAACCTAAAACAACATCGGCTTCTTTTGCCTCAGGTTGTTTAAACTTGTCCATGTTTATTGACCCTAAATCAACAGGCTTAGGATTTTCCTGATTTTCTACGATGTTCTTGTATGCATCGTCTAAGTTTACGTCGTCTTGATGTTGATCGCTCATTTATTACTTCTTTTTAAGTTTCTTAATATTATCTTTATTCCATTCTAGTATTGAATCGGCTTTCAATTCAATTTCCTTTCGGATTATATCCCTAATAAAAGCTGATATTGATACCGGTCTCTCGCCGCTTTCAATTGCCTCATTTAGGATAATCCTGTTAATTGATGTTACTTCCGACTCAGAGAGAAGGACTTGTAACTTTTTTGTCAGTTTATCCATTTGTTATTATTATATCAACATATTATGTTTTTGTTTCATAAAAATAGGGGAAACCTCTAGGAATCCCCTATTATAAAATATTCTATTAAGCTAAAACTTCCTTAAAAGTATCACATCTCCATGTAACCTCTAAAGCCTGAGCTTCAGTAGTTTCATAACTTAATTCAGTCGTGAAAGGTAATCCAGACGTAATGAAACAGTCTTCTAAAGTTACTGTTCTATAAATGTCTCCAGCTCTATTGAACTGTACAACAACGATAGTACCTACGTAATCTTTTTTAAGACCCATTGCTCCTGTTTGTGGATCGTATTGGTTATTATACCATTGTCTCATTGATTTGTAAAGGTATGCTTGGTTAGCATCGTTTAAGTTTAATGAGAAATTGATAGCAACATCCAATGTCGTTGCATCTGGCATTCCTGCGAATGAACGAGTTGAAAATTTGTATTTTTGCTCAACTGCAGCAACTTCTTTGTACAATTCTAAACCTGAAATAGAGTTTACATGTTGAATCATTAACGGTGCATCCGTTACTCCTGCTGGAGGTAAAACTGTTACTTCAAATAAGTTCGCTTGAACTGGTTCGAATTGTCTACCGCTTCTGCTAGTTTGATCTTGTGAATAATGTGGTAAAGCCATTTTTATATTGTTTTTATTTTTTTATATATCTGATTAACTAAAGTTCCCTGTTGAAATTTCACCAGTATTTAAAACCGTAGTTCTATGTACAACTATTTCTAATCCTTTAACTGGTTCAACATAAGTATCTATAATACCGAAGTTGTTATCAATTACGTCATCAGTATTGTTTGATTGATCCATAACATTTTTGAATTCATAAACTCCACCGTCTGCTTTTACTGATTCCATAAATGAATCTGCTAAAGTTTTGATTTCTAATCTAGTTTGTGTATTGTTAAATTCAAATACGTATCCTTTAAGAATATCAGCGATACCATCTTGTATATAAATAAGAGCTTCTCTAACGTGAGCTGAAGAAAGCGCTGATTTAACAGATTGTTGTGCCGTTTTATTTCCTAAGATCGTAAGACCTACTCCTCTTTGGAATACAATTGGATTGATTCCGAAAGGCTCTAATACATCTCTATCAGATTTATCAAAAGCGTATTCTGCTCCTTTTAATCCTGATCCTCCTACAACTCCTCTTCTTGGACCTGCAATGATTGACCATGGTTTAGCGCTTGTGTATTTATCTAAATAGTTATTAGATACATTAGCTGCTGGTGGAACGATTAAATCTTTTCCGTTATCTGATATTAATAAACCTGGTCCGTAGTAGAATGCATAATTTGCTCCTTCTGTTATTCCTGGTAAGAAATATGTTTTAGTTGGATTTTTATCTAAATTTCCTCCTTGTGCAATGAATTCTACTTTAAATTCACCATCACTGTTTGTAAACGACGGGTTAGTTGACTTCTTAAAGTCTCCGATTGTTGGTGCGTTTAAGATAGCTGATGCATTTTGTCTTGCTCTTGCTAATTCTGATAATTGAGATTTATTTTGTAAACCATCAAGTGTATCAAAAGATGTAAAAGTATCAACAACATATCTGAAGTCGATTAGATCTTTATCGATTAATCCGATATGTAATCCTGTTCCTCCTCTTACAGCATCTAATGCTGATTTGATAGTTTGTTCTTTTAAGCTTGCTCCTGATAATGGGAATGTCTTATAATGTGTTGAAGCATTTTCGAAAGATTTTACATATTCTCCTGACCATGCTGCTGCAACTGTAACGTCACAGTATACTTCGTAAACATTTCCGTTTTTAGCGATTCTTTTAATTTTAGCTAATCTATTAGCTGCGTCTGCTTGTACATAATCTCCAGCTGAAATGCTGATAGAATCCGGTGCAGATGCATATGTTAAAGTAAATAAAGAACCTCCAGCTGAGTAAATTGCTCCTGTAAATTCTTCTGCAATTACTCTTGATTGAGAAACCGCAAATATGTTAAACTCTGTTGCTAGTACTTCTAGTTGTTCTAAAACTTCAACTACAGGTGGAAGAGCATTTGGATCTGCTGCTACTGGTGCAATATAAATTTGTGGAGTATTTCCAGTTAAACCACCATACATTGTGTTAATAACGCCGTCACATGTTACTGTTGTTGTTGTTAATGTATCGTCATATTCTGAAGATATGATTTCAACATATTCTCCACTAGTTGCTGCTTGTAAAAAATCACCAACTGCTAAATCTGAAGTTGCATCATAATCGAATGTTAGTACTTCTGATGCTAGTGTAGTTGTTTTATCTGCTGGTAATACTACCGAGCTTTCTACTACATTCTGACCTATAACATGTGATAATACTTCATGATCTTGATCAGCATCATATGAGTGACCTACTAAGTCTACATCTCCTTCTAATACTGCATCTTCGTTAATCGCACAGAATAAACCTGTTTTTCTTGCTTCATTGTTAATCATTGATTCAACATATAAGCTTCTTCCTTCTAAATCTTTAAATCCTGGGATTAAAGATCCTGTATATTGTGCTTCTAAATTAACTTGTCTTAGGTTAGAAAACTGACCTAATAACTCTTTGTTTAATCCATCTTCGTTAAAGTATTCTCCGTATACTGGATCGTTTTGCATTTTAGCTGCATCAAATTCTCCTTTGAATACGAATACATCAACCATATAATCTGATACATAATCAAAATCGTTCATGAATTCAGGTACATTACCTTCACCATACCATTCTCTTGCAATGATTTGGAATTCTTTAACATCTTGTGCTTGTCTGATAATAACAGTAATAGCATTTTGTTTGATGTTAACAAAGTGAAATAAATGATCTGAATCTACATCAACTTGTGATAAAACAGCATCGTCAGAAGGTACCGCAAATTTGTCAGTATTAAAGAATTTTGAATATTCTTTAGTTCCATCAGCTGATGTAATTGAATGAACAGAACCGTTAGTTACTGGTGATGCAAAGCTAGCTGTATCAGTTGAATCAAACTTGTTTAAGTTTAAAGCTAGGATTGGTCCTCTTGAAAGAGCTTCTTGAGCTGATCGGTGGAAGAACATTCCTCTTTTTTCTAGTTTTTTATCAATTGATCCGAATACGTTAGTAAAATCTTCAATGCTTGAAATTAAAACTGGTGTGTTGTAAGGTCCTTTTCTTGAGTGACCTGTTACTAATCTAAGTGTTTCAACGTTAATATCTGCAGTCTGTGACTTGTCAAATTCTAAACGGTATACACCACTTGATTTAAATTGTAATAAATTAGGACTTAGTGCCATAGTATTATATTTTTGTTTTTTTTTCTTTTATTATATATCTTTATTATCTGGTGAATATTACAGTAAATCGTAAATATCGAACTGTAGATCTCCTTGTACATCACTTTCTTTATATAAGACTTTTTCCATTTGTTTAACAGTTTCTTCTGGTATAATATCTAATAGTTCTTCGATGTAATCTGCATAGTCCGTTGTGCCAAAAAATTCAGTCACCGTAACACATGTCATGATTTTATCATCTTTACCCATTTGAGCTCCGTAACTACTATTCTTTAATACCCCAAACAAACTTGCTTCATGCACAGTATCAACATCGTTAATTTGCATCCTGTTTGTTTCTAGTTGTTTTTTTAAATTTTGACAAAACACTGATTTGTTATCACTCTTTAATCTAATACCTGGTTTTAGGGTTTTAGAATCATGCCTGTGTTTAAACCTTAATAACATTTCATCTTCAAAATCATTACGACCCGGAAATACTGTACTTAAATACTGTATTAATATACTTCCATATGTATTGTATTCAATTATTAGTTTTGTATTTTCTTGATTAAATATGTCTAGCGCTAGTGTATATAGTATTTTTGCAAATTCTTCAATTGGATGTTCGTTACTACTAAAAATACCAACTTGATTTAATTTAAAAAAATCATACATTGCACCTGGGTTAATTGTATTTTCTATTTCAGAATTGTTCATTGGCACGACTTCAAAAATATTAATTACTGAATCGTCTCCTCCGTTTCCTTCTGCAATATCTACTGAAAATACATAATACTTATCAGAAGCTCCTGCGTTTTCAACTTCAAAATCTGGATTAAATCCTAAATAACCTTTAGTATCTATATGAACATTATCAAATTCTTCAAAATCATACCATTCGAATTTCTTAGAATTAGACCTAATATTCTTCATAGTACCTGGGCTTAATAGTAAACTAGATGAACTTGTGAATTCATTTCCATATTGTCTATTAAATGCATCTTCAGATCCTAAGTTTCCTAATTCTCTTTGATACCATGCGTCATCTCTATCTGGATGTTGCCACCAATCTATTCTTGTTGCTTTATATTCATTATTTTGCTTCTCTGCATCAGCGTAAATTTCATAGAACTTGTTAAAACCATTTGGAGTTGACGTGATGTTAATTCTTGAGATTTTTGAAGCTGATAATGTTGGATATACGTTTTCATAAAATGAATCCACAATCGTAGGATGGATGTGTGCAAACTCATCCAAATATAAATTATGAATAGTAAAACCAATACCGGATTTTGCCGTAGTTGATTGTCCAACCAAACGACATCCGTTATCAGCACGAACATTCATAACATCGTATTTAATAATCCCTGGTTTCATAAAGAACGGTAAGTTCTCTAATACAACCTTTGCTTTATCTATAATTTCTTTTGTTGATTCTGATTTGTTAGCTAATAATAATGTAGTTTTATCATAATTAAATGTAAGGTACCATGCATTAAAAATACTGGCAGTTACTGTTTTACCCATTTGACGAGAAGCCAATACTATATTAAATCTATTATGTTGAAAGTCTCTAAGCATTTGCTTTTGATAATCTCTCAACTTAACCTGCTGAACTCCATTATCTGTCATTACAACAGCGTACTTTTCAGCAAAATATACAATATCATTTGCACATTTGGCTAAATCTGTTATTTCAGCATCCGTATAATCAAATACAATATTCCCTCTGCGTAAGAATTGCTTACCTTCATAAAAAGGCATAGAAACTGAAGGCCTATATCCTTGATCAAGTGCTAGCATCAACTCGTTGATACTTTTTGTTGACCAGATAAGTTTACCAGCTTCATCAGCAGATTGTCCCTGAGGGATCCACCTATTATCTCCTACGTAATCTCCCATTATTCTTCTGTAATTTCAGCGTCTTCTATTTGATCATCTTGAATTCCGCTTTGGATCATTCTCATCAAATCTTTTGTACCTCGTTGTACTGTATCTCCTGTTGGAGCTCCATTTGATGCCTCACTAATAGTTTGAGTATCATCTCTCTTTTTATATAATTCAATGTCCCTTGCCATTCTTTTAGCACCTTCTTCAGCTGCCATTAAATACATAGTTTGTGACTTAATAATATCTAACATTGATTTTTGTAGAGTTGCAAGAACTTCAAACATTCTTGGAGCTATTTCACCGTCCTCGATTGTTTCCAATAAAGTTGTTAGAGCTCTTTCACCGGCCTGTAGTTGATATATTAAAGATGACATGGTCATCTCATCTATTTTCTTTTTAGCAATAATATATTCGTCTCTCTCAATTATATCCTCGTCCAGGTAAAACTTCATTAAACTAGTAATAGTCTTTGTTGCTTTTTTACTGGCACTTGTTTTTAATTCAGAGTAAGACATCCTGGCTGGCAGATCTCTCTTTGTCGGTAATTCAGGGTCTGTTTCTATAACTGATTGAATTGGATCATTATTTCCAATTAGATCATCTAGTTCTTTTCTAATATCTTCGGCCTGTGATTTAATACTTTTCTTATCTTCTGGCATATTTTCAATGTTTTATTATAGATTATTTATTCCAATTTTATCTAGCGCTCTTGAATCGCTGATAGCCTAAACTTGGAATTGCATTATCTATAAGGATTGATAATTGATTATCTCTGACAACATATTGATTTAATACATTGTGATGTTGTTCAAATTCTATCACGTTAGTAAAGACTCTAATGTTTGTCATGTATGTTTTATTTCCTCTAATATGGTATTTCGAATTCGAATCCCATTGTAGTGGCTGACCTGCTTCTATTGTTTCTGTATATTCTTCAATTAAATCATTACTTGAATCTTGTGGACGAGAACCTACTGTAGTTCCTCTGTTGTTTGCTGAATCTAATCGATATAGTGATAAAGAAACTTGGAAAAACTTGTTATTTATATTTAATACTAAACCATACCATTCTCCTTTTTGTAGGGTAATTCCATGTGTAAATACATGGTCTATTCCGTTTGCATTTACCCTAAATCCAGTATTGCTGTAAAATAGTTTGAAGCCGCCAAGTGCTGCTAAATCTCCAAATAAAACATATTCATTAGTGTCATCACTTTCTAATTGTGGATTAAACCATAATGATGTCGCAAAATTATCAGTTGAAATTAATTTAGATGATACGTCGTATTCAACACCAGTTTGTTGTCCGCTAATTTTATTTAAATCGTAATAGTTTTTACTAACAACAGTCCATCTGTTTTTTAGGTCATAATCTTCTATTTTTAGATTTTTATCGATAAATCCTCTAATACCATCTCGATATGCGGTTGACACTGTTTGAAATTGTTGAGGTTTAGTAACTTTTTCTTGTTCCTCTCTCTGTTTTTCACCAAATATTTCTTCAACACCTGTTATTAAATTATCTGTGTCTACTTCAAATTGATTTTTGATAACTGAAGATCTTTCTTGATATTTAACTAATTTACATCTCCAATAAGAAGAGGATTGGTTAAATTCATCTGCAATTGAAAGTGAATTAATTTCATACATTCTATTAATTAATGGAATATACATGTAATCCTTATTTCTTGGAGATTTACCTTGTCCAAATACTGCTTGAAATTCGGATGCAGTAATATGAATTTCAAATTCTGCAAATTCCATTCCAAAAATATCATAAGTCATTGCCTCTTCTGGAAATTCGTTATCGGGTACTAATATCTTTATTGGTTTTTTATCTACAACATCGTGTAGCGAATATTCCATTAAATGAACATCTTCTGTTCTAGCATCTGGTTCAGTTCTAAAATATTGAACTTCATGGCCAAATATATCGCTGGTCATTCCAACTAGTTGTTTATATAAGTTTGTTGATTTATTTAAATCATATGGATTAAATAAGTTATCATCAACACACTCAATAATATTTGCACATCCATACATCGCGAAAGGGTCAGTACATTCAACGCAAAACTGTGGACAACTAACTACTGTTCCATCTACTGTTTCTAACGTATATGTCACTGATATAATAGAAATAGTATATCCTGTTGTTATCGCGCTAACCTCGGCCCTAACATCAATCCATAGTGGTTTTGTCGGGTCGAATGTTAATCCCATAAGATCAGAAAAACCTTGAGAACGATTAAGAGGCCTTAATTCTGAGAATTGAGAATTATCAGTTGACCATCTATATTGATATTCGAATAGATTATTTTCTGTAGTTGGAGTATAAAACTCAATTCCAGTTGTTGTGAAATCAGGTGCCTCTGTTAGAGTCAATTCAATTTGTGTAACTATTGTATCAATCGTAAACGTCGTGTTTCCGATTATAATTTCATCACCTTGTGAAAAATTACCAAACTCTGTAAAATTTCCATGAATTGTAGTGGATCCTGCTTGCGTTGACAAGGTACCCGTTGTTCTAAAACTCTGAACACCTGCTACTATTTCCCAATCTAATACCTTTACTGTATTATAGTAAGGATCATTAAGTTTAGCGATTAAAAAATCACCATATTCTGTTGCTGTAAATCCTGTAACCATTATTTTTTAATATTTTGATTAACTTCATCTTCTGGTTTAAACTTTTCACCAGCAATCCATGAAGCTACGAATCCTGTTAATGATGCGAAATAAACTGATAATTCTTTTAGGTCTCTAGCATAGTACATAGATGCAAAACCTGCGATAGCCCAAAGAAGAACTACAACATATATCATCATCTCTCTCCTAGAATGAGGACCTTTGCGCATTATACCTGTTTTACTACTAGGTCTTTTTGATTCTGCCCAAATGTATGTTGCTGCGTAAGCTGTTAGAGCTCCAAAGTAAACTGCTAAATCTGATAAACTTGAGGCCTTCATTGCCGCAAATATACCCATAGTTATCCATAAGGTTACTATGATATAAATCAAAGCTTCCCTCTTTCCAAAATTACCGAATATTTTCATTATAGGATTATTTTATTTAATCTATATATTCGATTAAATATATCAATAATCAGTAACTAGCAGTGTGAGGGGATCGTCGGATTCTGATTTTGCATCAATCATATCCATTATTGTTGTTATTAAAGGTATTGGATCCGGCTCGTCTTCTTCTAGATCTCTGTCTATTTCAGAATTTATCCATGCATCTAAAGTATCTAATAGATCTATCATTTTTAATCTAGCATAGGGTACTCCTTCTTCAAGTATTTTTAATTTTTCTAGAACTGGATTTATAATAGCAAGATCTTCTTTTTCAAACATGTCTGAAAGCTTTAATGTCATTGTTAGTATTTTAAAATCAAATTTTAAAACCTTGTTACCATCGTTTTCAATTAGTCTGCTAAATTTTTTATCGTAATCTAAAGTAAATTTAACAAGCTGTAAATTTTCCATGTCAATGCACATCATATATAAAAAATACGGTGAATTTACTTTTTTGTGTAAGAACTCGGTACCTGTTGATTTGATTTTATTAACTAAAGATACGTAGTTAATATCCAAAAATGTCCTGAGCTGTTCTATACTAACCACAACGGACGTATCATCAATTTCAACATAGTCTAATTGATTTTTGAGTTGTGTCCATAGACGATTGTCCATGTGGTTGTATCGCTGTAATGTTACGTCGACTGCCGTCGGTAATTTACTAATATTCATTTAATTCTAGGTTAATACACTTTCATCGATTCTTCAATCGACTTAAGTGACGTGTATAATTCATTTTGTGCGAACTCTTCTAGCTCTTTGAATTCTCGCATTCCTATTTCATGTTTATCTATGAAAAAACGAATGGCTTCATCACTTGGTATATATTTACCTTTACTTGATACTGCTTTCTTTTTAGATTTTTTTGTTTTAGTATAAATCCAGCCTGGAACTCCTCTAAATCTAGAAGCAACAAGCGCCCAGCTATCAATCACTGCAATTGGATTAATACCATTAACATTAAACAGCTGTGCATTTGCTGGAAACTTAATAGCAAAGAATCGATTAATCATAAAGTGATGTCTCTTCTTGTTAAATTGTTTTATGTCATAATATTCTTTTGGCTTTGTAAACATTATTTTTACAAAGTCGAATAGTTTAGTTTCGTCTAGCATATTTTAGAATAACTCGTTTGTTATTTTACTGTCGTTTTGCTGTTTTGTTTCAGGAGTTTTTAAACCTGCAAATGGATCATATCCCCCAGGTGCTGCTGTTCCTTTTTTCTGTAACCAATCCGTTCCTTCTAATATAACTTCCATCTTAGTTAATTTTGGGAATGTAGGTTCTATATTAAAATCATTTTCAATTACTTTATAGATTTCTTTTTGAATAGGATCTGGTATAGTATTAAAATGTAATAACATTAAATCTAGGTTTTGGTTGAATCTGCCTTTAATTTCTAATAAAGTAGATTTACCAATAACTTTATGAATAATATCTACAATTGAATCAACACTTTCTTTATTAAAGAAATCATCTATTGAAAAGCTACCATGTAATTCTTTATATTGATCTAATATTTTAAAAGCATTCTTCTCAGTAATAGAATAGTTCATAATCTTACCGGACTTTGCTGTTTTTGTCCAAGAGACAACACTTTTAATATTATCACTCTTATCACCTTGTAAGATTTTAGTAAAAATAAAATCATCACAATTGATTTCTTCGATAGAAACACCATTCTTAAGAGACCAATCTGTTAAGTTTTGTTTCATTTGATCGTGCATTACTGTATTAGAGTTCATATTGAACATCAAATCGTCATTAGACATTTTATCAGTTGCGCGTTCATTTAATACTTCTTCGAAACCTTCGAATGCAATTAACTTACGTTTTGAATTATAATACCATAAAGTATACGCATCAGTTGCTTGATTGTAATTAACTAGTTGAATTAAATCACGATCACCTGTCCATGCAATACAATTCTTACCTTCATTATTTAACTGAGTTGACCAGCCGAACATAACATCATCTGCTTCTGCACCTTTGACTTGGTGAATAACTACACCTTGTTTTTGTAAGATTTCTTGCCATGCTTTATAAGTACTAAATACGCCGGCCCAATTGATTGAGTCGTCATATGTTCTAGTACCTTTATATTGTGCATCTGGGAAAAGATCTTTACGCCATGATTTATCATCGACTGCAATTACAACTTGATCAACAAAACCTGACATTCTACGTAACTCAGATGCAAAGTCAATACATAACTTACGCATTAAACTAGCTTGACTGTCTTTAGTGCCTAATAGTTGTTCACCTTTAGGTCTTGGTAATACAAATAATCTACTGTGTAGAAAATAGTTACCGTCTATTATTAATGTGTGTTTGCCTAACTTCATATCTTTGTGTTTTTATTTTTTGTTATAAGTAAATATAACACTTTTTTGCGACATAAAAAAATTATTGTCTAACTATTTCTTGTAATTTATATACACAGCTTAAAAGTGTGATAACTTGATCAATTACCAGATTACGTTGAGCTTGATGCTCTGCCACTGTAACTGCAATCTGTGGAATAAATCTGGCTGCTGATTGTTTTTCTGATTGGATATATTGAATAAATTCATCTCCTAATGTTTGTAGAACATCATCTACTCTATTAGAATATTCTCCAACTAAATATTGATAGTTTTTGATTGGATCAGTTTCATTAAATATTAATTCAAATACGTCTTTATAAACTGAATTAAATTTCTTAACATCTTCAACATTGATTGCCGTTGTTCCTTGTGTTTTAAATCCTTGTAACTTGTTTAGTGTAGATCTTAAATCTGGAAAGTTTCTTTTAACAAATTCCACTAATGCTGGTTTTTCAATTGTCATTCCTTCTTTTCCACAAATATCATATACTCTACGAATATATTTCTTTGTCAATTCACTCTCTTCTTCTTTATCAAAATCAAAATTAATTACTTCGAATCTTGATAGGATAGGATCTGGTAGTTTATTAATGTAATTACAGGTTGCAATAAAGCGTGAATTACTTGCGAATGTTTCCATTGTTGCACGTAGGGCTTTAAAGAATTGATCTGATACACCATCAACCTCATCTAATATAACTACTTTAAATTTATCACGATCATCTAAGATTGACATTGTTGAACAAAAGTCTGTGATCCTTGTTCGAATAACATCTACTGAAGTATCTGTTGATGCATTAATGTAAAGATATGGTAAATCAAACTGTTGAACAATTGCTTTAGCAGTTGAAGTCTTTCCGGTTCCAGGACTTCCAGCTAATAACATGTTCTGTGATAAACCATCTTTAAACTTTGACATTACTCTTTCCGGTAGGATTAAGTCTTGTAGGTTTTTAGGTCTGTATTTTTCTGTAAATAAAGCGTGAATCATCTGATGTGTGTTTAGATATATTATACGAAGGTATTGTGAAATGTTTCAGATAAATATACTATATGGCATATAATAAAAAATATCCAAGCATTCAGAGAACCGGTGGACCTTACCCTAGAAATAGATACGGGATACGCTACGACTCTATCTCAAAACAACAGCGTAGATTATTATTAGAGCACCCTATTATCAAGGACCGTGCCCAGGATGATCAGTTCCTACAAATCATATTTGAACTATGTAGACATCGACATGTTGATCGATTTGACAAATTATATTATGACTGGTCTACTGAGGAGTTTGTAAAACTTGACGTATTAAAAGAAAGTTATGATACAATAGATTGGAAATGTGCCTTGAGTGATAGAGATATTCGATCTAATATAAATAACTTTAGTGCAGAGAACTTTGTACATCCTGAATACTGGGACACTTTGAGTGGTAGTGTAGATTCTAGAATTTGGGAATCTTCAGTTCGCTTTCAAAAACACGTAAAAAAACTCCTACTGAATCAACAGAAGGAGTTCTTAAAACTTGTTCGTAAAAATTCTAAAAGATAATTACATTAATCTTCTAAAAGCATCTTTTACTGAGTTTACTTGGTATTTAGATTCGTTTAATATTTGATCAGACTCTGCTTTCTTAATGATCGCTTCGTAGTTAGATCTTAATACTGTTCCTTCAGAAACTTGCCAATCTAGTTTAGATTCAATATCTGCTGCTAATTCGTTTAAATTTAAATTTCTAGCTCTAGTAATTAAGTCGTTATCGATTTGTAATGAATCATTAACTTCCTTCGCTTTCTTAGCTTCTTCTTCTTTTTTCTTAGCTTCTGCCTCTTTAGCTACTTTTTCAGCTTCTTTTTCTTCGTCGCTTAATGCTGCAACTCGTTCTTCTTCTTTCTTCTTAGCTTCTTCTTCTTTTTTCTTAGCTTCTGCCTCTTTAGCTACTTTTTCAGCTTCTTTTTCTTCGTCACTTAATGCTGCAACTCGTTCTTCTTCTTTCTTCTTAGCTTCTTCTTCTTTAGCTACTTTTTCAGCTTCTTTTTCTTTCTTCTTAGCAGCATCTTCTTTTTCTTCTCTAGCTGTTTTTTCTTCTGGAGTTTCTTCTTCTGGAGTTTCTTCTTCTGGAGTTTCTTCTTTTGGAGTTTCTTCTTTTGGAGTTTCTTCTTTTGGAGTTTCTTCTTTTCCGTCTTCTTTATCTCTAGAGGCCTGTGCTTCTGCTTCTATTCTTTCTTTTTCTTTTTGAATATCCTCAGCGTTTTTATCCTCAAAGTCTGCAATCGCTTGATCCTCTTCCTTCGACTTCATAGCTAATTCTTTCATTTTAGTCTTAAGACCTGCTTTTTTCTTTGGATCATCTTCCATACCTGTAGTTCTTTTAATGATCTCTAATTGACCTTTAATTTTTTCTTTAGATATTCTAGAAGATACAATAGCTCCTTTGCTACCATATTTATCATCAACCATTTTTTGAAGTTCGGTTGCTTGTAGTTTTACTTTTGGTAATTTAGCTTTGATTGCTTTTGCTTTGTCACCATCTGCTTGATCTGCTGCAAATTCAAGATCTGCTGCATTCATTTTAATTTTATTAACCTTTTGTTGTGCTTTAGCGGCTTTCATACTAATAAACCATTGTTTAATAGCATCTCCTGCGCCAGCTTCATTCATTGCTAAACCAGATTCAACTGCTTCTAGTTCTTCAGTTAGTTCAACTGATAATGCATCTAATGAAGTCATAATAGTATCAACGTCGTGCATCATTCCTTTTCTACCTACTGCCGGTGCAGAATCAGTAGAAACCTTTGGAGCTTCAGAAACTTCTTCTTTAAGAAGGTTTTCATTAGTACTCGCAAACCATTTTTCAAAATTATTAATCATAATGTTCTTTGTTTTTGTTTTTTTGATATAGAGTATATATCACAAAAAAAAGGGTAACAAATTAATGTTACCCTTTCTTAAAATATTGGTGTTAACCAATCAATTTAAAATTATGCTCTTAAGCTTATTTTAAGCTGATTAAGTTTGCTCCTGCTGTATCTAACTTGAAAGTTACATACTGAGTTTCAGCGTGGAATCCAGCTTCAACTAATGCAAATCTAGACTTTACAGCAATTTTCGGTGCCATAGTTCCTTCAGCGATAGTCTGTACTGATTCAGCCATTAAGTAAGGCATGAATACTAATCCAGGTCCGTTTCCGTCTCCTTTTCTTCCTACTGAGATATTCATATCTGCCCATGCTAATGTTGGGTCAGTATAAATGTTAACTCCTGCAATAGATCCTAATGGGTAGATTGCTCCAGCCGATTGAGATAAAGTGTTAGACATTGGGTTTGCAACGAAACCAGAAACTGATTGTAATACTGTAGCAACTTGTGCTCCAACTACTGCAAAGTTTCCTGCTCCTCTACGTCCTCTGTTCGCGATTAAATTAGCAGCTGCTAAGATTTGCGTTAAGATTTGTCTGTGGATAGATGCAACAGTTTCTCCACCATTTGCTGGTGCAGCTAATGCTAAATCAAAGTTTCCTGCTCCAAATGCTTCAGTTACGTTATCCGAACCTAATTTTCTGATTGCTCCTAAGATGTGTTGGTTAATAGATTGAGTTAATTCGTTAGTTAATACTGACTCAACTTGAGCAACAGCATCTACACCGAATTGTTTTAAATCTTGAACCTGCTCTCTTGTTACAGCTGCAGCAACTTGGTAAGTTTGAGCTGAAACTGATTTAGAGAATAAAGATAATCCCATTACTTTGTCTGGAGTTGATTCACCAGCTTCTCTTGAATAAGGTGTTCCATCTTTGTCAGCGGCAGTAAATCCTAAAATGTGATCTTCTAGTGCTTTAACTAATTCAATAGTTTCATCAGTTTGAGGTGTAAATAAACTAGCAACTGTTGCTCCAGCAGCTAATTCTCCTACGATTTTGTAAATTACTTTACCATCGATTCTTGATGTTCCTTCGTTTACAACGTCAGTAGAATCAATTGCTACTAAGTTAGTTTTAACGTAAGTTGGTGCAACTGTGTTGTTTCCAACACCACCGTCTAATCTACCACCTTCATAAGTAAAGTCTAAGTAAGATAATAATCCCATTGGTCCAGCCATTGGAATTACTGGTACTAAGTCTAAACCTACAGTTTGTGCAGCAACTTGCATTGCTAAAGGTAATAAAGAAGGAGCTTTGTCTCCTGATCCGTCTTGACCTGCAGATGGAAAAGATGTTTTCCCCATACCTGCTAAGTTCATGTTAGGGTTTAAAGACATAATGTTTGCGTCTTCATAAAGTTTGTGGTTGTGACAGTAAGTCGACATCCAAGCTAATTTGTTAG
>Ga0209713_10000531_pt1 | contig 21514 bp, 26 predicted proteins | sample ArcOceMetagenome_3_FD_187444 | JGI IMG/M metagenome (GOLD analysis project Ga0209713, IMG submission 187444) | Marine eukaryotic phytoplankton communities from Arctic Ocean - Arctic Ocean- Svalbard ARC20M Metagenome (SPAdes) (version 2) | ecosystem: Environmental > Aquatic > Marine > Oceanic... | reverse complement strand
CAGCACCAAATATCGCCAGTTTAAGGTATAATCTCTTATAAATTCACAAAATATCGTTTTTTTTATGGTCGTAAAAAAGAAGGCAAATGCCCAAACCCCCAATTTGGGTAAATTTGTTTTAAAATTTTATTAATCGTAGAGTTCAAGTTGAGTCATAAATTTGGTTTTAACGTATACGCAAGGAACACGTTTTTCATTACCATTCCAACCTAATCTAATATTGTACTGGTGCTTTTGTTTTTCTGAATCATAGTAATCCCAAAAATAAACTTCATCCACAGCGGTTAAATACCACAGAACTGTAAATTTACAATTGGGATTCAATTTGAGCTTCTCGTCAGCATATTCCTTTTTGTTTGCTCCAAACATTAAATCTTCGTGTGTATAAAAATTAATCTTTCGTCTTGATTTCAATTCGTACTCGTGAATCACTTCTTTATCAGAATTCATTACAAAAAAATCAAATTCATTATATTTATTTCTAAAGAAATAAACATCCTCGTTGGGGTGTAGTGCTTCAATATATTCAAACACTATCTTTTCATTTTTAAGTCCCCAAATCAAATCACTTTTCTTTTTACCAAAATTCAACTTCGTCATTTCTATAATATATCTATATATTTTATAAAATATGGAAAAACGCAGAAAATTAAAACCAAAAAAGATGACACACGTTCCTTAAGTATGTTATTGATAAACATTCAAAAAAATTTAAATCTACAATTATTAATTTTCTATCTTCTATTAGTATTTCTCTGAGATGATAGTTCCTTATTAATTCTTTGATTAGTTCTGCTACTGGGTGAACTATATAACCACTAAACATAATCTTAGATTTGAGCTCAATTGGTAATAAATGAAACATAATATATTAAAAGATTCCTTCTTCATAATTAAAACTTAAAGTTCTGTGAAATTCATTCATAGTATAAATTTTAGAACAATCTTTAATTAATTTATCATCAGCATTTCTATATCCAGTTTGAAACATATCAACCGCTCCCCCACAAAGCAAGTCAAAGTTTACTTTTTTACCTTCATATAGACTTTCATAAAGTTTCATTACATCACCATTAAATTTTTTATTTGCGGTATAATCTATTGATTTACTCGGTACACCTTTCATTCTGATATGATGTCCGTAAATCGGTTTATTATTTTTATCACGACTTTCTAATTTATCAATATAGCATTTCTTTCCAAGAAAAACGCAATCAGTTGCCCAAATATCTCCAACACTATTTTCCAAATCAAAATCAATATGAAATTGGCCCATTTCTTTTCCAATCAATTCAGTATTATATTTTTTATAATAATGTTGACGTAAGATTTCAACTTCATCATAATCAATATGGATACTATCCGTATCCTGAGTATACATTTTTAGTTTCAAATCTTCACCCAAACACATTACACGGTTCATAATATTTTTAGATTTTGATAGAACTTCAACCCCAACCTGAGCGTTGTTAAAATGATCGTCAATTGTTTTATGTTTCTTCACTATGTATTCATTACCAACTTTGTACCATTCTTTAATATAATTATAATTTTTTGAAAGATAATCATTCCATTTATTTTCATATTGTTTAGTTTTTTTATTATAAGTAGATTCTGAAACGATATCGGTTTGAGTATCAATCGGTTTCAAAATACTTTTGCCATAAGCACTATTCATAATAAGTTTATAAATTTCTTGAATTGGATTCTTTTGAGATTTCTTTAGTTTACGTGTTTCATACAAATAACTAATAGTATTTTTAATTTTAGTATTTCTACCTTCATCAAAATAATACCCACTAAGAATTTCCAAATCTACATCTTGGAATTCTTGTAAATCTAAAATAGATTGTTTATCAAGAAATAATACTTTACCAACTAAATCGTTAGTAAAATCACGTACACCGTGTTCGGTCATACTGGATGCTAATGGAAACTGTCTTTTAATACCAACACTTTTAATAATACATTTGACAAAGATACCATCCAGTTTCAAACAAGATTTTAAATCGGTATGTGTCAGAATTTTGGGCCGTCCCATCAAAAATCCATCACCCAAAAACATAGCACTTGGATACAAAGAACACGCATCAAAGTCAGCAATTTTACCACCTTCAATCTTCCACTTTTTATTTTGATTAGTCATAGTACGACCACCAACAACACATTTTTGAATAAAGTGTCTTGGTTTACCAGCGATTTCATAAACATCTTCATAACATCCCTGACTAATTAAATATTTATGAGCGAGAGAAGCACTACTAATAATGTTATCAATATCCAATTCAACTTCATCTTCAGATTCTTTACCTAATTTCTTAATCCACTCTCTAAAAGTAGTATAACCATTTTTTAATACTTCACAATCAATTCTACAATATTGGTTTGAATATTCAAACATATTGATTTCACCACCATATTCACAATCCCATTTAATTACATTATTTTTAAACTGTTGTAGTTTTTCATTTTGAGCTTCTGATCCTAATAGTTTGAATTCATCTAAAACAAATTTATAACAAGTTTCCTTATCAATATTAAATTCAGAATCGTTAGCAGAAAGAAAATGATTATATAATTTATATGGGATCACTTCTTTTTCAGTTTCCAATTTAAACATAGAACCAAAATCAGAAAGTTTTTTAGAAATCAAAGCATAACTATCTTTAATTTTAATGTTAATAGTTCTTTCAAGTTTTTTTCCACGATTTAAATAATATTTAGCAGAACACGACATTAACATTTTTCCGCGTTCAATCGGATTTTTACAAGACAAGTATGGAAATAGAAATTTATAATCATATCCAGCGTTATGAGCAATTAACATAATATTATTAGAATTATTTGGTAGATTATCTAAAAACTCTCTGGCACAATTTTTCCCACGATAAAACCCTTCTTCACCATCTTCAGTAATATATCTAACCAAATATGGTTTATGAATGTTATTATCATTTTTATCTGAATACGATTCAAAATCAAAAAATACTTTATAAAATTCTTTAGTAGTTTTATGTAAAAATTTATTCAAATATGTTTTAATTAGTTCTTGTTCCTTTTTATTACTTGTAATTGATTCTATACAATCTTTCAATTCAGAAAACTCACATTCTTTCTCTTTGTACAAAGTGTAAATTTCTTCAAGTTCATTAGTCAAAAATTCATCTTCTACTAATCTTTGTTCTCTAAGAGATAGACTGGTGTTTCTTGTATACAAATGTTTATTATAAGACAAATCATCATAATCTTCTACCTTATCTATAAACTGAGATTTCAAAATATTATCAGTATAAGTAATTGGTGTTAATAAAGTATCTTTGTATTTAATCAAAAGTTTAACAACTTCAAAACTATCTATAAATCTATCATTACTTTTTTTATTAAGTGTCTGTAGTTTGTTATAGTCTTTAATGTTTTTAACCTTATCATAATTTTTCATAGCAAATGAAGTCAGCTCAATTTGAATGTTTGGAAAATAATGGGTGTCTATCATACAGAATTTATAATGTTCATCACACTTAACACCAAATCTATCAGTCCTGACATCAGAAATAAGTTTGCCGTGTTTATCGGTCATTTTTTTAAAACCACGAAGGCGTTTAATTTCAACACTAATCCCAAGTCTTCCACAAATTTCAGACATCTTAGAAAATGGTACTTCACGATTAACAACAAATGATTTAAGTTCGTTCAATTTACTTTTGCTTAATCCCAAATGTTTTAAAGTAAGATATAAACAATTATCTTTCAAATAGTCTGTAAATGTTTTTGGATCTTTAACAATATCTTTATGAAAAATACCTATTGAAGTCAAATCAACATCTTTTAAATTATGATAAAATCTAAAGAATGCTCCACCGAGTTTTGGATTTGTAGATTCAGAAACAGTTTGAACAACAAAGGATTTACCACCAGAAAAAGCAACAGACATAATCCAATCATAGGCAGAACCACCCATATCATCTTTTTTAACAAGATTAAATCTATCTGTAATTTCCTTAATAGTTCTTGAAGAAAGTGTTATCCAATCTGAATCATCAAATGGATTACTCGCAATAAGTTTTTTATTAACTACAAATTTTCTAAGTAGAGCAAAAAATTCTTTAACTGAAATTTTAGAAGGGTCAACTTCCAGAAAACTTATAGAACCATTATTGAGCTTCTTTAGTTCTGAAGTAATGGCATCAATATAATCATTATTATTTTTGGGAACAACACCGATTTTAGTAATGGAATCAATATTAATATTAGTTGGTTTAGTATTTTTTTCAACTGTTTTATATGATTTGAATTTACCATCAATAATAATACTTTTGTTCTGATTCGTATTCCATCTCGGAATCTGAGTAGAAACTTGTACGGCATCTTTTTTATACTTCTTAATATAAGTATTAAGTTGACCAAAAGTCATTTTGTTAAGAAACGATTTGAGTTCTGGTGATGAATTTTCCGCTTGAATGGATTGAAGGGGAATTTGCTCTTTAGTTGCCACATCTTCCAAAAATTTAGCACGAAACAAAAATTTGGCGGATTCAGACATTCTATATTATACTATAAGATTTTAATTCTTAAGTAAATAAACATAAATATATTATTTGTAAAAATACATATTATTTTCCTTAAGTCCAAATAATTATCTATATATATTGTATATTATACGATGTCATCAGATTTGCGAAAAGAATACAAAAGATTACATAAAGAAATAGAAAGATTAGAGTTAGAAATAATTAAACAAGAAGCTATTCTTACTGAATTAAAAAATGAAAGAAATTATTATTTTAAAAAAATTAGAGAAAATTTAAGAGTGGGGTTTACTTAGAGATTGATAACATCAACCATTCCATTTCTAATGACTAAAGCACGTACACATTCAACCCAAATGTTTAAATTACAAGCGGATTGTTGAGCAGTTGAAGTGGTCTGTTCATCTGTGCCATTTGGAACTGAATTACGACTAATTCTTAAAACCATCGGACTTTCACCAACCTGAATCGCATTCTGTGGGGTATCATTTCCCATTCGTGTTTTGGCAAGATTTATTCCTAAATATCTCTGTTGTCCTTGATAAGATGAGATAGCGGTAGTTTTTGGTGCTTTTGTTGCTAAATTCGGTAAAGTAATATTGGCATTAAGAATATTATTAGCATCTAAAGATCCAAATTGTTGATAAGTTGATGGTAAAATATACGCTGGTTTCTCGGCAGTTTGTCCTAAATATGAATACATTTCAGAGACCTTCTGAACTTGTCTATCATATAAATTTCTGTTATTAACTACCAACTGTAATTCTTCTTGATAAAGACCATCAGAACGAGTTTTTCTTAAGAGTGGATTGTCATTTCCTTGTAAAACCTTTTGTACGTAAATTTTCATAACACTTCTATTAGCAAATCCTAATTCAACATCGGTGGTTTGAGCTTCCCCACCAGCATCTAATCCACCTACAAGTTGACTATTTACTAAAACTTCTTGTCTATATGGAATTGTCATACCTTCGGCACTATTTATTTGCTGGTCTAATGCCATAGAAATTTCATCGGCAAATGATAAATAATCTAAATGAAGTCGTGGTCTGTTCACATCAAAAACACGTTGCGTAGCGGTAAATCCAGTACTTCCAGATTCAACCATACAATCGGCCCAAATTCCATTCCAATCTATTTCTATAATAATATCAGATGATAAATTACTTGGTAGCATAGTATCCTTAAGAACTGGAAACAACTGATTAATTTTAACACTACATTCAATAGTAGCAGTAGTTGTGTTATTTGGAACACGGAATCCAACTTCAGAAGCGGTTTTATCGTCTGCTAATTGTAAAGTACCATCAGCGTTGTAGTGATACTGATGATTTCCCATTAATTTTTCATCTAAAATTTCTACTTGTGCGTCATACGGAACAAAACAATTTTCAAGTGCTATCTTCTGTCCACACTCACGAGTTTCTGAAATGAGCTTTCCGCCAACATATAATCTTGCGTTTCTAATTAAATTAACCCCACCAGAAGTTCTAACAAAAGAACAAAAACGGTCTTTCGCTGGGTCATAACTACTCCAAGAAACTTTCCACATCAAACTTCCGTTTGGTGCTAACGCTGTTCCTTTTTTCTGTAATACGAATTTAGATTTTCCGAAACCATTTGTTTCACCGTTAACCCACGAATGGTTATCCGCTTCTTGAATAATAGATTCTATACGTGTTGACTGGTTTTCATCGTTGGCGTTAGTTTGGAGAACTGCTGGAAGTGATTGTTGGGGGTCTGAAGAATTCATTTTTATAATATTCTAAAAGATTTTATTTTATTTTTAATTTATTTACAATAGAATTTATCATCCGAAAATATTGACTCCAGTTGGAACAATCTGTAATCTCTTAATAGAATGTACGTAATTATAACATAATTTAGCAGAATTAGTATTGGTATTGTATTGAATTTCCCATCTAAAACCTTTATCGGACAAATCTTCAGAACCACCAGCATAAGATAAACTACGACCAAATACAAAAGATTTTCTCCAATTTACTAAAGAACGTTCTTTTAATCCAGAAGCTTCCAAACTTTTTGTTATTTCCTGTATATGTTCTTGAGATGAATACTCGTGTGTTAAATTAGTAGTCCAATTTGTTAAATCAACTGGTCGTTGTGGTTCAACTCTACTTCCGATTTTTGCTTGATAGTTTCGTAATCCATCTACTTGTCCCCTACGATTATATTGGTAATGAACTTGAGATGTATTAATGGGAACAGACAAAACACTCTGAACTCTACTGGAATAACACGGAACTAATAAACTTTGAGTTCCAACGTTTGGTTGAATATTTGCTAAATACATAGTTGGTGTTGGAATATCCATAACAAGTCCTTCCCCTTGAATTCTTTTCTGTAAAGCATTTAAATACGGTGGGGGCATTTCAACAGAACGAACAACATACTCAACATTAGAAACGTTGTAATTCCAAAGTGTAGAACTAATGGCAACTGGTGCGGTGTTGGCATCCGCTGGGTCTGATACATTTGGTAAAAATTCAATAACAACATCTGTTAAAGTTTTAGTATCTCCAAAAGTTCCAGCAACAAAAGCACAAGTCAAATCAATACCACTACCATCTACCGCTGTAGCACCAGTTAATTTACCGTATTTTGTAGCAAATGCCACGGTATCTTGTTTACCATTAATTTTGAAAACATTTCCGTTAACCGCTGGATGATCTGTTGTAGTCCATCCAAGTGCCAACAATTCAGCTTCCGAGACAGATATTTTAATTAAAGAACCATCTGCTTCAGTAATAGCGGAACAGTCAATTCCAGTTAAAGTGTGTACTGAAGTTAAGACATTTTCTTCATCTTCCAAAATGATTTCAACTTCTACGTTTCCAGATGCCACAATTGGAAATCCAGTTTCCATAGATAGTAAACCACTTAAATCTAAATGAAGTTGATTTTTCTGGGGTACGTTGTTATAAGTTAAAGTCGGTGTGTTGGCATCCCATTCCGTAGCGGAATAACTCGGATTATCTGCCTTAAGAGTAGCGTGATTATAAATAGAATGTAAATTGTTTAATGTCATATCGTTTTGATAATCTTTCCTAACTTTATCTAAAATATTATAATTAGTAATTGTTTCTAAGGGTCGGCCGTCTACTCTAATAATTAAATCACGGACGATTTGTTCTGAACCCTGACGATTTCCCCAATCAACTAAATAGGAATTAGAAGTGCCTAATCCTGCGTGTGGTAAAATTTTGGTATCAAATTGTAAGTAAGAAGATTTAAAATCCACCATACCCAAAGTTGTTGGTAAATTAATACGAATACGAGAATTTGTTTTTGGTCTGAATGTTGCTCCACTATTATCTGAAATAACAACTTGACTATAATTAGCAATCGGCATAGAATTAGAAACTTTCAACATTTTATAATATACTAAAACAAAAAAATTTATAAATAAAAAATTTAAACAAAAAAAAAGTTTCAACTATGACTTTGAGATTGTCTTGCCATTAGTGTTGTGTCCCACGCCGTACCACTTTGTGAACCAGTATTCTGAATATTTGGAACAACTATTGGTTTTGTCGGCATATCATTTTTATTATCTGGTGTAAGTTGATCGCCATATCCAATAGAACCGCCTTCTCCATCAGTCCATCCTGCTAATCCACTTGTATAATTTCCCATATTAATAATATATCTAAACATAAAAAATTTGATTTTAATTAATAACTTTTCATTTTCAACGGTTTTTTATATCCTATAGAATCATCTACATCTAAACCCCCATCAAATTTAGTCTTCTTTTTAATAGTATTTTTTATTGGTTTTTGAGCTTCTTTTGTTTTAAACTGAAAAATATCTTTTTCTTTAATAATTTTGGGTTTTCCTATATTCTTAATGTTTGGATGTTTCAACATTCTATCTATAACTGGAACTATTCTATGGTTTCTTTCTAAACTAAAAGTATTCATACACTTCTTTTGATTAGTTTCAATATCCATTATAGTAATGTAATATAAAATTTATTTTAAAAATAAAAATGTTTTAGAATTATATAAAATGTTGATAACTCTGTATTCTAATGACTTAAGCAATAATTTTACTGTAGATTTTAAAGATAATATTATTCTTCCCAAGTACACAACAATCAGAATGACAAATGCGTTATTGACTTTGGCACATAATTTTGTAATAGACCAAGACAAAACAATTAAAATAACTTATAACAATAAAGACCGTTCAGCGAATGTCTTTGCTATTAACGCCGGACAATATACTTTAGCAGAATTGGCACAACATATAGAATTAAGAATTAATCAAAATTTAACAAGTAATGGAATAACCAACGCTAAGGCAACGATGACTTATGATGTAAGTAAGGGTTTTAGTGCTGGTTGTTTTGATTTGGAAATAGAAATGACTTCTTTAGATGTTGACATATTTCAAATTAGTAATTGGGGTTCAGCAAATTGGACATCGGATTTGACTGTATATAAAGATGATGATTCAATAGACACCACAACCACAGAATTTAATTCAGATGGAACTAATAATTTTGGCGGTGTTATAGCATTATCAGACGATGGAACTTTGTTGGATTCTTGGGGGTATCTTGTAGCACATCAAACACTTTTAATAAAAAATTGGTTAGAACCAACAGAGAGCGTAAAATTATCAAATCAAGCACCAGCACCAGTAAAAGACCAACCTTATGGTTGTTTAAGTTGGAAAGATAATGGAAATGAAAGTTCTTATTATGTGGCATTAAATAAAACAGATCCTGATTTTGCCAATCTTGGAATTTCTAATAATGATTATTTACAGATTACCAATCTTGCTGGAAATCCAGTAATGGTTCTTTACACTAAATCTGATAGTACAGATGTAGACCAATACCCTTATAATTCGTTAACGATTTTTGAAACAATTGATGGGGGTACTATGGAAGAAGTTGCCCAATTAGAAGGTTTTACTGGGAATGAATACGTAGCGGTTTCATTTGCTAATGGGCATTTCCCTACATATTATTATAAAGATGATGTTGGGGATGATTGGATTGAAATAGATTTGTCATCAGCAACCGCTTCAGACAGATACACTTATGTTAATACAGATAATTTAAAATTTGGTTTTAGTAGTTTTTCAAAATCCGCTACTACCGCTGATGCTGATTTACAAATAGCAGAAATTTTTTCATCTGGGAAAAGCTCAACTGATACTAATACAGAAAATTGGGGACAATATCTAAAATTAGATTGGAATAACACTAATAATAATGGATTCGGAATTCAATTGGGATTTGAAGAAAATACTTATGAATCAGACACAAGTGGCACTTCACCAGCAAAATTAGCACAACTTTCACTTAAAAATGAAGATACGGTTTCAGTTCTTGGGGACGCAAGTGGTTCAAAATATGCCCCTTATATAAATGTTAATATTGATAATTTACCGATAGTTTCTTATGGATGTAATAGTACAGATGACACTTTAATTGGTATGAACAAATGTATAGCATCAATTCCAAGATATGATTTCCAAGGGAATTTTGAATTGGCATATAATCTTGTATACAATCCAGTTGAACCGAATACGATTAGATTAAATAACGCAGAAGAAATTTCAATTTCAAATTTACAAATGAGATTACAACAAGCAGATGGTAGTTATGCCGTAGATATAGAAGCACCAAAAAGTTTTGTGTTAGATGTACAATCAGAAGAAAATTTACATTTCAGAATGTAATTAATTAAACTTTAAAATTAAAATGTTTAGATATATTATTAAAATGACTGAGTGGACTGATTTTGTAAAGAAATATGCTAAAACTAATAATCTAACGTATGGGAAAGCTATTTTACCAGCGTCAAAAGAATGGAAAAAAAGTAAAGGAAGTAAGGGGGCAGATAACATTTCAAGACTACGAAGTAATGAAATGACAAAAGATTTTACAACAAAAAAAGGCGATAAACTACGAACTGGTAAAAATAAAGGGAAACAAGCATATTCTAAAGAAAAATAAGTTTGATTGGTTCTTCAAAACGTGTAATCATAATTGGTTCTGTTGTATTTTTTGGTCTACCACGACGACTCTGATAAATTTTATATTTTTCTTTTTTCTGTAAATAATATTTTCTAAAGTATTCCTTACGTTTTTCTTCTTTATCTAAAACTTTATCGGACATACTATAACGCAATATTTTAATTTTAAGTATTTAAACGTAAAACTATTATATTATGTAATAATATATAAAATGAAATCTACTTGTTGGATTGTTGAATTATATAATCCACTTAATCTTGAAGAAATGATTTGGACTGATGTAGATCAAACATTAGAAAAACTTTCAAACAAATGGAAAGAACATAGTGGAAATGATTTTATAAATTACACAAGATTACATAACATTTTTCATAACCGTAATAAATCAGATATTTTATTGATTAAAGTCAAGAAGCTTCAAACACCGATGGTTAACGTTAACTTAAATAGTACTGGTTAATTTTGTTTTTTTTTTTTTTTTAATTATTTTTTTGTGAACTTCTTTTTGTAATACTTCTTTAGAAGTTTCTTTGTGTCGTATAACTTCACATTCTTTTAATATCATTTTGATTTTTAGTTGAGACATCTCTTCAACTAATTCATAATATTTTTTTTTACTCATTCTGAAACAAGTACTACATACATATCCCAAAAACGGTAAGTCTTTTAATTCTCGGATTTTAGTGGCACAAACACAACAATATAATTCACACATATACACTAACTATAGATATTAATTTCAATTTAAATTCGCAAATTGTAAAGATTTTTTTTAATAATTAATTTGTGTGTTTATGATATATGTCTGATTACGGAGATAGAATGTTGAAAATGGAAGTTGAATCTAAAGAAAGTGTTGTTGTTGATGAAACTACTGTGGAAAGCTCAAATCAGAATGAAAATGAAGTTTTTATCAAAACGGAAGTAGTTGATAAAAAACAGAAATTAAAAGATCATCTCGCCAAATGCCGTGAAAAATCGGCAATTGTTAGAAAGGCAAAAAAAGAAGAAAAAGAAAGAAATAAAGTTCAGAAACCACGTGGACGACCAAAAAAAGTAAACGTTTTAGATGATGTTGTTGAAGAAGAAGACAGCGATGTAATCGCCCCAATTGTACCAAATGATTTTCAAGAAATGCCAAAACAAATTATAAAAGAAATTCCAAAAGAAATTAATAATGGAATTGATATGGATTTGTTATTAAATAAATTAGATGATAGGATAAACACAAGATTCAATACATTACAAGATTCATTAAAACCAAAAGAAATTCCAAAAGAAATTCCAAAAGAAATTCCAAAACAAAATCCGCAGGATGATTTATTGAAAATGATGAATGATAGAGAACAAATGATAAGAAACGATGAACGGTCTAAATATAAAAAAGAACAAGAACAGAGTAAATTAGAAACATTACAAAAATCAACTAAAAAATATTTTGGAAGATTACCACCAACAGATTTATTCGCACCACAACCACAAAACGAATGGGATAATTTATTTCAAACAAGAAAAAAAAATCTATGGTAATCGTATATGAAAAAAGAATTGTATAAACCATTTGTATCAAATGTAAAAAATAAAAAGTATTCGGTTTATGTCAAATCTGATAACAAAAGTGGTATGAAGCTCATTTCATTTGGTGATAAAAGATATGAACAATTTACAGATAAATTAGGACATTATAAAAAATTAGACCATAAAGACCCAAAAAGAAAAAAAGCATATTACGATAGACACGGTCAAACAACAGATAAAGATTCTGCTAAGTGGTGGTCTCATAAAATTTTGTGGTAGTACAACCCTTTGGATTTAAATTTTCAAAGTTTATATCTTCAAGAAGTTCATAAAAAATATAATTAGAAAAGTATAAAAATAAAAGATAAGTAAACATATTATATTAGTACCATATTTTTTTATTGTGAGTAATATTTTTAACTGATTTGAAATAAGATAGTTGGTTCTGAAATGATGACAAAATGTTATCAAATACTTTAATTTTTTGAATAATTTGACCCCCAGATTTATTAGGACAAACATAAAAATCGGTGTCTTTGTTTACTTTTCCAGTTGCGTTTCCATTTTCATAAACACCATCCGCATCCAAATTATACATAGTGTTATTACATCTAAACCGAATATAAGATTTATTTTTATGTGTTCTAAGTTTAATACAAGTGATAGTATCTTTTTCATAAGTGTTGTTTCTTTCATAAGCATTAATTTCACATAGCATATCAGCGGAGTATTGTAAGAATGCTTCTTCATTAATATCACAAATAAGATTAGGGAATTCAAGTTCATCGCAATCAATTTCAAAGAATTCGGTATTCATTTTGTTATACTATAGTACCGTAATATAGTTTTAAGTATATTTACATAAATAATTATTAATTAAATATTTTTTTTTCATTTGAGAATTTATTAGGATAATTATAAAATGGATTATCAACAACATATAATCCAATCTAAAATGATTCAGAAATCTACTGTTATGTTAAATTGTGTTGAGTGTAAACAAGATTTTGGGGATTGGGCGAAGCTCAAAATCAAAAAAGATGCCAAATGTTTTCCGTGTTTCAAAAATTTTAAAAAAAATTTTAAAAGAGTTGAACTTAATTTTTTATCGGACTCTGAGTCGGAATCGGATTCTGTCTAAGATTCTGTCTAACTGCCTTTTCTGAAGGCGACATCTCTGCGTCTGTTATTACTTGTCTTTTTACTCTACTTCTTTTACGACCACGGCCCTTCTTCGGTTTGTCTAAAACAACTGGATTCTTTTTTACGGCAGTTATTAACAATTTTTTTGGAATCGGTGTCGGTTTTGTTGGTGGTTTGGTTTTAATTTTCGGTTTTGTTTTAATTTTCTTCTTAATCGGTTTCTTCGGTTTTGTTTTAATTTTCTTAATCATTAATAATTTATTACAAGATTTAATTTTCAAAATAATTTCTACAATACTATTAATGACTTGTATTCTTTGCGAAAAAAATAGTGTTGAATTTTGGTTCGGTTCGTTGTGTGCTAAATGTAGACGTGTTAAACATCTTCTTTCAATTTTTAACGAAAGAGTGTATGAAGTACTTGAAGAAGTGTTAATAAAAAATGAAGACGAGCAGGATGTAAAAATTAAAGAAGAATTAAAGATTGAGTTAACTAAAAATGAATATAACTTAAGAAATAAAAAAAAAAATACTACTGAATAGTATATGAGTGAACCATCAGATAAAAAACTATATGAAAAAGTAAAGAAAGAGATTTATAAAAAATATCCAAAACATTCAGCATATAGAAGCGGTTTATTAGTAAAAGAATATAAGGAACGTGGTGGAAAATATACTGGTAAAAAGAAAAGTAATAAGGGATTATCAAGATGGTTCAAAGAAAAGTGGAAAACTCAAGATGGTAAAACTGAATATAAAAATAAAGATGATATATTTAGACCAACTAAAAGAATTAGTAAAGAAACCCCCACAACTATTAAAGAATTATCTAAAAGTGAAGTAAAAGAAGCTCAAAAAGAAAAAAAACAAAAAGGAAGGGTATTAAAATTTAAAAAGAAATAATATATGTTAGTATATCTATAATGAACTCTAATGATTTAATTATGTATCCAGTAGTAAAGGATGAAGATGTATACCAAGTTAAAAGAGATCTACCAAAACCCCTTCAAAAACCCCCTTTTGTTTCTATTATATGTGGTGGTAAGGGTAGCGGAAAAACAACAAGTCTTATAAATGAAATGATGAGAAGTAATATGATGGGATCTAAGAAAAATGAAGAAGATGTTTTTGATGATACAATTATATTTAGTGGGACTCTTGGTTCTGATTCTACATCACGACATTTAGTAAAAAAAGCAACTATGGTTTCAAATGTGTATGACGATGAAGCAATAAAATCTATAGTAAATTTTCAACAATCTAAAAATAAAAAAGATAGAAGACATATTTGTATCATAGCAGATGATATCGCTCCTATGATTAAACAAAGAGATTGTGAATTGTATAGACTTACAAGTACACATAGACACAATTTATTTTCAATTTATTATTTAGTTCAGAATTGGAAAATGTTGCCACCAGTTGCTCGTAGTAATGCTTCAAATTTTCATATTTATCGTATACCATCCACGAAAGAACAAGAAAAGATATTTGAAGATTTAGGATTCTTAGGCAATAAAAAGATGATTAAGGATTTATACGACTATAGCACTAATAAACCATTCAACTTTCTATTTGTTGATGCCATAAAAAATGAATGTTGGAAATGGGGTAATTGTGAACCAGAATTTTTATGGAGTAAATACTCTGATAACGGTGGATATAATGAACCATTTAAAATTCCAAGTGGAACTGAAATAATTGAAGATTAAATTTGAAAATAAAAAGTTTTGTTATAATATTAACTATGAATGAAATGGATACTTATTACGAAAATACAAGTCAATTGAGCTCCGCTCTTGGGGACATAGCACGAAGGGAAGGTGAAATGAAATCTTCAGCAATTGGAACAAAAAGTGCCTTAGATGATGTAAACATTTCATTAACTCAAGCACAAGCGTCAAAAGAAGAAGCGGAAGGGGGTCAAACTACTGGTGCTGGTTTGTTAACCAGTACGGCATTAAATGTAGTTAAAGGTCAAGTCCAAAAATCTGTTAAATCCGCATTACAATCAAAAGTTCAAAGCAAAATAGATGAAATTAAACAAAATAAAATTGATTCATCCGCAGATGGGAAAGAACCAGCACCATCAAGTGCTGGGGCAAGAGACCAACCCAACATAGAAATAACTGGAAATGAAACTTCAAACGAAATTCGTGGCATCAGAACAAATTTAAGTAAACGTATAAATAATATGGATACAGATTCCAAAAATCAAGTTTTAGATAATTACAAAGATTCTACTGGAAATACAAATCCACAAACACCCCAAGAAGTTGATGTTTTACAACAAAAAGTTATAGAACAAGAGAAGAACCCCACTACAAAATTTTCAGATGAAGAATTAGATACAACGGCCGATTCTGGAACTACAAATGTTTCAACTGGAATTGCTGGTGGACGTGTTGCTACTACTGGGACTACAACTGGTCAAACACCGAATGTATCTTCAAGTGCTTCTACAGATGTTTCAGAAAATCTTAAGACGATGACTGATGAAGGTATGTCCCAATTATCAGATAAATTAGGAGTAGATTTTGGATCTTTGAGTTCTGAAGATGTTGGAACAGCGTTGACTGGTTCATTATCGGATGCTGGTGGGTCTATGTTGGGTTCATTAGGTGGAGCGTTAGGATCTACACTTGAGTATCTCGGCCCAATTGGTATGGTGGCAGGTATTATAACCGCTGGATTTGGTATTAGTAAATCATTAAAAGAAATGAACCAGATGGAACAGAAACAAACCGATATTAGAAATTTAGCAAGTAATATAAACAATATGGGTGGAATGAGTTTTGGTTCACTTGCCACAAGTGCTATGGATACATCTCAAGTAAGAAGTGGGGGTGCTACGGCAAACTTTTAATCCAATTTTTCATTAATTCTTTTTTAGTCTGTTCTTCATTAATTAAATTATGTACACGTAAAGTTAATTTATTTAATGTCATCTCTTCAAAATCCATATTGTATTATATTGATATAACATTTAAATAAAAACTTTTAATATTATATATGCCGAGTGAAGTACAAAGCGTAGCATTTTCAAAAGATAAATGGACTTTACCGAAAGCTCAAAAGTGGTTAAGAGATAATAATTATAAAGAAACATATAGAAATAAAAAAGTTGATATAACGCCAACTCAATTAAGATTTAGACAGACTCCACCAAGTAAATATAAATCTTATACATCTAAAAAACTAAAAAATGGTGTTATCTTAGTTTTAGGAAATATGTAATTGTATTAATTCTGTTGTAATAATTACAAAACTAAATAATAATGTTGTAAGATATTATAAAATGTCTAAACGTTATTTGTCTATTTCAAGTGCTAATGGTGGAAGCGGATTTTTCGGATATTCAAATGGAAATCCACAGTTAACATTTTTAGTAAGTAATACTGGAATACTTCAGAGTCAAGAATTAAGATTTCAAGGAAATTTTAAAAGAGTTTTAAACACTAATTCAGCACATCTTAACGAAGTTGATAAAACAAAAGATTTGAATGTTGATAGTTTTGTAGGTGTTTCATCTATAATTCAGAACATAGAAATTAGTAGTCGTGCTTATTCTAATCGTTCTTTAGAAAATATCCAAAATTATCCAAGACTTGTAAGTAATTTTATGTCAAGTTTACATTCTAAAGGTGGATTAGATACTCAGATGTATAACGAACAGGTATGTAAAGGAAGCGGATTTTCTACAATTTCAGAAGAGAATTCAACAACAAGTCTTAATAGTGGGAATTATTCTGTGGTGGGCCAAAAAATAGCACAACGTATTCCATATTGTGCTAAGAAAGGTGTTGACTTTGATATACGATTAATGTGTGGTATGTTTATGTCTGAAGATATTGATTTAGAACAAATCGGTGGTCTTGCTATTACTATAAATCTTGCCCCAAATGAAAACGTATTGTTTGGAACTGATAGTCAAAATTATCATTATGAAATTCAAAACCCACGTATAATTGTTCCAGTAATCGCAAAATCCGATGAAGCAATTGAGATGAGTGCTATGAATCCATCCCCAGTTCTCAATTTCTTATCGTTTACAAGTTTATATAATGTAATTACATCTACAGAACAACAAGTCGTTCACCGAGTTTCTTTGAAAGGTGTGATTAGTACACAATCTAATTTCATTCCAGTTTCATACATTAACAATTCATCTAAAAATGGATTGGCACAATATAACCCAGCAATTCAAAGATTAGTATACCATCTTGATGGGAAACGATTTCCGCTTGAATATTCTATTGAAGTTGATAGAGATGAAACATTACCACAGAACGAACAAATTTCAACAAATCCACAGTTGTTAAGAAATTATTTAGAATCTTTCAGAAATGCCAAAGATGTTAAGAAATCTTGTATAAATCCAGTTGTTAGTGGTGCTGATGCCCAAGTGGCCGAGCACGGTGTTTTTGGTGTAGGATGTTCTTATGATTCGGTTTCAAATGCTGGAATACCAGCACAAGTCTCAACTCTCGGATTTGAAGTTCAATCCAAATTACTTGACCCAGCGAAATTTGATTCCGCTCTTGTAGACCAAACCAGTTTGAATTATGCCGTGTATACTTATTATTTATGTAGGAACTCTGTTCGTATTGTACAAGGACAAGGAATCCAAGTAGTTCAATAATTTTTTTTATTTTTTTTATATATTATAATTGTATATGTCATATAATAATAATAATAGTAATAGACAAAATCCGATAGAACAAATGGAACAACAAGCAAGACAGAATCCATTTGGTAGCGGAATTTATAATCAAGCATCTCAGATTGAAGCTTCTTTACAAAGTTCACCAAGAACTATAATATTAGAATGTAATAGATTTACAAGTAGACAAGACGATGAAACCGCTGAAGCATATCAAACAAATCACCGATGGATTACCGAATTTGCGAGTGGGATAGAAATAAAACAAGGGGATGAAATTAGAATAAATAGTGGATACGTAAGTTCTATTGGTGTCGGTGATTTAATTGCTTGGGACAGACAAGATGGTAGTTTGACACAGGATAATTTAGCAAATTGGATTTTTAGTGTTTACGTTTGTAATGATGGATTAAATGATAAACGAGAAGGGTATAATATGTTTACAACAGATGGTGGGGGTCAAGGAAAATTTCCGTACGATACCGATAATAGTGCTTGTCCGCTTTATAGAGTTGTTAAAGAATATGATGTTTCATCAACTTCAAGACAATTTCCACCAAGTTATAGTCTTCCAACAATCTCATATAATCAAGATCCATATTTACCGTGTCGTTTTTTTGGTGAAAAATTCCAAATGAAAACACCGACTTTAGATAATCATTTTAAATTTACATTAACACCGAACTATGTTAATCCGACTACTGGAGATGTATATGGTACAACTATAACTTGCCATCGTTATACGTCGTTGGATACTTTAGTTCCAATTTCAGCTTCTTGTATATTTAGTTTAGGACAAAGTTATTTATTTGTTCCACAAAAAGAAATGTTAATTTCAGGAAACGATGATTTATATAATCACGAATCTCAAAAATGGTTGTTTAGTTGTTATGGATTTAATAATAATTCTGATGGATTGGAAGTAATGAACGTTGATAATATGGCGGATAGAATTAAATTATATAAAGCACAAACTGACGTTATACAATTAACCGCAAGTGTTAAAGTAATTTCTTTACCGAGTTCTTGTGGAAATAATGAAGGATTAACACCATATTCAACTAAAGTATATGAACTTGATGAAGAAAATTTTATAGAAACTGAAGATGTACTTTATGGTTATACTTTTCAAGGAATGGAAAAAAATGTTTTAGATTTTAATAATTTAGATAGAACTACTATAATTGATGATAATTTAAGTGGTAATACGCCATTAAGAATGAGTGTTTCTAATAGTCCGTATGATTCTGCTAAATCAAAATTACCAATTGTTCTTGAAAGTCTTTATAATCCAGATGCTACTTTAAGTCCTATGCTACGTCAACAGTATATTAAATTTAAAAATCCAAGACCAGTAGTAATTAGTAATTTACTTGAATTAGTTGAATATATCGGTAGTAATGTTTTAGTTTTAAACATATATGACCCAACAAATAGTCCGAGTTATAGAGAAGTGATAACGTGTTGGATTGGTGATGAGAGTTTGGGAACACAACCAGTAAATTATGAAATAACAAATGAAAGTATAATTTTATATAGTGTACGCAGGGGTTGTAATAAACAACAAACAAATTTAAGTTCAGATGGTCAAGTAATTTCAAAAAATCTTATACCAGATACAACAAAATCTAATTATATTGTTAAAGTTTCTAATTTACAAACAGATACAGAAATACGATATAGTGGTAAAGATGTTAAACAATATCAAACCATTTCGTTTGATTGGGGTTCAAATACAACCCCATTAAATAATTTAGGTTATTTTATATTTATAAAAGTCGCAAATGAAAGTTTAGATAATACTACATATAGAATTTTTAATGATAGGACAAACAGCTCAACTTACCAAAGTAGTATGATAAATTTAGTAAACATTAATGAAAATAATTTAGTAGTTAATACACCCATTCTTTATAATGGAACACAACCGATAACAAATAACTTAACAGATAACTTAATAAAAGTTAAACATTATCAACAATTTCAATTCAAAATAAATGAAGACTATTCCAGTCCTTCTGATATTGCTACAGCATTAACAGAACAAACACATAGACTAACAAATATAAGAACTAAATTCGGTGAACCAATTCCAAATTCAAAAGCAACAGGACTCATTACTAATGATATGTTTTTTCCAGTATGGGGAAGTAATGATGCTACTAATGTTGAAAATGGTAGCAAAACACTCGGTGGAATTTTATTAGAAGGTTCTTTCTTTTTAAAACATAAATTAAAAGATAGTTCAGCAAGTTATTTTGATGCTACAAAATTTGCTTCAGAAAATTTAGATGGTGAGATATATTTTAGAACTGAATACACGACGATTAATAAACCCACACTTTCAACCGAAACTGGGATAAGTCCAGTTAAATACGCTTACACTCTTGATTTTAACCAAAATGGTGGTGGTGGTGTTAATCCAGCGATTCAATTTGCTAAAACTTTTGGGGAAGATGGAACGACCCCAGTTGGTTTCCCAATAAAATTCGCACACGATAAAAGTAGTCCACCGATAGATTGTTTAGTATCTCAATACGCTGGTAGCAATAACGTTTTAATAACTTGGGATGATACGAATTCAAGATTTACATTAAATTATTTACATCAACCCAGTATTAGTAAATTTGAAGCAACGGCCGAAGGTATCGTACAGCAGGGTGGTGAAATTTCTTCAACGATTTATTATCCAGCACCAATCGGAAAAAATAATACTTTGTTTAAATTACCAAGAACGAGATGTGGTGGTATTAATATAGAAAATTGGACGAGTAATTTTTTTACATATCCCAGTACACCATCTCAAGTTCGTGAGATAGCACAACTTGCTAACGGTGTGAATTTAGGTGATGAATGGTTTAATGTTAAGAAAACTGGTATCAAAAGACAACAACAAGAAAATTTTGATCCAATTTCTTATAGATTTTGGACTAAGTTAGGTTTTTCTGAAACTCAAATGTTTTCAAGTTTTGTAGGATTTGATTATAATGATAACGAACAGTATGTCCCATTAGGTAGCACAGATAATTTAACAGATGTTGCCGATGGATTAATAACAACAAAACCACCAGCGGAAAATGCTCCATTATATACGACTTCAGAAAAATGGGGTGGTTCTGATACCACCGCACGTGAAGCAAAATGGGAATTTGGTTCTATCGGAGCGTTGAATTTTAATAACCATTATACTGGTTTGGGGTTGCCGAATACCAGCGGACAACCGTTAAGTTTTAGACCGAATGTAGATATTCCAGACCCCGCCACGACCGCCCCAGCGTTTTCTGAATATCAAAGTAGTTATAATCCAGATAGGGAACGTTTTAATGGATATACATTTACAACTGAAGGGGAAGCTTTGGTCGCTCAATCCTTGCCAATTAAAACAGAATTCCCATACTTTTTAGTTATGAGTGATATAGTAAAATCTGATTTTATGGTCTCAAAGAATCAAGGTTCAAGTTTGAACTGTGTTGGTGTTATTTCTAAATTGAATGCCGAACAAGATTTTTATTTTCAATATCAAGCACCCCAAAGTTTTTATGCTACTAAAGATACAATTATAAATAGTATTACAACAGAACTACGTACACCAAATTTAACAATCCCACCAGCGTTAAGTCCATATAGTAGTATACTTTATCAAATTGT
>Ga0209713_10000530_pt1 | contig 21516 bp, 11 predicted proteins | sample ArcOceMetagenome_3_FD_187444 | JGI IMG/M metagenome (GOLD analysis project Ga0209713, IMG submission 187444) | Marine eukaryotic phytoplankton communities from Arctic Ocean - Arctic Ocean- Svalbard ARC20M Metagenome (SPAdes) (version 2) | ecosystem: Environmental > Aquatic > Marine > Oceanic... | reverse complement strand
ACCACGAGCTCGCGGTGCAGCAGCAGCAGCAGCAGCAGCAGCAGCAACAGCCGCAGCAGCAGCAACGGCAGCAGCAGCTACTCGACCCGGCACACCGCTTCCCGAAGCAGCAGCTACTCGACCAGGCCGCCAGGCATCTGGCACACGTGTCGAACCGGCTGGGTGTGGACCTTCCGGGGCCGATATATATCCCACCGAAGGTCCGCAACGTTACGGCGTGGAAGCTGGAGCACGGGCAGTACTGCAGCGAGAAGGAACTTTTCGATGAGCGCGTGAGGCTTGACACTGAAGAGTACAAGCGCCATTCGATGAAAGAGTACTGGAACTACGACCATTCCCGCCGGTCGTATCTCGTGGTCGATTCCTCCCATCACCACTACCTGACAATGCAGTGCGACATGCTGAGGATCCAGTTGCGTCTGCGAGACATCGCCCGCGCCCTCGGTGACTACTTGCAGGTTAACTTCACCAAGGAAGGACCCCTCGACGTGGAGTGCAGATTCCCCCACGTGCTGGTCTTCAGTCTACGCGACCGCCATTACCCAGGCACACTGCACGCATCTGACAAAGCATGTGAGGCACTTAGGACCGTGGCCGCCGGGCTGGCTCCGTTGGGACAAGATGAGAAAGCCGACGACCTTCGACGGATCCTGTCGGAACATCAGAACGAGGAGCTTGCCACGGGATTGACCGACGCCTTGCTGTACCCCGGATTCAGCGGTCTGGAACTGGTCACTTGGCACGAGGTCTTCGAGAGAGGCGAGCAGGTGCAGCTTAAATGCGACATCACCTTTAACGCAGGGGGTCAAAAGATCCTCTGGCGGCACGAGTTGTACGGGGACAAGATGCCCTACGATTTCGTGGTGCTGACCCTCGACCCGGTCCGCGACGTGTACCTCATTGCCAGGAGGGATATTGCTGGGGAGCCGATCCTGTCGGCCAGTACCGTGACCTACGTTTGCCGTGATGAAATCAAGCACAGCTTCGACGGGTCGATCCAGGCGTGGAGCCGAGTTTCGTGGGATCTTGAACAGCAGTACCTCATGCCCACTCAGTTCCGCTGGTCCCAGTGGCCAGGACTGCATCGTTCTCAGTGGCATGGAGACACGTACGAGTTGGCGGAGAAGAATGGAGTGACCTTACCTATGGGGTTTCGCAAGATGGTGGCACCGTACGCTCACCTGGAACCCAAGCAGGGACCCAATAAGCGGGTGCAGCGGAAGAAACACATCGAGTACGAAAAATCGGTGAATGCCCTGACTCTGCTGCGGATGTGCGTCATCCAGCTGAACCAGTACGGGTACAATGACCAGAGGCGCCTTCAGGTCATCCACCAAACGCTTATCTGCTACCGCCAGTGCGTGATCAATGTGCTCAAGTTCGACGAGCTACTGAAGCCACAGCCGTGGTGGCCGCCTGTGTTGGGCAGTGACTACGAGACCAGGTGCTCCCAGAAGTACAGCTTCCAGGAGATCCAGTCGTTCATCAACCCGTTCATGACCTCCCCAACCACGGCGTTGCGTCGCTGCGAGAAGCTGCTGGAGCACCTGTCGCAGTCCATGCCGCAGGAGCACATCTCTTATTACCTGCTTAAGATCACAGAGATCATTGAGGACCCGATCGGAGAGGACGAGGAGCCGTCGCCCGCCGCCGACAGTTACGTCTTCTGCGACCCCGGTGGCCCGCGCATCTTACCTGGTCTTCCCACCAGCGGAGGAGGATCCAGTGGCGCTGGACCCAGTGGAACGGAGCCCCCTATCCCTTCTCCGGCACCGTCTCCGCCAATGCAGGAGGAGGCTGCAGGTCCGCTGTTCCAGGCAGAGGCTCCAGCCGAAAGTCTGATGTCAGGCGTGATGACGCAGGCATTCGAGCTCTTAGGTCGGGCTACGGAGGTCAGCGCATGGCTGTTCAGCACACCGACGACTTCCTCAGCATCACGGTCTTTTCCAGAACTTTCCGTCGGGCACGTGATGTCGGCGGAGCTGCCTACCTCGGAGCCCCCTAGTAGCCCCCCACCGGGCCCTCCCACGCCGAGACCGGATAGTCCGGTAGTGGATGAGGACCAGAGTGTCCCAGTCCCGGTCCCAGTAACAGCAGCCCTTCTCTCGTCTCACGAGCCGGCTGCAGGAATTGCACCGGACTCGGCGGGCGCGTCAGCAGCAGACCCGAGGTTCCAATGGTCGGACGGTGCCGTCCTTGGAACCGTGCCGTCCCCGGTCGGACCGTACACCGCCACCACGAGCGGGGTCGGTGCGTCAGCACAGCGGCCGTCCTTCTCTGAAACTTACCAGCTGGGGCAGCCTCCTATCGTGGTGACGCCCACCGCCAGCGGGGGAGGCCAGAGGATTCCAGCCGGCTCGCCGAACCCAGGGGCTGCCACGGCACCTATGAGTGGCCCGGAGCCGCGGCCAGGCAGTGAGTCACCAGCAGGGGGTGCGGTTGTCGTGCAGCATTCAGTTGAACCAGTTCAGGGGCCAGCGGAGGGGACTGAGACTCGTCAGCCTCAGGGCCAGATCATGTCGTTTGTGCAGGAACAGCTCGCTTTCGCCGAGCGGGAGCAGGCCGGCAGGTTGTCTCAGATGCGGCCCGCCTTTCAGATGTCGGTCCTGATCACTCGCTGGCGAGCACGTAACGCTACCAGCGAGCCAACTCGGTCCGAATATGAGCGCGCCTCGATGACCGCTCGCATGTGGGATTACGCACAAGCGGAAGCGCAACGCTCGGGCGGCGTGGCGTTACACGATACGGAGGTCGTTGCTCGTGCGAGGGTTGTCGACCGTAACGGGTGCCGCAGGCGGTCCAGTCTCAACCAAGTACTTTCAACGGAGGCGTTGTTGCGAGAGGCGCAGCACGAGGCGAACGCACAGCGGGAGCGCGCAAACGAGGCGCAGCGGATTGCGGCCGAGGCCAGGGCTGATGCGGAGGCGACCGTTCGAGCACACGCGGAGGATGTACGCCGAGCCGTGGCCGTGGCTCAGGCCGAAGCTGAGGCTGCCGCCCGTCGTCAGGTGGATGCAGACCGAGCTCTAGCGAGCCAAAAGCTGCAGGAGGCAAGGGTCAGTTTTGAGAAGTTGCAGGTGGAGCACAAGCTGAAGCTGGAAATGGAGAAGAAGTCGCAGGAGCAGGCGGCGGGGGCTCGCCGTGAACGGGTTTCCTTTGCTTCGGAGCATCCGCCTGGTATGGAGTCGTTGCCTCGCCCCGAGGTCGGAACGGGCTTAAGTGGGGGAGGGGTGAACATGGGAACGGTCACTCGGGACCTTGGAACGCTCAACCTCGAGACAATGGCAGGCGGCATTGGGGCAAATGACAGCGGCAACAGGGCTGCCCAGAATGCCTACGTGGATGACGAGGAGTCCTCCATCGACAGCCGTTCCGTTGCAGACACACCCATTGCGAGTACACCTAGGCAGGGTAATGCTCACGATACAATGGGGCAATACGCAGTCTCGGGGCATTCCGCGGAGAAGATGCACCTGAACGCCGTTCAAGCCGTCAAGTTACTGCAAGACGCCAAAGACGCTCCACTCACCATCAATGATGCTTGGCAGAAAGCCACGCAGTTCCGCAGCCTTCTCAAGGAGCTGAGTCCGGATCCCGGCCGTATTTACAGCATGGTGGACGCGCGCAACGCTTCAAGAGTAGCATCAGAACACCCTAAGCTGCATATGATTGTGAGCAAGTTCTTGGGTATCTGGCGCAAGGAACTGGAAGGACTCGAGCTGGATATTCACGCTCTCCCTGACTGGGCCTACTTAGACACGCTGCGTGAACTGGCACTCAACGCCGCGCACCTCATGCCTAAGAAGAGCTACACCAGAGACTCGAATGAGAAGAGCCGTGTCCTGCGGTACGACAAAGAAAAGGACTACCCTGCGGACACAAACAAGGAGACCAAGGCCATCCTTATTACAGCCCTACGCAAGACGGGCGATGACAGCCTTGTCACGATCGCCATCAGAGTGCTCGAGGCAAAGAGCGACCCCTCAGGCAAGACACCGCACTCTCGTTCGGTCGACGACGCAGAGGTACTCAGTGCACGTTATGAACGGTTCTTCGCGGACACGAAGGCAGCAAACTACGCGCTAACCTCGTCCGCGAACAAATTCCCTAAGCCACCTCCCCAACTCTCCTCAGACGACAAGGAAGAGGTCAGCGCCGCTTGGGAACGGTATCGTCCGCAGATCACCCAGTACATCAGAGCGCACGTCCGGTATGGCAGCCTGAGGATTGAGTTCTTGCTCAACCTGCACAAGGACCTTACCACGAGCATTGCACCGTGCCCACCGGGAATCACCGCGGTCATGGACAAGGCCATGGAGCAGTTCCGGGAAGATCAATCGCACCCCCTGCACGAGTACTTCCCTCTGATGATGGACATCATCCTCTGTAAGTTGGACGTACACTTCTCGATGCAAGGCCCGGATGACTCGCCCGAATTGCACAAGTGGACGATGTGCAAGAAGCGTGAGATCGGAGACCATTGCCCTAGCCTGATCCTCGATAGAGTCATGCACATCTTCCTCAAGAAGGAGAATGCGATGCCTCACAATAAGGATAAACCGCTGACCGAGTCTGACCTGCCTAAGCGTCCGGACTTGATGCGGGAGGTCACTGAGTGCGCACACACCGTCATGGCTAACGACGAGGCCAACCCTACGAGGGGAAGGGAGATGTCCACTCGATTTGACATGGCGATCCAGATGGCTAAGACGAAGTACACCCGTTACGCTCGTGAAGATGACACCAGCCTGGAAAAGAGAATGGCAGCCGAAGAATACTCCATCACTCACGTTGGTCGATACCACTTGAAGGATTACGAGTCAGCTTATCAACACCTTTGGAAGGACGACTTTCGCACCGTGAATGGCAAGAGCCGCCAGCGTGGTCGCGAAGAACGTCCCAAGGGCGACGCGCTACCGGCATCAAATGCAACTGCAAAGTTCACGGGAGCCCCAATTCATAGCCCTGGGAAGGACCCCATCCCTCAGAGTGAAGCTCAGAAATACCTGAGCAGATACGGTGAGCACCGCAAGAAACTGGTCGAAGCAAATGACACGGTCCTGGTCAACGTGGTCGATCAGTACACGGCCGATGTTCGCAGCCGATCCGACATGAAGCCGTTGAAGCAACCCACGCAGCAGGGAGGAGCCCCATCTGGTGCCAATCGGTTCCAGCAGCCACCAATGCAGCAGGGAGGTGCTCCACCTGGGACCGGTCGATTCCCGCAGCCACCTACGCAGCAGGGACGGCAGTTTGGACCACCGAGCACGTACCCGAATCAGCAGCGGACGGACGGGTACCGTCAGGTATCTCCCCCCGAGGGCAGCAAGGGCAACCCGAGACAGGAGAACTGGACATTGGAGGGCTGGCGTTACTCAGGAATGCCAGCCAAGGCTGCGGAACTTGGAACCCCCTCTTTTCGCATAGACTGGGACCACCTGGAGAACTTGTCTCGTCAGAGTGATCGGCTCAAGGCCATCGCGTGCCGTATTCGGCCGTCGAACGCTGAATGCAATGTCCTGTCAGGTAATGACAATCAGCAGTGCAAGATCTACCGTGACCCCCCTCAGCAAAAGCCAGATGGCACCCTCAAGTTCGACTGGGCTGTGCATACGTGCAAGGGATGCTGTTACAGACCTCAGCCTCCGACGGGAACGCCCCAGTCCAGCCCCGATCACCCTGAGAACTACGCTTACGGCAATGGAAACGGAGCCCACAGCATCAATGCCTGTTTGGCTACGCGCCGGCTGATTTGTGAGGGCGGTGTACCTGCGGTGAAAGACCTGCCAATGTTCCTCAGCCAGCCGGTGACCGATGAGGAAATCAAAGCGATTCAGGCCTGCCTGATGATTTCTCGCCAATAGGAGCTCGACGAAGACGGTGAGGTAGAAGCTACGCCCAGCTACAAGACCGCGGCAGTTTTAGATGCGATCGCAGAGACCGTAACAGTCCCTGAGATCGACACGCCTACGAATGAAGTTGCTCTCGAACCTTCGGAAAAGAGAGCGACGGAGCAGTTAGGAGTGCAAAGCCTGAATTCCCCGGCAGCTTCACCCCCGTCTGAGCCGGCACCATCATCGAGCCGCCCCTGGAGGCTGCGAGACGAAGAACCAACCAAGCAAACCACCCTTCGGGACATTGACCCAAGTCTGAATCGAAGGAACATGATGAAAACCCAGCGCAGGCGAACCTCTACTGTCGCGGCTGGAGGCTTTGCAGTAGCCGTCATCCATCACCAGAAAGGAGACGAGCCGCGGGTGCTGGTTGAAATGAAAGATGGTTGCATCAATCTACCCCACGGTCAACGGAGAGACCAATGGGGCGAAGTGATCCCACACCGTGAAAGAGATCCCCTGGAAACCGAAGTGGCAGCAGCCGTGAGGAGAGTCGCCCACACTGACAAGACCTTCGATCGGCAAGTGTGGGAGGACATGAAGGTCATCAGGGCGAGAAGCGGAATTGCGCGTATTTGGCAGTTAGAAGCAGATGTCGTCGCAGTGACCACTCGAACAACCCTGAAGATTAAGCGAGAAGCGATTGCAGAAGGAGCCTACTACGCATGGATGCCGGTGCGGCTGATTCCAGAGGTCAGTGTACCGGGGGGCCCTTTGGCGTGGTCACAGCTACGCCGACTGTATTCGGATTGCCCCGAGGCGCTCTCTGAACACGTGTACTGCACCTCGCAACCTGACGCAGAGACACGCGAACAGTTCTGGGCACGGCAGTGGGAGAACCGGCCGACAACATTGAAGCCGACACGTCCACGCCACCTGTACGCTCTCTCTGAGCCAATCATGCAATGGCACGACCGAGTGGAGGAACTCTACCATCTCGAGCCTGAGGACCGAGAATTGCAGAAGCTGAAAGAAAGTACACCCCTCGGACCTCTCTTCTTTTACGACCACAAGAAGCGGCACGGCTACCTGTCTCAATTCTTCAATTGCACGGAGAAGGCAGGCCGAGGCAGAGGAGGATTCTACGAGCACGGCCAGGTGTATAGCAGCACGGAACAATATATGATGGCAAAGAAAGCTGAGGTCATGGATGACATTCCGTCTAGAGACAAGATCCTGCAATGCAACGCTACCCAGGCATTCAAGATCAAGAAATTGGGCCGCGAGGTCGGGCGTCTCAACGGGCACTTTGACCCAAACAAGTGGGATAGAGTGAAAGAGGGCATCGTGCGCCGAGGTAACTTCCTCAAGTTCTCGCAGTGCAAGCAATTGAGGCAGCTGCTTCTGGACACCGGCGATCGAATCTTGGCGGAAGCCGCGCCGTATGATGCTATCTGGGGCATTGGCGTGGGCGTGGAGAAAGCACAAGCGGGCGCGGTCTGGAGGGGCACCAACCTCTTAGGAGAGGCCCTGATGGCGGTCCGAGAACTGTTGCGAGATGCTGAGGATGAGAGCAACCCTGCGGAAGCCGACCCGGCCACGAGAAAAGCAAAATTCTCAGAGTCGAATCCGGTCTACGACCTGAAGGTCCGAGCAGACGCGTGCGAACTCATGGTGGAGAAGTCGATGGAAAATCTCAAGTTAAGCTCTGCGGAGCAGATCGCCATGGTTGACGCCAAGGCCGATGACGTTCAGGAGGACTTGCACAGCAATCCCAAGTTTGACGCGAGCTACTTGGTCGGTCTGATGGACGCCGCAAAGAACCGAGCTCGTACCAGAGGCTCCAAAATGGTCACTCCAAGGGACGTTCAGGAAGCCGCGGCTACAATTGCATCAGAAGGGCGCGGCACTACCCCGCCCATTGCGCCGGCGGCGGAGCTACCCGTACACTACGACGATATGATGCGTGGCTTGGAGGCACTGAGGACATGCGCCTCTATTAAGTGGGGGAGGAGTGACACAGCATGGCAGCCCAGAGTGCTGATCATAGGCGAAAAGAGTGGCACGATAGCGAGAATGTTCTTACGCGCGGGATGCGATGTTGCCACGTGCGACCTTCAGCCAGCCGACGGAGATCAAGACGGCATACCTCACTTCCAAGGAGACTGCAGGATGATACAAGATCTTGATTGGGATTTAGTGATTGGACATCCGCCATGCCAATACCTCAGTAACGCAGGAGGTATGTGGCTGGAAAGAGAGGAAGGCCGTAAGGAGCGGGTACGCGACGCAGCGGAGATATTCGCTAGCATGGCTTCTGCTAAGGCCCAGTTCGTGGTCATCGAGCAGCCGAAGATGCACCGTTTTGCGAGGACGCTCTTGGGCAATCCGCAGTTCCAGTATCTTCATCCGTATGAACATGGCACTGGCCATACGAAGCCTACTGGGATCTTGGTAGCACGAGGAGAACTACCCGCCATCAAGCCATCTCAACCGGTACCGGGACGCAAGCATGCCGCAGCTCTGCTCTCGCCTTCTCCCTACCGATCGGAATTGCGCAGTCAGACGTACCTTGGCATCGCAGGAGCCATGGCTCAGCAGTGGGTACCAACACTGTGGAAATCAGCTACTACAGCACGCCAGCAAGACAATACGTCTGCCGCCGACCGAGTGTCACAAGCAGTCCAGGCTCACACTACGCGTCAAGAGCCTATTGCGACGATAGCAGTAGAGATCAAGCTGGATGACAGTCTCGCGGCCAAGGTTGAGCTCATCATGCCCCAGCCAGAAGAAGAAGCCGTATCTGTCAATGCTGCTCTGTCGCTCCCAGACGGTGCTGCCCTACGACAAGGCATATCGAGGGACGCGCGGACACCCAGATGCTACATGCAAATGTCAGAAGAACCACCTGAACCAGTGAATTACATGGAGAATCGTGATTTGCAGGATCAAGGTTGGATGCCGGACCTGAAGAAGACTTGGCTGTATACCGTCCCCGAGACGCCGGTGGCGAGTGTAATGGCACAAGAATTGCTGTTGCGACGAGTCACTTCCGAAGGGTCTGTGCAACCTGGAGTCACCCCTGAAGTGTCTGTTCGACTTGGAGGCCCAGGAGTCTACTACGTGGGAGAAAGAACCGAACAAGAGGCTGTTTCCCATGTGCTCGACTTGCGAGAACCCAGAGAAGAGGTGAGCCCGTACGACCCCCACTGCATGCGAGGAATCAGCGTACGCGAGGCGCGAACCCCAGCCACAGCGGCGGAAGAAAACATGATCTACCGTCTGGAGAAAACAGATGACAAGGGCTACAACAAGATCTGCCACCTGGACTTCGAGCTGTCAGTGCGAGACGGAGTTCTGGTGGAACCTCACGTGGAAGTGGCTGACTCGGTGAGCCTCAACTTAGTGGGACATGCTGCTGATCAAGGGATCTCTCGAGTGCTACCTCTACCTAAGGGAGGTCCACCTCGATGCGCGTCCTTACCTGACTTCTCAATTCGCAGAGCTGATCCTGAAGAGAATCATGCTCTTCCTCGAACAATTCTGGATCCTGGAGCCGGCATGTCGGTCGTGTCTACACTGCTTCTCTACACGTTACCCGATGACTGCAGTGTGGAACTGGACCTGCAGCCGAGCCGAGTGAGCGAGAATCTCACTGGAGTCGCTGGTCGGGCATTAGAAGTCAAGGGAATTGCCACTATCACGTTCAACCTCGGAGAGGGATACGGGTTCAGACATGAATTCGTGGTCATCGAGAGTGATGCGCCCATCTTACTACTGGGCAACGACTTTTGGTGCCGCTACAGCCCTCAGATCACCTATGGACCCCGCATGACCGGGCACGTTACGTTCGACCACTGGCCCGACGGACCGACAGCGAAAGCGGTGCGCACCCGAGGACAGGCTCGTGTCAGCTTCACGTTACCCCGAGATCCAGCCGAACAAATGTCGGTCAATCTAGTGGACCAAGAAACCATTGGCAGTGGCAACCCTTCTCTTCCTGCAAGGGCTTCCGATCCAGAAGGTGAAGGGAGTGACGCAGGTTCTCCACATCCCGGAGCGGGAGAGCTTAATCGAAAGTCCGGCTTTGCTCCTCTCGATTTAGGCCAAGAGCCTCGCCTTACGCTGGTGGAAGAATATCTGAAAGTAGGACCCAAGAGCCGCGATGTGCTGCTGTTCGCCAGGGAAGCCATCAATATGGATGCGTATACATCTACGATCGTCTGGCTGGATGTGCCCGAAGAGCTGAGGCAATACACCAAGCCGGTCATGGTGGAACGTATGCCGCGGAGACAAGGTCTGGCTGAGCAAGTCGGTGTCGCGTGCGACCTGTGTTACGTGGACGCCAACGGCAGAGTACCAGTCAAGCTGATTAATCTCAAGCCCCGAAGCGTATCCGTAGCTGGGTACACTCCTGTGGCTCGGCTGATCATGGACTCAGAGCTATTCATCTTAGACAACAATGACGCACCGATACCGGAAGAAGGAGCCTATGCTGGTCTCTCTGAAGACGTGCGCAAGATGGTCGACCAGTGTGTGGTTGATGAGGATGGCTCATTGAATCCTCAACAGAAAGACGAGATCCGAGATCTCATCGCAGCCTACCACACGGTGTTTGCTCCTAACCCAAAGGCGCCTCGACACACGCATGTGGAAGTCGTCAAGCTGCCGCTCAAAGAAGGAGCCAAGCCGCATCGCCATCAGCCGTCTCGTCTAGGTGAGGTTGGTCGCGAAGTGGTGGAAAAGCAAGTTGCCGAGTTGGAAGCCCATGGCATCATTCGAAAGTCTAACTCCGCATGGGCCAGCCGCATTGTTTTGGTGGGCAAGAAAACGGGAGACAATGTGGTTGACTCGACCCGTATGTGTATCGATTTCCGTGATTTGAACTCCAAGCTCGAGTCACTGAACAGCCCGTTACCCCGGTGTGACGAAGCGATCGACAGGCTCTCGGCGGGCGCCAAAGGCTCTTTCGACTCGTTATTTGTCACCACCATGGACCTGGCCAGCGGTTTCCACACCCTGCCAATCAAGGAAGAGGATAAGAAGCTCACCGCGTTCTGTACGCACCGAAATCAATACGAGTACAACTACTTACCGTTTGGAGTCAATAGCGGCCCGTCTTATATGGTTCGCCTGATGGACGCTGCTCTAGATGGCTTGGCATGGGACGTGTGCGCTCCCTTTCTAGATGACATTGCGGTGTTCTCTCACGGCAAAGGAGCTACGGCCGAAGAGAGGCATTTGGACTCCTTCACGGAGCACAAGCGGCGGCTTCGACTGGTACTTGAACGGCTCACCTGGGCCGGTCTGTCCGCCAAGGCCTCGAAGTGCCACTTTTGTAACACCTCCTGCGACTATCTCGGCCATCATGTCAGCCGCAAGGGTTTGGAGATGGAGGCTGCGAAGGTCCGCAGCATTGAAGTGATGCAACCCGAGAATCTCAAGACTCTAGAGGACGTGCGGTCCTTCGTGGGGCTCTGCTCCTACTACCGCAAGCTGATTCCTCAGTTCGCCAAGTTAGCAGCACCACTGACCGACCTTACGAAAACATCCGAGGGTATCGATGTGGCAGCCGCCTGCGCTACTCCAGAAATACAAGAGGCGTTCAGCAAACTGAAGCAAGCTATGATGAATAAACCCGTGCTAGCCATGCCGGACTTCAGCCGTCAGTTCATCGTCAAGACTGATGCCGCCGTCAAGTTTGGGATCGGTGGAGTGCTCAGCCAGAAGGACGACGAGGGACGAGAGCGTGTAGTGGCGTACTTCAGCAGAAAGTTGTCGCCAGCCCAGAGAAACTACACGGTCACCGAGATAGAACTGCTCGCTGCCCTTGAGAGCATGAAGCATTGGCGCACTTATCTGTGGGGCCGACCCTTCAGGCTGATCATTGATCACCAAGCTCTCAAATGGCTCCATTCCATGCAAGACCAGGTGGGAGGAGGCAAATCTTCGCGACACATGCGCTGGATCCTGAGCCTGTACGAGTACGACTTTACGGTGGAGCATAAGCCCGGAGTCGAGCATAAGGACGCTGATGGTCTGTCCCGCCTAGCTACTCTTCCACCAGGCGATGATGATCCGCGGTATGAGGACGGAGACCCACGTGTGTTAGCCGTCACCCACGCAGAAACCGCAGGAGCTACCGTGAGCAGCGACTCAAGTGGGGGAGTGCCGGGAAACTCCTCAGCGGCAGCGCAGAATTGGCAGTGGCAACCCCCTCCAGCACCGAGTAAAACCCATCTGAAGAGGGTCGGCAAGTCCAACCAATGGGAGTTTTGGACCTACGACGCTATCCCCGGTACGAATCCCTGGAAGTACGAGTGGCGCAAGGGCCCACACCCCTTTGGTGCCGTCCAGCGTGCTGCTTCTGAACGGCGAGTCACCGAAGCTGACCGACAGCTCCGAGTCATTCTTCAAGTTCCTGATGGATCGAAGCTGGAGGATGCCGCTAATAGAGAGGGTGTCAAGACCTTCAAGCTGGACCCTACCCAAACGGAGAAGAGGTTTATACCTCGCATGAAATATCCTCAAGGTCAACCACCTCAACGGAAGGAACAAGTCCGACCACGCAATCCCAGAGATCTTCTGCCGGTGGTAGGAAGCAATGAGCCTCCCGCTGATGGCTACAAGCGATACCGGTCTTGGCAGAGCTGCAGTGACCACAACACTACTCAATGGGTGAAAGGAGGATCGACTCTAGACCCAGAGAACAATAATGACGCAGAGAGCTCTGCAGCTGCTCCTTCTGTCACCGCAGCCGTTCTGACGGCCAAGTCGCAGCACGATCAGAATCGGCGAGAGCGCAACGCAGACATGAGTGCCTCCAAAATCACGGATGCGTTCATGGGGCACCACGAGTTGGGATTTCTGTCACTCCGAGAGTCGCAGGCGAAGGACCCGGAATGTCAAGCTCTCAAGCGACTGACGCTGGGCGAGACCGATGGTACGGAGCACTTGCAAGAGGCGCAAACCACGGACGCTACCACGCAGCGCAAACAAAGCTGGCTACAAAGAGAAGCTCAGCATTTGTACGTTCATGGCGGCATGCTATATCGCATTGATCCCGTTCAAGAACAGAAGGGTGCTCAGACAACAACAATTCCAAGAGCCATCCCTAACAACGCCAGCGAGATAGCAGCGGAGATAGAGCAGGGACGTCCGCTGTGGGTGCCCACGCCGAGACCGTTTCTCCCTGAGGGCGACCGCCAACTGTACATGGAGGCATACCATGACAATCTAGGACATCAAGGAGCACGCCGTACCTACCAGTTGATGCGGAAGGTGTGTTACTGGCCCAACATGCAAAAGGACATCAGCAAACACGTGGCAGAATGCCACGAGTGTACCCTGAGCAAGCGCCATCGCCGAGAAAACTCAGCTCCGCGCCGATCAGGCATTGGACGCCATCCTTTCGACTGTTGCGTAGTCGACGTTCTGTCGTTGGCTGAATCTGCCAATGGCTACACCAAGCTGCTGGTCTTCGTTGACTCACTCTCACGGTGGGTTGAAGCCATCCCCCTGAAAAGCGATCCGACGACTGAAGAGTGCATCCAACATCTTCTGCGGGAAGTAGTGTGCCGACATGGGGTACCACGAGAACTGCGCTCAGACATGGGCAGCAATCTCGTGTCTAAAATGGCCCAGCATGTAGCGGAACGCACGGGCTATAACCTCAATTCGTCAGCACCGGAGCACCACCAGACAGTGGGTCTGGCGGAGCGACTACAGCAGACGCTCGCAGAGATGATTCGCACGACCGACGAGGGAGGTGAGTACTGGGAAGAACATCTACCTTTCCTCTTGTTCGCGTATCGTGCGACGCCACATCGGATCACTGATTTGTCACCAGCTGAGATTCTGTATGGCAGAAGCCTGACTTTCCCGGCTCAGATCAGCCACCCAACACTGGAGCATGGGATGTCAGAGTCACAGGACCGCGCGCCTGCTCATGTCAAGGAATACACGCGCAAGCTCACGCAACGACTGAGAGCCGTCTGGAACGCCGCTCGAAGCGCTACCCGTGCGGAGCAGGAGGCGTACGCTAGCCGCGAACAGGATCACGGCAAGCAAGAAGTGTTTGAACCCGAGGACTGGGTCGTCCTCAAGATCCACGGCTTGCAGAACAAGTTAAAATACGCCTGGTCGATGCCAAAGCGTATCGCCATGAACCTGGGCGACGGCAACTATCTACTTTGGGACATGGAAAACAAACTGGTCAGTCAGAAACAGCATGTGTCTAATCTCCGGCGGTACTCAGCCGCTATCGAATCGATTGGCACCGACGAGTACATGATCGAAAAGCTACTCGACCGCAGGACGGTCCACGGCAGGAAAGAATACCGAGTCAAATGGCAAGGTTACAACATCAAGGATTATGCAACTTGGGAACCAGCGTCGAGTTTGGCAGAGCACTGTCAAGAGATGATGAATGGTTACGATCAAGATTACCCGGATACGGCGTCTGTGGACCACCCGCCAAGGCCGGTGGCGCCGCAAGTGCCTGCTCGTAGACTGCCTACACGGATCGTTGAGCAAGCAGTTGAATCGGAGCAACTGGGTCCGGAGACATCCGTGACACCTAGTGCCCGCATGGAACTCAGCTCCGCTCCAGAATTAGCAGAAGGCGAGGAGGATGAAATGCCTACCCAGGCCAAATTTGAACGGAAACATTGGCATTATGCACGGCGAAAGCGCACCAGCCGCGGCTTGACCCTACGCTGGTTTGTCGACACTGCGCACACGGAAGAGCAGAAGGAATCAACGCACTACCAGAATTTACGTGAAAAGTGGCTGAAGCAACGCCCTGACGTCATCGCGATAGTGCAATGGCAGGAGAAGGACAATGCAGAGTCACTCATCACCGGCCGTAGTCTTGCTCGCTGAGACTGCCGCCACCGGAATAACGAAACGTCAAGGAAACAAAGACCTGACCGCAAGGGGGCACACGGATCACGAAAGAGCATCAAAGTGGTGGGATATCCACAGATTTGCAATACAAGAATCACGAAACAAAACAGCAAGGAAGCACGGGCAACGCCGCAACCTCTAAGGTCCCTGATAAGGGCTAACCCCCTGTGGAGCTGAACCCAAGTACCGACCGATGGTCTGGTTCCGCGAGCGTTCAACCCTACGGATGTCACATGGAAGAACGCACGCTGCTCCGCTGAAACTGCAGCTAGGTCGGGTCTCGTGCGACGAGATGACAACTGCAGCCGAGGAGACAACTGGCACATCACAAAAACTAGAGAGCGGGAGCGTGAAATACGAGAGCCCGACATCGAACTGAATATGGAACAAACAACACGGTCGTCGGCAGGGCGATGATCAGTGACCGCGGTATCTGACGACTGGAACAACAAGGACAAGTACTTCGGTAGGCTACGGATGGATACGTACACCTACTCTCTAATGGAGGGCACGCGGAGGCGGGCTATAATAACTGTACTCAAATCGACACGTCTCGTTGTGGGGTTGACACGCCCAGCTGCTGAGCAAAACCGGCCAGAGATTTGGTACGGAAGGGAGCAGTGCAATGAGATAAGACAGAGGAGCGGAAGGAGTTCGATCCCTGTTTTCAGCTCAACCTGGCCAGGGTTGGTGTCATCATGGTCAAAACCTGGTTAACAGAACAAACGCATCTGGGCAACGGTCTAGTCAACCTGCCTGGTGTGACTTCTCAATCTTGGTTATTTGGAGAAGTTTGCAACGGAATCAATGCACGACGGACGGTTTCTTTCACTGAGGAAACTGGGTACGTCCAAGGGAATGGAATAAAAAGTCGTGTGGGGACGCCGGATGCGTCACTACCGTTCTTTGATCAGAGAGTTTATCGGCAACGTGTATACGGGGAATGTGGTGGAATGCGCCGACAGCGATGCGCATGCCACCGCCACGCCTGACCGCGGAGATGTTGACTTTGGGGCACCAAGTCACGTTTGGGGGCTCACCAGATGTGCAGGTGACTCTATTGGAATCAGCGACCTGTCATCAGTGTCGAGGGTAGACCTCGATGACATGTCTAGCCCGCAGAAGGTCGAATCGGCTCCGGAGTTTCTGCGCGGTCGCCACGGGCAGACCCCGAGGAGCGGAAAGTATTCAAGAGCTCTAACAGGAGCAACATCTCTACGCAGCGCTGCTGTTACTCCAGGGCCGCAGGTATTGGGGACCGAAATCCATCCTGGTATCCACTACGGAGACAGACCAGGATAGGACCGGGCCCACATCAATGATCTACAGCCAACTGTGGGAAGACCGTCTCCAGATGGACGCCAGCAGTGTCCCAGTCGGAAAAATGGGTGAACTGGGCACGCACAGGGGCAGACAGACGGTATCTTCTACGAGGCATGGTTGGCGAGGTATAAACTTCCTCGAACTTCCCAATCGCCGCTGACGGTTGGGCGCGCTTGTGAAAAGTGACTCGCCCGGAGGTCTCGACTAAGTGGGGGAGTGTCGTGCAACGCGATCACGACTGCTCGGAACACAGCACCTCAAATCCTAGGGATGAGTCGGTATCAACGGTGACTGCCTGGGAGGATCTTGATCGAGCGCGAATTAACAGTTACAGGACAGGTACAGCGGCTCGCCTACATGGAGTCCGCACACAGGAGAGGCACCGCGGCTCGCCTACATGGAGTCCGCAGCAGAAAGAGGAGTGCTGGGTTGGTCAGGGAATCGGGACCTGGTATTGGGCAGCTGGAATTGGTCATGGAAGGACGCGGGGATTACAGCCATGAGAGTACTGGGAGAAGCTTCGGCCATCTGAAACCTGGACATGGGCTGGTCGCACATTCTGCAGCGACCAGTGTTGAGTGTAATTAGTCATTGGTACCTGTCCGGGCACCCCCAAGCGCAGCGCGGCCATTGTCTCAACCACTCCTCGCCCTCTGGCGTCGAGTGAGAGGCAGCGTGGTGCCTGTTGTTTGGGTCTGCATTCAGTATCCAGGTAAGAACACGTATAACCCCCAGTCGATCACAATGTTAGCGCGGCTCTCGGACGCAACCGAGAAGCCGGGCATCGACTCAGAGCCCGGGCGCTGGTAAGGGTTTGACCCCCCAGACTGCGCCGGTCCTTGACCCCATGGATCAAGCTCCTCTACACAACGTGGCCACGAGGGTGAGCGAGGCGTGAGCGAGTGAGAGAGGTGAGAGAGGAGACTTAGTGTAAAAGTTTTCACATTTTTTGGGAAAGTCTCGAGTCTCATGAGAGATGGGTGGGGGTGGGCACCGAGCGAGACTTTCCGGGTTTTCTCAACAAGACTTTCCAGGTTTTGGTCCCAACGTGGCCACGAGGGTGAGCGAGGCGTGAGCGAGTGAGAGAGGTGAGAGAGGAGACTTAGTGTAAAAGTTTTCACTTTTTCCTGGAAAGTCTAAAGTCTCCGGCTCGGGGCCGCAAGGCGCAAGGGTGAGCGAGTGAGAGAGGTGAGAGAGGAGACTTAGTGTGAGACTTTTCACTTTTTCCTAGAAAGTCTAAAGTCTCACACAAGGTGGGCGGGGGAGGGTGGAGCAAGGGGTGCATGAGGTGGGAGGGTGCGCAAGAGGCGAGACTTTTCCAAATCCGAAAAGTCTCGTCGGCGGGAGACTGCGTGCGTTGGTTGGGGGCACCTGAGATTTCTCAGATCTGAAATGTCTCGGTCTTCAGCGAGACTTTTTCTCTCCCTCACCACAATAGACTTTTTTCTTCTTCCCCCCAAACCACGCAGCCCAAACCACAAACAACATCACCGCAGCTGCTCAGGGCGCCGTGTTGGCCGAGACCGTTGTGCTAACAAGACCATGGGCGAGACGAACAGCTCCATGCCCTGCCCCGAGCTACCCCCGGAGCTCTGCGCGATCATCTTCACGTACTTGCGCGACGACCCGTACCACATGACGACGCTCCCCAGCGTCAGCCAATCGTGGCGCAGCGCCTGCTCGAGCGCGAGCCTCGTGGCGCTGCAGCTGGCGGCGCGGCTCCGGATGGTTGCAGAGATGCTGGCGACCGTTTCCGGCCCTCTAGACGAGTGGGCGCTCGGCCATGCTTGGGCCGCCATCGTGCAGTACGAGGCGCTGCACCAGTCCCACGACGGTGGGATGGACCTGATGAGGGCGACGCCAACGGGGCACGGCGCGCTGCTGGCGGTGCTCCGACGCTGCGCGAAGCAGGCGCTGCCGCCGGCACCTCCGCCCGCCGAGGCCGCGTTCCTTGAGGAGCACATGCGACGGAGCACCGCCCGCCAGCTCGCGAAGCCGAGCGGCAGGCCGTCGACGGTGGCAGCAGCTTCCCGGCCGGCGACCTCGGGCCGGGCGGTGGGAGCGAGGCCCTCGACGCCAGGCGGCGAGCTCGAGCTGCGCGAGATGAAGGCGCGGCGCATGCTCGAGCAGGAGATGCAGGCGCAGGCGCAGCGCCATGGGCGAGCCGACGCACGCCGCCGATGGCAGCAGCTGAGCCGCACGGGCCGAGGCGCCTGGGAGCGCAGCGCGGCGGTGGCGCAGCGGCGGTGGGAGCGCCACTGCCGCGCGTCGCGAGAGGCTGCGGCGCTCGCGACGCGCCTGATGGTCGCCAGCGGCATACCGCCCTAAAAGATAGAGTGTCAGCTATTAACATTAAATTTTGTTTGAACAAAGTGCTCGCTCAGAGTCTCGTGACCGCTAGCGAAACCAACCCGAGCCCCTCGTCTCCGCCTCCGCGCGGCTCCGGATCTCTTGCCCAGAGAGGCCGCCCTTGGTGCGCAGGTAGTTGGCGACGAGCGCGTGCTTGGAGCGCATCGCGTCGTCGAGCGGCGTGCCGCCCCACCTTGGATGGCCAGACGCAGTGTGAATCGGTATCGTGGAGGGCGGGCTGGTTCCGGGAACATGGCCCCTCGGTGGGATCTGAGGTGCTCGACCTCCTCTCAGGCGTGCAGAGGGCAGCCCCAAGCCTCCGGACCCAGTCTGAGGAGCGGATGGTCCCCAGACATGGCACCGCCAAGACGGCCACGTGTTGGACCGTGCCGCCGCACCGATCGAGCGGGTTGGCGTCGGCGCCGCCCTCCTCCAAGAGGAAGCGGACGGCCGCCCAGCGCCCCTCGGAGGCGGCGAGGTGCGTCGCGGTGCGCTTGTCGTAGTCGCCCTGGTCGGAGACGCAGGCGAGGGAGAGATAGAGGGGGGGTATAAGCGTCCAGAGGGACGCGGCAGAAGCACTGGAAGCAGGTGTGGGGCGGTGCGGCATAGGAAGCAGGTGTGGGGCGGTGCGGCACAGGAAGCAGGTGTGGGGCGGTGCGGCACAGGAAGCAGGTGTGGGGCGGTGCGGTGCGGGGCGGACGGACCTGGTCGGGGTCGACGTGGCGGCCGTGCAGCAGCCGCTGCAGCGCGCGCACGTCGCCGCGCGCGCCGGCGTCGCACAGCTGCTCGGCGGCGGAGCTCGCGCTGCGCGGCGCCGCCGCGGCGCCGCTGTTGTCGTCCCGGCGTGGCGTGGGTCCCAGGTGGTGGGCGCGCGCGCGCGTGAGTACGGCACGGTGCGTAGCAGATTTGGGTGGGGCGGCGCGGTGCGCGGATCTGCTGTGGTCACTCGAGGGATCGGGCTCCAAAGTATGCGGCGTACGGCGCCGTGTGGTAGTTGGCCATCGGCGCCAGGAACGAGCTGTCGTGCACGCCGCGGCCGCTCCAGAAGGAGAGCGCCCGCTGCGTCATCGCCGTGCCTGGGTGGTCACACGCGGCGAAAGCTGGCTGTCAGCTTGGGCAGCCTCAAGCCTTCGGATGCAGTCGGAGGAGCCCGTGGTTGCCTGCCGTGGCACTGCACTGCGAAGACGGCCACTTCGACCATGCCGCCGTGCCCATCGCCGCCGCGATCCGAGCCACGAGCGGGATCGCGTACCCCGCCACCACCAGCTGGCGCATCCCGACGTACACCGCGGCGCCCGTCGCCGTCGCGAGCGCGTACGACTGGCCGCCGATGGCGACGGGCCGCTGGCAGAGCAGGTCGCGCAGGATGCCGCCGAAGCAGATCGTCACGCCGGTGGCGATGCACGCGAGTGGACGCACGCCGCGCACGATGCCGTGCTGCGCTCCGGCGATGTGTGGGGGCGCGACGCGAAGGCGTGAGTGGCAGGCTGTTTGGGCGCGAAGCGAAGGCGTGAGTGGCAGGCTGTTTGGGCGCGACGCGAAGGCGTGGGTAGCAGGCTGTTTGGCAACTCATCTGCTGGTCGGGAGGTTTGCGCCGCCCGCCCCAAGACGGCTGGCGACCTGCGCGCCGATGACGGAGATGGCGCCGAGCGCCACCGACTCGATGGCGTACAGCAGCGGCGAGTCCATCGCCTCCCACCTGCATGGTCAGACGCGGCGAAATCGGCGAGTTTGGCGGGGCCTGACGCCAAGACCACGGCCGCTCGGTGGAATCTGAGGTAATGGGTCGCTTCTCCGGAGTGTGCAGGGCAGTCCCGAGCCTCCGGACGCAGCCTGACGAGCTGCTGGTGGCCAGCTGTGGCCTCACCCAGACGGCCACTTTGAGCATGCTGTGCCCACCGCGCGATGAGCTGCAGCGCCGGCACGCCGAGCGTGCCGCTGCCGTTGGCGAGCCTGCATGGTCAAGCGCGGCGAAACTGTCAGCTTTTGGACGGCCTCTGGCTGGAAGGCAACGGCCCCTCGGTTGGACCTGAGGAGCTTGGCGCATGCAGCCAAGACAGCCACTGTGACCAAGCAGGCGAGCCACTCGAAGAGGTAGCGCGCGCCTTCGGCCTCGAGGAGCAGCGACTTGCCCACCTCGCGCTCGAAGTGCGGCGCGCACGCCGCCACGATCCGCCGCGCCAGCTGCGGGTCGCCGTCGAGCGCCGCGCAGAAGGGGTGAGAGGGTGGAGGGGAGGGGACGTGGCGGTGGGCAAGGGGAGGGGCATAACCACCTGCGGGTCGCCGTCGAGCGCCGCGCAGAACTGCTCGTAGCTGACGCCGCGCGCGCCGTCGCCGACGCGCTCCTCGATCGCGACGCCGATGGCGCTGTGCAGCTCGGAGCAGAACTGGTTGGCGGTGCGCTCCTCGTACATCGGCCACAGGTAGAAGGTCGCGAGCGAGGCGCCGATCGCGATCGCGAGGATCAGCGAGTCCTTCATCCAGAAGACGCCGCCGCGAGTGGCGCTGCCCGTGAGCATGTTGTTGAGCGACCCGCCGCCCATGCTGGCCACGCACCCAACCAGGGTGGCGCCCACGACGTTCATGCCCGCCTGCCCAGCGATGATCGTGCCCACCGTCGCGAACAGGCCGGTCGCCATGTAGTCGAGTCCCAGAAGCGTCCGCTGGCCGGGAGAATTCTCGTCCTTCTTGACGATGAACGAGACGAGAGCCTCCTTCTCCGCATCCTCGTCACGGAAATCGCGAACGAGCGCCACGAACTCGCTGCGCGTCACCATACCATCCCCATCGCCGTAATGCGTGTCTGCATGCTCGATCAGCGTGCTCATCTCCTTGGGCGAGAGCCTCACGTCGAGCTGTGATGCGCGCGCCGGCAGATCATATGGCTCCTCTGGCACCGAACTTGTGCAGTGACGGAAGCTGCTGCTCGTTGGGCTGATTCTGGCCGGTGATATGGCGCGCGGAAAGCATCGATGTGGGAATGCGCGGTGGCAGCGCCGCGCGCCGCTGGCCAGCATATTTATCCGGCCGTGAACAGCCCGGTCTGCAGGTGCGGAATAGATTCGATCGAGGGGGTGCACCACTACAACATCGCGTCTCCCCC
>Ga0209713_10000529_pt1 | contig 21531 bp, 13 predicted proteins | sample ArcOceMetagenome_3_FD_187444 | JGI IMG/M metagenome (GOLD analysis project Ga0209713, IMG submission 187444) | Marine eukaryotic phytoplankton communities from Arctic Ocean - Arctic Ocean- Svalbard ARC20M Metagenome (SPAdes) (version 2) | ecosystem: Environmental > Aquatic > Marine > Oceanic... | reverse complement strand
CAAACCGCCTGATGACCTTTTGAATGATCTAAAATTTAAATTGAGTTTGTGGGTTACTATTTCCGGCTCGTGGCTGATTGAAGGTCGCGAGCTCCTCTCGCGCGTTGCTTTAGATTAGCTACTTTAGATACTTTAAATACAGATCATTGCTTTTCCTAAGCTGCCGGTCAGGAGAGCCCACGTGGGGAGACACTGATCCCGAGCCAGCCGGAAATATTCCGAGCGGGCACGAGGGGGAGAAGCACTAACACGAGGCAAACGGTCAACGCTGCGCCGCTCAGAGCGCGCGAGAGCGAGGGCGTGGCGACGCGCAGAGCATCTGCGACGCCACGACACCCTAATGGCGCGACCGAGGCGCGCCGTCCACCCCTCCGCGTACTCGTACGACCCACACGACTTTGAGCACGGCGACGCCAAGGGCCACAATGGCCACAACGGCCACCAGACCAGCACCCTGGCGCAGCTGATTCACGCGTCGCGTCTCGTGCTGACGTTTCGCGGCTTTGCCGCCTTCGTCTGCTTCAACGTCGTCTTCTTGATGGCTGCCAACACGTTGCAGCTCGGCCAGCTGCAGGCCATCGAGGGCGACACGAGCGAGGTGCTGCCCGCGACGACCGTGCCGCGCGGCCTGCACCCGAGCCTGCTGGGCCGCCGCGCGAAGGCGTCGGCCGCGCTGCAGCCGCCGCACACGCCGCAGCCGCCGGTTCAGCCGCCGCCGCCCCCGGCCGACAGCCTTGGGATGACCGTCGAGGACTGCAAGGCGCTGCGGTCGGCACTGAGTGAGTCGCAGGCGCTGCTCGGAGAGGAGCACGGCGCGAGTGAGCTGGACCACGTCGTCGTCGCCAGCAGCGGCTGGGGCCTGCCAGCGCCTGTCGTCGTCGGGAGAGCACGCGGCGGCGCCCACGCCCACGCCGGGCCCGCTGCGCCGATTGGTGGGTGGCCGATGCTCATCGAGGCGACGCGCACCAACCTGCGCAACCGCGCGGTCGGCTCGGTGCTGCTCTTCCTGCCTTGGTCCGAGTGCGCGCAGCAGCTCGCCGACGAGTTCGACCCGCTGGTCGAGGTGCCGCCGCCGCCGCCGCCGCCGTTCGCGGGCCGGGGGCATGCGCCTCTGATCGACAAGCCACCGCTCAAAGGCAGCAAGGCGGAGGTGGACGCCCTGGCGGCCAAGGCGAAGCTCGAGGCCGAGAAGAGAAAGGGGCCGCCGCGGCTGCAGCTGGCGGTGGGGCGGGAGGGCACCTTCGAGCCGCCCAACTGGGAGGAGATGGCGCTCGCGACGGCGCGGCAGCTCAAGAAGCTCGCGGCGCACGGGCGCGGCATGCTCGTGCTGCAGCGCGCGGACGTCGTGTGGGACGGCGGCTTCGGCTGCGTCTCGGGCGCCAAGCTCGCGGCGCGCAACGCGATGCTCGCGCCGTCGTGCCAGGTGGACGCGCGCTGCCTGCCGGCGGCCGCGCAGGGCAACTGGTCGAGCGCGTACTGGGAGTGCCGCAAGAAGGGGAGCTCGGCGATGTGCGTCGGGCAGCTCGATCTCTGCCACAAGTACAACCGCGTCCACCACGCGCTCGTGATGGCCGCCGCGCCGCGCGCCGGCACCCTGCGGCCGCTGCGCACGCTCAACGCGACCTTCGGCACCGAGTCGACGGCGGCCGAGCTGCTCGCGCGCCACCGCGGCGGCGCCACGCTGCACAACCCGTGCGCGCAGATGCGCGCCGTGTGCAGCCGCTGCGCCGGCTTCGCCGAGCTGCAGGCCGCGTGGCGCAGCGCCAAGCCGCCCCGCGAGCTCGAGCCGGCCGAGCTGCCCAAGGAGCTCGCCGAGAAGGGATCCTGCGACGGGACCGAAAAGGCGCCGCCCAGGTCGCCGCCGCCGCCCGGGTGGTTCCACCACCATCCAGCGGCGGCCGCAAAGGGCAACGCCGCCGCCAACCCGGCGAGCCAGACAGCGGCGAAGCAGGCCCCGGCTTCTAAGCCATCCGACGCGCGGGCGGCGGCGGCGGCGCAGCAGAAGGCAAAGCCCAAGGACGCCAAGGACGCCAAGGACGCCAAGGACGCCAAGGACGCCGCCAAACATGGCAAGGACGGCAGCGATGGCAAGGACGCGGCGAAGCCGGCTGGCAAGCACGCCGCCAAGGACGCCAAGGGAGCCGCCAAGGCTGGCAAGGGGGCTAAGGGGGCTAAGGGGGCTAAGGGGGCTGCTAAGGGCGGTGCCAAGGGCGCCGCCACGGCCTCGCCCTCGCACTCGCCACCGCCGTCGCCGCCGCCGTCGCCCCTTCTGCCCTCGACGAAGACCGTCGCGGTCGCTGTCGCCGCGCACGGCGCTGTCTCGAGCGAAGACGCCGCAAAGATCAAGGCCGCGCAGCGGGCACGCCTCGCGGCGCGTGCGCGCGGGACGACGGCGGCGGCGCCGCACGCGCAGGACGACGGCCGTGCGGAGCCGCTGGAGCAGGCGGCGGCCGCGGCGACGCACGCAGCTGCTGCGAAGACGGCCGCGGAGACGCCGGCCGCGGAGACGACCGAAGGCGCCGCGCACGAGCACGGCGGCAAGCCGGGCCACGCGCCGCACGGTGGCAAGGGCGACAAGGACAAGGACAAGGAGGCGCCGCATGGTGGCAAGGGCGACAAGGCGCACGGCCACGCCGCCGCGACGGCCAAGGAGAAGAAGAGGGCGTCGCCGCCGCCGCCGCCGCCGCCGCGCCGCGCCGAGTCGGGCGTGACGCGGCTGCTCAAGCGCGAGGCCCTGCGCGAGGATGCGGCGCAGCGCTTCGCCGCGTCCGGCGACACGTGGCCCACGCTATGCAAAGGCGACGCCGGCGCCGCGGCGGCCGCCGACGCGGCCGCCGACTGCGCCAAGCGCCCGTTTGACCTGACGCGCTACCGGTCGTCGGCGACGGCGATGCAGGCGTACGCCGCCTACCACGCCGCCTTCTCGCGCCGCAGCAGCGCCAAGCAGCTCATCTTCCGGCCCGACCTGCGCCACGGCGGGCTCGGCGAGCGGCTGCTCGCGATGAAGTCGTGCCTGCTGCTCGCGATGCTGACGGGGCGCGTCTTCCGCGTCAAGTGGCTCGACCCGTACCCGCTCGAGATGCTGCTGCGCCCCGAGAGCCTCGACTGGCGCGAGCCGCCGCAGGGCTTCCAGGTACGCGCCTCCGAGCTCGCCCAGCTCTGCCTCTCGCCCGCGAGCGCCGCGGCGCCGCCGCCGCCGTCGTCGTCGTCGTCGTCGTCGGACGACGACGGCCGCTCGCGCGCCGCCGACTGCGCGGCGCACCTCGCGGCGCTGCGCACCGACGACGTCGGCGCGACGCACCACGCCAAGCGCGTGCTCGTCGTCACGGGCTCGGCCGACCTCCACGGCCACCTCGCCGCCAACCCGCACTACGCGCGCACGCTCGGCGCGCTCGGCGGCGACTGCCCGAAGCGCTTCGGCTGCCTGTACCAGTACCTGTTCGCGCCGCAGCCCGTCGTCGAGGCGCGGCTCGCGCGCGCGCTCCACGGCGGCCGCCACGCGCCCGCGGGCGCCGAGCCGCCGCCGTACGTGGGCGTGCAGCTGCGCACGCGGCGGTGGACGCGCGAGGCGGCGACGCTCACGCCCGCCGCGCTCGACAGTGCGGAGCGGCTGCTCGAGTGCGCCGGCCGCCACGTCCCCGACGCGGCCATCTACCCGGCCATCTACTTGGCCGCCGACGACGAGCAGCTGCTGGTCGAGGCGCGCCGCCGCTGGGCCGACCGTGTGCGCGCGCACGAGGGCGGCGTCTTCGCGCCGTGGGCGCGCGGCGAGGCCGTCGACCCCGCCACCCTCGCCGACGACGACGAGCGCGCCCTCCTCAAGGCCTTCGTCGATTGGTTCGCGCTGCAGAGCGCGTCGCTGATCGTCTACACGCACGGCTCGCCCTACGGCCTCGCCGCCGCCGAGTCGAGCGACGCGCCCGCCATCGATGTCAACCACGCGCGCTGCCGGGCCGAGGAGCGGCCCGACGGCACCGTCCACCTCGGCCTGCCCTCGTCGTCGGAGCTAGCGTACGATACCTAAGCCAGCGGTGTGTGTGTTGTATTCCTTCTCAAACTCTCAATCGTTATTGAAGCCTGTGGCCAAGGAATATACCGTAGGGTGTTGGTGTGGGGGCAACTTTGTTATGCCGCCCCCACGCCCACCCAACCAAGTCTCTCACGCCGCAGACTTGGGGCGCTTGGCCACCTTCTTGACCACGGCCTTCGGCGTCGCCGCTGTCGGCGTCGATGCCTTCTTCGACGTCGCCTTCTTCGGAGGCGCCGCTGCGTCCGAATCCTCGTCCGCGTCCACCTTCGCCGCCGCCTTCTTCGCCGCCTTTTTCACTGGGGCCGCGTCAACGTCGGCAACGTCGGCAACGGGCCGCTTGGCGGCGGCGGACCCCGCCTTCTTCGGCTTGCTCGCCGCCGTCGACGGGTCGGCGGATGTCTCCGCGGGCGCCTCGGCGGCCGATGGGCGCGAGAACTCGTACTCGATGCCCAGCTCGGCCCACGCCTTGCTGCGCTTGGTGTCTTTCTGCCCCTGCTTTTTCGCGCGCTTCTGCTCCTGCTCCTCGGTGGGCGGCTCGTTGTGCCGCTTGCGCTCGGCCGACAGCCAGTCGAAGGGCTTGTCGGGGTTGATGGGCCGCGCGTTGAAGACCTTGGGCGGCACGTCCGTCTCCTTGAGGATCTTGCACACGAGGATCTTCGAGTAGAGCAGGTAGCCGTTCATCGCCTTGACGACGATCTCCGCCACCTCGAGGTGCTTGAACTCGAGGAACGCAAAGTGCTTCGACTTTCCCGTCTGCAGACGCGCGCGGTTGCCGTGACTCCGACAGCGCGTTGGAGGCCCACGGCGGCGTGCGGGGCTGGTGGGGTGCATGCGCGCGCGCGCTTCGGGCGGGCAGCGCACCTTTTTGTTGCGCACGAGCCGTACCCGGCCGAGGGTGCCAAATTGCGAGAAGAATCCGCGCATCTGCTCCTCGTAGAAGCCGTGCGGGATGTGGCCGAGGTAGACGATCGTGCTACCGGGCCCGGTGGTCTCGCCGAAGCCGACGGGCTTCCGTGCCTCCCTCCGCTGCTGCAGGTCCTTCTCCTTCTTGCTGAGCGGCTCCACGGGCTCGGCGCTCTGCGACGGCTCCGCCTCGAGCGGTATGTGAGCAGGCGCCTTCTTCGCCTTCTTCGCCTTGACTGGCGCGGCGGCAGAAGCGCCGGCGGCACCGTCGGAAGCGCCGGCGGCGGCGGTGGCACTCTTCTTCTTCTTGATCACCGGCTTTGCCGCCTCCGGCACGACAGCCTCGGCAGGCTCCGGCGCCGCACGCTTCCTGACGACCGGCGCGGGCTTTGCAGCGGCCTTGCTGCTGCTGGCGACCGCCGGTGCGCCCTTGGCCTTCTTCTTGGCGCCGCCCTGGCCTCCCATGGTCGGCTGGCGATGGCCGTCGCGTGGCCACCAGTCCGCGTAAGTGCGGTGTTGTGCCTCGGAAGCGATCTGCATGGCCTCGGCGCGTTGCGAACGGCTCGCGAACGATGGGGCGTTCACGCTCGCGGTGGGGCGGGGTGACGACGCGGGACCTTTCGCGTTTGCGTGCCGCGTACGTGAAAATCTCTCTCTCTCGCTCTCTCGCCATGCGTATCTGCGTTTGGTTCTTACCCAACCTACGTAGGTCTACCGCGCAATACGTCAAACGTAGGTAGGTCAACGGCGCGCGGGCCAGCCGAAGGCAGCTAGGTAGGTAGGTAGGTCTGGAGCAGCCTGGTCAGGCCGTGTGCAGGTGAAAGTTTTGCTTACCCTATTGCACGGGAGATCGGGAGTACGCGTCACGTTCTTGCACCACCGCCACGAATTATCATGTGATGAACTGTAGCGCGCTGGCACCGCGCTACGAGGCTTTCAACCTCTCTACTCTAGTCAGGATCATCTTCCAACAAACGCGTAGTGAAGAGCTACACCTCGATAAGCACGTCAATCGGCACCGCCACGCACCAAGCGGGAGCACCTCCTTCCCGCACTCTGCACCACCGCCACGACGTCGCTCTAGACCGTCATGTTATGAGTTGTGGCGCGTCGGTACCGTGCTTTGAGGCTTTCAATCTCTCTAGTCAGGATCATCTTCCAACAAACGCGTAGTGAAGAACTACACCTCGCTGAGCACGCAGCCATCTATCGTACGGAACAAGCCCAAAGCGCGGAATCGGCACTCCTCGGGCCCATGAGCTCGGATTGATGTGATACTTTGACCCACACACTCGTGGCTGAGCCGTACAGCTCGGTACACGTGCGAACGGGAGCTATACACGCCGTCGTCTACTCCGAAACCCGCGTACCGCGTGCTGGCGCGGCTTGCACGAGCGGCACGGTCGTGACGTCACGAACAGGCCGCGAGACGCATCGCCACGACTACACGCGGCAACCTGCATCTTTGGGTGATGAACTGGGCGGGTTCAGCACCTCGCTGGGGCTCTTTGCAAGTCCCCCACTGATACTCTCGACCGAATCAGTCGCGGTGGTGAAGTGGAAAGGCATGAGCACGGCGATTGCAACGCGGGCGGCCTCTCCCGGTAGACCCTGAGGAGATGCAGGTCGCAAGCGCGGAATCGGCACTACTCGGGCCCATGAGCTCGGATTGATGTGAAACTTTGACCCATGCACTCGTGGCTGAGCCTTACAGCCCGGGTCAGGTGCGAACGGGAGCTCTACAGGCCGTCTTCTACACCGAAAGCCGCGTACCGCGTGCTGGCGCGGCTTGCCCGGGTCCCGCGGTGACGTCACGAAGAGACCGTGAGACGCATGCGCATGGCTACTGACGCAGTACTACGTGTATGGATGATGAACTGGACGGATTGAGCACCTCGCTTGGACTCTTTGCAAGTCCCTTACTGATACGTTCGACCGAATCAGTCGTGGTCATGGAGTGGAAGGGCATGAGCACGTCGGTTGCAACGCTGGCGGCCTCTCCCGGTAGACCGACCTCAGTGGATGCTGCAGTTGACGTGCTCATGCCCTTCCACACCATGACCACGACCGATTCGGTCGAGAGTATCAGTGGGGGACTTGCAAAGAACCCCAGCGAAGTGCTCAATCCGCCCAGTTCATCGCCCAAAGCTACAGGTTGCCGCGTGTAGTCGTGCCGATGCGTCTCACTACCTCTTCGTGACGTCACCGTGCCGCTCGTGCAAGCCGCGCCAGCACGCGGTACGCGGTTTTCGGAGTAGACGACGGCCTGTAGAGCTCCCGTTCGCACGTGTACCGAGCTGTACGGCTCAGCCACGAGTGCATGGGTCAAAGTATCACATCAATCCGAGCTCATGGGCCCGAGTAGTGCCGATTCCGCGCTTGCGACCTGCATCTCCTGAGGGTCTACCGGGAGAGGTCGCCCGCGTTGCAATCGCCGTGCTCTTGCCTTTCCACTCCATCACCACGACTGATTCGGTCGAGAGTATCAGTGGGGGACTTGCGAGGGACTTCGAGGGACTTGCAAAGAGTCCCAGCGAGGTGCTCAATCCGTCCAGTTCATCGCTCAAAGCTACAGGTGGCCGCGTGTAGTCGTGCCGATGCGTCTCACGGCCTCTTCCTACGTCACATCGTCGTGCGGGTGCGGGTCCGGCAAGACGCCAGAGAACACATAACGCGGGTTACGGAGCAGAAGACGGACTGTAGAGCTCCCATACGCACGTGTACCGAGCTGTACGGCTCAGCCACGAGTGTGTGGGTCAAAGTATCACCTCAATCCGAACTCATGCATGCGCCCGAACGGTGCCGGTTTTGCGCCTGACATCTTGCTTCGCACGGAGCTCTCCCGATGGTGCTGGCGTGCTGCAATTGGCGTGCTCATCGAGGTGTAGCTCTTCAGTACGCGTTCGTTGGACGATGACACTCACTAGAGAGGATGAGAGCCTCAAAGCACGGTACTGACGCGTCACAGCTCATGCCATGAGGATCTAGCCCACCGTCGTGACGGTGATGCAGGTGTGCGGGAAGGAGGTGCTCCCGCATGGTGCGTGGCGGTGCCGATTGACGCGCTTATCGAGGTGTAGCTCTTCACTACGTGTTCGTTGGAAGATGATTATCACTAGAGAGGTTGAAAGTCTTGTAGCGCGATGCCAACGCGCCTCAGCTCATGACATGACGCCGTCGTGACGCTTGTACAAGTCCTTTTACAGTGAAATTTACTGCTGGCGACCGCCGGTGCGCCCTTGGCCTTCTTCTTGGCGCGCCCTGGCCTCCCATGGTCGGCTGGCGATGGCCGTCGCGTGGCCACCAGTCCGCGTAAGTGCGGTGTTGTGCCTCGGAAGCCATCTCAGGTTCTGACGCGGTCGCTTGGGAACGGATTTCGAACGATGGGGCGTTCACGCTCGCGGTGGGGCGGGGCGACGATGCGGGACCTTTAGCGTTTGCGTACCGCGTACAGTTGTACGTGAAAATCTCTCTCTCTCGCTCTCTCGGCACTGCGGAGGGTGTGAGGTGTCAGCGGCTGCGACGTCTCGTGTGCGCTAAGCCACGGGCAGAGGGTGCTCTCCAGGTGAATTGAGGCTATTTAGGAGCAGCTTGGTTCATGGCTCAGGTATGCACGCAAACATGACGGCACGATCGCGCCTGGTCGCCGCTCATCCGACTTCTACATTCATATATATGACAGCCGTCTTCTCCTACGGCTCCAACGGCGTCACTCAGATGCGCGAGCGGTGCCAGAACGACACCCTCACTGCGGTGGCGGCCTACCTGCCCGGGTACAGGCGCATCTTTGCCGGCCTCAGCCGCAAGTGGGACGGCGGCGGCATCGCCAGCATCGTCCAGGCGTCGGCAGCTGGCGAGCGGTGCGTTGGGACGGTGATGATGCTGAGTGCGCGCGAGCTGGCGCTGCTCGACAGGCACGAGGGCATCGCCGATGGCATGGACCCATTCGGGCGCGACGGTCACTACCGCCGCGAGGCAGTGTCGGTCGTGGTCGTGGCGAGCGGCACCGCGGTCGCAGCGGTCGCCTACGTGCGCAACAGCCACGCATGGGACGCGTTCCCGTCCGAACGGTACCTGGTGTCGTGTCATCGACACCTGTCGCCGTTCTGGCCCGAGCTGGACGGCGACGGTGAGCTCGTGGTCACAGACGTCGAGGGTACGCAACAAGGGCGGTGGCGCCTACCGACGACCGTGGCGCCGTGTGATGTGATGCCGCTGCGCGCTGGTAAAACGTAAAAGTATACTCAACAAAATTGACAGGCCGCTACGGCCACGTACAGATCGATGCAGAGAACTTGACATGTCTCTCGGCGAGCGCCAAACAAAAAAAAGCGCATACCGTAGACGGGGGCGCGCGGCAGAATCGATCACAGGACCGCGCTGACGCGATCGCCGACGTCGACGCTCGAGCGGCGCGGCGCGGACACGTTGGAGTCTCGCGCATTCGGCAGAGGCGGCGGCTTCAGGGCGAGCATCACCTTGCTCGTCGGCTTGGGCGGTGTGAGGCCCGTCGCCGACTTGAACTGCGCGGGCACGTACTCGAGTGGTGCCATGCTGAGCTCCCTCCAGCCGTCCATGCCGTCCTTCCACACGTAGCTCCTGTCGTGGATCGTGCCGCGGTCGTACAGCCGAGAGAGCTCCTCGGCGGTGACGGGCCCGTTCTGCTGGTTGTCGCGCCCAAAGTACAGCCACCACTCCTCGTCGACGAGAGTCTCGTCCGCGTCGGCTTCGCCCGGCGCAGCCTTCCTGCCCTTCCACTTGCTGAAGGTCTCCGCGCGCTCGACCTCCTCGCCGCCCCACCTGCCGATGTGCATGAAGGCCTCCTCGCCCTTGCGCAGCGACGCTCTCTCGTCGAGCTCCGCCACGGCCATCCCCGCGGCCGCCGCCCGCTGCTGCGGCGACGCCTTGCGGCGCATCGCCATCATCGCGTCGGCCAGCCGTTCCCGGACCTTGGGGCAGAGCACCAGCACGCCCGTCAGCAGCGCCGCGACGAAGACGAGCGAGAGGATCAGCGGCAGCGTCGACGTCCCGTCGTCCGTCCGGTTGGCGTCGACGCCGCCGACGGGCCGCTCTCCCGGACCGGGGGGCGGCGGCGGGGAGGGCGGCGATGTCGAATGCGGAGGGGGCGGCGGCGGAAAGGGCGGCGGCAGCGTCGGCGTGACCTGCGGCGGCGAGGGCAGCGAGGGCGGCATGTACGGGCACGTCGCGTAGACCCAGGTGACGGCGACGTCGCCGAAGGTGTCATCGCCCACGGTGTAGGGACGGTAGCAGTCGTCACCGTACGCTTCCCCCTCCTCGCCATCGTCATCAGCAGCATCGTAGGGCATCGAGCAGCCGCGCGGGTTGCACCTGCGGATGATAGCGAGGGACCCCTGCTCGTTGACGCCCTTGAACGCCTTGTCGCCCAGGCTGAGCGTGGTGTTGGCGTATTCGATCGTCACGTTGGCGATGTAGGCGTTCTCGAAGCCACCCTCGCCGACGGAGCTGACCGTCGAAAAGATGACGACGCGGCCGACCATGCAGTCCTTGTGCTCGTCCTTGAGAACGTCCTCGGTGACGTTGAGGAACTCGTCACTGCGGAGTTCAACGCCGCAGCCCTTGTCCTTGGCGCACCAGCACACGCTGGGAAAGAGCGCGAGTGCGACGAGCAGCCGGAGCATGTATAGCTTTGGCGCAGCTTGCGGTGAAGAGGAAGGGACGAGAGTAGCTTGGAGTCACCGCGACGGCGCGTCTCGCCCTCTCGCGTAGGAATACTGTCCGTGCTCGCAACAAAGTCGTGCCAGGAGGTGAACCACGAAGCCAAGGTCGCGACCCACAGACACGCGCCCCAGCGCCCATATAATAGAAGCAACACATGTACTGTAAGTCTGGCTGATTGCTTGTGTTCGGTGGGTGTGGAGTTGTATCATGTGTGCTACCGTCTCGTCAAATTTAAACAAGTCTTCATTCCAGCTAGCGTGAAGCATCACCGCAGCCGGCTTGCCGTTGCGAAGCGCCGCGCCGGAATTCGAAAGCGACAAGCCTTTTTGCGCAGCGCAAGCGCGACAAAACCTAACTCAAATCATGCAGGACGTCACGAACAGCACGCGCGTGCTCTGCGCGCCCGGCGGCAACTCGTCGCTCAACCTCTTCGGCGGCGACGCACCCGCCGCGCCCGGGATGGTCAAGAAGGCGGCGGCGCCGGCCGAGGAGCAGACGTTCGGTCGGCGCGTCATCCAGCACACCGAGCACATGGGCATCGGCGACAAGCGCTCGACGCGCGTCCACGCCGCACCGGGCGGCAACTCGTCGCTCAACCTCTTCGGCGGCGAGCCGGAGCCCGTGCGCGCCGCGCCGCGTCAGGCTCCGCCGACGGCGATGATGCCGGCTCAGCCGCAGCAGATGGCGGCGGGCGGCCACATGCGCATCCAGACGGAGCACAACGGGATCAGCGAGCGGTGCTCGTCGCGCGTCCTCGCCGCGCCCGGCGGCAACTCGTCGCTCAACCTCTTCGGCGGCGAGCCGGAGCCCGTGCGTGCCGCGCCGCCGCCCTCGGTCGCGGCACCGCCGCAGCAGCCCAAGCCGCAGCAGATGGCGGCGGGCGGCCACATGCGCGTCCAGACCGAGCACAACGGGATCAGCGAGCGGTGCTCGTCGCGCGTCCTCGCCGCTCCGGGTGGCAACTCGTCGCTCAACCTCTTCGGCGGCGAGCCGGAGCCGCCGCAGCCCGCGCGTGCCGCGTCGGCGCCCGTGGCGGCGGTCCCGCCGCAGCCCAAGCCGCAGCAGATGGCGGCGGGCGGCCACATGCGCGTCCAGACCGAGTACAACGGCATCAGCGACCGCGCGTCGTCGCGCGTCCTCGCCGCGCCGGGTGGCAACTCGTCGCTCAACCTCTTCGGCGGCGACGACGCTGCCGCGCCGGTGGCCGCGCCGGTGGCCGCACCGCGTCAGGCTCCGCCGACGGCGATGCCGGCTCAGCCGCAGCAGATGGCGGCGGGCGGCCACATGCGCGTCCAGACCGAGTTCAACGGCATCAGCGAGCGCGCGTCCTCGCGCGTCCTCGCCGCGCCGGGTGGCAACTCGACCATCTTCCTCGGAGACGCCGCGGCCAACGGCACGGCGGAGGACCGCATGACCGCGCTGCGTCGCATGCGCTCGGCGTGAGCACACGGCACCGACGTCTCGCACAAGGCGCGGCGGGGCTTGGCGCACCCGCCGCATCGTGATATGGGCCTGACGGCGCTCCCTCCCGACCAACCCTCGGGAGAGCGGAGCCGCATGTCGCCCGCGTCGCATTTTGTACCTCTCTCTCATTCGCCGCACGTGCTGTTCGATGGATATGACATGTGGAGGTGATAGGCCACCGCTCGATGTGAGCGTGTGCGTTTGCCTCCGATCTGTTTATGATTTTTGATGAAGGAAACTTTTTTCAGCCGACGGGCTCGACGACTCGAACCCACTCGCGCGGCTTGCGGAGCACCTCGAGCGTTTCCGCCTCGGGCGAGCCCGACGGTTGGTCGGCACTCACCTTGTACTTGAAGGCGACCACCGGCGGGCTGGAGACGAGGACCCGCTCGACGCTCTCAGGGCTCAGCCCAAACTGCGCACGATTCGCGTGGCAGGCGGCGGTGTGAGCGTGGGCGTGCGGGCAATGCAGTGCAACGTGCGGGCTCGTCGTGCGCGGCGTGGCAGCGTGGCTCACCTTGACGCCTCGGTCGTACAGCAGGTTGAACTCAATGTACCTGCCCCGCCGCAGCAGCTGCCACTGCTTCTGCGCCTCCGAGAACTCGGCGTGGCGCCGCCGCTCGACAATCGGCAGGTAAGGCCCGTCCGCCGCGAGGGCCGCCCCGATCAGCGCCTCGCAGTACGCGGGCGCCCAATCCGCGGTGAGGTCGTCGAAGAAGACGCCACCGACGCCACGGTGCTCGCCCCGGCACGGCAGGAAGAAGTAGTCGTCGCACGCCTCCTTCATCCACGCGTAGGTGTCGGCCTCGCCGTGGGTGGAGCACAGGTCGGCGAGGCGGCCGTGGAAGTGCTTGCAGTCATCCTCCTCGACGTAGGAGGGTGTCAGGTCGAGGCCGCCGCCGTACCACTCCTGGCTGCCGACTGAGAAGACGCGCACGTCGCCGCGCAGCGTCGGCACCAGCGGCGAGCGCGCGTGCAGCACGAACGACAGCGCAGCGGCCGAGTAGCGGGAGCCGGCAACGATGCCGCTGCCGGTGCGAGCCGAGATGGCGGCCGCCCGCGTCTCGGTCAGCTCGCCATCCTCGATGAGCGTCACCGAGATGCAGCCCTTCTCCCACACGTCGCCGTCCTCGACGATCACCGCGCGGCCTCGATCGTGCACATCGACGGTCCAAGAGGCGCTCGGGTCGGCCGTCTTGGCGCGTGCGATCATCTCGTCCTGCCAACTTTTGATGGAGCCCGCAAAGTGCGAGAAGGAGCTCGCTGTCGCCGAGAGCGCGACGCACGTGTGCACGAGGAGGGAGGGGAGCACGCGACGCAACATCGAGAACAATCCTGTGCGTGCATGCAATTAAGGAAACTTTCGCATTACCCGGACTGCGCGCGACCCACCCGACCCGGCCGCTGACCCGCAGCCCTCATGTCGGAGCCCAGAAGCACGCAGCCTCTCGGCAAGCACTACAACGGCCAGGGGTGCGCTGGCGGACCCGCGCCACGACGCCCAAATCGCATGCCATGACCGCGCCTGAACAAAATCGTGCGGCAGGCTCGTCTACCCCAGTGCCTACTTGCCGCTCGCTGGCGATGGCTTCATGCCGGCCTTCGAGGTGCGATGGGAGGAGCACGTCGACTTTGGAACGTCGAAATCGCACAAGAAGAAGGCAGGGCAGCAGATGGAGTGGCGCGGCAGGCTGGAGACGCGCAAGCAGGAGGACGAGGCGAAGCGGCCACCGGCGGCCGACGACGAGGCCGAGCTGCCGCCAGCAAAGCAGAGACGCGTCGCCAGCGCGGACTCATCGCAGGGCAAGAGCGAGAAGCCGAAGGCGCCGCCGGCAAAGACGAAACCAACCGCCACGGTCCTGACGAACAAGGGCCGATTCGCAGGTACGTTGGCAGCCAGCCTGCTGGGTGGCGGCGGTGGTGGAGTCGCGTAGTTTTTGATCGGTGTGTACGTGCATAGAAAAGGTATGAGAGATTAGTCACGACACGCGCCTCCGCTTGCGCTGCTGCTTCTTGCCGGAGGCCTTGCCAGAGGCCTTGGCCGAACCCTTGCCGGGCGTCGTGCGCTTGCTTCCGGGCGTGTGCGCCCTGCAAAAGATCTTGGCATCCTCTGGCAGCATTTGCAAGCCCGCACGCTGCGCGCAGGTCACGTGGAAGGCCGTGATGCACTGGCCGTGCGCGCACTGCACCTTCATGCCAGACTTCTTGTCGGCACCAGTCGTGCAGAGCGAGCACGAGAGCTTGGACTTCCTTTCCTCCGGCACATACTCGAAGCCGGCCGTGTCCATCGTGCCCGCGGGCTCGAAGCCCGCCTCTGGCAGGTATAGGGCGCACGCCACGTGCCCAAGCCCACCCATCTTGTCCTTGAACGTGCGCTTGAAGACGCCGTCGCGGCTCGGGCAGGCGGGGCAGCGCACCTTGTGTGCCGGCCTCGACTTGAGCTTCTTGCAGCGGTCGCAGTACCAGTCACCTTCGGGCACCTGCTGGAGGCCGTAGCACCCGAGGTGGACGCCGACGTTGCAGCCGTCACAAAGGATGATCGGGTCGTCGTCGTCCCCCTCGAGCTCCAGGCACACGCCGCACTTATCGTCGTCCTCGCCGTCCTCGCCGGTGGCTGGCTTGGCGTCGTGGGGTGTACCAGCCGGTAGCCCGGACGAGTCGCCTGCCGGCCCGCTGCTCGCTGCTGCTCGCGCCTCCACAGCAGCCACTGCGCCGCTCGCCACCGATGGCCCCGCCGCCCCTTCCGCAGGCTCCACATTTTCCTCGCTTGCCGCGGCTGCTGCCGGTGATGTGGGCGCGTCGGCAGCTCCCTCCTCCGGCAGCTGCATGCGGGGGCCCTCGTCGCCGGCGAGGTCCATCGCCACGCGAGGCTCACGCGGCACGCTCTGGCCAGCGTCGGGCGACGGAACCACCTGGGTCTCGCCGAGGTCTGGCGGGTCGGCAAGCGGTGGCGCCGCGGTCTCGACCGCGCACTCAGGCATGGCTGTCGGCTCCTCGGTGGGCTCCTCCAGGACCTCGTCCGGCCCAGCAAGGAACGTCGCGTCGGCCGCACCCGCGGCCGCTCCCGCCGCAGCCACATCATCAAGCTGCCCTCGCACCGACTCGATCCGCGACGCACACGCGTTGATCGAGTCCACGAGCCGCGTCATCTCCTGTAGGTCGGCTGGGTCGAGCCGGTGCGGCCGCCCCGCGGGCGGCAGGATCGACGGCAGCGGCTGCGCAGGTCGCATCGCTCGTAGCTGCTCCTCGCGCTGCGACTCCCGCTCCGGCACGACGCCGCCCGCTGGCTGCGCGCTGGCGGCGCCGGCAGTGCGCACGCGCCACCCGTTGGCCTCGAGCACCCGCTGGTGCTCGAGTGCCGTGTTGACGAGCTCCTCGATGAACGGGTCGTGCTTGAGAGAGCGCCGGCCGACGGTGCTGTTGCAGAGTGGGCAGTGCGGATTCTCGGCGATCGCACGCGTGATGCACTGCCGGCAGAAGGTGTGCTGGCACTCCAGCGTGACCGGCCCGCTCAGCGGCTCCAAGCAGATCGCGCAGGAGAGCTCCGAGAGGAAGCCCTCGTACGCGCGGCGCACGCGAGTGGAAGTGGTTGCGGGCATCTGCGTCGATGGCATGTTCAGGCAAAGCGCGCGCGCGCCCGGCCGGCGGGGCATTCTACCCCGGCCGGAGGCCGGGGGGGGGGCGCGCGCGCGACGACTTGTGTTTGCTTGCTTGCTTGCTTGCTTGTGCGGTGGTTTATTTTTATAAACTTCGCGCGTAGGTTAGAATTCGCGAGACGTAAAGGGTATAAGGAATAGAGTCGGGCGCTGCAGATCAATCAGCTCAACGCGGGTGGTTGCTCTCCTCGACAGAGCGGAGCGTCGCGAACAGCGAAGCACGCGGCTAAAGCTATAGCGCCAGCACCGCAATGATAGCGCTCCTCTCCGCCTCCACCGCCGCGGGCTGGTCGTTTGGCACCTTCCTGGAGGGCGAGTGGGACCTCGAGCGCGCCAAGGGTGGCGAGCTGGCGCACGCGCACTACAGCCTCAAGGCGGTCGGCGGTGTGCTCGAGGGCACCTACCACGAGGAGGGCGCGACGGCCGACGAGCGGACCAACGAGATGCGCGTGCGCGTCGAGTTCGATCGTGCAGCACCCGACACCGCCGGCAGCTTCCAGCTCGCGAAGCGTCAAACGCCTCCCGCCGATGGCGAGGATCCGACGCCGCAGCCGATGGGCAGCGACGGCTTCGGCCCCTTCAAAGAGATGTTCGAGTTCGACTTCTCGTCGCGCAGCGACGAGCGCTTCTGGATCTCCGAGTCCAGGCGAGCCACCACCCGGCCGTACCATGCGCAGCGTCTGACCGACGCTGCTCCATGACTCCCACGCCTCACGCGCCTCGCTGTGGACGCGCAGGTGGCTGAGCGGCAAGGGCGGCACCGTGCAGTTCATCGCCGTGGGTCGCGACGCCTTCGTCTTGAGCCAGGTGTCGAATGCCTCGGGCAGCGTGAGCACGTGGACCGCCTCACGGCAGGGCGCGTCGGCTGCAGCCGCAGAGGGCTCGGACGCGTCGGCGCGGCGGAGCATGCTGCAAAGGTACGGCAAGTGGCTCGGATTCCTTGCTCTCTACCTCGCCTACCGCGCGTACAAGGAACGGGCCTCGCCAAAGCAGAAGGCGAGCTGAGCACGCAGCCGTCCAATGTGCATCGAGAGAGACAGAGCGGAGAGAGAGAGAGAGGGCGGCGGGGGACGCACACACATCCACATGGCAACGCGCGTCCGATTGATTGTGCGCGCATGCGGTGATGAAATTTAAGTATCGTTTCGTGTGACCTCTACTCATCACGTCGCCTGCGCATCGGCGGCATCGGACACGCCCAAGGTACTGACCCCCTCGGCCGCTCCCGAGACCCCTGCCTCGCTCGACGACGACGGCGTCGGCGTCGGCGGCTCCGACTCGAGCGTGCGTTCTCGCTCGGCACTGAGCTGCTGGTGCAGCTCGTGAAGCTCCGGATGATCCTGCAGAAGCTTCTTCTTGATGGCGCTGATCCTGCGGAAGACCACCATCAGGTCGGCCTGCACCGAGTTCAGCGTGGAGACGTGCTTGCCAAAGCGCGCGGAGAGCGCCGCGTGCTGCGCGGCAGCGTGCTGGTTGAAGTCGCCCAGCTGGTCGTTGGACATCCTGAGCGACTGGTGGCTGCGACGCGCGGCGCAGCGAGCACGAGCGCTCAGGCAGGCGGGCGAGGGCACGGGCGCTGTCGGGCTGGGCTGCGACGCACATCTCGGCTTGCAAACGCGTTATCCTCTGGAGCTCGGCTCGCGGCACGCTGTCGACAAACTGCGCGGCTAGCGCGGACGAGCCGTGGTCGGCGCTCGAGCCGTGGTCGGCGCTCGAGCCGTGGTCGGCGCTCGAGCCGCTCGCGGCCTCGGACATGGTGGCGCGCAATAGTTTAGTAAAATTGCGCAGTTACCCCCCACGCGGCTATGGGCACCGCGCGAGGTGGTATCGCAAGTGGTATCGCACGAGTATCGCGTGCTTTTATCACGAAAACTCAACGTGCTGGCGGCGCTGCTGGCGGCTCTGGAAGGCCGTTCAGCGACTGAAGCCCCGCGGCTCACTCATGCATCTGCTCGAGGCGGTCCTTGTCGTCGAAGGCCGGCCTCGGTCGACGCGAGCTCCGGCGGCAGTTGGCCACCTGCCGGTCGCGGTCAACACCGACTGTGCCGGCAGGCGGCTCGCTCGCACCCGAGACGGGTACTGCGCGCGGCCTCGGAAGGGCGAGCACATTTGTCGGCCTTCCAGCCTCTCCGGGCACAGCGACCGGCACTGACATGATGTCGAGCTCAACGGGCGGCGCTGAGCGAGAGTCGATGGCCGCGGTCATCATGAAGACGTCGTCGAGGAGCGCTCTTCGTCGAGCATTAGGACGGCCTGACACGTGCTTTCGACCAGGCGAGGCCGCCTGCCGCGGCGCGGCCGCGAGCAGGAGCACTCGGCCGGTACCCGTATATCGCAGGCCAGCGGTACCGACGATAAGCGGTAGCGCAAGATATCTTTACGCGCGCTACCGGTGCTAAAATCGTGCGATACCCGTGCGATACCCGAGCGATACCTCAAGCGGTACCGATAGCGGCGCGGGGGGTTACCACAGTTACAGTACACCCGCGGCAGCTAATCCGTGTGTGCTACTTTTCCCTAAACTCAGCATACCTTTCATACTTTAGATCCGCTTTGCCTAGTGTTGATGCCCCCTCGCAATCAGACGCGCTGCTCGTCGCGCAACAGCCCACAGGGCCAGTCTCGCATCCGGCATCATCTCGAGCAGCAGCACACACGAGCACACACGATGGCAGAGCAGCCCAAGCCGCTCTCCAGCACCGTGACGTACGCCTCGAGCGGCCTCGGCGGCATCGCCGGCTGGGTGATCGTCCACCCGTTCAACACGCTGGCCATCCGGATGAACCTCGCCGCGGGCGCCGGCTCCGGACCGGTGCCGTCGTTCGGCAGCTTCGCCTCGTCGCTGATCAAGGCCGAGGGCTTCACGTCGCTGTACGCCGGGCTGGGCGCGGGCTGCCTGCGCCAGGTCTTCTATGCCACCTCACGCTACGGTCTGTTCGAGACCTTCCGCGACATGGCCGCCAAGCACCGCGAGACTGACTTTGCGCAGCGCTTCACGCTCGCGTCCGTCGCCGGCGGCTGCGCCGCCATCATCTCGTGCCCGATCGAGGTCTGCCTGGTGCGCATGTCCAACGACGCTTCGCTGCCGGCCGAGCAGCGGCGAGGCTACACGTCGGTGTTCGATGCGATTGTGAGAATCGCGCGCGAGGATGGCCTGAGTGCCTTCTACCGCGGCGTGCAGCCGTTTGCGATGCGTGCGATGCTGGTCGGCGGCACACAGGTCGCCACCTACGACCAGTTCAAGCAGACCTACGGCAGCCTCGGCCTGAGCGGGCTGGCCAACCAGTTTGCGTCGTCGATGAGCGCCGGCCTCATCTACTCGATCGTCACGATGCCCTTCGAGACGGCCAAGAACAAGATGGCCTTCCAGAAGCCCGACGCCGTGACCGGCGTGATGCCCTACCGAGGGACCATGCAGACGATAGGGGCCGTCGCGAGCTCCGGCGGCGTCGCCTCCCTGTGGAACGGCTTCCTGCCGTACTACGGGCGGTGCGGCGGCCACACCGTGACCATGTTCATCGCTGTCGACCAGATCCGGGCCTACTACAGGAAACACATGATGTAGCAGTGCCAACGGTGGAGACGGTGGATCAGATCGTGCTCGCTGCGCATCACGGCACCACCATGCGCCGTGGCACCGCTCACGGCCTGTTTCGCTGTCGCGGAGAGCCGAGGCCATCGACGAGTTGCGCAGCGCACGAGGCGACGGCGGGAGATGTGTGACCGAGCTATGCGTTTCCGTCCCAGAGAGTGGTTGAGATTCAAAGTGACCTTACACGTAGATCATGAACCGTACTAACATGCGACGGTATAGAGGGCTGCGCGCTAGCTGCGCGCTGCAGATGTACTTTTCATCGGATTCAGCTCAGCTTGGTCATGGTCAGAAACGGCAGCAGCGTGTCCTTGACGAAGAGCTTGACCGACGCGGGCATCGCTTCGAAATCGTAGTGCAGGCACTTGGCGTCGAGGACGTGCAGCGCGCCCTTCTCGTCGAGCGTGCGCAGCCCGAGGCGGTCCTGCTGGTAGGCGCTCGAGTCGCGCAGCAGCACGACGTCGCCCGGCGGCGTCGCCGACGCGTCGACGTAGAAGCCGAAGAAGCAGCTCTGCCACGGCACGATGTACTCGTCGCGGCTGCTGCCCACCAGCACGAGCGCGTCGAGCGCGCGCAGCCGCGCCGCGTACTCGGGCCGCTCGCCGTTCTCGGCGTTGAGGTCGGCGAGCAGCGACGACGACGAGCGGTAGCGGTCGGGCTGCGCGGGGTCGTGCCAGTAGCCCGCGTAGCTGACGCGGCTCTGCGCCGTCGCAGCGTACGGGTCGTCCATGCTGATGCCGTCGAGCACGCGGCGCATCTCCTCCTCGTCGGCGGGCGCGCGCAGCACGCCCTGCTGCGGGCTCAGCACCGAGACGAGCGTGCGCACCTCGGGGCCGTCGGCGCAGCCGCGCTGCACGAGCGCGCGCGCGACGAGGCCGCCCTGCCCGACGCCGAGCAGCGTGACGCCCTGCGTGAGCGCCCACTCCTGCTGCCGCTGCACCAGGTACTCGCACAGCCGCCTCTGCTGCACGTCGATGTGCAGCAGCACCGTCGCGCGCGACGTGGCGGTGCCCGCGCCGAAGAGCTCGGGCACGTAGATCTGCAGGCCCGGGTGCAGCTCGGCGAGCGTCGCGGCGAGGCGGTTGAGCGAGCTGGGCGTCTTGCCGACGTCGTGCAGCATCACGAGCGGCCGCGTCGGCGACGCGTGCGCCTTCGCGCCCTCGCCGTACTCGAAGCGCGCGTCGCCGTTGTCGCTCGCGATGAAGTCCTGGCCATTGAGCGCGAGCGACACCTCGATCGCGGCCGCCGGCGCCGGCACGCTCACCGACGGCGCCTTGCACGTGACGTACTCGGAGGTGACGCTCAGCACGGGCGTGCTCACGACGCCGAAGCGGCACTTGCCCTCCTGCTGCACGAACGGGTAGTCGGCGAGGCCCGTCGCGTAGACCCGCACGGTGCTGCCGACGCTGCCCACCGTTGGCTCGACGCCCAGCGTGCGCGAGTGGTAGCGTTTGAACGTGAGCTTGCCGCCGAGCAGGAATGTGCCCCTGACGCTGTCCGGCGACAGGCTCAGGGCGTTCCACGAGCCCGCCCACTTGCTAATGCTGACCATCTGGTCGAGGCCCTCGGACAGCTCGGCCTCGGGCACCTCGCTGATGTTGCGGCGCGGCGTCGTGCACAGCACGCTGGGCATCGGCTTGACCTCAATCTGCACCGTCGCCGGTTGCGCCTCGCCCGCGCCAAACCTGCACGCCTGCGTGCCGTAGAGGTTGGAGCCGCGGATGGTCACTGTCGTCTCGCCCAGCACCGGCCCGCCGCGCGGCAGCAGCCCCGTGATGACCGGGTCGCCGGCGTCGGGCTTTGACGGCAGCGCGGACAGGAGCAGCGCGCCGAGAGGCATGCTAGCCGGTGCGGCGTGCCTCGAGAGGAGCCGCGCAGCGGCGAACGTGGTGGCGGAAGCCAAGTCTTCGATCCAAAATTGGTCGCGGCAACACCACGAAAAGGTCCCCGCATAGGCAGACGAGAACCAGCAAAACTTCAAAACAGCCATATAGACAGTCTATCAAACCACCAGCAAGACCTGCAACCCACAGTCCTCTCATGATCGGTCTGTCTTCTGCCAGCACATTCCCAGCGGTTTAACCCTAGTACTACCTCCGGTAAGCGCTATTAGCGGGTTGCCTAAACACAGCCATCAGAGGCGGTATGAGTGCGTGCAGCGCACCTGAGCGAGGCAGGGCAATGCA
>Ga0209713_10000528_pt1 | contig 21541 bp, 26 predicted proteins | sample ArcOceMetagenome_3_FD_187444 | JGI IMG/M metagenome (GOLD analysis project Ga0209713, IMG submission 187444) | Marine eukaryotic phytoplankton communities from Arctic Ocean - Arctic Ocean- Svalbard ARC20M Metagenome (SPAdes) (version 2) | ecosystem: Environmental > Aquatic > Marine > Oceanic... | reverse complement strand
TAATCTCTGGTAACATCTTATTCGTCATTTATGTTATCCTATCTATTTTTCTTATTAATTCGCGCATTGACAAAATGAGTAATAAAATTTAATGTAGGGCGATTTAGTCCTACATTATAAGGTTGGGTGAGTGACGTGAAGGATGTAAAACTTTCTTTAACTCTCCCGGGTGGAACTCAGAATTTTTAGGTCGGAAGCTGTAGTCCAAAAACATGATGGGGGGGCTCCATGAATAGGAATAAGATGGGACGTTACAGTTTAGTAACAGCTTATCGACGAGGAATCAGAAGTGCCAAGACTCCGACTGCTAGACCCCAAGATGCGTTCCGCGAACCAACGCGAGCTAGGCATACCTGTCATCGAGCAAGCGGTAAAATTCCTCTTCGAAGCGAAACATCTCTGGTTGTCGCTTGCTTGATTAGACACTATCAAAGTATTAATAAAGTACAAAGATTACCAGTACCAAAGTTGACTTTTTTTATTTCTATAGTTAACCCTTAAACCACATAATTTGTTAACAACAAGTTTCACATTGAATTTGAAAGATAGTATTTTTATGGCTCTATTTTTACATTAGATAACAATATTCTTAAAAATAAACCCGAACGTAAAAATGAGCCAAATACAATTAAGCACTGGGTTTATAAGTACTTCTTAAACTATTATAATTTTAATGAAAGGACAGTTGATCCAGGCTTTCCATAAGCTAACTGAAAATCTTGTGAAATTAGGGCATCGTCTTTCTAACTAGGTTTTATCATTCCGCTAATTCCTATCAAGTTATCTGATCGCCTAAAGTAATAATGACTTTCATTTCTTAAGGGGGATACCCCCAAAATTTATTCTTCGTATGATAATGAAAGTTTATTATAGTATTATTAATGCTCTTCTCGTAGCAAGGATTTACTATTTTTTATTTGTAATACTCTTTTGCTAGATTAGGATCCATCAAAACAGGATACATTATTTTACTATATTCTGGCATTGAGATAAAAAAGCCTTCTAAGATAAAATAATCCACTTGAAGGTGGGGTGAACAAAGTGCTTTAGATTTAGTTTTGTTAAGTAGATCATGAATTTTTATTGATAAAATAGACCAATATTTTTTGTCTATAGATATCATATCACCTTCTCGTAATAAATGTGATTTTTGTTTTACTCTAATCCCATTAACTTTTATAAACCCATGGTTGATATACTGACGCGCTTCAAATAAAGTAGTAGCGAAAAACATACGATAAAGTGTAATGTCTAGACGGCATTCTAACAAACTAAATACTTTTGAATTGTCCCCAAAACCCTTAGTAGATAAATAATATTTTTGAAGTTGTTTTTCCTTAATCCCTCCATAATATTTTTTAACTAACTGTTTAGATTTTAGACGAAGTCCATATAATCGTGCATTAGGTTGTAAATGTGAGTATTTCAAACTATTTTTTTGACCTAAAATACTATAGGGACTTTTTTTATTTATTCCCTTCCATTTATTACTTGTAAATTTCAATAACTTAGGTCTAGCCCATAAATTTACATTTAATTGAAAACAAGCTTTGTATCGTGGTTTAAATCCTTTTCTCATTATTGTTTTAAGATTTCATTTTGTTTTTAATAGAGGCTAGAATAGTGTGTTCTATCATACTACTATAAAAATATTGTACAGGTACTGAATCGTCATTACCTGGAATTGGGTATGCAATATTTGTTAAATTACTGTCAGTATCTACGATACCTAAAATAGGTATATTTAATTTGTTAATTTCACTGATAGCATCCCAGTTATTATGACTATTTAGTAAAATAACTAAACTTGGTGTTTTATTCATGAAACGTAAACCTTTAGTAAAATGTAAGATTTTATCTTGAATTTTACCTTTACTAGAGTTATTTTCCCAATTACTTAGAATTCCTCCAACCCATTTGCCTGAAACATAAGGTATTTCATACTTCTCTCCTAAAGTATGTATAAAGTGTTGATTACTTTCAGAGTTACCTACGATTAAAATAGTACCTTTTTGTTCGAGTACTTGTAGAATTAGTTGCATTCCACGACGTATCAAGTATAGACTTTTTTCTATATTTATAATATGAAGATCATTTCTAATACCAAAAATATATGGAGCCATTTTAGCATTCCAATAAGATGTCCGATGTCCCAAATGGATTCCTGTATTAAATAATTGCTGTAAAGTTAATAATTCTTTAGTTTTTGTTTCTTTTAAATCCATACTTAATTTTTTTTACCTTCTTTTAACTGGATAACTTCTCCTTTGTAAAAAATACCTTTACCTTTATACACTTCAGGTAATCTGTAAGAACGTATTTTTGCTGCAGTTCGAGTAAGTAATTCATAATCTATACCTTTAAGGTTAATTGACGTTCTTTTATTTACACTAATTTCAATATTAGCTTTTCTTTTAATCTTAATATCATGACTATAACCTAATTTTAACACTAAATAATCATCTTCTAAAATAGCACGGTAACCAACCCCAACTAAATTGAGTTGTATTCGAAATCCTTGGGTGACTCCTTTTATACCACGTAATATTTTACTATTAAGTGTACCCAACAAAGCTTTTCTGTTGGAATCTATTCGTTTACCCTTTTTTGAAAAGCTTATTGTAATTTGGGAAGAGTCCTTCAGCACATCTAATGTTATGAATGGTGGTATCCTTGTACTAAGCTTCCCCTTACTACTTTCAATGAATAATGAATTGGATGACTTATTGTAATGTACTTTTACACTATGAGGTACTTTAATAACTTTGTTAACTATTTCTAAAGGTTTCTGACCAAATTTATCCAGAGTATCACTGTTCATTTGGTTTTCAAATTGGTTATCTGTTGTATTTAATATCATTTTAAATTATTATATTATTTTACATAAGACTTCACCCCCAACATTTAGTTTACGTGCTTCAGTATCAGAAAGTATACCTTTTGGGGTAGATAATATTAGTAGACCAAAACCTGAATTCACTTTCCAAATATCCATAACAGAAAAGTATACGCGTTTACTAGGTTTAGATACAGTAACTATGGATTTGATCACAGGAAGCCCTTTATAATATTTCAGATAAACCTTAATATGATGGGGATCTTCAATATTATGTTTATATCCACGAATGATACCCTCTTTAATAAAGGTATCTAAGATATTTATACATAGTTTACTTCTTTTTAACTTTACTTCTTTTAACTTATTTTGCTGCCCGTTTCGAATTCGGGTAAACATGTCTGCCGAAAGATAATTAATTGTCATGATTATTACCAACTTGCTTTTTTTACGCCAGGAATAAGGCCTGAAGAGGCTAATTCTCGTAGCTTTATACGTGATGTTTTTAGGAACCTATATGTAGCTTTAGATCGACCAGTTAGTACACACCTATTTTTAATACGAGTAGAAGAACCATCTCTTTTTAGTTGACTTAATTTCAATCGTGCTTTCCACTGTAATTTTTTGGGTAAGTTTTGAGTTCTTGCAATCGTTTTTAATATTAATCTATTTTTCTCAAACACTTGAACTCGCTGCCTTTTTTTTTCGTCCTTTATTGTTAAATAATGCATAAATTTCAATTCTTTTTTTTGGAGATACTCGGGATCGAACCGAGGACCTCATGCTTGCAAAGCATGCGCTCTACCAATTGAGCTATATCCCCAAAGTACTTTCTTAAGAATAAATATAATTGTATGAGCTAAAATTTATTATAATAGGAATGTTATTATAAAGCTAGAGACGGAATCGAACCGTCATTCAAGGATTTGCAGTCCTTTACATTACATTATGTTATCTAGCCAAAAAAAAAAGCAATTATGAGAAAAAGAATACACCCTTTAAAAAAGTCGAACCTTGTAGTTGATACTACAGGCTCACTTTTACGAGTACAAAGTACATTAAATACCAATAACACAATTTTAAACATTGATCCTACAAATCATGCACTTTGGAATACTCAGCAAATTATTTTAAACTTGAAAGACAAAAGTCGAGCCTCAGAATTTACACGTAAGTTTGAATCTATCTTTTAATGTTATACTCATATTGTGTTTGGATAATTAGTAAAAACGTTAAAGTTTCATAAAATAAAAGTATGGGCAAAGCTAATAACAATTGGCTTAAAATATCTGGAGGTGAACAAAAAGCAGCGAGAATTAAACTTATGATGTAAAATACTTTTCTATATCTTATCAGTTTTATTGTAGAAAGTATTTCAAAGTTTAGTAATAAAATCATTATTGTAGGTAACTGGAAAAATAAGTTACTTAGGATAAATATTAATATTAGCGTTTCTAAATATTCATTTATTTTAGCTTCTAGATGAATATTGAAGAAACCATTCAAATCTGTTGTTTCAAAAGCTAGCAAAAATTTCCAGGCAGAAGGTATAATTGTACTATAAGTAAGAATATTACATAAAAAAAAGAAAAAAAGAAATACAAAAGAATACAATTGCACTCTTTGTTTTTCCTTATTATATAAACCTGGATGTAAAAACGAAATAAAATGATATAAAAAATGTAACGATAAAAAAAGTAAACTTCCATATATTGCTAGAGAGATGTAACTAAAAAAGGCTTCTGTAATATTAGTAAAGATCAGGTGTTTGTTTGTACCTAAAGGGCTAACTAAAAAGTGTAATATTTCTTCAGAGTAATAGTAATAAGTACTAAAACTTATAAGTAGGTTTAGGCTTAAATAGAAAAATCGCGATTTTAGCTCATTTATGTGACGTAAAAACATTTTATAATTCTTTTTGCATACTTGTGGAAGAAAATGATTAATTGCTCGCTTGGTGAAATTGGTAAACACTGTAGACTTAAAATCTATTGCCATTGGCTTACCAGTTCGAGTCTGGTAGCGAGCAATTCTAAACTTATGCTAAAGCTAGTCTTTAATATTTTTCTAAAAATGTACTAATAAAAACAGATCTTTAATAATGACTTATAATAGTAAAATGTTACTACAAAAAGAAGGTATTGTTCACGTTCACTGTAGCTATAATAACACTATTGTAACAGCTACAAAGGATAATGGAGATACAATTAGTTGGTCCTCAGGGGGTACTAAAGACGTAAAAGGTTCACGTAGGTCTTCCACATTTTCTGCACAGTCTGCAGCAACAAGAGTGGGAGAATCAATTAAAGCACAGGGAATTACTAAGATCACGATTTTTCTTAAGGGGATGGGAAATGGTCGTAGTTCGGTTCCAAAAGGTTTACAAATAGCAGGATTAAAAATTATCAGTATCACTGATAAGACAGTAGTAGCTTATAACGGTTGTAGGCCTTCTAAAAAACGACGTATTTAATAATTAAATTTATATAATGGCATTAAAAAAAAGGAGTACTGCTACCTCTTCACAACGACATCATTATCAAATTGATAAGTCTTTTTTGAGTAAGAGTAAACCATTAAAATCACAGGTTAAAGGTTTTCATAAAACAGGTGGACGTAATAATCATGGTAAGATAACAGTTTATCATAGGGGAGGTGGTCATAAACGAAGATACCGTGAAGTTGATTTTAAACGTTATAACAAGTCAGGTGTTCTCTCTATGATAGAATACGATCCTAATCGTTCATGTTGGATAGGACGTATTGAAAACTTAGAATCTAAACAGTTATTTTATATATTATTACCAAAAAATTTGAAATTAGGTACTTTTATTGATTCAGGTTTAACTGCAGATATCAAGATAGGTAATGCCTTACCATTAAGAAAGATTCCAATAGGTACTACTATATTCAATATAGAAACTAAATTAGGTAAAGGTGGTCAACTAGTTAGAAGTGCTGGTTGTGGTGCCCAATTAATTCAGAAAACGCTTAAATATGGTCGTATAAGACTTCCATCAGGAATACAAAGACTTATCCCTATAGGTTGTTTTGCCACAATTGGTAGTGTATCTAATAGTGAATATAGTAATCAAACAATAGGTAAAGCTGGCCGATCAAGATGGTTAGGTAGAAAACCTATAGTGCGGGGAGTAGCAATGAACCCTATAGATCATCCACATGGTGGTGGTGAGGGAAAAACTTCAGGCGGAAGACCTTCAGTGACCCCATGGGGTAAAATTACAAAAGGTAAACCTACAAGAAATAAAAAACGTGTGAATAAGACCATTGTTTCACAAATATTAAAAAATTAGATTTAAACATGTCGCGTTCCATCTGGAAAGGTCCCTTCGTAAATATACCTTTGGTTAAAAAAATAAACTTAACTAAATTTATCGTGGAAACAAGAGTTCGAGATTGTGTTGTGTTACCTCAACTTGTCGGTAAAATTATTAAAGTGCATACTGGCAAAAAATTTACACGTGTGTCTATCACAGAGGATATGATTGGCCATAAGCTTGGTGAATTCGCAACAACACGTTTGCATATTAAGCATAAAGTAAAAAAGAAATTAAAGTAATCAATGGGTCAAAAAGTAAATTCACTTGGTTTACGTTTAGGTATAAATAAAAAATGGGACTCCAAATGGTATATAAATCATGGATATTGTGATTTGCTACATCAAGATCTAAAAATCAGAAATTTTCTGATACGGTGTATTGAAAAGGAAGGTATAATTTTTAGAAAGTGCATAATACGGCATTCTTCCGATAAAACATTTATTTTTCTTCATACGTATGGCGAAAATTCCGAGCAGTTAAAAAAAAAGATGCCTATAATTGAATCATTCCTTGTTAAATTTATCGGTCATGAGGTTGTTTTAAATCATTTAAATCTGATTACTTTAGATTCTGCTTATAAAAAGATAACTAATAAGATTTCTTCAGAATTAGTATCTTTTAAGTCAAAAAAGTATTTCGTTACAGGATTAGAAGTAATGAATATTGTTACTTTAACTGGAAGTGCTAACTTACTTGCAATTTTTATATCTACAGAACTAGAGAATAATTTTCGCCACAGCCAATTTCTAGATTTTATAAAAAAGTCTATCCCCAGTTTTTTATCTGTTCGGTCTAACATAAAGGGTATTCGTGTTCAAGTTTGTGGTCGATTAAATGGCGCAGATAGGTCGAAGACTGATTGGTTTCGGGAGGGGCAGGTTCCTTTACATTCGCTAAAAGACAAAGTTGATTATTCTACCGCTTCAGCATTTACTGTTTATGGTGTTTGTGGTATTAAGGTATGGGTTTGTTCTAATTAGGATAAAACAAATTACTATTAAAATGCTCCGACCAAAACAAACCAAATTTAAAAAACAGCGAAAAGGTAAAATTAAAGGGATTGAGACTCGTGCAAATACTATTTTGTTTGGCGATTACGGTCTAAAAGTCCTTCAATGTGGTCGAATATCTGCTCGTCAAATTGAGGCAACTCGTAGAGCTATAACTCGTAAAGTAAAACGACGAGGTAAACTTTGGATACGTATGTTTCCTTCAGTACCCGTAACTTCTAAGCCTGTTGAGGTACGGATGGGGAAAGGAAAGGGCTCTGTAGACCATTGGATTTGTCCTGTACGCCCGGGTAAGGTTTTATACGAAATTGGTGGATTACCGCGAGTTATTGCATATAATGCTTTAAATTCTGGTGCAAATAAGCTACCATTAAACACAAAAATAATACAGCTTTAAAACTACAATAATAAAGGCCTATGGTTTAACTGGTTAAAACGTACCGCTCATAACGGTAATATTGTAGGTTCGAGCCCTACTAGGCCTAGTCGAATAATAACTCTTAAAAAAATAATAGATTATGTCAGAAAAACAATTAGAGCACTTATTAAAAAAATCTGTGCCATACTTACCAAGTTTTAATGGTAGGCATGTTAATTATAAAACTTATTATAAAGGGAGAAGTTTCCTAAATGTAGATATTGGTTTCAAAAAAGGAACTTTAATTCCTTTAAAAGAATTGAGTAGCAAAAATAATTATGCACTTGGAAGTTCTAATCAGGGTATTATAACTCAATTAGAAAGTAATCGAGGTGATTTTGTATTAGATGTTTTTCAATTAAATAAAGTAGATCCTGAAATTATATGGAAATTAATTTCCAATGCTTATAAAAAGCGTTATTTAGTTAAAGGTCGAATTTTAAATGTAGTCAAGGGTGGTTTCAGTGTTGGTCTTTCAGGCATTGTTGCATTTCTACCTAATAGTCATTTAGTAAGAGGAAAATCCCCTACTCATAAACATTGGTTAGAAAGAACAAAGCCTTTTATTGGTTCTATCTTATCTTTTAAGGTTTTAAAAATGAATCCTGCAAGAAGAAATATTATAGTTTCTCGTACATTAGCAGTAAAGCAGAAAAAAAGGGATAATAGTTAGTATCATGGGTGCATAGCTCAGTTGGTAGAGCAGCAGACTTTTAATCTGTTCGTCTTGAGTTCGAGTCTCAATGCACTCACTTCATTTTATGGAAGGATGACTGAGTGGTTAAAAGTGGCAGACTGTAAATCTGTTGAGTATTCTCTACGTAGGTTCGAATCCTACTCCTTCCACCAAAAATTAAAGCACCCTTAGCTCAGTTGGATAGAGCAACAGCCTTCTAAGCTGATGGTCCCTGGTTCAAGTCCAGGAGGGTGTATTTCCTCTTATCTTTGTGGAAAGGTGGCTGAGTGGTTTAAAGCGTTGGTTTGCTAAATCAAAGTAGATACATTTATATTTACCATGGGTTCAAATCCCATTCTTTCCAAAAAATTAAATAAAAAGTATATAATGCCAACAACAAATCAATTAATTAAATCCTCTAGATTAACTAAAAATATTAGAAGAAAGACACCTGCATTAGATTCTTGCCCACAAAAAAAAGGCGTTTGTGTAAGAGTATATACCCGAACACCAAAAAAGCCTAACTCTGCCCTACGTAAAGTCACTAGGGTTAGGCTTAGTAATCGTAAGCAAATAACAAGTTATATTCCTGGTGAGGGTCACAATCTTCAGGAACACTCTGTTGTTATGGTAAGAGGGGGGCGAGTAAAAGATTTACCTGGTGTAAAATATCGTTTAATAAGAGGTAAGTATGATTTACAAGCAATTAAAAATAGGCAGCAAGGAAGATCTAAATATGGAAGTAAAAGGTCATTAAAAAGGTAAAACTAAACTAAATGAATAATCGGTCAGAGGAACTAATTACACAAAAGGTTATTAATAGGTTAATGCTTTCTGGTAATAAATCAAATGCCAATAGTATATTTGATAATTCTATCTTATATATTCGAAAACAAGGGTACGAAGATCCATTAAAAACTATGATTAATGCAATAATCAATACACGTCCATTATTTGATTTACGTTCTATAAGAAAATCTGGTGGTACTTATCAAATACCTATACCAATTTCACAGATAAGACAAGAGTCTTTAGCAATCTCTTGGCTAATTTTTGCTGCTAGGAAACGTTCTGAAAACAAAATGGAAATAAAGCTAGCAAAAGAATTGATCGAAGCCAATAATAGTCGTGGGAGTAGTATAAAAAAACGAGATGCATTACATAAAATTGGACAGTCTAATAGGGCGTTTGCTCATTTTCGCTGGGAATAGTATGATTTATCTCTAGTAGCTTAGTTGGTAGAGCGGGTGGCTGTTAACTACCAGGTCGTTGGTTCGAGTCCAACCTAGAGAGTATTTGAATTTTTATTACACATATTAAATTAGCTTACTAAAGTTAAAAATACAGGTTTTCTTATATTATGACCCCTTTTTTTATGGATGCAGCAGAGCCCTGGCAATATGGCTTTCAAGACCCAGGTACTCCAGTAATGGAAGGTATTATTAACTTTCATCATGACGTAATGTTTTATTTGATCATTATTGTTATAGCAGTTGCTTGGATTATGGGACGAATCGTTTCATATTATGGTGAGGATGTTAACCCAACGCCTTCTAATGTGGTTCATGGAACTACTATGGAAATTGTTTGGACAATAACTCCAGCACTTTTATTAATGGTAATTGCTGTTCCATCTTTCGCTTTACTTTACTCAATGGATGAAGTTATTGACCCGGCTATGACCCTTAAAGTGGTAGGTCATCAATGGTACTGGAGCTATGAATACTCAGATTATGAGTCTACCGATGGTGAACCACTAGCTTTTGACTCTTATATGATTCCTGAAGAAGAACTAGAACGTGGTCATCTTCGTTTATTAGAAGTGGATAATAGAGTAGTTCTACCAGCTAATACTCATATTCGTGTGATTATTACTGCAGCAGATGTTCTTCACTGTTGGGGTATAGCTTCTCTTGCTATGAAAATGGATGCTTGTCCTGGTCGTTTAAATCAAACGTCTTTATTTATTAAACGAGAAGGAGTATACTATGGCCAGTGTAGTGAAATTTGTGGTGTAAATCACGGATTTATGCCTATTGTAGTTGAGGCAGTATCTTTAGAAGATTATGTTTCTTGGATTTCTAGTAAAATTGAATTAGTAGAAGAATCTGTTTAATTTTATTTACAAAATTAAATTTTAAGTATGATCAGTTTAGGGCAAATATTAGTAGTTCTTCTTATTGCACTTCTTTTTTTTGGGGACTTACCTAGTGTAATACGAAAGTTTACTGCACTAATAAAAGGTAGTCAGAAATTGCCCAAAAAATATTAAGCGTTTGTTTAATAATATGTTTTACAGGAGAACAGGGACTCGAACCCTGAACCTATGGTTTTGGAGACCATTATTCTACCAATTGAACTATCCTCCTTCTATTAGCATAGGTTCTAACACTCGAAAATTTATTTGATTTTTTCAATTTCTTGATAATATATTATTAATAAAGTATATAAATAATGTCTTCAACCATTTATAACTGGTCGTCTAGGTGGTTATTTTCTACAAACCATAAAGATATTGGTACTCTTTACCTTATTTTTGGTGGTATTTCTGGTGTAATGGGTACAACATTATCTATGCTAATTCGTATAGAATTATCAGCACCAGGTACTCAGGTTTTAGCAGGAAATAATCAACTATATAATTCTATTGTAACTGCACATGCTCTTATTATGATTTTCTTCATGGTAATGCCCATCATGATTGGTGGTTTTGGTAATTGGTTTGTACCGTTAATGTTAGGGGCTCCTGATATGGCTTTTCCACGTATGAACAATATTAGTTTTTGGTTATTACCACCGGCACTTATTTTATTATTAGCTTCAGCTCTAGTTGAGGCAGGAGCTGGGACAGGTTGGACAGTATACCCTCCTTTATCTAGTGTTCAGGCACACTCAGGACCGTCAGTGGATCTAGCTATTTTTAGTTTACACCTTGCTGGTGCATCTTCTATTTTAGGTGCTATCAATTTTATTACTACTATCTTAAATATGCGGGCACCTGGTCTAACTATGCATAAATTACCTTTATTTGTATGGGCTGTATTTATTACAGTAATCCTATTATTATTATCTTTACCTGTATTAGCTGGTGCAATTACTATGTTATTGACTGACCGTAATTTTAATACTACCTTTTTTGATCCAGCTGGTGGAGGAGACCCTGTATTATATCAGCACTTATTTTGGTTCTTTGGTCATCCAGAAGTTTATATTTTAATTTTACCTGCCTTTGGTATGATTAGTCATATGGTGTCTACTTTTTCTAGGAAAGCTGTATTTGGTTATTTAGGTATGGTATATGCTATGGTCTCTATTGGTATTCTAGGTTTTATTGTATGGGCCCACCATATGTACACTGTAGGTTTAGATGTGGATACTCGTGCGTATTTTACAGCAGCAACAATGATTATTGCAGTACCTACTGGTATTAAAGTATTTAGTTGGTTAGCTACCATGTGGGGTGGTTCTATTAATATGAGAACCCCGATGTTATGGAGCCTAGGCTTTATCTTTCTATTTACATTAGGGGGTGTAACTGGTGTAGTATTAGCTAACGCAGGTGTAGATATGGCATTACATGATACTTATTATGTAGTAGCACATTTCCACTATGTTTTATCTATGGGAGCAGTCTTTGCTATTTTTGGTGGTTTCTACTACTGGATTGGTAAAATTACTGGATTGCAATACCCTGAAATCTTAGGACAAATTCACTTTTGGATTACTTTCATTGGAGTAAATTTAACATTTTTTCCAATGCATTTCTTAGGTTTAGCAGGTATGCCAAGACGTATTCCTGATTACCCTGATGCGTATGCTGGTTGGAATATTGTCGCGACTTATGGTTCATATATGAGTGTAGTTGGATTAATTTTATTCTTTTATATTATTTTTGTAACTCTTACTGCAGGTGAAAAAGTTCAAGCAGATAATCCTTGGGGCTAATTCTTCATTATAGAAGGGGAGAGTTCATTTTCCCTTCAATCAATAATATAATTTATATAGCTACAATTAAATGGTTTAGGTACCTCTCTTATTTTATTTACAACAAAAACAGAAAATATTTAATATGCTTTTACAATCAGCTAAACTTATTGGTGCTGGTGCTGCTACCATCGGGTTAGCAGGAACTGGTGCTGGTATTGGTATCGTATTTGGATGCTTTATTATTGGTGTATCTCGTAATCCTTCTTTAGAAAAAAAATTATTCCAATCAGCAATGTTAGGATTTGCTCTTTCTGAAGCTATGGCATTATTTGCTTTAATGATGGCTTTTTTAATCTTATATGCTTTCTAATTTCTTAAGAAAGTCTTCAAAATAAAACTATTATATTAAATCGGGATATAGCGCAGTATGGTTAGCGTACCTGTTTTGGGAACAGGTGGTCGTAGGTTCAAATCCTACTATCCCGATAATAATAATAACTAATAAAAATTAACAAATTATATGGAACTAATTCTATTTTTTATTTTTTCTAGCTTAGCTATAATCTCAGGATTAATGGTGATTAGGTCAGAAAATCCTGTACATTCTGTACTTTTTCTTATATTAGTATTTTTCAATACATCCGGTTTATTACTATTACTGGAAGTTGAATTTTTGGCTATGCTATTTATCATTGTGTATGTAGGAGCTATCGCAGTTCTATTCTTATTTGTAGTTATGATGTTGAATATCAAAGTTACTCAAGATTCTGGTGAACTTTTTCAATATTTACCCATTGGGGGTCTGATCGGCGGTATTTTTTTATTAGAAACTTTTATTGTGGTTCGAGGGGATTTTACACCTCTATTAAGTCATGAAATGGTTAACGGTTATTTGGATTGGACTACCAAAGTTGTTCAAGTTAGTAATATTGAGGTTATTGGTCAGATCATGTACACTCATTATTTTGCCTGGTTCTTAATAGCAGGATTTATCCTATTAGTTTCAATGATTGGGGCTATCGTTCTTACCATGCAAGTTCAAGTTAATGTAAGACGTCAACAAATATTCCAGCAGGTATCACGAGATTTTGAGAGTGCTGTTTTTCTAACAACTAAATCTGTAAAATAGTAATATATTAAAAAAGAAATATAATAATGATAAAAGTAACTGTAGACGGTATTGACGTTTTTATTAAACGGGGTTCCACAGTACTACAAGCTTGTGAAGCCGTAGGTGTAGAAATACCTCGTTTTTGTTACCATGAAAGATTGTCAGTTGCAGGTAATTGCCGAATGTGTTTAGTTGAAATAGAAAAAACACCAAAACCTGTTGCTTCTTGTGCCATGCCTACCATGGATGGCATGAAAATCTTTACTAGCACTCCATTAGTTAAAAAAGCTAGGGAAGCTGTTTTAGAATTTTTACTATTAAATCACCCGTTAGATTGTCCCATTTGTGATCAAGGTGGTGAATGTGATTTACAAGACCAAGCTATGCTTTTTGGTTCTGATAGAAGTCGTTTTTATGAAACAAAACGAGGAGTTGAAGATAAGAATTGTGGGCCTCTTATAAAAACAATAATGACACGATGTATTCATTGTACTCGTTGTGTACGTTTTGCTACTGAAATCGCTGGTGTTGAAGAACTGGGTACTACTGGTCGAGGGAGAGAAACTGAAATTGGTACTTATGTAGAGAAAACATTTAAATCTGAGCTTTCTGGTAACATAATTGATTTATGTCCAGTCGGTGCATTAACTTCTAAGCCTTATGCTTTTATGACACGCCCCTGGGAGTTACGAACAACTAATTCTATAGACATTAGTGATGGAGTAGGGAGTAATATTAGAGTGGACTCACGTGGTACGGAGATATTGCGTGTTTTACCTCGTTTCAACGAATCTATAAACGAGGAATGGATTTCAGATAAAACCCGATTTTCTTATGATGGTTTACGGTTACAACGAATAGAATCACCTTATATTCGTAAACATGGCCAATTAATTCCAGTTAGTTGGGCTGACGCCTTTGAAACAATTACTAGTAAATTAATTAAATCTTTAAACAACACTAAAGTGAAACCGCGTATTCTCGGGTTAGTTAGTGAGTCTATAGACTTAGAAAGTGCTTGGGTTTTAAAAAGATGGTTCACTTTACTAGGGACTAATTTTGATTTGAGTACTAATAATAAAAGTAAGATTTCTTGTGATATTTCCTCAAATTATTTACAGAATACTTCTATTGAAGCAATAGAAGAAGCAGATCTTTGTTTATTAATTGGAGTAGACCCACGATATGAAGCCTCATTATTAAATGTACGATTGCGTAAGCGTTATTTAGAGGGGGGGTTTACTGTAGCATCTGTTGGTTCACCTCTAAATTTAACCTTTCCTTGTTCTCAATTAGGATTAGGAGAAGATACTCTTATTAGGATAAGTGAAGGATATCACCCTTTTTCGAAAGAACTAGCCAAAGCTGAAAAACCAATAATCATAATAGGTTCTACTCTGTTTAACTTAAAAAATGACTCTAATATGATTTATGAGTTACTTACGTTGTTAAGGCAAAATATACCTAATTTAATAAATAACGACTCTAATTGGAATGGTATCAACTTTTTAAACTTAGAAGCTAATTCTGTTGGTATTTTCAATTTAGGTATCTCAGAAGAAATTTTTAATAAAGACTATGCCATTATTTTCCTTTTAGCAGCAGATTTAGCTAAAATCCCAATAAACACTGATTCTTTTATTATCTATCAAGGATCTCATGGAGATATTAGCGCTAATTTTGCTGACGTTATTTTACCTGGTGCAACTTTCGTAGAAAAACCTAGTATTTTCACTAACATTGAAGGCCAATCACAAATTAGTAATAAAGTTATAGATCCTCCAGGTTTAGCTAGAGAAGATTGGAAGGTACTTACAGAGCTTGTTAGATACTTCTTAAGAAATTATATATATAATTCAAAATTAGGATTTTCGCAAAAAAAGCAAATTAGGACATTAAATCGAAATGAGGTTATGCTTGGAGTAGATAAAATGACTTCAATAATACCGTTCCTTTGTAAAACAAATCTAAGTGTTAATCACGAAAAGCACGAATTTTTAGATCTAAAAATTAATAAGATTAAATTAAATTTAGATAAAAAGTTACCTTTTCGTAAATCAATTCACGATTTCTATATTACCAATAATATAACTCGTGCATCAGTTGTTATGTCAAAATGCTCATCTATTTACAATAATAGAGATAACTTTCTATAAAAAAACATCTAAACTCCTAAATGTCAGTATCAATATATGTATTATCTATTGTCCTAAAAATATTAGGAATTGTCTTACCTTTGTTAATCGCAGTCGCTTATTTTACTTTAGCTGAAAGGAAAATATTAGGTGCTATACAGAGACGAAAAGGTCCTAATGTTGTTGGTGTATTTGGATTACTACAACCATTAGCAGATGGACTTAAATTACTTTTAAAAGAAACTATTATTCCTAGTAACGCGAATACTATCATTTTTATACTTGCTCCAATTATTACATTCTTACTAGCTTTATTAGGTTGGGCAGTTATACCTTTTGGTGAAGGTATGGTTTTTGCTGATCTTAATGTAGGTATATTATATTTATTTGCTATTTCTTCCTTAGGGGTTTATGGTATTATTTGTGCCGGTTGGGCAAGTAACTCGAAGTACGCTTTTTTGGGTGCCTTAAGGTCAGCAGCTCAAATGGTTTCTTACGAGGTATCTATGGGAGTTATTATCATTTGTGTTCTTCTTTGTGTAGGTTCTTTAAACCTAAGCTCAATTGTTCTTGCTCAAGAGAAAGTTTGGTTTTGCATTCCTTTATTTCCAATGTTCATCATGTTTTTTATATCTTGCTTAGCTGAAACAAATCGACACCCATTTGATTTACCGGAGGCAGAGGCAGAATTAGTTTCTGGGTATAATGTGGAATACTCTGCTATGGGTTTTGCCCTATTTTTCTTAGGTGAATATGCAAATATGTTACTAATGAGTGGAATGACCGTTATCCTTTTTTTAGGTGGGTGGTTACCTCCGTTTGATATCATTCCATTTACTTGGATTCCCGGCCCTTTGTGGTTCGGTTTGAAGATTATAATATTTGTAATATTTTTCATTTGGGCACGAGCAGCGTTTCCAAGATATCGTTATGATCAGCTTATGAGATTAGGTTGGAAAGTTTTTTTGCCTTTGTCACTTGGATGGCTTTTTTTAACAGCAGGTATACTTATAAGTTTTAATATATTACCACACTAATAAATAAATAAATAATAATATGACAGTAGGTATAGTTAATTTTATAACAGTAGCCATGATACTTTTTTTAATTGGAGTCACTGGTATTGTTTTAAATAGAAAAAATATTCTCATAATGTTAATGTCGGTTGAATTAATGTTATTAGCAGTTAATTTTAATTTCATTTTATATTCAGTTTACCTTGATGATGCAATAGGTCAGCTTTTCGCAGTACTTATTTTAACCGTAGCGGCAGCAGAGTCTGCTATTGGTTTAGCCATTTTAGTAGTATATTTTCGTGTTAGGGGTACTATCGCAGTTGAGAATATACACTTACTAAGGGGTTAAACTATCTTCAATTTACTTTTACGCCTGACAGGGGTCGAACCTGTAACCGACGGATTCGAAGTCCGTTACTCTATCCAATTGAGTTACAGGCGTAACAAAATAAAATTTGTCCTCTTTATGATACAATCACAAACACAACTTAAAGTAGCAGATAACTCTGGTGCTAAAATAGTACAATGCATTAAAGTGTTAGGTGGATCACGTAAAAAATTTGCAACTATTGGTGACACTATCATAGTATCTATCAAAACTTTACGAAAAATTAGTGGAACTAATACAAAAGCTAAAGTAACGAAAGGTATGGTTACAAAAGCGATTGTTGTACGAACTAAAAAAGAATTCTATCGGTCAAGTGGAAATCATTTACGCTTTAGCGATAATGCAGTGTTAATTGTTAACGAAAAAGATCAACTTATTGGGAGTCGGGTTTTTGGTCCAATTCCAAATGAATTAAGGGAGTTAAAAAATACAAAACTTTTATCATTAGCACCAAGTATTATTTAATTAAATATAAGAATTATCTATTATGAACAGACTTAATAAGCATTATAAACATGTAGTGCAGTATGATTTAGTTACTAAATTATCACATGTAAATTGTATAACTCTTCCAAAAATAAAAAGTATCAATCTCAATTTTGGCGTAAGAGGTGCTGCTTTATCTGACAAGAAGATCTTACCATCTTTACTTGCATTAGAAATATTAACTGGCCAAAAAGGAATAATAACTAAATCTACAAAAGATTTAATTAACTGGAAGATTAGGAAAGGAATGCTAATCGGCTGTAAAGTTAATATAAGAAATGATACTCTTTTATTAGCCTTCTTAGAAAAACTTGTTATTATGACTTTACCACGTATTCGTTATTTCAATGGTATAAGAAAAAAACAAGTTAGTTTAAATGGTAATCTAAATTTAACTATTAATGATTTGCTATCTTTCCATGAACTAGAGCAAGAATATGACAAATTTAAAAATCTACCTCCATTAGATATTAGTATTGTAACAACAGCTAAAACCAGAGCAGAAGGGCTTTTGTTATTGACTAGTTTTCAATTACCTTTCATAAAATAAAGTTTTGCGAAAGTAACTCAGTGGTAGAGTGTAACCTTGCCAAGGTTAAGGTCGAGGGTTCAAATCCCTTCTTTCGCTTAAAATTAATATCAACTGGCGAATATAATATTAATTGGTAAATGGCCTGCCTTCCAAGCAGGAGTTATGAGTTCGAGTCTCATTATTCGCATTGATAGATTTACCAAAGTGGCGGAATTGGTATACGCGTCAGGTTTAGGTTCTGATTCTTATTTTAGAGTAAGGGTTCAAGTCCCTTCTTTGGTACTGCGGGATAGAGCAGTTCGGTTAGCTCATCAGGCTCATGTCTTGAAGGTCATAGGTTCAAATCCTATTCCCGCAATAAATTAGGATGGGTGACTGAGTGGTCGAAAGTACCAGTCTTGAAAACTGGCGTGTTTAATAAACACCGTGGGTTCGAATCCCACCTCATCCGAGCTCAAATAAGATTAAAATATGATAGATTATAAATAAAAATTAGTTTTATGTATTTACTTATCGTGTTACTTCCATTAATGAGTGCAGTAGCAGCTGGTTTATTTGGAAGATATATAGGCCCTCAAGGAGCAACTCGGATTACAACAGGTTGCATTTTTGTGACTTTCATCATGTGTAGCGTTGCGTTTTATGAAGTAGGGTTAGCAGGATCTCCTTGTTATGTAACTGGTCTTACCTGGATGGATTCTGAAATGTTTCACTGTAGTTGGGGTGTTTTATTTGATAGTTTAACTGTAGTTATGTTATGTGTAGTATGTTTCGTTTCTACTCTTGTGCATTTATATTCTACCGAGTATATGGGAGGTGACCCACACTTACCTAGATTTATGTCTTACTTATCACTTTTTACTTTTTTTATGATTATTTTAGTTACTGCTGATAACTTTATACAAATGTTCGTTGGTTGGGAGGGTGTAGGTCTTTGTTCCTACCTTTTAATTAATTTTTGGTTCGCTAGATTACAAGCAAATAAAGCTGCGATTAAAGCTATGATTATGAATAGGATTGGTGATCTAGGTTTAGCATTAGGTATTTTTGGAATCTTTCTTATATTTAAATCGGTAGATTATGCTACTGTTTTTGCTATGGCACCTACTATGGTTAATGAAAAAATTCTATTCTTCAATTTTGAATTTGAAGCATATACTATCATTTGTATTTTATTATTCATTGGTAGTATAGGTAAATCTGCCCAGTTAGGTCTGCATACTTGGTTACCTGATGCTATGGAAGGTCCAACTCCAGTATCTGCTTTAATTCACGCTGCTACCATGGTTACCGCTGGTGTTTTTTTACTAGCACGTTGTTCACCATTATTTGAGTTAGCGCCTGTTGCGCTAATAGTTGTGACCGTAATTGGTGCTATGACTGCATTTTTCGCTGCTACTACTGGATTAGTGCAAAATGACTTAAAAAGAGTTATTGCTTATTCCACTTGTTCTCAATTGGGGTATATGGTTTTTGCTTGTGGTCTATCTAACTACTCTGTAGGTATTTTTCATTTAGCAAACCATGCATTTTTCAAAGCTTTACTTTTTTTAAGTGCAGGTTCCGTTATTCATGCAATGGCTGATGAGCAAGACATGAGAAAGATGGGGGGTCTTCGTCGTTTGATTCCATTTACTTATGGTATGATGGTGATTGGCTCATTAGCTTTAATGGGGTTTCCATTTTTGACTGGTTTTTATTCAAAAGACGTTATTTTAGAACTTGCCTACGCAAAATATACTGTCAGTGGGCATTTTGCTCATTGGTTAGGTACAATTTCGGCGTTTTTCACGGCTTTTTACTCGTTTCGCTTAATTTATCTAACTTTTCTTTCTGAAACCAATTCTTATAAGTCAGTTATGCGTCATGCGCATGATTCACCTCTACCTATGGCTTTACCTTTACTTATCTTAGCTTTTGGTAGTATATTTGCAGGTTATCTAACTAAAGATATGTTAATTGGAGTAGGTACTGATTTCTGGGGTTCGGCTATATTTAATCTTCCAAGTAATCTCATTATGCTTGAAGCAGAATTTATTCCTCATTCTATTAAAGTTATTCCTGTTTGTTTCAGTTTAGCGGGAGCTGCTCTAGCAATGATTTTATATAGTTTTGCTTCTAAGAATTTATACCAACTTAAAATTTCTAATATAGGTAGAAAACTCTATGTTTTTCTTAATAGAAAATGGTTTTTTGATAAGGTCTATCACGAATTTGTTTCGGAACCCGCTTTATATTTTGGTTATCATACTAGTTATAAAGCAATAGACCGTGGTCTTATAGAAATGTTTGGACCTTATGGTATTTCTAGTGTTATTAGTCAGGGTAGTCGAACAGTATCTATATTGCAGTCTGGTTATTTATATCATTATGCATTTTTAATGTTAATTGGAGTAAGTACTTTTGTTACATTCATTGGCTTATGGGATATTATTGGGCCTTTCATAGACCCTCGTTTATATTTTATTTTTATAATAAATGCTTTTATTATATCATATAAGAGATAATACTCGTTTAGAGGTGCTTTTTTTAAAGCACCTCAATGACACAATTAGTATAAAAGGTATACTTGTTAGAATATAAAATGTATCACAAAAAATAACATTTTCAAAAATACTCGGGGGAATTGTTGGCCCTATAAACGTCCCAGGATCATCAAATCTCGTTAGCTGCATATCTTTGGGCTTAATTTTAGTAAAGGTATATTCATGCCGAGATGAAAATATATAATCCATAAACCTGAATGAGCTACTTCGGGCAAAAAATGGAACCTCAGCTACTTCTACCCCTATAGGTAGAATTACTGGAGTATCCAGCAGGTAATGACCTAGATGACAATACCGAAACCAGCGACCGTGCCAGCGGCTCCCGTACCTATGGATATAATTTTACCTCTTTTTGCTCCGCCCCCTAACATTTGCATTGCATTTTTTTAGTTGATAGATCTCATAGTCGAGTGCCAAAAAGACAAATAGAACATGTACGATAAAAAATTACATCTGATACCGCAGGCATATTCAAATAAGGAAGATCCAACCAATCTTGTAATGTAGGACTAAATCGCCCTACATTAAATTTTATTACTCATTTTGTCAATGCGCGAATTGATAAGAAAAATGGATAGGATAACATAAATGACGAATAAAATGGTACCAGAGTTTACTAGGTTTATTACAATAAAGTTTAAATTGAAAAACAACAGTAACCAGTTATAAATGAAAAATATTAGTTGAAGTGTTAAAAATATTAAAAGTAGCGTCATACCTAAATAATACGTTATTATTAATGGAAAATAGAAAATGGTAAAGTAGACTACGATTCCCAAATGAATAGTATTTGTAGCGCTAAATGTAATGGCCTTTGAATTCGAAGTGGCTTCGGGCATATACCATTTAACAATGAATGTTTTATTACCTAAACACTTAAAATAAAAAACGAAAGTTTTTTCTTAATAGTTCGTGTTAACTAATATTCTAATTGAAAAACATTGGCATATATTTTTTTATAATGCAAAAAAGAAATAAAACTTCTTAGCTTTTGGTAGTGCTTGTGCAATATCATAAGCATATGTTTAACCTAGGTGGACTCTGAGTTATTAAATTAAGCATAGATTCGTTTAAAAAATTATAGGTGGGTTGAAGATAAAACTAGCATATATATTGCTT
>Ga0209713_10000527_pt1 | contig 21545 bp, 19 predicted proteins | sample ArcOceMetagenome_3_FD_187444 | JGI IMG/M metagenome (GOLD analysis project Ga0209713, IMG submission 187444) | Marine eukaryotic phytoplankton communities from Arctic Ocean - Arctic Ocean- Svalbard ARC20M Metagenome (SPAdes) (version 2) | ecosystem: Environmental > Aquatic > Marine > Oceanic... | reverse complement strand
AAGCACGATGTAGACATCATGTTGACCGTAGGAAGGAAGTGGCTCGCTTACAATCTCTGTAAAGAAGCCGTGCGCATCCAACGCATTGGCCATCAAATTGGCCATGAACATTACGTGAGGCGGAGAGATGATGAGCCAACGCGCGGTCCTTAGTGGTTTGATCATATCGGGCATGTCACGGTGGCAGGCGAAGATAGGTGTGTTGTCCGTCATCGTCGTCAGTGGCGGTTTGGGTTCAGGCCAGCCTCCGATCGTATAAATCAAGTTTGTGATAATTGTACCACGATTTGGGATCCTTCCACAAATATTGCCGAAGATTGGGCCGCAGTCTACGCAAGACAGCAACTTCACCAACCGCTGATTGTGAGAGTCGTCGCTGAGTGCTACATATGAGATGCCATCATCGCTTGTGATGATGCCTGGCTGATGTTCACTGAATATGACGTTCTTCGCGAGTGCTAGAATAGATTGCGGTATGTCCCCCCTGCAATCGAATTTGCTGCCTGATATTGGTAGCGCATTTATTGCATAAGCAGACCCGTGTTCGAAGGGATGTAGTAAGGTTTTGCCCCACGGAATCACTGAAAGAGACTTACACAGATTGAGTCCTCTACCGCAAATAAAGCATGATGGCAGGTGGTGCAACGTGTTATTGTATGCGATGTAATAAGCGGTTGAGTGGGGAAGTTTGGTCAACTTGCCATCAAAGCTGAACTCTGGGGCTGGTGTGTCGTTTGGTTTTCGCTCGACCAATGTGACAAACAACTTTATTGAAATTAACACGTTCAATACCAGTGTGATTGATGCCAAGTATCGCAGCCTCCTACTGACGCCCCTAGTACGGCAGCCGAAGAGACACTGGAACATGGCCTCTACCTTAATGATTCTGTTGTGGATTAGGATCGATTTATACCTTAGCAGAGAAACGATCACTAGGGGAAGATTCTGTGGTGGATTAGAATCGATTGATACCTTAGGAGAGAAATGATCACAGAGGGAAGAGAGAGGAAGTTTGTGGTGGGAGGAAAGGTTAAACTTTTAGGGTTAGTTGAGGGGAAACTATTGATTTATGTTTATCTGTCGTTTTGACTTATCGTACATGCATACTTTACTATGATTAATATTTTTATTGAAAGTCAATTAGTGGAGAAAATGGAGTCAATGTAAAAGAAACGTGGTCGTCTAATAATCTCATCATTTGCCACTGCTGTGATAAATGTTGGTTGCGATATCAGAACGCATATACTCACGTGTTTTGAGCTCCTACGTCAAATTGTCGAATTATATTACAGCTCAAAAGGACAGGGTGCAAGGGACTAACAGATTTTCGAATGGACCTGGAAATGAGGCTAGGAATTCCTTTCATGAAAGAGGCTGTAATTTTTTCGCAAAAATTCGCCTTTTACTCTAAAAAAGTTTAGAGGTCGCTTTGCACGATATACGCAGGAACTTTAGTGCCTTCCAAGTGCATTCACTCGTGACTTTGATAAATCGCCCATACATTCCTTTGTTAGAGGCAAAAAGGAAACATTTTGAGGAGGAAAAAGTGGTTTCTGCTTCTTTAATAACGTTTTTATCAGTACATAAAAATTTTGCGCTGGAATTCTTCGCATTAACGGTGAAAGAATCAAGCGCATCCTCGACGAGATGACCTGTTGAAGTTCTAGACATCCCCGGACAAGCCAATTTGGGGGTCTGAAAATCAATATACGCGGAGCGTTTGCTGTGATTTCTTTTGACCATGGGCTTAAACATATTGCCAGTACGCTGATTTTCTTGGAACCTCAACAGAAAAATAGTAATAGGGCTTTATCCTCAACATAAGTTATCAGTAAGTTAAGGGGATTATTCTATCTACTTACGTCAGAAAACATAGACGTCACCGAAGACGGCCAACCTAATCGGTATTGTTAACTATCACAAGAGAAACCGCGATGAAATGTACCTTAATATCCTCACTTTCAACATGGCCAACCCCCCTCATTGATTGCGATCGCACCAATTTCTGAATGGTTGTTAGTACGCGACCCAACATTCCATCCCTGACAGAAACTCCCCCCGAAACCTCAAATGTTAAGATAAGACGGGGGGGAAAACAACTGGAGAAGATTTCTGGTACTTTGGTATGTAGTCCAAGAAAGCCCCAGTTGCGTTCCATGCATTGAAACCGTAATCTTTCACGCCACTGAGGGGATCACACATATAAGGCATAACGCCAAGTTGTTGGGGATATGGCATTCCGCTAAATGTTGATACACTGTTTGGTTGCATTCCGGTACCCATGGAGCGGAGAAAGGCGACCTCAAAAGAAAATGTGGAACAGTCGCAAGCAATAATAGTATCGCTCAAAAGGCCAACGTTGAAGTCAACTAAGGCAGCAAAAATGTTCAGCTCCTCAAGAGCGTTGCTTTCAAAACTATAGCGATCGATGAATTCTCCTACATTCGCAATGTTCTGTGCAGTGACAACGTCTCTGAAAATGGCGCGGAGTCGATTTAAATGCGCAGAGTCCTTGAGACCTCCTGCAACGTACAATATATCGCGTTCCGTAGGTGGGACGGAACCGCACCTTGTTAGTACCTCGGGGCTAGTGAGGTTCAGGACTGAATGTTCGATCTTACTGATGATAGAGTTAGCGTCGTTGAAAGGGCACCCGTCAAAATTGGCCTTTGACCAATCTGCCTCCACACGGAAATGTAACCATGTGATCCTCCTGTTGGGGTAACTTTGTCGGATGAAATTGCGAATATACATAGCAATGCCCAACAAATTGGTAGTGAACACAAGCGCTCGGTCCATATTAAGATAGAATTGAAGCCCTTTTTCACATGAATTTGGGCCTGGACTCGGACAAGAACCGCTTAGCGGGTGCAGATCAATCCATACATCATCGTGTAAGGCTAGGACCTGGGCTTGCATCGCATATTTATCGCCGTGGATGCGTTTAGCATACTCCTTAACTTGCTGCGACGAGCGAAGGCGGTTAATATTGTGAGTTATAATTATGGTATCGTTGAAAATTATGATTTTTTATGAAAAATCGACCCAGGCATTCTGTTTGAAACGCAATTTTTCTCGTCTTTATGGTCCTCACACACCCTCACCTGGTATCTAACGAACGTATCCTGGCCTTCGGGAATATATCTGCCTATTTCGACAATTTGGTCAGGGCTGATGCCGAGATAGCGGCTAAAATAGTTCGAGCCAGAGAAATCGGCCAGCTCGTCATCGTCAAAGTCATCGTCAAGGTCATCGTCAAGGTCTTCGACCTTCTTTGCCTTGCACACCCTGGGATGAGCACAGATAATCGCAAAAGAGTGACGATAAGGGGTGAGCGAGTGTGGTTTTTAATGCTTATGTCGGCACTGCTATCGCGCCGCTTCGCATTCCGCTCTATTTTACCTAAGCCCGCTAGGAAGTCTACGTTGTAATTGGTCGAGGTCAAAAACAAAGCCGATATCGAGTTTACGAACGCCCTCCATTACCTTGTTACCAGTTTTTAAGAAGTCGACAACCAGGGTTCGGTTTAACTCAGCAGCCAGGGCAGAGTAGGAAATAAGGGCCATCCGTTGATTAGTTATGCCCTCGCTGCGATTGTACACGATGAGAGTAGTGAGTTGCGAAAAGGGTTGGGATAGATTGTGAGAATTGTTACATGCCCCTTGCATTGAGAACGACAGAATCAGAGTGTTTGGATTTTTTTGCTAACGTCGGTGATCTAACATCGTCGCTTCGCTCCTCATCTATTCTTACCTGACACCGGGTATCACGAACTTCTCTTCAGACTCTGGGTCGAACATGCATATTGGGCCCTCAGTGGGTATTAAAGGTGACGAAAGTAAGTTTGCGATATTATGGTCGAGTCGGTCAATAATACCCAATAGGGGTGGCGGTTTATTTTGTCCATTGGATCGAGAAATCTTGAGAAGGTACCACATATTGAAGAATGTTCCAGACACGAAAGCACAAGCTAGTGTGACGAGCAGGTTTCTATCGCGGAACATAATACTAGGAGATAGGAAAGATATATCCTCAATGTTCGTAAGGGATGGCATGTAGGGATATCCGTTGAAGGTACCTGTATAGTGGTGGAGGGTGTGACAGGAGTTCAGGGTAAATCTGCAATTTTGGCATGTTTCAGTAATTCATTCGACATTTAGAGTAAGACAGGGGTGACGAATTGTAATCAAATTGGGGCATTAGAGATTAGTATAAATTATTAGGTACTCAAAGAGTTCAAATTGGTGACTCTGTTTTTCTCCGTTTGATGAGGGGGGGTTTTGAATGGGTTTACCAGGGCGTTTTTGACAGGGAAAGGTACTCCATAGGATAAAATATATTAGGGGTGCCAGAAGATTGCACGTTAGAACCTGGGATTTACCTTACCTTAATGTGAGGGAAAAAGTGAGATGAAATGATTGGTTGGGGTTGGTATGGATGTTCCAAATAATGTATGTGAGGAGAAACCTGGGTAGGAAGAGGCCAAAATGGGCTAAAAGGGTTTTTTAGGGCATGACATCTAGATTCCAGTGCATCTAAACGAAAAAATAAAGGTATTCTTTGACTTATGATTGTCAATAAAGTGGCACTTTTCAACGAATTTTAATACCAACGCTTTTAAAATTTCTAGGTAGGATTTAACACTTCCTGTAATAGGGCTCCCCAACCATCTGAAAACCCATAATCAGCTTCATAACGAGCAGACAATCAAGTGGGGCTTATAAAAATACCCATTAAATCCGCATTGTCCACTTTAGCACGTACCTAACCTTCTCTAGAATCTTCTAGCTCAGTTTTCATGACCTCAACTTTTCAAAATCAGAAAGTAATCACCATTTACGGGGTTTATAGTAAGATTCGTTAAAAATCGGGCATCCATGAAAGGTATTAAGCCACTTATTGTGAATATTTATTGATATTACTCAAATTGAGGCCCAATACAAAGGGCTGAAAACAGCATTTGGGGGGGGGGGATACCAAAATATGCCTAATAAAAGATGTCGTCGTATTATTATCAGTGTCACGTAACTTATATGGGTATTTAATCCCCATAAATTCATAATTAGGCCGCGAAGCTTACTATTGAAGAACCTATAATTTGCTTTTTACCCTAAGCCCTTACATTCGCTGGATTCCTTCTTTCACTTTCGATTTGAATTAAACCCATATCTAAATATTAGTTGGGTTTGAAACGTAAGATTTTTAACGCATAAGTAATTTGATGTCGTACTAACCCGGGGGAAAATTTGGAAATTTATGTAAATGTATTTCACTCCTTTTTCTTCCCTCATCCCTACCTCATCCCCCTCAATCGATAATTGACCCTCCCTTATGATACATTTATCTCCCTCTATACGACGTTTCGCCGGAAAACCGATAACTTTCGCCTCTTTGGTCGAACCTGTTCTATATCCTAGGCCATGAATTAACCAAAGTTTTTACTGTACACATCCTCTGGGTAAATCCCCAAGATCGCTGCTATCACAACCTCACCATTAATGTTGTAGTTGGCCTCTTCGCACTTTGGTGTGATATCAGTTACGTCGTCCGTGATGTCCCCACAGCTTACCTCCGTGTCGTGGTAACGTAATCCTCCGTTAGCGTCGCCCGTTAATTCAACAGATTTTACTTTTTTAATAGCAATTTATCCTCGTGAGAGATGATGGCGGCCAAGAACGGCATTAACGTGACAACCGGTCGCCCCAACGTTTATTGGTGCGAAGACCCAAGGCTGAAACCAAAACTGAAGGGGGCAACCCCTTACTTTTTCCTCCTAACCCAAACCTTGGTACTTAAAGCGCGCTAATGGAAAAAAGTATCTGCGACCATACGCATATAGTACGAGAAAAGGTAATGTACAAAGTATTAAATGAAAATATTGCCGTTTTGGTTCCGAAAGAAGATTTTTATCTCTGGTTTTTAATAATAACTCACGTATCATATCATCTTATGCAATATTCTATGTTATGCCGCATTTTCGTCACTTTGCAAAACTTCATCGTTATACGTGAATATTTACAACCACAATATCTTCATTTACAATCAATCTCCTCATGTGAGACAGGATTTCGTTGTCTCATATGTCTCCTCAATTTTTTTTCTTATGGCAGTAAGTAGGTTAGGGACGTGTGCCACATAAAGTGAATGAAACAAAATTGACCCAATAACCCATTAAAAAATTCACCAACTTTCTTATTTGTGCCAAAAGTTCAATGTGTGTGAGCCTCGTCCATTGGTGAGACTCAGCCCATTGGTGTTTGTCCACTTTCTCACCATTCGGAGCTTTACACTGCGAATTTTCCCCTCTATGATATTAACATCCCGGAGTCGGCGAGTCTCGTACCTCAATTTCCTCCACCCCAACCACCCCTCTAAACCCCCCCCACCGCCTCCCTCTTCTTTCCCCCCCGATATCCCTTCTTTGCCTCGCAAGTATCAAACTATTGCTTGTTCAAGAATGAAGATTCGCACCGCATTAGTAACGAGCTTGCTATTTCTCGCTGTGTATAATATATATATAAGTATGACACGCGAAATGTTCACAAGACCCACAATCACCACAATCAGCCTTGATACGACAACCGTCGTTCCGTCATCTGTCGATGATTTAGATAATGAGGACGATGCAACGACACAGAATGGTGAAGAGGAAGAGGACAAATCGAAAAGAAAGGTTGATGCTGAACAGAATTTTCCAACCGTATCTGCTAACCCTCGAAACACGAAGAGCGCTACCCTTGCTGATTTTGCGATTTATTCCTACAGCTTTGGAAACTACCGGGGGGAGCTTGATCGAGTTGGCAGTGAATTGAAAAAGCTATTCGGTACTGGGGTGGACTGCTACTTTTTCACAGACCTCGAGTTTTCCCTACCCGATGATGGTTGTAAGATTGTGAGAATTGATGGGACTCGCGTGAATACTACCAACGGTATTCCACGTTCCCGTCTGTTGACCAAGCAGATGAAATTTCTTATGCCGCCGCACCCCGTGCTTGAAAAGTACCGTTATCTGGTTCACGTTGACTCCAACTATCGTTCAGTGACGCGGCTAATATCTTTTATCGATGCTGGTCTCCTCTACGATGTTTTGGGGAATGAAGAGGTGAGGGGAAAACTTGAAGGGATTGGGATTATTTCGTTTACTAACCCTTCTTTTTTGTTGTGTCACCCATATTCAAACTAAAGATTGATTTTTATGTTAGGCACCATCCTGATCGAAATAAACTGCAGGAAGAGGTTGATACACTCTTTACTGTGCCATCATTACAGCCAAGAGAAGTCCTCGCTGCATGGAACAGGACGATATCACCTTTGTATGATGAGATCAACAGGGTAAGTAGAACGCATTCTCAACTTCAATTAATCTGTGCATTAACGCGACCCCATCACTCTGCACACCTCCTTCTGGTTTACACAGGTTCCTTTGCCTGAACTTAACATATGGGTTCTCGACACTTCGAAAAATGATTTCATTGAAAGGTGGTCGAGTATCTACAACACGTTGGTAGATTATGGTCTTTACAGGGATCAAATCGTGTTCGGTTACTCCTTCCGACATTTCGATCTTGGAAAGATAAAATTCTTGGATTCTCAGGAGCCCGAGGAGAACGGCTTCACTTACAAGGGACTTGAGCCAATCCGCCCCCTGGAGACTCCAAAGACAGTTCTTGTGACCGGAGGAGCAGGCTTTATAGGTAGCTACGTTGCAGGTACGTTGATTATGTTGTGTGAAATACGCGGGGCTTACTTGCACCTAGGCTCACTTTCTTCTCCAAACCCCTTATCCCCAGATGCATTGTTGTCACGTGGTGACTCCGTTGTGATTATTGATGAGGTCAACGATTACTACGACCCGAAGCTGAAGGAAGGCAACCTTGAGTTGCTTCGGAATAAGTACGGTTCCGACAAGTTCGAGTTCTACAGGGGTGACGTCTGCGATGAGGAGCTGGTCGAGAAAATATTCAACTCCCACTCGATCGACTTTGTTTGCCACTTGGCTGCAAGGGCTGGGGTTCGTCCGTCCATCGAGGACCCTCTGGTTTACGTCCACTCCAATGTGAGGGGAACGACGACTCTTTTGACCGCATCTGTTAAACATGGCGTAAAGAACTTCGTCTATGCCTCCTCCTCCTCCGTTTATGGTGGATCCAAAAGCGTGTCTTTTACCGAGGAGGAGGTCGTAGATAGTCCCGTGTCACCTTATGCTGCCACTAAGAAGTCTTGCGAGGTGAGAGTGTGGGGTTAATGTAGGAGAGGCGCTGCTCTAATGCCTTGAAATGAATTCTAACCGTCTTCCCAAAACCCTTTCCTCAAGCTGATGGCCCACACGTTCTCTCACCTCCATGGTATCAACACCACAGGTCACCGTTTTTTCACCGTATTCGGGGAGAGGGGTCGTCCCGACATGGCACCTTTCAAGTTCATCGACAGGGTTAGCCGGGGGATCGAGATACAACAGTTCGGGGATGGGAGCACGAGCCGGGATTACACTTACGTCGGGGACATCGTCGACGGGGTCGTCAGGAGCATCGACAGGCCTTATAAGTGCCAGATTTTCAATCTTGGCAAAGGCAGTGGTACGCAATTGTCGGATTTCATTGGGATCGTTGAGAAGCATGTTGGAAAGAAGGCGAAGATTGAGGTCATGCCAGAACAGCCGGGGGATGTACCAAGGACGATGGCAAGCACGGTGAAGGCAAGAATTCTGTTGGGATACAGGTCAAAGATTACGGTCGACGAGGGGATTAAAAAAACTGTGGCGTGGTACAATCAAACTTATGGAGGAGTCGAGCCTGACAAATAATGTGACAGGGACGTAAATAAAAACCAAGGCTGGCCACAGAGCAAAACGAAAAGCCTCATTTGTTACCGTGCAGTATGGAAAAGGCAGGTTGGTCACGGTATGGGACTTGGAAACTTGCAAAACTTCTAACAGAAGCTATGCGCAATAGCTCTTGTAATTCAAAAACGCTAGCAAGCGTATGGTCAAAGGTAGTGTCCTTCATAAACACTACAACATCACAGTCATCCAAAACTGAACCAGCTTCCTGGTTCAATTGGGACATCCAGAATGCGTAAGCATATTTCGTACCAGGGAGACCTGCTACGATTGATGTTTTTACGCGCGATTGACACTTCGTCGAGAATGTGACCAAATATTTGAAAGCAAGGGGGGAGGGCAACAAAATATCTCTTGTCCACCAGGTCCTTTATTCTCATGAGTAGGTGCATGCCTGACAAAATCGAGCTCGAGTTTTCCCGGTAAATAGTATATCGTATTAGGTATTTTTAATTCTAAGGGTTCCACCTTAATTCACTGAAGGAACCGAAATCTTCCTCCGAAATGTTCTAAAACCTTGTTCTCGAACCTAACATCAACTCAGCCTCATCAATTACGAAATTTTCAACCCCTGCCTTGGATGGGTCACATCCGTACCAGCTGGTATGCTCCCTGTACCAATCAACAGTGGCCTGCTGAAGCCCTCCTCCCGTGAAGTTTCCTCCTTCCAGCCCAAAGCATTAAGCTTATCGATATTGATAGTATGCCTGGGGTCGTCGAGGGCATAATCAGGAGCAAAGGTCAAGGGCATCCCATTCTGATCCTTGAGGTCAATAGCTTGGCTTTCTTCCAACAAGTTTTCGATGATCAAAATGAACTTAAAATGATATGTGTCCCGCAAACTTACCAAAATTGAGAATTTGATACCTGTATACTGTTTCGATCCTCCAAACGACTTCCATACTTAAAATGGCAATGACATGTAAGCATCACAATGTATTTTGCAGGAGAAATATTTTGAAGAAGAAATAAGAATGGTATTATTTGCGATCCCGATTATTGCGTGGGCGAACTTTTACCATCTAGATTTTGTAATTGTACTAAGGAACAACCCTTTGCTTATTACAAGCAGAACTCCCTTCACGACCTCACGACAGTTCAAACACTTTGTCATCATCAGACTTCACAAACACACCATGATAGTATTTCGCCCAACCCCCCATGTAGCACTTGGCATCATCGAGGGCGCGTGGGAGAATGGAGCTCTTAGAAGAGCCGCATTCTGTGTCCATGTCATGCTCAAAAGTTACAAGCTCAAAGCCTTCAAGCGCCATCCCTGTGACAACGAGATGGTGGGGGAGGACGTTTTCAACGTATTGGCCGTCATCTACGATCTGTGCCCTAGGTGTGGGGGTGTGCATATAAACGACACTTCCCTTATGGGTAAGGCCCCTGAGAGTCTTGAAGAAACATCCATAACGGTCTTTTTGGATGTGTCCGGCAACGTCGTTAAGCATGATGAAGTCGAATGTTTGTCCAAGACCAGGGTCAACAGTAACGTCGCCTTCCACAAACTTGATATCCCCCTTGAAATGCTCTTTAGCAAAATTTACCCAGCCTGTAACAAGCTCAACACCGGCAAAGTTGCCTCTGGGAAGCAATGACAATTTTGGGTCATTCTCATATTCCTTGCGCACGGCATTCAATACTCCTCCTGCCGCACAGCCAAGTTCAAGAATGGACCAACCAGGTTCCAAAACATTCTCTTTTAGATACTTTACGATGGCTTTGTGGTGAGTGTCAAGGTCAGCCTCTCCCTTTGCTTCCGTTATCTTGTGTTCAAACCTCCAATCTTTTTCATATTCTTTGATCTCTTCTTTAAGCTGGTTCTTTTCTTCTTCTGAAGTCGGAAAGCATTGCGTAACGAGAGACTCTATTTTTCCAGAAGTATCTTGCCATTTCTGTCTCTTCTCTTGTCTTAGCTCCTTCAACAATTCCTTGATTTTCTTCCTCAACATATCTCCCTCCCTCATAGCCTTCTCCAGTTGCAACGAGAATTCTCCTTGCCCTTCCCTTGAGACGCCCATATTTCTTGGAGTCGGTGCAGGTCCTCTTAAAGCAGACAGAACAAACATGACCCCAAACAAGGCAGTGAAAACAACAAAAACTAAAGAAAGGTTTTGACTTGGGCGACTCATCATGTTTCGACTATACGTGTGTTATACGGTGTTAATGTCTTGTAACTGATATGGAACACCAGAGGATATAATTTATCAATGAAACTTAATCCATGCTCCAGAAAGGATGAATGAATATATTAACTCTGTTTATTGTTCGTTCTTATTTGTTTGTCGTGTCGCTTTCAGCCAAAGAAACTGAAACGAGAAAAGATGTTCTTACCTTTTCTTCATTTCTTTAATGAGATCCTCCCCTTTATCAACCTTACTGATAAATTGGGTGGTTGATATGGAATAGAAGAAAAAAATCTAATCTATTACATTAGCAATGCCAGATAATGAATACCAACCAGCAGTACCCTCAAAACAAATTGAAGAAATGTCAGCAGACGAACATCCGCTAGAAAGAAGACCAAAGGGGAGACGTGAAAGAACAAACAAAAACAAGCATTTGAAAAAGCAATGCTGAAACGTCTGGAGAATGTCAGAAGGAAGAACGAGAAAAAAGATAAACCTTTAGAGGTACAAAAATCCAATAAAAAAAGTAAGACAAAAAAGGTCAGAAGAAAGGTTATCCTTGTCTCTGAAGACGATTCTAGCGAATCCGATGACGTAACTGAACGGGCAGTTTACAAAAAGAAATCCTTGTCTCTGAAGACGATTCTAGCGAATCTGATGACGTAACTGAACGGGCAGTTTACAAAAAGAAAGCAAAGAAAATCAAAGCCCCTAAAAAGAAGAAGTTTACAAAAAGAAAGCAAAGAAAATCAAAGCCCCTACAAAGAAGAAGAAGCGTGAGGTTGTTTATGAGAGTGACTCCAACAAATCCGAAGAGTATACTAGTAGCGAAGATTAATTTCCCAGAGAGAAACCTAAGAGGAGAAGAGAACGGAGACCAGCATTATGAGCCATACGATTTTGTTATGGCCTTTGTTTCGCATAATAATCTAAAATATTTTATATTTTATTTTCACAGTTGATCCATTTCCATAGCATTGACATTGTCAGTAGAGGTATCACATCTTCAGGAGGCATATTCTCAACATCTCTTACGCATTATGCAACAACCTTTCAATCTTTGTAAAGCGTGAACGCTGAATAACGTGTATGCCCCCCCCCCCCCCCCAACGCTCCAAGAAGCATGAAGAGAAAATAAGACAAACTCTTGCATTGTAAATTCTTCCATAAACGAAGTCAACAAAATATTTCATAGAAATATAAACATTATCAAGCCTTCCCCTCAATAGCCTCCATCAAATTGTTAGGCATCCTCGCCTTGAATTCCTCGTCAAACCAGTCGGGAGGGTCTTCGAAGCAACCATTCCAGTGTTCCTTGTAAAAGGCAAACACTTCCTCTTTGGGGACATTGTGTTGAGAAACCAAGCATGGAATATTTGCACAAACATATTCTTGGTCTGTTGTGATTCTGTGGTGATGGTCATAACTGGGAATTGGTATAGACATACGCACCGACAAAATCTTCGTCACACCCACCAGCCTCCCAATAAAGATCTCTGTGCAGCAAGGCGATTGCAGGATGCTGTGTGCCGTTTTTACCGAAATAAATTCCTTTATTTGGTACGATGCGAGTAAACTTGAAAACTTGCCTTTTTCTGGAATTCCTGGTTGCAGAAACTATATTTTGTGTAAGCTTGACAGGTACCTTAAAATCAATATCCATGAGCATCACCCAACAACCTTTGGCCTCTGACATAATGCTGTTCCGTCCACCACCAATATTCCAGGTTCTCTTTGGCGGTTGCGCTGTAATTACCTTAACGGTCAAATCTAGTCCATCCACTACATCCGCAATAATCCCTGCTGCGCGCTCGTCATCAGATGAACAATCATCAAAGACAATAAATTCGATCTGAAGCTTCAGTTCTGTTGGCCACTCCGACCAGCCTAGGATCTGCTGAATAAGGGCACTTTTGTCGTTGTAGTATAGGAATCCGAAAGTCACATGATCAGAACTGCATTTTTGGCAAGCTGGGGTGCCTGTTAAGCAAGTTGCAGTAGATTGCGGGGGGGTCCAAGCGGGCTTAAGGTGGTAACCTGTGTGTTTGCCCGTTGAGTTTACATTTGGGATTCCAATTTTAGGAAACAACTGCAAGTTCCACTGAGTGCAACTGTATAGGCTCAAAATTATTGGCAAGAAAAAAAGGATTCTCCTTTTGGATAAATGCAAAGTCATCCTGGTATGTGTTTGCGAGCGAATATTCGCGGAGTCTAGTTAGTGACTTAGCAACTTTGCTCTTATTGTTGTTGTCGATTTTGCTCTTTTTGATCTCAACTTCATTCCATGTACATTTTTGCTCTTTGTTACTCTCGTTAAAATGCACAGCAGTTGTATATTCATTTCCAGCCTTCAAACTTCCAAGCTTCAAATCCCTTTACCATGCAAAAAATGTCCAAAAAGAGAGAGACCTGTCGTGTGGTACTTTATTTAATCTAACTCACCTGGGCAAGGAGCTATAGTAGCGACAATAATGTGCCGCTTCTATTTGTTCACCGTTCACCCTGACTCTTACCTAGCTTGACCCTTAAAAAGTTAAAGAAAACAGAGTAACTGGGAGTAAATTTAGGCCTTCGTAATGGTTGGGTAAAGATTTTGGTGGGTAATTACCCAATATAATATTTTTATCTTGCGGGTAATATAGCCGTCACGTATACAAGCGATGAGGTCAGCGACGTTGTTGTTCAACTGCTTCTTGTTCTTTGGAAGTGGGGGGTTTTACAGTTTGGTATCCTTTAAAATAACTTCGTGAAACAAGTAATGCGCTCGTGTGTTTCTTATTGACTTCAAATGTGCAACGTCGAAAATTCCATCGCTACCCTCTTAATGTAAGGCTTAAAGATGATGAAGATATTTGTTTAATTGATTCAATTTTGAAGGAAACTTCGTTAAATTTTAACATTTTTTTCCGCGTCGGGGTGCCTAACTTTTGACGTTTTCTCACATTTACTTTTGACTTTTTTAGCGTTGGGCAATATTACCCAATATTTATCTTAAATTTTACCCAACAATTATAAAAGCCCAATTAAATTTTGAGGCCTCCAACAACACTTTGCTTGAAACAAGTGAAATACGCATTTTGTGTACCCTTTCGATCCATTCTTCAATTTAAATGACGCCTTTCCGTGATCGGTGAGTGGACTCTTTGCGTGGGGGGCGTTGTCTCCATGTTTTGGATTTAACAAAGTACCACCACATATTCGTTCATCCAAAAGTTTTCTTTATTTTAGTGTGAAAGTAATCATGACATCATTTTTTCCCTGATATCACTTCGTTTATTCTCGTTTATCTGATTCTCGTCTTTATACAGGCAAAAGACTTCTTTTGGAAAGATATGGTGTTTCGGTCTCTCAGCACTTGTAGCATGTTTTCTCTTTATTGTGAATCTACAGAAACTATCTTGTAGTTCGGATGAACCAAGGGTACAATCTCAGGTGCATCTAAGAAGCGCCGGTACAAAAGCTACAAACTCAATCTGGAGTGAAGGTCAAATTGTTTCCTTTCTTAAGGCCAACCCAAACCGTGCCTACTTCTCGAGACTATTTCGTGATGGAGGATTTCGCAGTGGAATAGAGGTGGGAGTTGCTGACGGAAGATTCTCTGAGCATTTTCTCAGGGACCTCAGATCCATCTCTGGCTTTCAGTGGACTATGGTCGAGCCGTTCCCCAATGACGAGCTAGTAAAGCGTTATGATCCGCATACAACACGAGGAAGTTGGAGTGATGAGGGGCTACTGGATCGTGTTTATCATTCTCTTTTGAAGAAGCTCTCGCTTGACAAAAGCCTTCTTGATCAGCTGCCTGATGAGTATTATGACTTTATTTACCTTGATGGCGATCACTCTTACGAAGGTGTTAAGGCTGAAATGCCTCTTTTCTGGACCAAAGTCAAGAGAGGCGGGGTTTTGGCTGGACACGATTACTGCAATTACGGAGGTGAGGTCCTTGTTGGGAAGGTTGGAGGAGGGATACTTAGAGAGAAATGTTCGCTGAGTGGGCTGTGGACGTACATAAATCTTTTTCCAGTCCATGTAGTATGCCCTTATGGGCGAAGCGAGGATTTTTCTGATTATGCTTGTACTCTTTCATATCCATCCCACACAAGAACTGATTTGTTCTCGTTTTTCTAACTCCTGCTTCCCTCCTTGCTCTCCAGAGAAGAATCTTCCTTGTAGGGGTTGCAATAATATTCCGAAATGCAAGCCTTATACTGAGTACGGAATAGCTCATGGAAAGAGCAAATCTGGTAACGCAGCAAATCAGGATGGTGTCGTGAAGGCTGTGCAAGAGTGGATGTCCGAGCTTGATGATCCCAGGGTGACCCTTCACCATACTACTGAAGATTTTACAGCTGAAAGTTTGAAGTCGAATGGAATTGATTATCACCTTGTGATCACAAATACAAGGAATCCTTCATGGTTCATTGTCAAACCCTTTTAGCTTGTAGGATCTGTTTGATGCTTGAGAAGTACCACCCTGCATTAACCTCTCATCGGCGAGCATGATCCGCTAGAAAAGCCCAGGTGTTTACGTGAGAGACTTGACTTTGGCCACCGACTTTTGGCCAGTGCGACCCTGGGACAGGGTTTTTTGGATGCCTTGCTAAGAACACTGAAGAAAAGGGTGGAAGGAAAACATGATTTCCAATAAATAATCAGCTCTCTTTGAATTATACCTTCTTCAGCCCCTGCCTTGGATGAGCCACCAGCGCCGAGTCTATGTTTCCGTACCTGTTGGTGTGTTCCCTATACCAATCAACAGTGGCCTTAAGCCCCTCCTCCCATGAAGTTTCCTCCTTCCAGCCCAAAGCATTAAGCTTATCGCTATTGATGGTGTACCTAAGATCGTTGAAGGCACGATCAGGAACGGAGGTCAAAAGTGCCTCCTCCTGATCCTCAAGGCCAAGAGCCTTGATGATCTCCTTGGCAACTTGAATGTTGGGGAGTTCATTGTTACCGCCAATGTTGTAAATATCGCCGACTGTACCCTTGTGAAGAATGACATCAAAGGCCTTAGCGACGTCCTTGACGTAGAGGAAGTTCCTTGTGTTGCTTCCATCCCCGTGGAGGGTCACTGGGCGTCCACGAAGGAGCTGGTTGGTGAACTTTGGAATCAGCTTCTCGGGATACTGGTGGGGCCCGTAAACATTGTTTCCGCGAGTAATGATGCAAGGCAGGGCGAATGACCTGTGGTAAGATTTGACAAGGAACTCAGCACCAGCCTTTGTGGCAGCGTAAGGATTCGTAGGCTCCAGAATGTGCTCCTCCTTCATGGGGTCGATCTCAAAGTCCTCCCCCTCACCATAAACTTCGTCGGTTGAAACATGAATGAAGCGCTTGATGGTTGGGCACTGCTTGGCAGACTCAAGCATAACGTGGGTGCCATAAATATTGTTGTGCGTAAACTGGAAGGAATTTCCGAATGAGTTGTCAACGTGGGTTTGCGCAGCAAAGTGCATGATCGTGTCAATCTTCTCTTCGGCCAAAACGTAAGTCATCAAGTCAGAGGACGTTATGTCCCCCTTGATAAACTTATAATTTGGAAGGTCAGCAACCTCCTCGAGGTTAGCAATGCACGAGCAGTAGTCAAGACAGTCAAAATTAACAATCTTGTAATTCGGATTCTCCTTCACGAGTCTAATCACAACATGAGAGGCAATGAAACCTGTGAGAGTTGCAGGGTATGTGTTGAGTATGGTGTTTTAAGGGCGTCCTATTGCGATTTGATGTATTTAAATGCAAAATATAAGAAAACCTATCAGCTTACCTGCTCCACCGGTGATTAAGATGTTCTTGGGTTCGTAGTTAGCCATTGGGAATGTGGTGGAGAGAGGAGGTGGAGACTGGATTAGGCCAAGAAAAAAGATCAAATCAAAACATGTTGAAGATCTTGATATTTGGGAAGAACGGCTGGATAGGCGGAAAACTCATTACTCTCTTGCAAGGTGTGTTGATATTTCTACGTCGTTTATTGACTGGATTCATATGTAAACGTTCCTTCCCCCCCCCATTCATTAGGTCAATTTCCGTCCTTTATTGGATGTATTCGAACCGATATGGGTTTATTCGCGCGTATTTGTACTACACATACGAGTTTCGAAGGCTTATTCTCTATCGTATTCCAATATGAAGGTTCTTTAGTGGTGTTTTATCCTCCACGTTGTTACCCCCCTTCCTCTCTCTCTCCCTCCCGGCTCGCTCTCTGACTCCACCCGCTTCATACATATCCACAGAACAGGGAAAGGAGGTCGGAAAGGATTTGTTTCTTGCCGACACTAGGATGCAGAATAGGGAATCACTGGCTGCCGAACTTGACAAAGTGAAGCCCACTCATGTCCTCAACGCTGCTGGCGTTACAGGTCGCCCAAACGTTGATTGGTGCGAAGATCACAAGGCCGAAACTATTAGGGCTAACGTTATTGGGACGCTCAACCTCTCGGACTTATGTGAGGAGCGTGGTATCCACTGCACTGTGTTTGCCACAGGTTGCATCTTTGAGTACGACGAGGAGCACAGACTTGGAAGTGGAGTCGGGTTCACCGAAGGCGACAGCGCAAACTTCGACCAGTCGTGGTACTCGAAGACCAAGGGTATGGTGGAGCAGATGCTCAAGGTTTACTCCAGCACTCTCATCCTTCGGGTTCGCATGCCCATCTCGGATGACCTATCCCCCCGTAACTTCATCACAAAGATCGTAAAGTACGACAGAGTTGTGAACGTGCCCAATTCCATGACTGTCCTCTATGAGCTCCTCCCTGCCAGTCTTGTCATGGCAGAGAAGAAGCTCTCTGGTGTTTACAATTTCTGCAACCCAGGGGTCATCTCTCACAACGAGATGCTTGATCTTTATAAAAAGTACATAGACCCCGACTACACGTACACCAACTTCAGTCTCGAGGACCAGGATAAGATCCTCAAGGCGGGAAGGTCCAACAATGAGCTCGACTGTAATAAGCTTGTTGAGGCTGTCCCAGATTGCACGATCAGCGAGATCCACGCCGCGTGCGAGCTTGTTTTCCAGAGGATGAAGGAGAATCTTACAGCGGATGGCACTATTCCTGACAAGCTTTTCAAGAGGGCTTCTACGGTTTGAGTCCTTAGCGACAATGGAAGGGTCGTAGGACAAGTTTAAATTTCACGCTTACCATACACATTGTGAATCTCGTGTATTATTTCCCCTGCATTCATGTATTTTCCCTTCCTGATATGAAACAGTTATGTGAAAAGCTGGTGTGAGCGTTAGTAATGGATCATGCACAAAGAACCTAGAATTGCTTTTATGAGAGGCATTCGTATCATGGCGCTACAAAATATTGACGATAATATGATACCATGGCCTGATGCTGCCTCACCAAAAGCTTACTTCTCTTGAACGTGATTAACCAAAATTCTCAGCTCTCATCAACTTTCAGGTTTATTTCAAAACTAGACCGAAAACCGAGGGAAATCAACGAAAATAGACCACAATTAAACAAAATTCTTATGTAATCATAATTATGGTCTTGGGATTGGTCATTTTGCCCTGGAACTTGGAAAAGAAAGTAGAAGTCTAACGAAGATAATATACTGTTATTCTTCCTGAATATAATATATTTAGGTCACATACGAATTTAAAGGGCGCAAAATGAAGATTGAGATAAGATATTAAACATGTTAAGGCATGGTTTCAGGGCGAGAGCAAGGGAAATGCATTATATGTCCTAATCTTGATAGGCTTGGCCTATTATTATTATTATTATTTATTTATTTGATGATTTCGTGTCTCTGGTTATCTTTTACGATCATAATAATAGGCCAAGCTAAAATTTCTACTCCCTATTTAGGCCGTTAATCCTGTCGTGAGTTCAAGGAGTCCAAGGCTTTTCATAATGTACTTTTCGCGCCTTACCCTTTATCTCAGGGATCACATATAGTACTATGAGCGCAGCGAATTGATTTTCCCGTCCATCGTATCTCTTTGCACCTCCTTCTAAAACACCTTCAAGGATATCAAAAGAGGATGGCCTGAAACGGCTTTTCGTGCGGTATAAAGTTAAGCTGGGACAAATTTTGACAAGAAGACACAAATTTATCAATAATTTTACGCGTGGATGTCATTTAGTAAAGATTATGAAAACAAATCAAGAAAAAAAAGTATATTTGACGTCCGTCGGCAACATAGTTTTGCTTAACGCGAGTTTCTAGCGTAATATTAGTCACATGGGGGGGAAAGACTCGTTCGAAAGTCATAAAATACATTTCAATTGTTTTACTTGATCAATCCAAAACAAGGCCACATGTAATTCAAATGTTTCAATTCTCAATTTCACTTTCTCTCACACAATCATCTCAAAACCTTTTTAGCTCAATGGGTGAAAAAGACTGCGAAGACGTGGAGCAAGTTTCTTTGTTAGACAACAAAAAGTTAGACAAACAGAAGTTGAATGACGGAGATATATCCAAGAAGGACACGGTCCCTAGCTCTCTCACCAAGAACGGTTGGAAAGGTGAGTATTTTTATTATATTCCCTCCCCCCCCCTCGTTTTCCCATCACCGCCCTCATTGCTCCCACCATCCTCTACAGTTCTTCTCCTTTTGGCTGTGCAGAATTGTTCCAAGAACCTCATAATGCGATATGCTATGCAGACAAAGCCTGACATCCTTTACTCTGCCGCGGTGATTGGTTCCGAAACGACAAAGCTTACTCTATCGATACTTTACATTGTTTTTATCGATGGTGGTTCGCTGTCGAGCATCTGGAATTTTTTAAAATTAGGTGAGCACCCTCACACTAAAGTAAAAGTAGCAACCCTTTATAGATTTCTTCTAACCTTCGGTTGTCACAGACTACAAGAACATGATCCTTCTTTGTGTTCCGGCCACCGTTTACAACGTGCAACAGACGCTCGAGTACGTTGCTCTTTCTAACCTGGACGCCTCTGCCTTTTCTGTCCTGGTCCAAACCAAGCTTCTTGCCACCGCCATTTTTGCCGTGGTCCTTATGGGCCGCAAGCTCAATAGAGCACAGACTATCAGCCTAATCTTGCTCACTAGTGGGGTGATGCTTTGCAACATGAAGACCGACACCGACGTCGACAAAGATAGCAGGGACAGTTCCCAGACCACTGGCGTGTTGGCCACCCTTGGCATAAGTCTAAGCTCAGGTTTCGCAAGCGTTTACACAGAGAAAGTCATCAAGGTTAGAGGTAACAACGACACTAGGAATAACTACAGCCTTGCCTACATGCAGGTCCAGCTTGCCTCTGCCTCCCTCATTATCATTGGTTGCTGGGCCCTTTTGAAGGACGCCTCTGACATTATCACCTATGGTCTCTGGAAGAACTTCAATGCTGCTGCCTATGTTTCCGTCATTAACTCCGCTCTGGGAGGCCTCACCGTCGCCGCTGTACTCAAATTTGCGGATGCCATCCTGAAGGGGTACAGTACTGCCCTCTCCGTCGTCCTCACTGGTCTCTTCTCAATGTTATTCTTTGGTACGGAGCTCAATGCGCTCTATTTCCTAGGGATGGTTAATGTTGTTGTCAGTATGCACCTCTACAACAACAAGGCACTCAATGAGAATGTATGTTAAACTGCGAGGCATATAAAGAATTGGAGAAATCTGACAATAATTCCATGTCGATGGATAAAGTATTTGAGTTGTATACCTAGATGTAGGGTGCTATTTTTGAGAAATTAAAGGATTGCTTATAAGGTAACTTTAGAAGGACCAAGAGTCTCTCATAAGAAGACGAAGACACAAACTTATCATTGCCCTTGATGATCCGAAGAAGGGGAGCAATGGCACTTCCGACATTGTTCTTGATAAGGCATCGCCCTCGGTAGCATACTTTTCAGCAATGCCCGACAAAGGCAGTGTGTCCCCAGGACAAGAGGCAATCGTAAAGTTCAAATTCAACCCACCCCCGAAGCCCGTCTAAGAAGAAAAGGGCTAAAGTCGGACAGTGAACAAAGGTCCTTGCCAGTATTACTTGTAATGGGGGTATAAACCAGGGGGTGTACCAGACGAACGAACGTTCAAGGTTGTTCTCGTAGGCTATGTGAACGTGTGAGGGGTAATGAGGAGAGGTGAGAGGTATGTGGTGTGTGTATGAGGGAGAAGAGCAAAATAAAGAATAAGATGCTGCAAATATCAAATCAAGCATTTCTCTGCCTCAACATCGTCACACTACACTACACACCGAAACTATTCCCACAACTCTCCTCAGCATTCGGATTGAAGAACTGAAAGCCACCCCCGATTAATTCATCCCTTCAGTCTAGTCGCGGCATTAGGTCGAAAAGTTGTCACACAGTGATGTTTACTTCGACACGGTTTGATTCTTAAAGTGGAACTACTTAGTTCGTGCAAGGCAGCTCAGTTTGTCCAATATAGTTGATGCTTGAATGCGAGTCGTTAAGGTACGATCAGAGAAGTTCCTCGCATTATTAGATAGTCTATCACGCAAGTAGGGGTTATCGAGTAGCTGAGAAATGAGGATCTTCCAAGCGTTGCGATGGTAAGCTACCAATGCCAAAGCATCATCTCCATACATTGAAAATTTAATGCTATCAGGACACGCATCTGTTATTG